>Ga0157372_10003971_pt1 | contig 15893 bp, 12 predicted proteins | sample C55metaG_FD_115307 | JGI IMG/M metagenome (GOLD analysis project Ga0157372, IMG submission 115307) | Corn rhizosphere microbial communities from Kellogg Biological Station, Michigan, USA - C5-5 metaG | ecosystem: Host-associated > Plants > Roots > Rhizosphere > Soil | place: USA: Michigan... | reverse complement strand
GATGAGTGGGGCCGTCGACAAAGTGTTGACAGAACCCGGAGTGATCCCTAATCTACGCGGCTCACGCAGCCCGCAAGGCTCGCGCGACACCTGCCCAGGTGGCGGAATTGGTAGACGCACTAGCTTCAGGTGCTAGCGGGGGCAACTCCGTGGAGGTTCGAGTCCTCTCCTGGGCACCAATTGTAAACGAAGGCCCGCAGAAATGCGGGCTTTCGCCTTTTCAGGGGGTCGTTCGAGCGCTTGGTCCACACTTGGTACACAAGTTGGTACACACATGCGCGGTTCTTACCTTGTTCGACGGGGCGAAACCTTCCACCTCCGGATGCGCGTCCCTGCCCCACTGGTCGTTGTGATCGGTAGCAGCGAGATCAAGCTCTCCCTGTATGAAGCTCGCAAGCGCGATGCACGGCTGAAGGCCTCCTGTCTCGCCTTTCACATTCGAGGCTTCTTCGCTTATCTTCGTAGGGTTATGCAGACCCTTAGCCATACCGAAGTAAGCCGCCTCGTAGAATCCTGGCGAGCCAAGATGATCGACCGCGACTCCGAGGTGCGGCGATTGGTTGAAACGGGACTCTCGTCGTATTCCTTGATGGGCTACGCCGATGCCTGTGATGCCACTGCTGATTGCCTCGCGGATCTAGCCGACAAGATTCTGCCGACCACGTACGGTGATCAGGATCGGCAGCCTCTCCAGGGACCACGGTTAGATGGCGCACGTGAAGAAGCGCTTGCCCTGGCGACAGCTCCTGTCGAAGCGGGTAATCCCGAGTGCGACTGGGTACCGGTAATAGATCGAGATCAACTCGCCTCGATCGACGAGCTATCCAAGCGTGACCTGGTGAACACCTGGCTACCCGAAGCAGCTCGGCTCTATTACGCCAAGGGCTCAGCCTGCACCGACATAGGGACTCGCCTGGCGAGGCCACCGGCTGAGACGGCCCAGCTAACCCCTTCATTGCTAGCTGCGAAGCCATCAGAGCCCTCTGTAGTGACCCTGGAGAAGCCTAGAGCTCATGGCCCTACCCTGCGAGAGGCGTGGGAACGCTACCTCCGTCATCAGAGCGAACGCGAGGCCGCATGGAGAGACGTCGTTCCTGACTCTGCACGCCTAGCGTGGGCCGACTTTTCAGGGTTGCTCGGTGAACAAACCCCGCTAGCCTCCATTGATCGCGAGACCTGCAAAAGGTATGAGACCTTTGCCAATCAAAGGCCAAGGCGAGCACTCACCGCCTATCGGGATTTGACGCCAACACAACTCGAACAAGTGGAAGTACCAGCATCTGATCGCCTGTCACAGAGCGGTATAACGGAGGGTCTGAATCGGATCACCACGTTTTTCAAGTGGTGTGTTCAGGAGCACTTGATAGACCGCAACCCCGCCGAAGGGCTTCAAGCCTTTCTGCTGGAGGACGGTGAGGATGAAGATGAAGGAGTACAGGCATGGTCGAATGATGAACTTCAGGCCTTGCTGTCCCCCAAGAATCTGAAGGACTTCATGGATAGCCATAGGCACGCACGAGGAGCCTCTTCCTCGCAGCGCTGGACATACTTTCCGTGGCTTATCGTTCTCGGCGCGTATACCGGCGCCCGTCTTGACGAGATTGGCGGCCTTTCTGTCGAGGACGTCGTGGAAAGGCACCCCGAAAGCGAGGGAAGAACACCCGTGATGCTGATTCGCCCCAACGAGCATCGCGGCCTCAAGACACAACATTCACGACGATCTGTCCCGATCCATCCAGATCTGGAGCGACTTGGCCTTTGGGAACTCCTCAAGCATCGCAAGGAAGAAATCCATGCCGACCTTCTCCTGTGGGCGCCACGGCGTGCGGATCGGGTTGCCGGCAAAGCGACCGATGATTTCAAGGAGTACACCCAGTACTTGGGCCTGTATGTGCCCAGGGTTAAGGTGTTCCACTCCTTCCGCCACACATTCAAGACCCGAGCTCGCGGACTACTTGACGACGGCGCACTAAACAGCATCGTCGGCCACAGACCCAATGACTCCACTGGAGGGGCCTATGAGCATGCGCTGGAGACCCCACGACACAAGCACCTTGAACATCTAACGGGGCTAACGTTCGGGCTCGATCTCGCGGGACTGGCTGACCTTCTCAGAGGAAGTAGAAGCGTCTCCCCAACAACTACCGCGTTTGCCAGGGCAGCGAGATCGCGAACTTAACTCAGGGTGGTCATTGTCTGGGAAACTAGGGTTCGTTGTGAACCACGCTATTGGAGGTCGAACTTCAAGAAGCGATTCCAATCGCCGATGGCGTCATTCGCGGCCGAACGGTGCCTCCGAATAGCTTCGTTCTGCTCTTCAACGAAATCTTCGATACAGCGCTTGTATGTCTCGACATCGCGCTTGAACGAGCTCACTTCCCATTCGCTAGTGAACTTGTACGGCTTATAAGGCTTTGAGCAGTAGTGCACTGGCGTGGACTCAGCCTGTGCCATTGCAGACAAAGCTAGGCAGCAAGCCGCCAAAATGGCGGTGGCATACAACTTCATGAAATTCCCCTTGTTATCGAGCACTTTGCGAAAAAGTGCTGTTGAATCAAATTTCGCGTGTGCTTTCGCGGGCGCCCCGAGGTCACCCTAAGCCATGTTCAGCCCGTCACAAGCTGCGGCAAGTTGACTGCCAATGATGCGCAACACGCGACCTCGACTGATCGGGTGCTTGTGAAGCTCCGTGACCTCGACCCTCCCATTTGCCTGCTCCCGTTCCCAGCGTTTGTGAGTACCACCCGCCATGCGATGAATCAGCTTGGCCACCTGGACGTGCCGATATTCCTGATGGCGGTCGGGTTGCAGATCGTCAAGTAGCCTCATGTCGACAGCGAGCCAAGCGGCCAGTACCTGCAGTGGGTCGACCCCACGTTTGCGGAGCTGTGCCCAAGTGGCCTTCGCGCGATTTTCTGGGGACACGCCGGCAAGCCTGAAAGCCTCCACAGGTGTCCCTCCGGCTCTGTAGAGTCGTCGCACGCCTTCGGACGCTCTCCGGATGCCCAGGTCGTTGCTTTGCTCCTGTAGCCACTTCATCGCCCGCTGGCGGTACGGCCTCAGCTCGCCCGCCCCATAGCTGCGTTTGACGTAACTCCCGTGGCGTCGATAGAACTCAATGTGCTTTCGGCAGTAGAGCCCGTTCAAGCCCTCACCGCGGTCTGCGGTGGTGCGATTGGTGCAGGGATAGATCCTGCAGCGCTCATACGCGTCCTGCGGTGCCGCGATCCGCTGCCGCAGGTTTTGAAGGCGCCTTTGTCGTCGTATTGGGTCTGTCACGGGTTCTCACCTTGTCATTCGTGCTCTTAGCTCCCCCTCTTATGGAGAGCTAAAGAGAGCTATTCATTACCGTCTATCTCTCCCCCACCAAGGGATACAGAGGAAAGACAGGACTGAGGAAGGCCAAGCCTTCATCACCAATCACAGGCATGGCCTTCAGCTACCCGCATTGGCGGAGATGGTCTTGCTTGGCTGCCTGGGCTTAGGGCCTCAGTCAGATTTACAGCCGCACGAACGCCGACAATCTCCTCGAAGGTATCGAGCATGATCTGCCTCGTAGCTTCAGCGGACGATCGGGGTACCACCAGACAGTCGTGAACCGGTAGAGCTATCAATTGCTGGTCAACCAGGCGAAGAAGGCACCGCACTAGCACCTGGCTTTCAATGAACAGCATCGTCAGGCCGAAGCCCGTATAGAACAGGGGGAGAATCGGGCGATGGTGACGAATGATCGGTTCTTCGATCTCGCGGATCGACATGCTCCTGTGGAAGTGCCTGGCCGTGTTCCTCGGCTTTCTGGTCATGGCCTTTGTCATCGAAAGCTGGGCTGTAAGCACGGTCTTTACGCCCTTCCGATACTGCTCCAGACCTGGCACACAGTAGAGGTCACCTTGCGGAAGCTCCGCGCCAACGTGGCCGTAAGCGATACGGATACCGCATTGGCCAAAGTCGAGACTGACTACATGCTCTCCGTTGATCTGCAAATCTTGTAAGCGACTCTGCTCCTTCATGCCTTGCCAGAATCCGCCGTACAGCCGGCCGCCTTGGTCGAGCCGACCATCGTTGAAAATCCGCTTGAGCCACCGATCGCCCGTATCCCACTCTCCGCCCTGTTTGGTAACTCCGTAGCACGTCACCTCTGCACGCGCCAACGCTGCATTGATGGTGCTCATCTCGGCTCGATAGGTCGCCACTGGTTCCCCCTCCGGCACCGGGAGAACATTTGCCTTGCCTCTGACCTTGACTCCCTTGAGTACGATCGGATCGCCCATCAGCTCCGGGTCACGGCCGAGATCCTCGAACTGGATGTCGTACTCGTCCAGGTACCTGCGCAACCGCGCCGATGCCCGGATGGTCGATTGCTGGCCGCCGAACGGGTTGCGAATCTGATCAGCTTTGACGAGTTCAAGCCAATCCATTTCTGGACTGCTCATCCACTCGATGATGGGGATACGAGCCTCAGTCATGAAAGCGGCGCCTACAGCGTCCAGACCATGCCTACGCTTTGACAAGGAGATGTGCCGCCACGCCTCCGGGTCTGTCATTGCGCTATGGGCCAAGTCACAGACCAAGGCGGTAACGATGCGATCGAAGCGTTCCTGATAACTGGCACGACGCTTCCGCGCCCGAGGGTATCGATGCGCCTCAAAGTTCAGCAGTTGTTTGCGGATCTCGTCGACCAGCGCCTGAGCTTTGGCGGTCGCGGGTAAGCGTGAGGGGTTGAAACGGGTGTCCTTGGGGGCCGCGTCTTGTACTGCTTCGTTCATGCCACTTCATCAAAACTCGACACCCCGCACCCCGGCGCACGACCAGAGAGCAGCGAACGCGGAAACGGAGAGATTATTGAGAGGTGGCGCTCGGCAGATACACGCTGTGACCGGCGCCCGAATAGGCATCGTAGACGTGCGCGTAGGCGGTCGCAAGTTTTTGCGATTGCAGCTCCCGGGTGTATGCGGGAGGCAGCTTGCGGAGCTCCAGCTTGATCGCCTGCATAACCCCGGCACGAGTCTGCTGCTTCTCGCGCCAGTCCAACACCAGCCTTTCGTGCTTGAGCGTGGCCAGCAGGTCGCGGCAGGCGGCCTTCACCACGGCCTCTTCCTTCTTGCTGAGCTTGGGCTCGGGCCGGGTGAGGATGTCGAACAGCGCCAACTCCTCCTCGCTGAGCCCCTCGGCCACCGCGCGCTGCTCTTCCATGGTGAGCTCGCGGGTGAAGTCCTTCAGCCCCTGGAATAGCTCCTCGATGTTCTTGCTGCCTGCGTTGTACTCGGCGATCAGCTTCTCGAACTTCTCCGCCAGGTTCACGCGGGCGTGGTTCAGCTGCAGCATCTGGGCCAGCTTGCCCTCGATCAGCCGCTTCAGCTTTTCCGCCTCGGTACGCTTGCGACCTTGGTCGAACTTCTGCTGCAGCGCCTCGAAGTCGATCTCCGAGAGGTTGATGAGCGCCTCGGGATGGCTCACAGGGTCGATGTGGTAACCCTCGGTGGCGATGGAATCGTTGAGCAGCTCTTCGACATCCGACATCACCGCCGAAATGTCCGGCGGCTCGACCTCCGCGCGAATCTTGGCGGCCAGGTAGGTCGCCAGCACCGCCATGGGCGCCAGTTCCTTGGCCATCGGGTCTGGCAGGATGGCCTTGAACAGCCGCGCCACCCGGTTCGCCAGTTGCAGGTACTGCTTCTTGTCGGCCTCCAAGCGCAGCAGGCCTTCCACCGCATCTTCGATGTAACCGATGCGCGCAAAGCCGGTGGACGCCGCAATGGCGTCAAGGTTCACTCCGAGCCCCTCGCAGAAACTCCGGGTGTCCACAAGGGCGTCCCTGAGCGCCGCCACGAGCTCCGCCTTGTCGAGGATGGGCACGGCCTGCCCCTGCCCCGGCGCGGGCTTGGCGTAGACAGCCAGCGCGTTCTGCAGCGCCCTGAAGATGCCCACGTAGTCCACGATCAGCCCGGACTCCTTGCCCGGCGCCACGCGGTTGGCACGCGCGATGGTCTGCATCAGCGTGTGGGCCTTCATCGGCTTGTCGAGGTAGATGGTGGAGCAGGTCGGCACGTCGAAGCCGGTGATCCACATGGCACAGACGAACACCAGCCGCAGCGGATCGTCCGGCTGCTTGAACTTCTCTGCCAGATCCTCCTTCTGCATGCGCTCGCGGTGCGGGGTTATCTCCAGCCCCTTGGCCCGCAAGTCCCCCACCTCGTTCTGGCCCTGCGACACCACCACGGCCATGTCGGTGTCGCGCATCAGCTTGTAGCGCTCCACCAGGGACGGCGGCACTTGGCCGGGCTGCGTCAGCATCTCATTGTCGAGCTTGGCTAGCTCGTCCCGCCAGATCGCGCGCACCTTGTCGAACATGCGCACCGCGGTGGCCTTGTCGATGCACACCATCATGGCCTTGCCGCGGTAGCCGCGTCTGGTGAAGTGCCGCACCACGTCCGCGGCGATGGCGTCTAGGCGCTCCTCGCGGGTAATGATGTGGTACTCGCGGGCAAACTCCCGCTCCAGCCGCTTCTGCTGCGCCTCGTCCAGCTCGTGCGTGTCCAACAACGCTTCCAGGTCGGTGTTGAGCTGCTCGTTGGTGAGCTGCACCTCGGGAATGCGGTTCTCGTAGTACAGCGGCACCGTGGCGCCGTCCTCAATGGAGCGGGCGAAGTCGTACACGCTCACGTAGTCGCCGAACACCTCGCGGGTGCGCTCGTCCTCGCCCTTGATGAGCGGGGTGCCGGTGAAGCCGATGAAGCCCGCGTTGGGCAGCGCGTTGCGCATGTTGAGCGCGTACACGTCGTACTGGCTGCGGTGGGCTTCGTCGGTGATGACGATGATGTCCGAACGTTGCGACAGCAGCGGGTACGGCTGGCCCGGCTCGCTGCGGAACTTCTGGATCAGGGTGAAGAGGTAGCGCTCGTGGCCGCCCAGCAGCTCTTTGAGGTGCGCGCCGCTGGTGGCCCGCACGTCCTCCCGCTGGGTGGCCCCGGCGGCCTTGAAGGTCTTGCTGATCTGGTCATCCAGTTCCTCGCGGTCGGTGACGATCACAAAGCTCCAGTTGCCCAGCAGCTTGCGCAACACCTTCTGTGTGAAGAACACCATCGACAGCGACTTGCCCGAGCCCTGCGTGTGCCAGAACACGCCCAGCCGCTTGCGTTCGGCCGCCTGGCTCGCGCGCAGTTCCACCAGCCGCACGATGGCCTTGTTCACGCCGAGGAACTGGTGGTTCTTCGCCACCTTCTTGATGAGACCGCCCTCGGCCTCCACGAACACCGTGAAGTTCTCCACGTAGTCCAACAGGCGCTCGGGCTCGCACAGGCCGCGCAGCGCTACCTCCAGCGACACCTGCCGCGGCGGCGTGGGCTCGTCCTCCTCCAGCACGCGCTTCCAGTCGAAGAAGTGCTCCCACGCGCTGGTAAGCGTGCCCAGCTTGGTGTCCGTGCCATTGGACAGCAGGATGAAGGCGTTGGGGTGGAACAGCTGTGGGATCGACTGGCCGCGGTAGTCGCGCAGGTTGTCGTCGTAGGCGCTCTTCAGCGGCACGCTGGGCTTCTTGAGTTCGATGAACACCCACGGCAGGCCGTTGACGAAGCCCAGGAGGTCGCAGCGGCGCCGGTACATGTCGCCGGCTACCCACATCTGCGAGGTGAGGAAGTAGTCGTTGTTGGACGGGTTGGCCCAGTCGATCACCCGCAGGGTTTCCACTGTCTGCCCGCCGTGCTCATCAGGCAGGCTCACCTTCACGCCGTCCTTCAGCAACTGGTACAGCTCGCGGTTCGCGTACACCGCGATCTGCTTGGAGCGATCCTGCGCCAGCTGCTCCACGGCCTGCTCGTAGGCCTCGGCCGGCAAGCCGGGATTTAGCCGCTTCAGCGCGGCCCGCAGCCGGCGCACTAGGATCACCTGGTGTTCGCTCTCGCGCCCTTCGGTGCCCTGTAGGCCGTAGGTTTCCGTGTAGAGGTTCTTGTGGCTCCAGCCGAGTTCCTCCAGCAACTCGATGGTCGGCTGCTCCACCAGCACCAGCTCGCCGTAGGTGGCCGACACATCCCTGATGCCGGACACGGGCGTCATGCGGCGATGGCCTCGGGGAGCGGCAGCTCGGAGACGTCCAGATCGCCGGAAATCAGTTTGGGGAGCAGGAGGTCGCGGGTGGTGCGGAGGTTGGTGTTCATCACGCCAAGCGATTCCGAGAGCCTCAACATCGGGTAAATCTTCTCAGCAAACATATCCTGCACCGCCCTGCTTGGCTTCAACACCGCCTCCTTGTCGATGAAGACCGTGAACTTGAAATTGGTGATGCCAGTCGATTGCGTCTGATATTGCATGATCTGGCGGCTCTCATAGATGCGATCAAAATGAAAACGCAGGAGCTCCGGCAAGATTTGCGATGCATCGGCTCGGACAAGACGGCAGAAGCTCGCGCAGATGACTGGAGCATCACTTCTCTTCAACAGCAACTCAGGAACCATCACGGCACGGCCGACAGGCTGATCCTTACTGCCACCGGACACTTCAAAGACTATGTCTCGGCTCTCCAGCTTTCGGCTTCGGAAGTTCGATGGGGTGTGGTAGCGAAGAGGAGATCGACCAAGGCTCATGAATCGGACATCCGGGATGTCCGTCCCGCGGATAACGTATGCGGGAACAGAGTGCTCATCCGATGGCTCCTCTTGACCCCAGCCGCCGCCGATGTGATGTGCAAGCAAAGAGCCAAGAGGCTCGTACGCCCACCCCTCTGGCACCGGCCCGAGCGCCGACTCCACCATCCGCACGCCGTCGTGGCCCGGGTAGCGGAAGCGCACGAACCACTCCTCGTAGATTCGCCGCGCCATCTCCTCCAGTATCGCGATGCGCCGCGTGTTGTTCTCGATCAGATCGTCGTAGGCGGAGAGGATGGAGGCGATGCGGCGCTGCGCAGCCAGCGGTGGCAGACTGACGGGGAAATCCGGGAACTTGGTTAGGGGAATACGCTCGACTGTCGCACCAGCAAGGATGTTGGATGCGATGGTCGTCCTCCAGTCTTCGCTAAAGAAATAGAAGTGCAAGAAGCGCGTATCCACCACAGATGGGTTTGGACGAATTAGCGCGAGTCTGCGTCCCAGACATCCTCTGAACCCTTCCGGGATGATTGCGTAGCGATTCAACGTCGCTTCGTAAGTGAATACGATGTCGCCCGGCCTTGGCTCAACGCGCTTGGTCCACTGCGGAAAGTCTTCTTCGGCAATATGCCGGACATTGCCAAGATCGAGATGGCCATCTTCAGTAATGTTACCAATACCGAGAAAAACCGGACCTTCATCGCTAGGCTTCGGTGTAGCGTGAGGGCCATCGAACAGTCCGAGGTACGTGTTGCTGATCGGCGTGCGTTTCCAATAGTTCGCAGCACGCATTACACGCGCTCCAGCAGACCAAACACATTCTTGCTGATACGTGCCTCAAGCTCCCGGCCTTCAGCATTGAGAACCTCCAGTTCCGCGCTCAATTCTTCCAGCCGCTCCGCGAAATCGAACTCATCCGCCACCCGCTCTGTCACCCCCACATACCGCCCCGGGTTCAGGCTCCAACCATGCGCCTCGATCTCCGCCAGCGTCGCCACCTTGCACAACCCGGCCACGTCCGCATAGCGCAGTTTCGGAAACCGCTCGGCCAGCTCCGCCTTGCTGCTCGACTCGAACTCCGGCTTGTCGCCGCGATACAGCCGCACGATGTTGGCGAGGCACTCGATCTGTTCGTCGGTAAAGTCGCGCACCGCGCGGGTCACCTGGCGGTAGATAGCGCGGGCGTCGAGGAACAACACTTGGTCGCGGCGCTTACCCGCGTGCGCCTTGGCCATGTCGAGGAACCACAGCGTGCACGGCAGGGTGACGGTGTAGAAGAAGTTGCTGCCCACGCTGACGATCACGTCCACCGCGCCGCTCTGTATCAGTTGCTTACGGATTTCCAGCTCGCTGCCGCGGGCGTCGCCGGCCGAGTTGGCCATCACGAAGCCGGCCCGGCCCTTCGCGTTGAGCGCGGAGGCGAAGTACTGAATCCACAGGTAGTTCGCGTTGTCGGTACTGGGCAGGCCAAGCGGTAGGCGCGAATCGCCCTTCAGGCGATCCTTGTCCACTCCGGAGACGTTGAACGGGGGATTGGCCATCACGAAGTCGAAGCGACCCACGCTCTTGTGCGGATCGTCGTAGAAGCTGTTGGCCTCGATGATCTTGCCGGACAGGCCATGCACGGCCAGGTTCATCTTGGCCAGCCGCACCGTGTCGCTGGCCTTCTCGGTGCCGAACACGCTGAGTTCGTGGCTGGCGCGCTTGTGGCGGTGCTCCACGAATGCAGCGGACTGCACGAACATGCCGCCGGAGCCGCAGGCGGGATCGAAGATGCGGCCGTGGTAGGGCTCGATGATCTCCACGATCAGCCGCACGATGCTGGTGGGCGTGTAGAACACGCCGCCCTTTTGGCCCTCCTTCATGGCGAAGTTGCCGAGGAAGTACTCATACACCTTGCCGAAGGCGTCGCCCGCCAGATCGACCGGCGCCAGCAGGCGCAGCAGCTCGACTAAGGTGGGGTTGGGCAGCTTGTTGTAGCTGCGCGGCAGCACGCCCTTCAGGTCGTCATTGTGGGCCTCCACCAGGGTCATGGCGGTGTTGATGGCCTTGCCGAGGTTGTCGCCTTCGGTGAGCGTAAGCAGGTGTGAGAAGCGCGCCTCGTCGGGCAGGTAGAGCACGCCATCGGCTTGGTAGTCGTCCGGCTCCAGTTCGTCGGCGGCCAGCCCCTTGGCGGTGAGCTTGGCCTGCTGCTCGGTGAAGCGCTTGTCCGCGTAGCGCAGGAAGATCAGCCCCAGCACCGGCGTGGAGAACTCCGAGGGCTTGAGGCCCGTGTTGGCCCACAACTGGTCTGCAGCGGCCCACAGACGGTTTTCAACAGCGACTAGATCAGCTGCCACACAAACTCCTAATTGAACCCTGTAGGCCACCGAGGGCAGCCCATCCATCCTTTGAGTATCTAGCTTGTTGGCCGTTCTGTCAGCCTGAAAGGTGTCATGGCTCAACAGCGCCGCCTGCCGAGGAACTCACGCGATGAGACGGAGACGGATGTAAACTTGATTTCCGTTCATCAATCAAGTGATTTGAAATGTGTCCCCCCGATCATGGCGGCGCCCGCCCCGGCTCAGGCCGTAAACCCGGCTCTGGTGTCTACGGTGAACCTACCCAATTGCTGCGCGTGCCGGACAGCCAGCGCGATACAGTTGTGGCCTTTCTCGATGCCTACCGACAACCAGCGGTTGGATTGGAACCGCGGCCGGTCTCCCTGACGCCAAGCACACTGGCACTGACAGCCTTTGCGAGCCGTGTGCCGGCCGGCTTCCCTTCCCCGGCTGACGACTACCTCGACGGCACGCTGGATCTCAACGAGGCGCTGATCATCAAGGGACATGAAGCGGCGACATTCGTCCTTCGCGTGAAAGGTTGGTCGATGATCCAAGCTGGCATCTTCGACGGTGATCGCATCGTGGTCGATCGTGCCCTTACCCCAGCGCAGGGTGATGTGGTGGTGGCTGTGCTCAACAACGACCTGACCATCAAGCGCCTTGGCATGGTGGGTGGCGATCTCGCCCTGATACCGGAGAACCCCCACTTCAAGCCGATCGTGCTCAAGGACGGCGACACGCTCGAAGTGTGGGGTGTGGTCACCAACTGTCTGCGCAGCTTCAGGCGATGAATCCTCCCGATGCGCCGCGGCGTATCGCGCTGGTCGACGCCAATTCGTTCTTCTGCAGCGCGGAGCGTGTGTTCCGTCCTGACCTAGAGAAAGTGCCGCTGGTGGTGCTGTCGAACAACGACGGCTGCGTGGTGGCGCGTGATGCACTGGTCAAGGCCCTCGGCGTGCCTATGTGCGCCCCGTGGTTCCAGTTGAAGGAACAGGCGAGCCAGCAAGGCATCGTCGCCTTCTCGTCGAACTACACTCTCTACGGGGATCTCTCGCGTCGCTTCATGTCGGTACTCGCGCAGTTCGTGCCGACAGAAGATCTAGAGGTTTACTCGATCGACGAAGCGTTCCTGGACTTCACCCGGCAGACGATTGATGCCACAGCCATCGGCAAGGTCATCAAACAGCGGGTGAAGCAGTGGACCGGCCTGCCGGTATGCGTCGGTTTCGGCAGTACGAAGACACTCGCCAAGATGGCCAACCATGTCGCCAAGAAGCAACCAACGTGGAACGGTGTGTGTGACCTCACCTCACTCGCGGCGATGGACTTGGATGCGCTGCTGGCTGGTATCGAGGTTCGTGAGGTGTGGGGCGTGGGTGGACGCTTGTCTGCACAGCTGAGCGACGCCTGCATCCGCACGGTGGCGGATCTACGTGCTGCTGATCCGAGACGCATCCGGGAGCGCTTTACGGTAGTACTGGAGCGCACCGTGCGCGAGCTACAGGGTGTGGCCTGTATCGACCTTGAGACCGCACCGTCACCCAAGCAGCAGATCATCGCCTCGCGTTCCTTCGGTGCGCCTGTCTTCTCTCTGGAGGAACTGGCCGAGCCAATACGCATGCACATGGCTCGCGCCGCCGAGAAGCTACGACGCCAAGGGAGCGCGGCGGGTGCCGTCGGCGCATGGATCGAGACGAACCGCTTCCGCGAGCAGGATGCTCAGTACTCGCCCTCGCACACGGTGCAGCTGCCAGTGGCCACGGATGACACCGCAACACTCACGCAATGGGCCTTGGCGGTTCTCCAGCGGATCTACCGACCACGCCATCGCTACGTAAAAGCTGGCGTGATGCTGATGGACCTTCGCCCCAAGGGTCTGGTGCAAGCCGATCTATTTGATACAGCACCGCCAGCCTATGGTGCGCGCCGCGACGTGCTGATGCAGACCCTTGATCGGGTGAATGCTAAGTGGGGCCGTGGAACGCTTGGGATCGCCAGCGCGGGGCTGCAGGGTGATCGTGCATGGAGTATGCAGCGAGGAAACCTCTCTCCCGCCTACTCGACCAGATGGAGCGACCTGCGGGTGATCGGGGAGTAATGCGCCCGTGAGAGGTTAGCAATCCTCCGTGGTGCCTCAACAGCGTATTGTTTACAACTTGTCCAATGGGGCACGCGGGAGATCCTATGTCACCACTTCCACCGGAAAAGCGCATCCAGTTCTTCGTCTTCGTAATCGAATCGCCTTCAGCTGTCGACCTTTACCATCGGCGAAGTGAGGGCGAAATCGTTCGGCAGGCGGTGGAGCTGAATGGCATCAAGTGCATCGTCAAAACTGCAATTTCTTATCTTGCATTCGATGCGTGTCTAAAGGTCGGCTTGTCTGAAGCGATGGGCCAAATGCCAGGCTTCATCCCACTCTTGCACATCAGTGCGCACGGCGATTCCAACGGTATCCAACTCTCAGACGGTCACATAATCAGTTGGTCGGAACTCAAGGAGCACCTTCGTCCAGTGAACCAAGCGCTCAGTGGATCGCTGGTTGTCTGCATGTCCAGCTGCGAAGGGTATTCAGGCATTCGAATGGCAATGGATTCTGACGAATCCAATCTTCCGTACTTCGCTCTCATTGGCTGTGGCGCCAAACCCACTTGGGGAGAGACTGCTGTCGGCTACGCTACGTTTTATCACCAACTCTGGCGTGGTGAGCTCATTGCTGATGCTGTGAACGCGATGTGCGTGGCTTCCGGAAATGAGCAGTTCTTCTTAGAGCATGCTGAGAAAAGTAGGAAGGACTACATCCAATTCCTGAATTCTGTGAATCCGGCTCAGGCACAGGAGAATTTGGAGCAAATCGTTGCCGAGGAATCTCCAGACAATCAGGAGAGCCTCAAGCTTCTCAGGTGAGCTCTCATCAGCCTAGCGGGTGTGTCGACATCCTGCCGCGAAATTCAAGCATCCAGAGCCCGCTTCTGGCCGCAGAAGACCTCAGGCATTGCCCTGCCAGCATGGAGGCCTGTAGTTGCACTCAGTGATTGCCTACAGGTCTATGCGGTCTTCACCGATACGCGTCACACGACCACAAGGGCAACCTGATCTAGCCCCAAGAGTCCGGCCCGATCCGACTGGGAGTCAGGTGTGAACCGACCCGGTAATGTCAGGTGGAACCGACGATTGAGGTACTCCTTACTGCTGCATGGGCGCCGCATGAGCCCCGAGGCGATCCAGCAGGTTCCGCACGGATGACTTGTGCCAACGCCCGCCGCGTGGCGTGAGCATCCCGCGCTCGTTTAACGCATCGGCCACTGTGCCCAGACTGGTGATGCCTTCAGCAGCCAGCGCCGTGATGACTGGCTGCAGGTTGAGCGCGTGGTCATCGGCATGCGCTTGGATCGCCCGAACGCTCGCGGAATTGCCCTGCCCTGCGCGCCTCAGCGCTGTGGCACCGTTGGGATTACCCAAGCGCACACCACGGGCCTTGGCAGCCCCTAAAGCTTCCTTGGTGCGCTTGGAGATGGCTTCGCGTTCCTGTTGAGCCACTAAGGCCATGATGCCGACCGTCAGGTCGTTTGCATCCGGCATATCCGCAGCCACAAACCTCACGCCACTGTCGCGCAGTGTGAGCAAGAACGCCGCGTTGCGTGAAAGCCGGTCGAGCTTGGCAATCACCAGGGTGGCCCCAGTGACCTTGGCGAGGTGCAGTGCCTTCAGTAGCTCAGGACGGGCGTTGACCTTGCCGCTCTCAATCTCGGTAAAGGTCTCGACGACCTTCGCATGTCGCTGTGCAGCGTAGGCAGCGATGGCAGAACGCTGGGCATCCAGCCCAAGACCGCTGCTTCCCTGCTTCCGGGTGGACACACGTAGGTAGTTGACGATCTTCATGGGGCGCCTTGGTACAAAATGACGTAACGTTCGTTAGTCCATCTTGTACTTATCGCGAGAATCCGTCAAACTTCCACCACCTGACGAAACCAAGGAGAGGTGATGGCCACGCAGAAGGCAATCCCACCGCCAGAGGCAAACGCCGAAGACGTCGAACTGAGCATCCGGCTCCGACGAACACTTACCACCTTCGACAGCGAGTATTCCTTTCTTGGCTGTTACGAAGGCGATCTTCTGGATCTGGACACCAATGTCCTTGCAGGCAAGCTGAGGCTATTCGTCGTAGACCTAGAAGGCGCAGATAAAAAGGGACATGGCGCATCCTGGACGTTGGATCTTGAAGCTGCGACTGAGCCTTACATGGCGCTCTTGAGCGAGGAGGCTGGCAACTTCAGTCCCGCGGTGCTCAAAATTCTAGGCGAGGAATTCGTGTTGAACAGCAACATGCTGATCATTGATCGACTGGAGCTACTACCCGCCTACCGTGGGCGCGGCTTGGGTCTCAAGTGTATGGACGCGTGCATACGCCACCTATCCGCAGGGTGCCGCATTGCCGCGATCAAACCCTTCCCGCTTCAATTTGAGCCAGCCGACCGTACTGCCGACGAGTGGCAGGACGCATTAGCCTTCAAATCGCTGAGCCGTGACAAACGCGCATCCACGAAACGACTGAAACAACACTACGGTCAATTGGGCTTTAAACACGTGTCACGCACGGACCTTATGGTTCGCGATCTCTACGAGGAGTAGATGCCGGTACGGGGGGTAGCGGAGCGTATGAGCAACTCAGATACCTCTTCGGAAATTTGCGCCAAATTATTTCAGTTGGACCTTCCGATTGGTGGACTCAAGTTGGTACACAAACGCTGTTGCTTTGACCTTCACTATCCACTAAGATCAACAACTTAGCGGCGCGTCGAACGAGTCCTCTCCTGGGCACCAATTGTAAACGAAGGCCGCCTCCCGAGGCGGCCTTCGCTTTTTCCGGGTTTGATTAAAGTCAGGAAGGCCGCCTCTCAAGGCAACCCTCATCTTTTCCGGGATTGACTAAAGTCAGGAAGGCCGCCTCTCAAGGCAACCCTCATCTTTTCCGGGATTGACTAAAGTCAGG
>Ga0157372_10003969_pt1 | contig 15896 bp, 18 predicted proteins | sample C55metaG_FD_115307 | JGI IMG/M metagenome (GOLD analysis project Ga0157372, IMG submission 115307) | Corn rhizosphere microbial communities from Kellogg Biological Station, Michigan, USA - C5-5 metaG | ecosystem: Host-associated > Plants > Roots > Rhizosphere > Soil | place: USA: Michigan... | reverse complement strand
CGAACGAACTGAACATTCGGATGAGCACTAGCTTTCATAGTCTCACTCAACTTTGCACTTCTTTTCTTTCATCTTCTTTGGACCGCCAAAGAAGCAAAGCTCTCAGACTGCGTTTTGTCGCGGGGCTGGAAAGGATGGTCGTAGCGGCGCAGCCACAACGACCCCTTCGGGGGTCGGTCAAATTTTCTATTAATTTTTATGGAACAAAATTTAACTGAGTGGCTGCTTGATTCCGCTACGACCATCCTTTCCACCTCCGGACAAAGCCGATGCCCGAACGATAAGTGAGCCCCTATGGAGCCGGCCTTAAGAATTAAAAGCGGCATAGGGTGAGGTTATATGCCCGAACGTGGTAGCTGAAGTCTTGCACTATTAAAATACTCAGATTTAGAGTAGTGATAAATAGCTTAATGGGTAGAATTAGGTTCAAAAGGGCAAGGTAAGAGATTGAAATAATTTAGTTTTTGATGATGCGAGGGGGCTTATTAAAAAGGAAGGAGCAAGTATATTTCGGAAATATTGCTAATTTCTAAAACTCAAGTTCTAATTTAGTTTAACTGGAACGCCTGGATGAAGTCATCCTCAGTAGCTTGTTTATAACCGGCTTGCTCAGCAATTTCTGCCAATTTTGTGTGTTGCGGTGGCAAAGATTCGCATAAAATTAACAACGGCTTGTTTTTTAAACTCCTTATTTGCTGGAAGAGCCTTCGATATAAATCCAGACCATCTAGGCCACCAAAAATCGCTATTTTCGGTTCATGCATCGCCGCCTGGTTTATCGTGTGATCATCTGGTACATAGGGGAGATTACACAAGAGTATGTCATATGTTGTAGAGGTTGCACTAAGCAAGTTACTGTGTAGAATAGTTTGCTGTGTTGCAAATTTAATAACGTTCTTTTGGGCGATTTTAATGGCTGCCGAATCAATCTCTAATAGGTCAACGGTAGCTTGGGGCAGCTCCAGCTGGGCCGTAATTCCTAAAGCGCCGCTGCCAGTACCGACGTCTGCGATACGCAATGTACCGTCATCCTGAACTTGTTTCAGGATCCCATAGGTTATATTTCGAGTTGGGGATGCCGAAACGAGTTCGGCATGACGGGTGAGTAGCAGGTCGATCATGGTTTCCGATTCCGGCCTGGGCTCCAAGACGGCAGGCGAAATAATAAACTCGCGGCCATAAAATTCCGTCTTGCCGCGCACAAAAGCCAGCGGCTCATGTGTTACCCGGCGGTCAATTTGAGCATCGAGCACTTTTATATTTTTAGGTGTTAATTCTAATTCCGGGTGTGCCAACAGGTGAGTACGATTTGTGTTCAATTCATCTTCCAGCAGCACTAATGCATCCAACCGCGCCGTAGCAATGCCTGCCGCATGAAGTGCAGACGTTGCTTGGAGTAGCCAATGGTTTAGATTCACGCTTTTGTCTCCCAGTGAGCAAGCGAAAAACAAAAAACAAAAAACATAGGCACTCTAGCCTGATCCTTTGGCAATCAAGCTATTGGTTTTAGACCAGATTAATTTGGCCGCTTGCTCGCCGTAGTTATGAGCGTTCTTAATGTCTGCATGGGTTAGATAATTTTCAGCTACTGCAAATTGTAGAATAAATTGCGGCTCTTTTAAGGAACCATACGCAATCCTCAAGAACTGAATTTCTGTTTTCCTTGATTGTCGAGCATAGCCTTCAATAATGTTAAGAGGAACCGATAAAGCAGCTCGACGTATTTGAGAGGTTAAGCCGAATAGCTCTTCTCGGGGTAATTTTTTTGTAACAGAATACACCTCGTGTGCATATATTTCTGCTATTCGCGGCAGTAGATCTGAATTGTTTTTTGTTTTTTGTTTATTGTTCATTGCTCATCAGCTCATGTTCGGCGGCCTGCAGATGTTCGATCAGGTCATCGATGTCACCGTTCAGAGCGGCAGGGATGTTGGAGCGGCTGTAGCCAATGCGGTGATCGGTAATACGATCCTGGGGGAAGTTATACGTACGGATCTTCTCGGAGCGATCGCCGGAACCAATCAGTTTTTTGCGGGCGTCGGACAGTTCTTTTTGCTCCTCATCAAGCTTAATCTGTAGCAAGCGGGAGCGCAGAATGCCCATGGCCTTGTCTTTATTTTTAATCTGCGATTTTTCGTCCTGGTTGGTGACGACCATGCCAGAAGGTAAATGGGTTATACGTACTGCCGAGTCGGTGGTGTTGACGCTTTGACCACCGTGACCGCCGGAACGGAAAACATCAATACGGAGGTCGTTAGGATTAATTTCGATATCTGTCTCTTCGGCTTCCGGCAAAACGCTAACCGTAACGGTAGAGGTGTGAATACGCCCTTGGCTTTCCGTAACAGGGACCCGCTGGACGCGGTGAACCCCGGCCTCAAATTTGAGGTTTTTGTAGGCTTCGTCGCCGCGAACGGCGAAAATGATTTCTTTAAAACCACCAGCTTCAGAGGGGCTTTCACTCATGAGCTCCAGTTTGTAGCCATGCGTTTCGCACCACCGAGCATACATGCGATACAACTCGCCGGCAAAGAGCGCCGACTCGTCCCCACCAGCGGCCCCTCTGATCTCGATAATCACGTCGCGGTCATTATTAGGATCTTGCGGAGTCAGCGCGGCGATCAGCCGGTCTTCATTCATCTGAATTTTCGGCTCCAGCTCTTCCAGCTCGGCCAGAGCCATTTGTTGGAGTTCGGCATCTGGGCTGTTTTTGAGTTCTTCGGCGTCAGCCTTGTCTTTCGCAAGCTTAGCCCGCTCATCGAACAAAGCGATCAAATCATCCAGTTCGCTTTTGCGCTTGGCCAATTTGGGATAATTTTTGTCACTAAAAATACTCGGATCCTGCAGTTTGGATTCGAGTTCAGTTAATTCAGCACGCAGAGCTTGTTCTTTGGATTCCATAGATGTAAGTGTAACTCAGATTCCCGTCATCCTGAACTTGTTTCAGGATCTATGCGAACAAAATGTCATAAATTCAATTTATGCTCTATGGTCCCACCTATTTAAAAGCATGTTCTCAGAACTTTAAATTTTGAGTAAACTGCCGACATGAGACACGCAAGTCAATACCCGCAACTAGAGAGCTTTATTAGAAGCCAGTATGCTTTGTCTGACGGGCCTGCTGAAATATTGCAGGAGTACCTAGGACCGGGCGACCCATACGGTCAGTTATTAGCCGGTGAAATTCAGCACGCGTTGGCAGATAATCCTACAGATGAGTCCCTAGATATTTTGGTTAGTCAACTGGGCAAGTTTCCGGTGGACCATACATTCGGGTATCGCAGCTACTTAGAGCAAACACTTAACTTCATTCTGAATCAGTGATCATTTGCCTATACCTATAGAGTCAATGAAGGATTCAGGGGCAGATTCTATATGCTTCAAACTCAATATGGAGCTGCATGTGCAGAGAAAATAAGTTTGAAGGCCCCCGTACGGATCCTGAAACAAGTTCAGGATGACGCGGGGAAGAATGGAACCTACTTTTTGGCGGCTGGGTTGGTGGTGTCGAGCTGGTCAGCGGCTTTGGCAGCCTTAGCAGCGGCACGCTTAGCAGTTTTTTGGGCGGCTTGGGCGCGCTTTTCTTTGGCGGCAGCACCGGCAGCAGCGCGAGCTTTGAATTTGTCGACGCGGCCTTCGATGTCGATAATGCGTTCTTCACCAGTGAAGAACGGGTGTGAGCTGCTGGTGATGTGTACTTTTACGAGAGGATATTCGACGCCATCGAGCGTAATGGTCTCCTCGGTAGCGACGGTGGACTTTGTCAAATAAGTCGTGTTGTTATTGAGGTCCTGGAAGACCACAGGGCGGTAATTGGTTGGGTGTAAATCTTTTTTCATAGTCGAATAACCAGTATACACATCTGTTAGCCTTTGGTCAACTCTTGAGTGCTTCACTTGCTGCGTATCATACAAAGTGTTATAATATAAATTATGACTGATTTAGAAAAGCTTTGGCCTGTAGAAGTTGAAAATGGGGAAATGCCAGCTGCTCCCTTAGCTCTAGAGAAATTGTATGTAACAACCGGGAGATGGTTAAGAGATAATGGCCATCCCTTACTTCCCCGTGAATCGATTGTAAGCGGACAAATAGGTGAAAAGCCGATAGTCACCATACCTCCTTATTACACCGCAACGGTATCCGGCAGGTCTGTATGGGGACTTTTCCCCGGAGAAGCTATGTTGCTAAATCTAGGCAATACGCTAACTCTAAAGTATGTACCAGATCATTGGTTGATGACAGATGATGTTTCTGAGCCTGAGCATGTATCAGGGAGTACTAGCTACAGACTTGATAAAGGATCCCCTTTTAGGGCACGTCCTATAATGGCCTTGGAGACTTTAACTCTTCGTTCGTTTGTTGAATTAGGTAGTTTTAACAGTGAACAATATGAAACTGAACGGGAGTTAAGTTATCCTAACAGTAGTACACCTACCTCTACTCAGACGAACGGCATGACAGTGGCAGAATGTGCCGCGCTCCAATTAATTGCTGAAAATTTATCCAGTCTTGAATAAATGGCTTAGATCTGTTAAGATAGAGAGGTTATCAATCAAGCAGGTCGGGATTTAATCCTCCTGAGACGGCACCTTGATAGGACCGCTCGGGTACTCGGCTCAAGATAAAGGATTGAACTTTCCAGACTGGCACATTTCGGGCGAATCCTGCGCTCCAATGCTTACCGTACCTTGTGTACGTTTGCGCTTCGGTGCTCGGCCTCATTCCGAGCTGCAATCAGTCTGCAAAAGTTCAAGGAAGGAGTTAATCATTTATGGCTACAGATGTAGACATCAAAGCATTATTAGAGGCTGGAGCGCACTTCGGCCACAAAACTGCCCGTTGGCACCCAAAAATGGCGCCGTATTTGCACAGCAAGCGCAACGGCACGCATATCATCGATCTGACCAAGACCGTCGAAGGTTTGGATGCGGCGCTAGCATTTTTGACCGAGACGGCAGCTGCTAGCAAACAAATTCTGCTGGTCGGCACCAAGCGCCAGGCTCAGGATATTATAAAAAAAGCGGCTGTCGAAACCGGCATGCCGTACGTAACCGAGCGTTGGCTGGGTGGCATGCTGACCAACTGGAACACTATCGGTGGTCGCGTGAAGCACTTGCAGGATCTGGAAAACCGCATGGCTTCTGGCGAGCTGGCCAGCAAGTACAACAAGCTGGAAGTGCAACGTTTCCAGGAAGAAATCGATGAGCTGAACCGGATTTACGGCGGCATCAAGGAGATGAACAGCCGTCCAGGCGCAGTATTTGTCGTTGATATACAGAATGATCTGAACGCCGTGCGCGAAGCCCGCAAACTGGGCGTGCCAATTGTGGCCATCGTCGACAGCAACGTTGACCCAACGCTGGTGAACTACCCGATCCCGGCCAACGATGACGCCATTAAGGCAATTCAATTAATCGTCGACTACGTCCAGTCCGCTATCGAAGCTGGCAAGGGCAAAGTCAAGAAAGCTGATGTTGATAAAACCGAGGAAACTCCGACTGAAAAACCGGTCGTCCTCGGCAACAAGGATTAAAACGAATAAAGAATAGAGAATGAAGAATAAAGTTTAGTAGCTTGTTACTTCATTCTTCATTCATCTAAGGAGATTTTATGGCAGTAGATATTGAACTCATTAAACGTTTGAAAGACCTGACCGGCGCCGGCCTGACCGACGCCAAGCACGCCCTGGAAGAAGTTGGCGGGGACTTCGACAAAGCCCTGGAAGCCATGCGCAAGAAAGGCCTGACTAAGGCCGAAAAGCGCGGCGAGCGCGAAGCCCGCAGCGGCATCATCGGTACCTATAACCACGACAACCGCATCGGCGTGTTGGTGGAAGTGAACTGCGAGACCGATTTTGTGGCCCGCACCGAAGATTTTCTGGCTGTTGTTAAGGACATCAGTATGCACATTGCCGCCAGCAGCCCGCAGTACGTTAGCAGCGATGAAGTGCCGGCAGAGGACCGCGAGCGCGTTGCCGCCGAGTTTAAAGAGAAAGCTCTTGCTGAGGGCAAGCCGGCTGACATGGTCGACAAAATCGTCGAGGGTCAGATCAAGAAATACTTTGCCGAAAAGTGTCTGTTGGACCAGCCGTTCGTTAAAAATCCCGATCAAACTGTCGGTGATTACCTAAAAGAAAACATCGCTAAACTTGGTGAAAACCTGGTGGTGCGCCGCTTTAGCCGCATGGCGCTGGGCGAGGTGAGCTAAGTCCGCTCCGCTTGACGCAAAAGAGTATAATTAATCACAGGTAAATAAAATAAATAGGATCTTTGAATTATGGCGCAAGTTCGTGTACAAACTGGTGAATTAATCCGAGGAAACGAGGATAAAAGATGTCCTAGCCCTGGTGTTGTTGCCGATTTAGGTAGCAAAACCGTAGAGGGCGCAATTAGAACTTGGGCTGATTGGGGCCAAGGTGCTGGTTCCGGGGCTTCAATATCCGCTGAGCGTACGGCTGAGGCAGAGCTTGCTGCTCGACGCATCGAAGACTTACTGGCAGAAAATCCATTGACCGCATTACCTGCAGAAGGCCCAACTGCTCTTGCACCTTGGTACGAATCGGCTTAAGATCAGTAATCTAACATTGCCAGTCATTAGCAAAAAGAGCTCCTATTTTCTATAATGAATCCTGAATCTATTTAGGAGCTATATGAATCCAAATCAAATTTCCACAGATGCGACAGCTAAGTTCAAAGCGGCGGTCGACCATTTTAATGATGAACTGAAAAAGCTGCGGACCGGGCGGGCTAGCGCTGGTATGTTGGATGGTGTGATGGTCGAGGCTTACGGCACGACGATGCCGCTGAATCAAGTGGCGACTGTTACGGCACCGGAAGCACAATTGATTCAGGTCTCACCATTTGACCCAAACAATATCGCCGCAATCTCGAACGCCATCCGTAATAATCAATCATTAGGCTTAAATCCGTCGGATGACGGCCGGGTGGTGCGGGTGCCGATCCCGCCGCTGAACGAAGAGCGCCGACGCGAAATCAGTAAGCAAGTCGGCGCTAAGCAAGAAGAATGCATGGTGCGTTTGCGCGGTGTTCGCCACGATGCTATGGATGCTATCGATAAGCTCAAAAAAGACAAAGCCATCGGCGAGGACGATGCCAAACGGCTCGAAAAAACCGTGGATGACGCCATGAACAGCTCGCGTCAAGCGGTCGAAACCGCTGCCAAAGCCAAAGAACAAGAGATAATGACGGTCTAAATGGCTGTTGATACGCTGGCGGCGCTACAGGCTTACCGCCAAAAAATTGATACGGCGCTCCAGGAATTCTTTGCGGAACTGCCCGATCTGCTGCAGGTGGATTTATCCGAGCATTCGCAACAAGCCCTGGCGACCTTGGGCGAATACAGTTTGCGGCCGGCCAAGCGCATCCGCGGCGCGCTGGCGGCGGCTACCTACGATGATGGCACCGGGCAGCAGTTTGCCACTGTGGGCATACAGCTGGCGGTGGTACTGGAGCTGGTGCAGGATTATTTATTGATTCTCGATGATGTCATGGACAAGTCTGTGACCCGGCGCGGTCAGCCCACACTGCAGCTGCTGTACGCCGCCGAAACCAAAGATTACGGTGGTGAAACCGAAGCTAACATGCTGGCCATTAATGTCGGCGTGGTGACCCAGCACTTGGCCAATTTGGCATTGATTCGCATGCAGTTGCCGCCAGAGGTCCTGGCACGCGCCATCGCCATCATGCATGGCAATATCGGTGCCACCGGCTTTGGGCAATTGGATGATCTGTACCAGCGGGTCGGCCGAGACGTGACCGAGGCCGATATTATCCGTAAATATCGCTTGAAAAGCAGCTATTATACCTTTGTAAACCCGCTTCAACTTGGTTTGACCACTGCTGGCTTGGCCACAAACGAGCGCCTGGAGACCTGCAAAACCTTTGGCGAAGCCGCCGGCATTGCTTTCCAGCTGCGTGATGATTACCTGGGCATGTTTGGGGATGCCGACGAAACTGGTAAATCCAACCTGGATGATATGCGCGAAGGCAAGTATACGCTGCTGGTGCATCATGCTCTGGAACACGCCTCGGCGGCAGAAATAACATCGCTCAAAAACATCCTGGGCAATCCAAAAGCTACCGCCGCTGACCTGCAATTGTTACAAGATATTTTTACACGCAGCGGCGCTGCGCGGTATACTCAGAAATTGGCGCACGACTACGCAGAACAGGCTAAAGCCAGCTTACGTGCGCAACCCATTGGCAGCCAGCAGCTGCAAGACCTCCTAGCTGAGCTGGTCGATTACTCTGTAGAAAGGCACACATGAACCAAGATTCGAGTATCCCGCAGCACGTGGGAATCATTATGGATGGCAACCGCCGCTGGGCCCAAGAGCGAGGTCTGCCAACCTTGCGCGGACACTCGCGCGGTCAGCAAACGCTACGCCAGATTGCTCACCACGCCGCCGATAAAGGCGTTCGCTATTTATCCGTTTACGTTTTTTCCACCGAAAACTGGAAACGCAGCCAAGAGGAAGTGGGCTATCTGATGCGGCATGTCATGGTGGCGCACCGAAAGTACCTGAAAGAGTTCATGGATGATAACTTTAAAATTATTATGTTAGGCTCGCGGGAAGGCTTAGACGCCAACGTGCTAAAAGCCATCGATAACGCGGCCGAGAAAACTGCCCAAAACACTCGCGCGACTTTGGCCCTCTGCTTTAACTACGGTGGTCAACAGGAAATTGCTGATGCCGCCAAAGATATTATTAAACAGGGAATTTCGCCCAGCGAACTGACGCCAGAGGTATTTGCCAAGCATTTGTATGGCCCGGAAGTGCCGCCGATTGATCTGTTAATCCGCACCGCTGGTGACCAGCGGCTCAGCAACTTCATGCTGTGGCGGGCGGCTTATGCCGAGCTGATGTTTACCAACACGTACTGGCCCGATTTCTCCATCGAGGAGTTCGATGGCATGCTGGCCGACTATGCCGGCCGCCACCGGCGCTTTGGTGGCAATTAATTTTCATCAGCTGAGGAATAAAGAATAGAGAATGAAGAATAAAGTTTAGTAGCTTATTACTTCATTCTTTATTCCTCGTTCGTTTTTACGCTTTGGCCTTTGATGTTGTTAGTTTCACCGATCTTACTCAGGTGTCCACCGATGCCCCACCCACAGCTGCAGCTAAATGGGCATGCGGAGCTAACCTGGAGCAGCTGTTGCTCAAAGCTACAATCTAACAAAACCGATGGCTGTTTGAGGAGTTGCCAGAATGCCGGTGGCATGCTGGCTGCGACGAGTTCCATCGGTGATTGTAGTCTTTGACAACCGCTGCCCAAGGTAGGGGGGCCAGCCCTCGATTTTTTGCTACTTTTGCATCAGGGCAAAAGTAGATAGGTGTTCATTTTATTCTCAGCCAATACCCGATATAATAAAAAGACATGTCGATTCTCCTATTAATTTTGGGGCTGGTGCTATTTATTGGCCTGGTAGTTGTCCACGAATTCGGGCACTTTATCATGGCGCGTCGTAACGGTGTGACTGTTGAGGAGTTCGGTATTTTCTTTCCACCACGCTTATATAAGCGCAAAACCAAAGGTGGCTGGAACTTTACCATCAATCTGTTGCCGCTCGGCGGTTTTGTCAAAATGAAAGGTGAGCACGATAGCGACACCGAACCGGGCACTTTTGGTGCGGCCAGCTTATTAGCGAAAACCAAAATTATGGCTGCCGGCGTCGTCATGAATCTGTTAATTGGCCTGGTACTGCTGACTATCGTAGCGGTCATCGGCATGCCGCAGCTGATTCCTAACCAGTTTACCGTCAAAAGTGACACCAAAGTTACGCGCAGTGAAGTCCTGGCGGTGCAAGTTGAACCTAATTCACCGGCCGCCAAAGCGGGCCTTAAGTCCGATGATCAGGTAGTGGCCTTAGGGCAGGGCAGTAAGCTTACGAGGATTACTGATTCCGATAGTTTGCCGAAACTTACCAAGCGCTACGCTGGTCAAGCGGTCACCGTAGTCTATAAGCATAAAGGGGTAGAGAAGCAAGCCAACACCACGTTACTTAGCGCGGCAGAGGTGACTGCCAGTCAGAAAACTGCTAATCCCAAGGGTTATTTGGGCATAGTGCCCACCGCTTACAAGCTGCAGCGCTCAACTTGGTCGGCACCGGTCGTGGCTGTTGGTCTAACCGGGCAGATGACTGCTTTAACTTTTGAGGGCCTGGGCAAGGCAGTGGCCGGTGTGGGTAGTATCGTGGCCGGCGGCCTCACCGGCAATACCCATGCGCGCGAGAATGGCCAAACGGCGGCTTCCAGCCAAGTTTCCGGCCCGGTCGGAGTATTCGTGATTTTGCAGGACGGCAGTCTGTTGGGCTATCAATTCATTTTGCTGATTATCGCGGTTATCTCGCTGACCCTCGCCATTATGAACATTTTGCCGATTCCAGCGTTAGACGGCGGACGATTATGGCTGACACTAATTACGCGCGGCCTGAAAAAACCGCTAACACCGAAACTAGAAGAACGCATTAATGCCAGTGGCTTTGCGCTCTTGCTGTTGCTGATTGTAGTGATTACCATGGTTGATATCAAAAGATTCTTTTAAGAGGTTATAGGTGCTAGGTGAAAGGTTGTAGTTGTGTCTGATTCAGTAAAACCACGTGAGAGCACTATCTCTAACCTAAAACCTAAAACCTATAACCTACCCGATCCTTGGGTAGCGGTGGTGGTAGTCATTGTAGCCTTCTTAGCCGCCTCGGTTATTACGCAGCAAATACTCCAAATATACCCGGTGCTACGACACTGGTCGGTAGGGCAAGCCAATAGCTGGTTCGTCAACTCTGTATGGGCGCAGTTTAGCTATGTTCTGCTGGCCTACGGCATGCTACTAAGCTCAATCATCTGGTTTTTGCGCTGGCGGCAGGTGTCGCTGCAGGCTATCGGCCTAAAACGCCCCCGCTGGCGCGACCTGGGGTTAGCACTGGGCATGCTGCCGCTGTATTACGCCGCTTATCTGGTTATTGTGGCTGTCGTCAAGCAACTGGTGCCGGCCTTAAATGTCGATCAAAAGCAGCAAATCGGCTTTAGCGGTGCTCACGGCGTCCTGCCGCTAACCGTGACTTTCTTGAGTTTGGCAGTCATTCCGCCGCTGGTGGAGGAAACTGTCATGCGCGGTTTTCTATTTAGCGGCTTGCGCGCCAAGCTGATGTTGCCGTGGGCTACGATTATCACCAGCGTATTATTTGCGCTCGGCCACCTGCAATTTGGCAGCGGGGCACCGCTGTTGTGGATTGCTGCCCTCGATACCTTCACGCTGTCGCTCTTTTTGATTTATTTACGCCAAAAAACCGATAGTTTATGGGCGTCTATCCTGTTGCACGGTCTCAAAAACAGCTTAGCCTTCATTTTAATTTTTATTTATCATCAAACTTAGGCTACAATAGCGGCATGATACAACTGACTTGTATTGTCCCCAAGTTTACATCGGCCGTGATGCCGATTATTCCCATTGCCTAAGATTTTTCCGAAATTTTAACCAAAGGACAATACAAATCATGAGACTTAGCCAACTTTTTACCAAAACCAGTAAAACCACTCCGGCGGACGAAACCGCCAGAAACGCCATTCTGTTGACCCAGGCAGGCTTTATTCACAAAGAAATGGCCGGTGTCTACGCCTATCTACCGCTGGGCTTACGGGTACTGGAGAACATCAAGCAAATCGTTCGTGAAGAAATGAATGCTATCGGCGGCCAAGAAGTCATGATGACGACACTGCAGCCCAAGGAACTCTGGGAAAAAACCAATCGCTGGGACGATAAAGTTGTCGACAACTGGTTTAAAACCAAACTGGTCAACGGTACAGAACTCGGTGTCGGCTTGACGCACGAAGAACCTATCGTCGATGCCCTCAGCCCGTACGTCGACTCCTACAAAGATTTACCCCTGTATATCTACCAGATCCAAAACAAATTCCGCAACGAAAAGCGGGCCAAGAGCGGTTTGCTGCGCGGCCGCGAATTCGTCATGAAGGACATGTATAGCCTGGCCCGCACCCAAGCTGAACACGACGAGCTCTACGAAAAGGTCGCTGCCGCCTATGTGAGAGTCTACGCGCGGCTGGGCATTGGGGCGGAGACCTACCGGACGGCCGCCGACGGCGGTTACTTTACCGAGCGTTTCAGCGATGAGTTCCAGACCGTTAGCGACATTGGCGAAGACACAATTTACATCGACGAAACTAAAAAATTTGCGGTAAACAAAGAGATCTATAGTGATGACACCTTGGCTAAGCTTGGACTTAATAAGGCCGATCTTATCGAGAAACGGGCAGTTGAGGTAGGGAATATCTTTCCTCTGGAGAGCAAATACACCGATGCGCTGGGCTTGTATTACGCTGATGAAAGCGGAGCTCAGCAGTCAATTATTATGGGATGTTACGGTATTGGCATCAGCCGTTTGGTAGGCGTGCTGGCCGAACATTTTGCCGACGACAAAGGACTTGTTTGGCCCGTAGCTGTGGCTCCGGCCCAGGTGTATCTGGCGCGGTTGAGTGATGATAATCACGTTGCAAAAGTCGCCGATAGGCTATACTCGGACTTGCAAAACCTTGGCATTGGAGTACTATATGATGACCGAGATTGTCGGGCCGGTGAAAAGTTCGCCGATGCCGACCTGATGGGAATCCCTTTTCGAGTAATAGTGAGCGATAAAACAGTTGCCGCGGATCAATTTGAAGTCAAAGCGCGGACTGGTTCGAATTCTCAGCTTATGAAGCGGGATGAGCTAATTAAGCTTCTACAAGAAGCCATTGACACCAGTAAAATTGAACCGAAGTAAAGCATAAGAGGACATCAAAGCAATGATAAAAAAATTATTTCGATTAACCAGAGAAGGCCTAGAAGAATTAAAAGCCGAGCAGGCGAACCTAATCGCCAAGCGCGCTGATATCGCCGACGCTATTAAAACTGCTCGCGAACTGGGCGATTTGGCCGAGAACGCCGAATACCAGTCCGCTCGGGCCGATCAAGACCGCAACGAAAGCCGCATCGCCGATATCGAGCACATCTTGCAGAATGTGGAAATCATCAAAGGCAGCAAAAGCGATAAAGTCAGCTTAGGTTCACAAGTAACCCTGAACTGTAACGGCAAAACCAAAGAATTTCAGGTAGTCGGCACCGTCGAGGCCGATCCCTTAAACGGCAAAATTTCCGACGAATCACCCATTGGCCAAGCTTTGCTCGGCAAAAAGGTCGGTGAAGCCGTCGAAATTAAAACTCCCGCCGAAATCTCTTCTTACAAAATCGTCAGTATTGCTTAAACTGGCTTAGGTTCTAGGTTCTAGGTTCTAGGTTCTAGGTTCTAGGTTCTAGGGAAGTGTTAATAACGCATAGCTTGATCGTAATTAATGGTAATAACATTTCCGCCAGCTGCGGCTTGAATTGTCTGCGCTGCTGCCAGGCACAGTAAGGAGCTATTACCAAGCTGCCGATTAGTATCGCGACCATTATTTATGCGTTCACGCATCACTTCTCGTTCGGCATCGGAAATTATCACCACGCGGTCGAGTAAGGATTCATCTTTAAATCTGAATTTGATGTTCAAGCCTTGCGCTACCAGGCCAAAATCCGTCTGATCGCTGTCGTCTGAGGGTTTGACGCCTACAATTTCCGTGGCTGGCCACGCCTCCCGTATCACCGGGGCTACCCCGGCAATCGTGGTCCAGTTGCCGATAGCTAGTACCACAGCCCGTGGAATTTCCGGAGCTTGGGCAACTATTTCCTGGCCAAGCCGCTGGTGCCCGCTTACACTAACCACATTTTCGGAATGATTAACATAGCATACGCGCTGGCCAGTAGAACGGTGGGTGAAAAATAGCGACTTTATACCGCGGTCCTCGGTACGCTTCAGTACCCACTCGCCCGAACGCACTAGACTCATAATTTCAGCCGCCTGAGAATCACTGGTAGCCTGTATGTAACCTGGTCCGGTTCGTACAATCTCTGCGCCGAAATATTCCATAGGATAAACGCGGCTGGCGGGGAGTTCATCCGGCAAAGAAATCCGTGCCTTGTAACCCAGAAGCTTAGCAAATAATGCCAGCGAAATACCACCGCTGCCAGAGGTAATATCCCGCAACTCGTCTCCTGGCTGAATATATCCACCGGTTTCAAGCAGTTGGAGGGTAGGTAGGGAAGCGCGGTCATAATGCGAGCCCGAGGGATTCGTAAACTCCTGCTTAGCATATACACCAGGTATTTCAGGCACAGCCAGTAGATGGGTATTGCCAACAAGCAGTTCCAGCCGCCGATATTGCTCGCTTCTAGGCAGGCTGTACCATGTTTCGTTTCCTACGCCAATTGCAGCTAAATTATCTTCGGTCTGACGGCACCATTCGGCAATAGGTGAGGCACCAGTTGTTTCGGCATAGGCGGTTTGAGCAGTCATAAAATTCCTTACGAGTTAACAGCCTAAGCATATAATGATTGCATAAATTAATAAATAATTTTATTATATATTTTAATAATTATTTGTTAAAATAGTAGGTATGCAAAACAATATGATTGCACACCGAGCGAAATGTGCTTGCCAGGAGACGATTTTAACTGATGTCGAACGAAGCTATCTACATAAGATAGGGCTTAGTAAGCATGCAGTTGAGTTATACAACTTGCTTTTAGTGCTCGGACCGCTGACAGCGCAAGCGGTGACAAGTCATCGGTCACGCTTCGTCTCGGCACAGTACCGGTTATTTTATGAACTGGAAGCGCATAATCTGGTACGCCGCGACGGCGGCCGGCCGCGAACATTTACAGCCCTGCCGCTTACCTTGGGTTTGCAGTCATCGCTGGTTAGTACAGAGAAGCAGCTCGAAAGCATGCTAGCCAAATCGCTCAGTGGGACAGAGCAGTCGAGCGACATACTGGAGATTATTCACGGCCGCCAAGCGATGTACGATAGTTATGTTCATCTGGCCGCAAGAGCTGAAAAAGAAGTTTGCATTTACGCTATTGGGATTGCTTTTTCGGATAAGATAGAAGCTACGCATCGTAGTTTAATTCGACGTGGGGTTCGTATTCGTCATATAGTACAACAGCATAAAATCAGCAATCTTCATGTGATTAGTAAGTGGCTGAAGCTGGGTGTTAAGTTGCGTTATTTGCCCCAGCCGCGTGGTTTTCATTTCTTTCTTGTCGATGGTCATCAGATATGCATTACTTTTAGTGATCCGCATGACACTGATCAACGTTTCAGTATTCTGACTGACAATCAGGCGGCTGCTAGACTGTTCCAGGAGACTTTTGAAAACCTATGGCGGGAAGCCCAAGATATCACCCTGAGCTAGCTAACAGAGAAGAACTTCGCTATACTGGGTGCAATTATGCAGTGGTTGAATAAAATTGTCGATGAGTTGATCGCCCGCAAGCCGGAGGGTGAGATTTTGATTGAGTCCGGCGGCTCGCCGAGCGGTACGCATCATTTGGGGCACATGCGGGAATTTGTGACCGCTGACGCCATCATGTTGGAGCTTAGGCGGCGCGGACGACAGGCGCGGCATGTCTACTTTGTGGACGATCTAGACGCGCTGCGCAAAATCCCGATCGATGTGCCAGAGAGTTACAATGAATACCTCGGTATGCCGCTATGCGACACGCCCTCGCCTGACGGCACGCCTGGCCAATCGTATGCCGATTTTTTTGTAGCGCAATTGGAGCGGGCTACGGCTTCGCTGGGAGTGGAGGTGGAGTTTGTCCGCTCGCACACACGCTATCGCAGCGGCTGGATGGTGCCGGCTATCGAACGCAGCTTGGAGCATATTCCGGAAGCTCGGCAGGCATTGGAGACCATATCCGGGCGGACGCTCGACGAACACTGGACGCCGATTCAAATCTTGGAAGACGGCAGGCTCAAAAACCGGCCGTTCATCAGCATTG
>Ga0157372_10003958_pt1 | contig 15911 bp, 12 predicted proteins | sample C55metaG_FD_115307 | JGI IMG/M metagenome (GOLD analysis project Ga0157372, IMG submission 115307) | Corn rhizosphere microbial communities from Kellogg Biological Station, Michigan, USA - C5-5 metaG | ecosystem: Host-associated > Plants > Roots > Rhizosphere > Soil | place: USA: Michigan... | reverse complement strand
GCCGGCCTTGGCCGATGGTTCGCATATTATGACAACCATCGCCCGCATTCACGCCTTGCGGGCAAAACCCCAGGCGAGGCATATGGGCAAACCGGCGCTTCAAATCCTGGGGGGCATGCCCCCCAGGATTTGATCACCCAAATGGCGGCATGAAACGACATCCGGGATGAGCTTAACTTAGCCGCCAACCTGTCCAAAAAGGCGAGGCCACCTCAATCAGTTGGTCGATTGGGCGCGGCCGAAGTGGACCGAGCATTTCGTGAATTGCCTGTTCTCGCTCATGGCCTTGCGAATGCTCGATCCTCGGGAGGCGGCGAAAGATCGACCAAGAGTGCGGTTCGCCCACCGCTTATCCCATCGGACCCTGACTACTGGAGACAGCAATGGCTGGGCCTCGAACGCACTGAAGGCCTCATACGGAACAGCGGCAAGGCGGAGCATCGCAAGCGTCGGGATCGATTTGTACCGAGGGTTGGCGGTACGACGCACAACGCCCTATACAAATCGACCTGCGCACCTGGTCGCTCGGGGGCGATCGGAGCGGGCCGACGATTTCCTAAATCGGTGCCGCTGAGGCCGCCAGCGCAAGGACGAATTCGGCCAGCTCAGCATATTCATCTGCGGAGCTCACGGGGATCACGCGGATCTTGAAATCCTTGAACCAGCGCTCCTTCTCGACCTCGTTGATCTTTTCTTTGGTCAGAAGCGCATAGTGCGTCGGACCGGAGTCAGGAGCAAATGTGCTGGCGACGTAGTTCAACATCAGATTGACTTCGGGATCTGTCATTGACGCGCCCGCGAAGATGACCGTGTACATGGAAAACATGGTCGCCAGCATGTGCTGGTACGCAGGCTCCTTAAACAGGATGTTGCGATAATCCTGCTCAGTTAGGATGATCCCGTCGCCGCTCTTCGTCGCGTCGCCATGCGCTTTTAGGATGAAGAATTCTCGGCTCGACAGGCTACGTCGGACTTCACCAGCATCTTTGAACGTACACACGGTAACGTCTGGATCGTTCTTCCGGAACGTCCGTTCGATCAAAGTGTCATAGTTGGTGGTCAAAACAAATTGGAGCTGAGCTAGCTGGGCGATGGCCTCGTGCAGCTCGGTCGGAGCAGGCTTCGAGTCGACGAAGACTCGCCGAATGAAGCCGGCGAAAAAGCTGCCGAGATCGGTCTTGAGGCCGGACGCCGCCATCAAGTAGCGGCCCTGATCAATCAGGGACTCATAGTCGGAAACTTTCTCATCGGAGATGCCGACATTGTCTTTTGCTTCCGCGACCATTTGACGAAGAAGGTCGCCCCATTGCGGCAAGCCTGCTCCAACGGATGCGCCAGCACCGACGAGCAGGCCGCAACGCCCCTTGGCATATTCCTGCAGAAGTGAGCCGGGGATAGTTCCTGGGTCGAAAGCCACTATCGCACCTCCACACGTCGGAAGAACTTCGCGAGCGCCTTGTTCCGCTTTTGAAGGCTGGCTGCCTTGGCGCCTTCGGTTCGGAAGGCATAGAGATAGTCATAAAGCGCGCGATCGTTGGGCGCCGCGTCGCGCCGCCGACCGTTCAGAAGCAGATCGGGTTCGGACGTATATTGCTGCCGCCGCTCCTCGAAGGCGTCATAGGCAGTCGTAAAACGAGTGATGTCGATCGCCTTGCCAGCCGCCTGATACTGCATGATCAGCAACAGCAGATCGACGAAGATCCATTTTCTGATGATTCGATAACTGGTCTCCTGATCGACTTCGGCCAGGATGTTAAGCGCCGCGCCCACCTTGGCCGACAGTGCCGTGATCTCATCCATCGGCTTGGCGTTATATTCGCGCTGCAGTTCGCGCAGATCAGGCGATTTCATGTCGCTGGTGCCATTGCTGGCGCCGATCGCAAATGCGTAGCTTGCGAAATCGAAGTGGCGGGTTCGATCGTCCTTGATCCTGGTGCCGGTGAAGAATTCGTGAGATGTCGCCATTAGCTGGATCACGTTGCGCATCGGACCCAGATCGGCATTTCGCAGCTCGGCTGGGTTGAGCGGCATGCCCATTTGCAAACGTGCGAACAACACCGTGATCTCGTCATTTGTGGATTCGACGATCTCTCCGACGCCGATTTTGAACGCCTTGAATCGATCTTTCAGCGGCTTGTCGAGCTTGGCGAGTGTCTTTCCAGCGATCACGCATCCGCCAATGGGTGGCAACGCGTCGGGACCATTCAGCGCGAAAGCCTTGGACTTGTCCGCTGCCATCGGCGCGGCAGCGAAGTCCCAAATGGCACGGAGGCGTTGCTGGCCATCGACGGCCTCATATTTGAAGAGTCCACCTGCCGGGAGCTTGCGGAGATAAATTTTCGGGACATCCATGTCGCGCAGGATCGAGTCGATAAGCAGGACGCGGCGTGCATCCTTCCACGCAGGGCCACGCTGCCATGCCGGATTCAAATTGATCTCTGCCTTCAGGTCTATCAGCTTTTCAATAGTCCATAACCGTTGTTCGACTTTCATCGTCAGGCAGCTTTCTTGGTACGAAGCATGCCTTCGATTGATTCGCTGAGATAATCCAATGCTGTGTCACCTTCTCGTTCGTTGAGCAGCGTCAACAGTTCAGGCAAGCCCGCCATCGCGTATCCACTGGCGATGCGCAGCATTTCTCCCGGCCGATCGACGATCGACACGTCACCTGTTTCACCAATCGCGAGCAGCGTCAGTGCCGTTGGCCTCCAGGGATCGGCGTTGAGAACCACGCCCTCTGCGGCTTTGTAGGACTTGCCGGCATGCGTGGTCGGTGTGAGGCCCTTCTTCACCGCTAAACAGATCGCGAAAAACCACATGTCGATATTTCGACCGAATGGCTGATGGATCGGCTGGGCGCTCTTTCCCTCTTTCTTTTGCACGAACGAGTCAAAATGCTCGCGGAAATCATCGGGAATCATGATATCGCTGCCGGCGAATGGGTTGTTCATCACGCGGCCTCCAGTTCGGCTGCGCCGGTCGGTAGACGCTCGCATTCGTCGCACACTGACCGATGATCGCAGCCGCATTGGATCGCTCGCGCGTCCGTTGTGCCAGGGTCATTCTTGAGCATGCGCGGGTAGTGCATTGGGTTGGTGATCGTGAGCACCTTTCCAGCCCGTGCGTCTAAGATCGCCTCGCAGCCGTTGATCTCGTCATGAGTGAGAAAGAGGATCAGTTGGGAGCTGGCTTCAGAGGCGACGCGCACGACCTCGGTTTTGACGAACCCGCTCATCATGCCTAGCGGCGTATCGATGACATTGGGCGCTTCGACGCCACTTACTTCCGTGAGAGCCAGCACAAATGCGATGGTCAGAGCACGGCGCGAAGCGCCGTTCAAGTCCATCGAAGGATCAAGCTTCTTATCGTTGCGTCCGTGGACGACGATGTGAAATTCAGGAGTAATCTCGGCGCGCTGGATCAGGGCATTGTCGGGATGGGCACCGATCATTCGCAGGAAATACTGGTTCATCTTCTGCGAGACCGCCTCAACCTCCCGGGTCTTCATAATCTCCAGCGCACGCTCGACGACGCCCCGAATATCGCGCGCGACGATCAGCTCGCAGGTGAAGCGGCGGGCCTTATCCTCACGAGCGGAAAGGGCTTGAAACTTTCGATCGAGTTCAACGCGCCTCTCCCGACGATCGCGGATCTGGTGATCAAGGCGCGCGGCGAGCGGTATTTTCTCGTCGAGACGCTGACGGTAGGTGTCGCGCATATCCCGTGCGCGCTGGACATTGTCATCCTTGACCTTGTCAAGGCGAGCTTCAAGGTCGGCCTCTGCTTGGCCGAGCTCCTCATAAGTCCGTTGTTCGTTGTTCCGGTCACCAAAGGCAGCTGTATAGTCGTCTATCCAGGTCGATGCGGCCGGAATGAACAACTCTCGGCCTTCGAAATACAGATCAGACACCTTCGATTTCAACGCGTCGGCATCTCGGCTGTCCTCGATCAGCTGCTGGATATGCGCGCGGCGGCGGGCACCATCGGTCTGCGCCGCATCGAGACTCTCACCACATATGCAATCGCTATGCTGCAGTCGGTCCTCAAGAATCGGAATGGTCTTGTTGGGGATCGCGCCCTTTTTTCGAAGATCGTCCAACAGCGCACCGGCGGCTCTGAACTTGTCACCGAGCATCTCGCGCGCGAAACCTTTGCTCGAAAGAAGTGCGGCCTGGCGAAGTTCTGCCGCCCTGATTCGCCCTTCGGAAGCGATCCGCTGCTTCTGGGCACGGGCCAGTTCGATGGCGATCTCCTCGCGATTGCCGCGTTTCAACGCCTCCTGCAGCTCCCGGTCGGCCTTGGTGTGAAGGTCATTGAGATTGGCGATCTCATCCTGCGCTTCCTTCAGCTTGCCTTCGAGTTCCGGGATCGACTGATCGATCGACTCAAGCTCGACGCGGATACGTCGGAGCTCATCGCTCCCGGCGGCAGCGTCTGCCTTGGCGCGAACGTCGCGTTCGACCTTCTTGACGTGGTCGACCGCTTCTTCAAGCATTGGGAGGCCCATTAGCTGCTCGATCGCTTTCTTCACCCGCCGCTGTTGCTCTGTGCGAAGCCCCTCGATGAAACTGAGCGCCCGATCTCCGTCGGTGAAGAACACTTCGCGCAGCTCACCGGGCATATGGACCGCGAGATGTGCCTCCACGTTCGGCACTTCCTTGGCGCCGCTGGGCAGGATTTCATAAAGTTGCGGAACGGATCGGCTTCGGACGGCCGATCCAACATGCTCCGTCAGGCTACGAATCAGGCGAAAGCGCTTGGCTCCAGTCTTGCCGCTTACCTCGTATATTACTTCGCAAACGGTGTCGGACAACTCGCCCGGTTTCTTGTCCATCGAGTGGGGGCTGTATCCGGATGGGAGTGCATCCTCGCCAAACAGGCACCATTGGAGCGCGGTCAGCATCGTCGTCTTGCCGCTTTCATTTGCGGCGCGGATGACGGTAATGTTCTTGTCTGGATCGTTCGAAAATTCGAAGTCGATACCGTCGAGCAAGCGGAAGCCTTCGAAACGAGCGCGGATCAACCTCATGACTTATCCCTCGCTCGGCAATGTGTCGCGATCGAGAAAGGTGCCGACGCGGCCCACCAGATCCCCGATCTTGGACACGATATTCGTTCGGGCAAACTGATGCTGGCGCTCAGCTTGGAGAATCTCGGCTAGCGCTTGTTGCACCTCGTCACGATAGCCCGGGCAGCGTTCTTCGACACTGCCAAGCTGCTCCATTATGATCGTGACGATCTTCTCGTCCTTATATGCCATCCTGCCTCACCCCCTCAAAAGCGCACGAAGCTCCTCGACCTTCGCGAATGGCCCCCCGATTGCCGCTCCGTTTCGACTGAGCCGCGCGAACTCCCAGGCGCGATCCAGCTCGGAGTTAACAATCTTTTTCGCCTCCGAGTCCAGGGTACCGCCCTCATAAGCTTCGGGCGGTAGCGCCACGAGATCGTGAATTACCGCATGTGTCTTGCCAATGGCTTTACAAGTGCGAAGCAAACGCCCGCGCCGCTGAACCCACTGGCGCCTGACTGTTGTACTCGCGAGGATGAAGGCGCGCTCGATCTGCGGTACGTTGACCCCTTCATCGAGAACTCGCTTGGCGGTCAAAACTTGAAGATCGCCGCTTTGGAAGCGACTGAGGATTCTCTGCGTCCTGACCTTGTCACCGCTCTCTTCGGCTGTCAGTTGATGGAAAAGAATACGCCGCTCATTGAGGGCAGCATTTACTTGATCGAGTTGCGCAGGATCTTTGTCGGTCGCGTAGATGAGCGTGTATCGCAGCGCCCTCGCGTTCTCTTCGTCTAGTAACTCTCCGAGCTTGTCGAGCTTGGAGCGCGCGGTCTCTAGCACACGCCGTCGCTTCAGAAACAAATTATTGAGCCGATCGTCCTTTATGCCCGCCTGAATCTTCCAGGCTAGCTTCGCAATCTGTTCGCTCAGGTCGCGCCAATCGGCCATTTCGTCGGCACTGAGGGGGACAAAGTGGACGTGATAGTCATAAGGCGTGAGACAACGCCCGATCGCTTGCTCGAGTAGAAAGCTAAAGCAGGGATCACCGAAGAAATCGAACAGAGCAGCAGTGCCCTCGTCGTCATATTGCCGGACAGGCGTCGCCGACAATCCAAGTCGATAGTCGAAGAAGGTCGGTGGATTGGCCATGAAGCCAGCGGCGCCAAGATTGTGGCACTCGTCGGCGATCAATAGCTTTGGCCCGTCATGCTTGGCGATTTGCGCGGCAAACTCGGGCGTGCAGAGGGTGTCGTTGGAGACCACGAGCGCCTCTGAAGTGCTGAGACCCAGCCTGAGTCGCCGGCGGGCGTTCGCAATCGCACGCTCTCTGCCCTTGGCGCCGGCCTCGGCCGTGAGATCGACCGCTTTCAAGCCGAAGAGGCCGATCTCGGCGCACCATTGTTGGACAAGAACCTTGTATGGGGCCGCTACCACAATCAACAGCGGCCCGACTTCGACATGAAGTTGGTGCGCGCCAATCATCGCTGTCAGCGTCTTACCCGACCCCGTGCACATTTCGAGGACACCGCGCCATCCGGTAGCGCGCCACGCGTCGACCGCCTCTCCCTGGTGGGCATATTCGCCTACTCGATATTCAAGCCACTCAGGGATTGCGAAGCGCAGAGGTTCGCGCGAGTCACTGGCCGCTAGCTCGGCCACAGACTCCTCGGGCAGGCCATGGGCTTTCCTCCAGAGCCGCCGAAAATCATCCTCATCTGGCAGACGGTCGGATTTGTAATCACGCAGAAGCCGCTCTTCGAGCGCTTTGGGCAAGTCTACGATCACGCAATCATTATCGCCGCCACGCCAGAGCATTTCAAATTCTTCGGACAGGCGAGCGCAGGTTCGCGCGCCATCGTCGCTCATCCAGGAACGCGAAAGGCTAAGCTGTTCCCGATTTTTTCCCAAACCGGCTCCCGTCATATTGGCCGAGCCATGAAGGGTGGCGACGTCATCGCCATCGCGGAATAGCCAAACCTTGGGATGGAAGAGCGCATCGCGCATCAGCGCGATCTGCATCTGGAGACGCCCTTGGGCGACCAGCCAAGCTAGGCAGGACAACGTATGGCGGCTCAAAGCATCGGCGTCGGGCAGGCTGTCGATAATCTTCGCGCTTGCCAAACTTTCTGACGGCATCGTGCCAGCAGCCAATGCCAATTGATCGGCGGCGGTCAGATAAGGGCTGACGACCAGCCGGAGCGGTGCCTGGGTCGAGCGGAGATAGGTTGCAAGGCCCGGTGCGATTTCCGCCAGCGATTGACTCGCGAAGAAGCCGATCATCACGTCGGCACTGTTGCACGACGACAAGGCCGGCGAGATAACCCCGTTCGCCACGTCGTCTTTTGGGAGAAGGTAGATGGGTTCGCCTGCGCGCAGCGCATCACTCAGCCCGCGCGAGGCTGGCGTTCCTTCTGCGAGTGGAAGGGCGGTCATTTGTGACAAATCACGCAACCCCCGCTGACCTCGTCAACTCCATAGATGTCGTCAATCGATACTTCGAGGCCATCCCGCAGGGGATTGAGCCGGCGCTTGCGACGCAATCGCTCAAGACGCTTGTCATAATCGCTTTCGATCTGCGCGACGCGTTCGGGCTGCGATAGTTCTTCAAGGCTCTCGGCATCGGACCAGGTGAACGGTGATCCATGTTCGACCGCATTTTTCTCGTAGGCTTTCGCTTCGGCAAATGAGTCTGGATGTTCTCGCATGAGGCGAACCCATTCGATCTTCTGCTGGAAGAAGCAGAAGGTGCATCCCGAGCGCGAACGCCAGTTATAATAGGCGGGCTCGCCCACGCCTGACGAATCGAGCAGCTCGATGACACCGGTCTTGTCGATCCCTGCTTCCCGAAGCGGGAAATGGACTACCATGTTCGCGTGCGTGGCCTGATATCCCGCTCGGTCTTCATCCGCGCGAATGGCAACATAAGAATGGACCTTGACGCCAGCATCGAGGCTTGGGCGCAGCCATTGCTCGAGCGGCCGCAATTTCAACTGGCGTGTGCACCAGCGCGTGCGCGGCGAAGGCAGAAAGCTCTTATACTCGCGGAGCCAAAAGTCGAAGTCGCGGTCGGGATTGAGACGCAGAATTGGTCGGCCGAGATAACCTTCGAGCCGGTCGAGGAATTCATGGACTTCCGGAAGGTCCTTGCCGGTATCGGTAAAGAAATACTCAAGTTCCACCTCGGGGCGGTTCTCACGCATCCAGATCGCAAGCGAAGCAGAATCGCGCCCGCCGGAGAGGCCGAGAATATGGCGTTCTATGGTCATTCAGCGGCCTCGCAATCGCCAGGCTGCGCCAGCTCAAGCCGCCTGAACGCCTCGGCAAGTGCTGCGAACTGGACACGGTAGTCGATATTATCGAGGCGAGACATAAGGTCGTCTGCCAACGCCTTTGCGTGGATGGATTCGTCGGCATTGATGTCAAAGCTGTGCACAACGGGCTCACCGCCCCGTCCCGCCACAACTAAGCTCAGCGCTTCGGCACCGGTCGAACGGCCGCGTGCGACCGCCATGGCTTCAGCTTCACGCATGCGGCGGGCAAAGCGCACGAGTTCGGCATAGGCCTTGTCGACATCCTGATCAGTCCATTGCTGGGCGGGCTTGTGTATAAGAAAGCTGCCCAGCCCCTCGACTTCCGCATAGGGATCCTGCCCGATTTCAAGCGTACCCACACGCTGGGCAAAGGCATCGAGCCGCAAGTCGCCTGACACACCTTGGACAGCTGCAGCGCGGCGCTGCAATCCCGCGAAGGACGCGATATCACAACCCAGGGCGACGGCTAGCGCGCGGCGCAATCCGTCAAGCATCGCATGATAGCCGACGTCGAGTTCCAGCAGGGCTGCATGCACTGCCTCGACGCGTGCAGCGGGAGTTTTGCCCAAGAAGGTGAGGTCTTTGAAAAGCAGGCGGTGGGGGTCGTCGGCATGGAGGAGAAGGTCACGCAGTTTACGCGTATTCGCCTCGATCGAGCGCGTCCGCTGTGTCCATTTCGGCAGGCTGGCAACGATGCGGACTAAGCCCTTCGCGACAAGAAGCGGGCTAGCCTCGGCGGTCACAAGCCCGCGCTGTCTCAGAATGGACGCAAGGCCGTTCAACAACACATCCTTTTCACGGCCCATTTCGATGCGCCGCACCGTCAGTGCTTCGGGCGTCTGCAGGAGACGATCCGCCACCAATTCGTCGATCACCGGCACGAAATAGCCGTCCAGATAGACAGCAGTGCTGGATTCATTAGCCAACATCCAAGCGAATGCGAGCAGAGGCATGGCCCCTGCGCGCATGCCGATCGGCGCCTTGCTCCAGATCTCGTACAGATCGGCGATCGTCGCATCCATCGGGAGTGCCTGCGCGGCTTCCCATGCGGGCACGTAGCTTCGGCCCACTTCGCTATTATCGGGCGCGCAGAACACCCATTCATCATTCTTCCCGATCCGGTGCAGTCCCGCCTGTTCCAACACTGTCGCATAGAGGGCATATTCTGGCGGGAAATTTACGAGCCCAAGCCGCGCGACGTCACGGTGGTTGGTCATGGCGTGGAGCAGGGCACGAACTGCAGCCATCGCATTTGACGATGGACGCTCGCGGTTGATCAGCTCGTTTCGGATAAGCGGAGTCTCGATGAACAGGGCGTCCGCCTCTGCTGACGCGATCGCGCTGAGTGGTGCACCATCATATTGCCTGGCGCGGGTGCCGTGTGCATACCATTTGGCGCGATCGAAGGCGCGATGCACTTCCTGTTCGAGCGCGCTCCCGACTTCGGAGACCCGAGCAGCTACTTCCCGACGGGCAATCATATCTCCTTCGAGCTGGGGATTCTGCCGCGCGACACGTTCAAGTGCATCAAGCTCTGCGGCCAGTTCTCGGATCATATAGCTCGATTTGGGCAATCCGATTGTGACGCTGGCATGTTCGTCACGTCGGGCAAGCGCGATGGCGATGGCCTCAGCTTCGACCTCCGACATCTCGGGCGGCTTAACGCCGAGGACGAGCGTCGGGTTCTTGCGCCGTGACCCGCGCCATTCCGCGAAGGCCGCAATATGGGCGCTGGCGAACGCCGCCACACGATCGCCGCGACTGGCCTCGACTGTTAATTCAATCTCGGGCAGCGGATAGATCGCCACGTCGGACCAGCGCAAATTTCCGGTGCGATAATAATGGCGTTTGGCGACAATCGCGGGCAGTGCGAGCCGGTCGGCCAAGTCCGCGCGGCCTGATTGTGTTCTCTCAGCGGAGACGGCGGCATCGAGATCGAAATCTGATCCAGAATATATGACAAATGCGCCCTGGTGCCGACGGTGGATCAGCACCGACCAGGCAACGAGATCCTCAAGTGCGCCTGCTACCTCACGTTCCGACATGGCGGGAACGCATGCCGCAAGTAGCAGATCGCTTCCGATTAGCCCAGTACCGGCGCCGAACAACTCTATGACCGCGGCAGATTTTGCGACCGCGATGTGCAGTGGCCCACCGCGTGCTGCCGCTCTATCGACCGCGTCCAGACTGGTCGAGAAGCGGTGGCCCTCGCTTGAGGCAAGAATGGCCGGTCCGAGATTAGCGACGAGATAATCAAAGAGCATTGCGGGGTCGTAGACGCCGCCACGCGGCTGCTCATCTGCTCCAAGGAATTCCTGAAAACCAAACGGCTCTGCTGATCCAAGAAACCCGAATACGCTCCGTTCATTCTGGCCAAAACGATGCCGCGCCAGCTGTCCGAGGAGCAACGCGACGACCGGGTGGAGCGGCCAGCATTGCTCAAGCGTGTTGGCAAGATTGGGGGATGCGCTGCCACGACGCTGGAGCACTTCATGGGCGACGCGCGAGGCTAAGGGCGCCGCCGCCACGGGCGGAGCCTTGGCTGTAATCGCCTTGGAAATGAGATCGAGGGTCTCATCGGTGGCGCTTGCCAGCGGAATGTCCTGGAACCGGCCTTGGATCTTAGCCCATTCGTCTCGGGCCATGCGCGAGAGCTTGGCAGCGTAACGCTCGAATGATTGATGCAATATGCCGACGATCAAGAGGCGGCCCTGGCTGCGAGCCGAGAGTTCCGCCAGATCTTGAAGTATATGCGCGTCGCCACCGTCCAAAGCGGCGTGCTCAAGATACTTGCCAAGCTCGTCGATGATAATGACGAGACCATCAGCATCTTTGCTAAGGGCAGCTACGCCAATCTGGCTGACCAGCCTGTCGCCATTAGGGAGATCAAACGCCTGCGCTATATCCTCGGCAAGGGCTGCGCGCCGTCCTGAGAGCGCAACGACGCGCCACCCACGCTTCGTTCTGGGCAGGCAGGCGCCAACAATCTCAAGCGCGTCATTGTCAAATAGCGCGACCGCCGATGCCTGCGCCGCCGGACTCTTTCCTAACAAACCGGCGAGAACGAGCGCCGCTGACGATTTGCCACCGCCATAGGGGCCAGTCCATGTAAATGCCCCTTGGCCCGCCTGCTGAAAGGATTGCGCAAGCGTGATGAATGCTTGTCGAACAGAGGGCTGCAGCACATAGCCGTCGAGTGCCTCCGCTTTGCCGATATCAGCGTCGACCCGCGCCGAGCGCGCAAAGCGGCGGCTGACGCCAACGGTTTCGGCAAGCTTCATGCCGCGCGTCTCCGGCTTCCAAAGGCGTGCTGAAGTACCGCCACCTCATCGATGGCGCGGTGTCGGACGACCTGCTTCAATCCAGCGGTTTCCGACCATGCTAGGGCACCGCCGGTTATCTCACCGATACGGATCATGCGCTCGATCACACTGTCTTCGTCGAGTTTGAAGACACGCCCGGGCGAGCCGCGCCCGTAACACGCAGCTTCCGCCGAGAGCGTTGCGGCCTCGCCATGGGCATCACGCCAGAAGCGATCAAGGGCGATCACGAAGACTGCGTCAGGCAGGCTAGCTTTTGGACCGCGCACGAATTCAAAGGCATCTCCGATGGGCGATGGGCGGATCAGACCAAGCTCAACGAGGATAGGTTCGATCGCATCCTCGGTCGCTCCGCCGCGTGAACGCGCGACATAGGAGCGAATGAAACAATCGACATCACGTTTGATCGTGACGGGAGCGACACGTTTCCAACCGCGTTCTTGGGCAATATCAAGCAGACCGCGCGTCAGTGCCTCGCGGTCGAATGCGAGGCTCCCGAAGACGTTGAATGCCCAATACCATGTTGTGGACATTTCAGGCGATCCGGCGAGCGCCAAATGGATCAGCCATAAAGTGGCCGGGTGCTCGAGATAGGGATCGAGACCGCCGTCATTAGCAAAGATTGCTGATCCGAGCGGTGATGGGAGGCATTGCGTCTCCACATCCTCAATAATACCAGTCGCCACGCTCCAATGACGCATTGCTTGCGCCATGTTTTTACCCACACCAAATCGAACGATTGCGTCAGCGGCAACGAAGATATTACGATCGGCGCCGTCTTTTACGGCCTCGAACGCCTTTTTTAGCCAAAGCGTTCTGAGAGGAAAGGTTTCATGTCCCGCAAATTGCGGGCGAAAATCCTTCGCCGTGAACCTTTCCACCGTCGCTACCCCGCTGCTGGACGCCTCCTCCAGTGGGCTTCTCGCATGAGGCTACTGCTTCTGCAAGCAGTTTGGCGGCAACAATCGCGTCTGATTCGGTATGTTCACGCCCAAAACATATGCGGAACGAAGAAGCAACATCTTGATCCGACAGACCGAGCGCCCGCAACACATGGGATCCCTGAAGCTCGCCCGATTGACAGGCCGATCCGGTCGACAGGTGCAGATCATCGCCAAGGCGCAGAACGACATCGTCAGCGTCGACGCCGTCAATCAGCAGGTTCAGACTGCCTGGCAAACGGGGTGAAGGAGCCCCATTGAGGCGCGCCGCGATCCCCAGCAATCTGAGATTGCTCACAAAAAGATGAGCGATTTCGGTAAGATGCCGGGCGTCTGCCTCCATCCGTTCCGCTGCGATCGCTGCAGATTTACCAAAGCCGACGATCAAAGGGACGGCCAGCGTACCCGGTCGGAGTCCTTGCTCCTGTCCCCCTCCAAACATGATCGGTCGAGGCTTTAGCTCGGCTGCGGATGACACAAACAGCGCCCCGATCCCATTGGGGCCGTACATTTTGTGGCCAGAGAAACTCGCGAGGTCGCAGCGGAGGGCAAATACGTCAAACGGCACGCGTCCCACCGCCTGCGCGGCATCGACATGGAAAATTGCTCCATAATCCCCAGCTAGTTCGCCAATTTGAGCCAGAGGCTGGATGACGCCGATTTCGTTGCTCGCCGCCATCACACTGACGAGGAGGACTTCCTCATCGAGCATTTCGCTCAGGACGGCGAGGTCGATAAGCCCTTCTGCGGTTACGGGTATCAGTTCGTGTACGAAGCCAACACTCGACAAGTGACCAGCCGCTTCGAGAACGCATTTGTGTTCGATTGTCGAGGTGAGGATGCGTCGCCGAATAGACCCGGAATGGGTCGCGGCGGCTGCCGTACCAAGAATGGCGATATTATTCGCTTCCGTGGCACCAGAGGTGAAGACGATCTCGCTTGGAGCACTTCCAACCAGGTCTGCCACCTGCGCGCGGGCGACTGCCACGGCGCTCGCAGCGATCGCGCCGCCCGCATGTGCAGAATGGGCGTTCCAAGAGGTGTCCGAGAAGAATGGGATCATCGCGGCGACGACCTCAGGCGCGACCGGCGTCGTCGCATGGTAATCCAGCGAGATTGTTCCAACACGGTCTTTGCTAGAATCGCCGCGTATCACACCCATTGCCGCCCTCTTTTTCGAATGCTGTCAGGTAACACACAGTCGCACGTTTCGCGAGATGAGGTACAATTGCGGTGGCCGTCGATTATCCAATGGCCGGCCGATCAGCCGACGGCCGGGAGGGGCGCGGTGCCCTCGCTCAATATAGCCAAATACCTTCGATAGCCGAAGACGCGGCCTCGCTTTTTGCCCGTGATCTCTTCGACCACACCCAGCCGTTCAAGATCAGCAAGGACAGCATTGACGGTCGGGGCGGATAGGCCGGTCCGCTGAACCAACTGATTGGCGCTGAGAAAGGGATTCTGTTGGAAAAGGTCGTGAACCCGCAGCGCTGACCCGGCGCGATCGCTGTTCGCAGTGACGTTTTCCCGGTCCTCCTTGAAGAGCTCGACGATGCGCGTGGCCGCATCGAAGGCCTGGTTGGCAGTGTCGGCAACGCCGGCGAGAAAGAAATCAAGCCACGCCTCCCATGCTCCATGCTCACGCACCTCCTGCAGCAGCCTGTAATAGTCGGCTCGGTGGGTTTTCAGTTAGAGGCTGAGATAGAGCAGCGGCTTGCGCAGGACGCCGTTGACGCAAAGGTACAGCGTCACCAGCAGGCGTCCGATGCGACCGTTTCCGTCGAGGAACGGGTGGATCGTTTCGAACTGGACGTGGAGGAGACCTGCCTTGATCAGCGCAGGTAGCCGGGACTCGCTTTCGTGCATGAAGCGTTCGAGAGCATCCAGGCAGCCGTCGAGTTCCGTAACCGGCGGTGGCACGAACAGCGCGTTGCCTGGGCGCGTGCCGCCGATCCAGTTCTGCGAACGGCGGAATTCGCCGGGGCTCTTGGTGCCGCCGCGACCGCTCTGCAGCAGCCGCTCGTGCATCTCTCGGATGAGGCGAAGCGACAGCGGCAGTTCTTCCAGCCGGTCGAGCCCGTACATCATGGCGTCGACATAGTTCGAAACCTCGCGGATATCGTCGATCGGCTGGCCGGCCTGCGCCTCGGTTTCGAAGCGGAGCAGGTCCGACAAGGTCGATTGCGTGCCCTCGATCTGAGAGGACAGCACTGCTTCCTTTCGCACGTACATGTAGAGGAAGAGCTCCTGGCGTGGCAGGAGCATGGTGATGCCGTCGAGGCGCCCCAAAGCGCGTTCGGCCAGGCTGAGACGATCGAGCAGGCTCAGCACGTCGATGGGTGGCGCTGGTGGAAGTGGCGGCGGTACGAAGGCCCGCACAACCTCGCCCGCAACAGGGGTCTCGACGAAGCGGCCCAGCCGCAGATTCGGTTCAGGATCGACCATGCGTACCCAATATGCGGAAAACCTCTTATTTAAGCAACTGGCGCTTGGCTTAATTAGCAAACAAGCTAAGGTAAGCGGGCTTAAATAAGGGAGACGACGGGGCGATGCGCAGGCGTGTTCGATATCTACGATGCAGCGCTCGTGCGTAAGGCGGAATCATCGGCGTGTTCATGCGCGCGGTCAAGGCTTGCCAAGCGCCTGGTCTCTCGCGAGAATCGCCGGCGTGCGTTCTGATGTCGATCATCTGCCCTCGGTCCAGCAAGGCGAACTGGACCGGGTGAAGCAATTGCTAATGGGCGAGTTCGCCGAAGCAACCGCGCGCGCGACCCAGCCCTGGAGGAAAAACGGGAGCATCCTCAAAGTCGTCCTGTTCGGTAGCTATGCGCGGGACGATTGGGTTGATGAACCCGAAAATGGCTACCAGTCCGATTATGATCTGCTGGTCATCGTCAGCCACCCCGATCTTACCGACATTGCCGACTATTGGTATGTCGCCGAGGACAAGATCCTGCGCGATGCCGCGATCGCACGGCCGGTGAACATCATCGTCCACACCTTGCAGGAGGTGAACCAGGCGCTGAGCCGTGGTGAATATTTCTGGGTCGATATCGCCCGCGACGGGATCGTTCTCTACGAATTGCCCGGGAGCGCACTTGCCACGCCGCAGCCGCTGACGGCCGCTGATGCTTATGAGATGGCCTCCACCTACTTCCAAGACTGGCTCGCCAAGGTCGACAGCGGGATCAAACTGGCAGCATTCGCACTTCAGGAGGGCGAATTGAAAGATGCGGCTTTCCTGCTCCATCAAGCGACCGAGCGGGCCTATATTTGCTTCCTGCTTGTTCGCACCCTGTATTTTCCGCGCTCGCACAACATCAAATTCCTG
>Ga0157372_10003956_pt1 | contig 15913 bp, 18 predicted proteins | sample C55metaG_FD_115307 | JGI IMG/M metagenome (GOLD analysis project Ga0157372, IMG submission 115307) | Corn rhizosphere microbial communities from Kellogg Biological Station, Michigan, USA - C5-5 metaG | ecosystem: Host-associated > Plants > Roots > Rhizosphere > Soil | place: USA: Michigan... | reverse complement strand
TCGCCCACGTCGACGCCGCTGCCTGCGAAGTCGACCCCGTCGACCAAGGAGAAGCGAGAGACGAAGGAGGTCGAGGCCGCTCCGGCATCGAAGGCAAAGCCCTCGCGCGAGGCATCGCGTTCGACGAAGAGCGTCACGGCGTCCACCCGGAGCAACCGCCGCGCGGCGAGTGAGCCCGTCGCGGACATGTCGTCGAGCTCGGATACGGCGACATCGTCGAGTACCGAGCCCGTGACTCCGGCGCCTTCGGCCCCGATCGCTTCGCAGCCGAGCACGCCGTCGGCGTCGCAGGCGATGACGCCGCCCCCGGCCGCCGAGCCCGCTGCGCCGGCGCAGGACGCGACCCCGACGAGCATTCCGTCGAACGCCGCGTCCGACCAGCCGAGCGCGTCGTCCTCGGCCGCGCCATCGACGAGCAGCACGCAGGAAGCGCAGTAGAGCCTTGAAGGCTCGAGGGGGCGCGGTGGCGCATGCCATCGCGCCCCCTGCCGTTCGTACGTGGCCGGTCGGGATCGCATGTGACTAGCACATGGTCACCTTCTTGCGGAAGACCACCCGGGAGACTTTAAGCTTCGGGTGCTCTCGTACACCACGCAAGGGGATCACTTGTTTAGCTTCGAATTCGCACGTCGCCTCATCGCATCGTTATTGGCAGCATGTACCCTCGTCGCGCTTCCCGCGTACTCCCAGGATCATCCTGGGCCCAAGGCCGCCGCGGTCAACTACACGTCACTTTGGTGGAATCCCGACGAATCCGGCTGGGGACTGAACGTCAATCAGCAGGGCGACACGCTCTTCGCGACGCTCTTCACGTACGACACCACGGGCGCGCCCCTCTGGCTCGTTATGTCCAATGGCGCGCTCCAGGCCGACGGATCCTATAAGGGAGACCTGTTCCTGACGAATGGGCCGGCCTTCAATGCCGTTCCGTTCACGCCGTTGGGCGCTGGCAATCTCTCGAGGGTCGGCAGCATGACGCTTGCCTTCTCCTCGCCTACCGCGGGCACGCTCACCTACACGGTGAACAGCATCACGGTGACCAAAGCCATCCAGCAACAGGTATTCGGCGCGGCACCGGCAACTTGCGTCGCGACGAGCGCCTCGCGAAAGGACCTGACGAACTACCAGGACCTCTGGTGGAATCCCTCCGAATCCGGCTGGGGCCTCAACCTCACGCAGCAAGGCAATACCATCTTTGGCACCCTGTTCACGTACGACGCCGCGGGACATCCTCTTTGGCTCGTGATGTCCGCTGGGCAAAAACAATCAGACGGCTCGTACGCCGGAGACTTGTACCGCACAACCGGATCACCGTTCTACAGCCAGCCGTTTCCGCCGATTGGCGCCGCCAACCTCGCGAAGGTTGGCACCATGTCGCTGCGCTTCTCCGACGGCGAGACGGGCACGTTGACCTATTCCGTGGACGGAGCGCCGGTGACCAAGGCAATCACGCGCCAGGTTTTTGGGGCGACGCAGCCCGCGTGTTCTTCACCTGTGCCCCCGCCGCCCGGCACGGCTAAGGTCTGCCGTCAGAGCAACTCCTTTTTCTCGACGGGCTGCGACCCGGTCACGCTGCCGTACAGCTCCTTCGGTAGCGAGAGCGCGACGGTTATCGGCGCGAGCACCGTGACGCTCGACACATTTACGCTGACAGCCCAGGATGGCGCCATCACCATCACTCTTGTGGCCGCATCGGACGACAACGGGGTCGTGTCGCCTTTCGTGTCCGGCATTTCGCAAGGCATGGTGCTCCAGGCCGGGCAAAGCGTGACATTCTCATTTACTTCGCCTCTCACCCACGGGCGGACCGCGAGCCCGCATTACGTGGTGAGCGTAAATGGCAGCATTGCGTTGGACGTGCACTACGTGTTGACCACGAACTAGATTGCTTTGCGGGTCGCGGCCGCGCGCAGGCCGGTCCCGCCCGACGAACGACGGAATCGTGGCCGGTCGAGGCGCGCCTGAACGGATTCATGCATCACACGATGATGACCCTCCTGATCGCGCCATGGGCGGCGGTGGCGGCGATCTTCCACAAGGGCGACTTCGAGCGCGCGCGCCTCGAGCGCCAGGCTGTGGACGCGCGCCCTTCGGCTCATCGAGTCGCAGATCGAGCCTGCACCGGTCGGTGATCGTGAACCGCCATGCCATCAGCCATCTCTCGCGCACGGAGAACGAGACGGCCCAGATCCACCTCAAGGGCCGCGGCGACGTCCTGCCCGTGAGCCGCAGCTACCTGCACCTCTTCAAGCAGATGTGAAAAAGGCCCGGACCGTGAAGCCCGGGCCTTCATGTTGCCGAGACTTACTTCCCGTCGTGATCCGAATCGCCGGGCACCGCACGCTCGACGTTGTCGCTCAGGCGCTGCCATGAATCCCGCGTCGCATGCTGCGCGCGGTCCCAGGTGAGGCTCGAGCGGCCCTTCGCGCGCTGCCAGTCGCGTCCGAGCTCCGGCTCGACCTGGTCCCAGCTGCGGCCCTCGTAGCGCACATAGTTGTCGACGCCGTACATGTAAGCCGGGCCGTAGTCGTCGAACGACTCGCCGTTGCTCACATACGGACGCGTCGTGTAGTTCTCGCGCCAGTAAGCCTCTTCGATCGTGGGATCGATCTGCTCGGCGATGCCCTTGCCGGCGAGGCCCCCGACGATCGCGCCGACCGCGGCACCGACCGCCGTGCCGACCGGTCCGGCGACGGAGCCGGCCGCGGCACCCGCCGCGATGCCGCCCGCCGCGGCGCCCAGCCCGGTACCGACGGGATGCGCGCCCGGAGCGCCGCTGATGGGATCGCGATTGGGGCTGCCCTTGTTTTCGTTGCGGTTCATGAACGCTCCTCCGTTGTATCGAGGTCGTTCGAGATGCGCGTCCTTTCATCGTTCCGGCTCATGCGACAATCGGCCTATTTGGGAGATGACCATGCCAGCGATGTACGACGCGAGCGTTCCCACGATCACGCGCGCCCTCCAGAACTACATCCGCGTCCTCGAGAAGGGCGCGGCCTACGCCGAGGCGAAGAAGATCGAGCCTTCGGTGCTCCTCCAGGGCCGCCTCTTCCCGGACATGTTCCCGCTCGCGAAGCAGGTGCAGATCGCGAGCGACATCGCGAAGAGCGGCATGGCGCGCATCGCGGGCGTCGAGGCGCCGAAGTACGAGGACAACGAGGCGACGTTCGCCGAGCTCATCGAACGCCTGCGCAAGACCATCAAGTTCCTCGAGACGCTCAAGCCCGCGCAGTTCGACGATGGTGCCCGCATGGTGACCTTCCAGGCGCAGGGCGAATCGAAGACGCTCTCCGCGTCGCGCTACCTCTTCACGCGCGTGCTGCCGAACGTGTTCTTCCACTGCACCACCGGCTACAACATCCTGCGCCACAACGGCGTCGAGATCGGCAAGGGCGACTTCCTCGGGCCGGTGGAGAGCTAAGACACGGCTCCGGTTCCAGCGCGACGCCACACGGCTTCGCCGCGCGGATAATAGGCCATGCCTCTCGTCGCTCGTTGCGTGCTGTTCTCGGCGGCTGCGTGCCTCGGCGCGTGCTCCGTCGTCCCGCGTTCGGCGCCGGCGGAAGCGCCGAAGGTCGCGTCGCAGCCGCAAGAGCCGGTCGCGAAGCGGCCCAACGAGCCGGCGCCGCAAGCCCCCACGCAAGACAAGAAGGCCGTGCCGCCGGCCTCGACGCCGCTTCGATCGCCGACAGCGGCCGCGCCAAAGGCCCCCGTCGCGCCCAGGCCGGCCGCTGTTTTGCCGCCTCCCAAGGCGTCGACCGGCGCAGCCAAGGCGACAGCGTCAAAGCCTCCGCCGGCCACGCAGGCTGCGACGCTCCAGCCTCCACCGGTTGCGCAGGCCGCCGCCGCCCCGAAGGCCGCGCCGCTCGACCTCAGGACCCTCGAGGAGCGGCTGAAGGACACAGGCGCGATCGGCGTGCTCACCAAGCTCTCGCTCAAGAACCAGGTGGACGACCTCGTCGATCGGTTCCGCGCATATCACGACGGAAGGCGTCCGCCCACGCTCGCGGAGCTGCGTCCCGGATTCGAGCTTCTGCTGATGAAAGTGCTCTCGCTCCTGCAGGACAAGGACCCTGCGCTCGCGCACGACGTCAATGCATCGCGCGATGCGATCTGGAGCGTGCTCGCCGACAAGCAGAAGTTCGCCGAATTTTCCTAGGAGGAGCCATGAATCGACTGCTCGTCGTCCTTGCCGCATGCATCGCGCTGGATGCCCTCGCGGCAGATGATCCCAGGCAGCTCCAGGACCTCACCGCGGTCATCGCGTTGCAAGGCAAGGCGTGCGGGGAGGTCGTGAGCTACGTCGTGCAGGGCGACAACGATTTCCTCGCGACCTGCAAGGATGGCAACCGGTATCGCGTCCACGTGAAGGATGGACGCGTCGTGGTGGAGAAGAAGTAACTTACCCCGGCAGCGTGCGCACCGGCCGCACTTCGACCGAACCGCCGCCCTGCAGGATCGGACAGCCGGATGCGATCTGCGCGGCGTGCGCGAGGTCGCGCGCCTCGATGACCGAGAAGCCTCCGACGACCTCCTTGGTCTCGGCGTACGGACCGTCGGTGACGGCCCTCTTGGCCCGCACGACGCAACCGGGCTGCTCGAGCGGCAGTCCCGCGCTCTTGAGCTGGCCGTTGGCCGCCATCTCGTCCATCCAGGCCCGCCACTTGGCGAGCGACGCCCGCGCGTTCTCCGGCCTGCCTATCGCCGCTTCGGTCGCTTCGGGGGTGTTGCGATACAGCAGCACATACTCGCTCATGAATTGCTCCGCTCCATGTTTGCGGCCCGCGGCCGACATCCTGGAGTCGAACGGCGGGGGCCCTTTTCGACAGCGTACGTGTCGGTGCGTTACGTGCCGAAGGGCTGCACTCCGATCAGGACCCGATGCAGGTACATGGCGAAGAGGACGAAGGCGACGACGCCCACGACCGCCGCGATGACGTCGCGCGACAGCCCGAGCGCCGGATAAGTCACGCCGGTTTTGCGATCCCGCGCGCGCGAGGTTGCAAAGTCCGCCACGGCCCACACGAGGAAGCCGCCGAAGAGCAGCACGTCGGCGATCTGGCCGTTCGAGAGCAGGTGTCCCGCGGCCCAGAGCACGGTCGCAGCGAGCATCGGGTGTCCCAGCGCGGCCTTCATGCGCGTGCCGGGCACGTAGGCCGCGACCAGCAGAATGAAAGCGGGCAGCGTGAGGAGCGCCGTGACGTCACGCGTCCAACCCGGCGAGGTCCAGAGGACCGTCGGATCGTGGCGCGCGTACCGGTAGCCCCAGACCATGACCACGAAGCTCGCGATGGACACGATGGAGTAGACCCCTTTCCAGGGCTTCTCGCCCATGCGGCGGATGCGCTCCGCGCGCCAGCCCTCGGCGAAGATGCGCGTCGAGTGGATGCCCAGGAAGATCACGAGTCCGGCGATGAAGAGAGCCATGGCTTGTCCCCCTCAGAAGTAACGCGTGGCCTTGAAGAGTACGCTCGCGGCGCGCGGCAGGCTGCCGAAGTCCGAGGCGCGCCCTCCGGTCGTGCCGCCCGCGAGCACGCCGAAGGTCCAGTGGTCGCTCGCGGAGTAGCTCGCTTCGAGCTGCATGAGCGCCGAGCCATCGCCCGCGTCCGCGAGCACGAAGCCCGTGAGCTCGAGCTTCGGGACGAGGAAGTCCACCCAGTCGCCGCGCAGGAAGATGCCGTGGCGATAGAGGGGCTCCTGGAAGTCCGACGCGTAGCCGCGGATGTACCAGAGCTCCTGCGAGAGATCGGACCCCGGCCCGCGCCGGGGTGACACGCCTGGATCGGACCGGGGCGACAGCGAGGCCGACGCGTCGCCCAGCGCGAACCATCGATCCCAGTCCGAGCGGGAGAACCCCGCCTCGTTGTAGTGGTACTCGAGGTTGAGGGTGAGCTTGCTCTCGGTCGTGTACGAAGCGCCCAGGGCGAGCTGGCTGCGGAAGCGGTTCTCGTTGCCCTGCGCGAGGGGCGCCGGCGCCGACGGCGGAATCGTGCCGGTGCGTTGGCCGAAGGCGATGGCCTCGTCGAGGATGCCGCGGCGCCGTCCGCCGGACCATTCGAGATAAGCCACGCTCGCCTGGCCGATCGGGCGCGACACGTGGCCGCCGATCTTCCAGTGCCCATCCTCGCCGAAGATCACCGCCTCGGGGTCCATGTCGCCCAGCTTCATCGCGCCCTTGAGAAGCCACCGGTTGCTGCCGTTGGTGTGGTCGAAGAGCGGATCGAAGCCACGGTATGGATCCGTGCCGATGGGCGCCGGATCGGTCACGCGGGGCGCGAATGCCGCGCTCACGGAGGCACCTTCGCCTACGTGCTGCGCGCGCACCATGAGCGCTCCGAGCCGATCCTCGCGCAGCGCGCTGGGATCCGCGGTGAGGGGATCGACCACGGCACGCGCGCGGAAGAAATCCGTCGGATTGAAGCCGAGCGCCACGCCGCTCTTGAGATTGATGCGGCCCCCGTCGAGATAATCACGCGGCCTGGGCTCGACGCTCGCATAGAGCTCGCGCCAGTCGTGCGTGACGTTGCCGCGATTCGGAAAGCCGAGGTTCTCCTCCGCGAGCAGGTTGAGCCGCCCGCTGTAGAGCACGAAGGCATCGGGGGCGAGGGACCATTCGATGCGCGCATCCGCGAGCAGCCGCTCTTCCCACCGCGGCGGCAGCGGAGGCGGGAAGGGCACGAGGAGGTCGTCGCGCAACGAGGTGAACCCCAGCGCGTTCTGGATGAACACGCGGCCCGAGAACTTCGATTCCGGCGGCTTCGGCTCGGGCGCCTTGGCCTCTCCAGCAGCCGGGGGCGGCACCGTTTGCGGAATGAGGTCGAGATCCTTGTCCTCGTCCGCAGCGAGCGCCGGGCCCGCAAGCGCCAGCGCCGCCAGCAGCAGCCACACGCGGCGCGGCAAATGGGGTACGTCCCCATTCAAATGGGGTACGTCCCTCATTGTCATTTGACGCGCAGCCGGGGGAGGTAATCGCGCTGGAACCACGCGTCGGGCACGTCCTGGAAGCGCGCCTCGCCGAAGGTCGCGATCGTGGCGAGCGAGCTGTCCACGGCGTCCAGGATCACGGCCTCCGCGGGACGCACGCCGCCCAGTCGCTCGACGTAGTTGCGGTAGTAGATGATCTTCAGCAGCCGCCCGCTGTCCGAATAGAACTTGCCCTTCACCGGGCGCGAGGTGCCCTTCTCGACCCAGTACTCGATGCGGTTGTACACGGCGGTATCGCTCGCGGCCTTCATCTCGAGGTGCCAGCACGCGCGCTTCTGCCGCGCCGCATCATCGATCGTCTCCTCGCCCGCGACGGTCGACGAATAGTCGGCGGCCAGGTTCACGGTGAGCACGTCGCCGATCGCCGCCTGGCCCACGAGCCGCTGCTGCGCGGAGATGCGCACGCTCGTCTGCGAAGCCGGGTCGAAGAACCAGAACGAGCGCCCGTCGAGCAGCACGCGCTTGCCCGCGTCCTGGGGCGGCTCCGCGTACTCGAGGAGGTTCCGGAAGTGGCGCGTCGCGTCCTCCTTCGAGAACAGCACGAAGCTGCTGTGCGAGCGCTCCCGGCCGCCCACGTACTCGGTGAGCGTGAGCGTCGAGCGGAACGGCTCGTGCGGGTTGCGCACGGCATCCGCGGCGGTGACGATCTCGTGGGCGTACTGGGCGAAGGCGAGCGCGGGTGCGATCGCGAGCGCTGTAGCGAGGAGAAATCGGATGCCGGCCTTCGCCGGCATGACAAGGAAGGCCTTCGCCGGCATGACAAGGAAGTTAAACATGGCGAAGGGCGTCCACGACGGAAAGGCGGGCGGCGCGATTGGCGGGCAGCAGGGCCGCGGCCATTGCGATGAGGGTCAGCGAGAGCCACGTTCCGAGCACGAGCCCCACGTGATCCACGACGTCTACGCGGAAGGGCGTCGGCGCCGAGTTGCCCGGGGGCACCCAGGTGAGTCCCGCGTGGTTCACGAGCGCGGCGACGACGAGCGCGAGGATCGCGCCCACGGTCGCCCCGATCGCGCCGATGAGCGCGCCCTCGAGGATGAACTGCCGCCGCACGCCGCTGCGGCGCACGCCCATGGCGCGGATCGTGCCGATCTCGTTGGTGCGCTCGAGCACGTTCATCGTCATCGTGTTCACCACGGCGAAGAGGACGATCACGCCCATCACGAGCGAGATGAAGATGAAGATCGTGCCGAACATGGCCTTCACCTGCACGTAGAAGGGGGCGAGCTCGCCGAAGTCGCGCACCTCGAGGTCGAGGTGGTTCTGCGCGATCAGGTGCTGGAGCCGCGCGCGCACGACCGGAAGATCCTCGCTGCGGTGGAGCTGCAGCACGATCGCCGTCACCTTGTGCTCGCCGCGGCCGTAGACCAGCTGCTGCGCGAGCGCCAGGTGCATCGCGATGAAGTTGTCGTCCAGCTCGCGCACGCCCTGGGGCTCCGCGCCGGCGACCGAGAGGCTGACCACGTTGGGCGCACCACCGGCCGTCGCGGCGAGAAGCTCGAGGTGCGGGTGCACGTCTTTGGATGCGCCGGTGCCGCCGCCTTCCAGCTGCGCGAGATCCGCGAGATCGGCGCGAGGCTTGGCGTCCGGCCCCGCGTCCGCCGACGGAGAGGTCACCGCGGGACAGTTCGCGACCTTGAGCGGGCCGCAGAGCCCGAGAATCCGCGCGAGCCCGACGCCCACGATCCCGCGAGTCTCGTCCCCATCCGCGAGGCGCCCGTCGGCCTTGAACACCTGGCCGGTCTTGCGCTCGTCCCAGAGCCGCATGCGGTCGCGGGCCGACGGTACCAGTCCCACACCGAGGAAGGTCTTCGAGGCCTGGTTGCCCCCGGAGAAATTGCCCGCGATGCCGAGCAGCGACTGCGTGGGCGTCACGACGTTCGCAAGCGGCTTGATCACCGGGTCGTTCGTGACGAGGTCCATCACGCGCTTGTAGTCGTCGATGCCGTACGCCGCCGGGTTTCCGCTCCCGAAGAGGAAATAGCCGCTGCGGAAGACACTCAGGTGGCCGATGCGCTGCACGTTGCTCGTTTCCAGCCCCGCGAAGATATAAGCCACGAAGCCGCCGAAGAGCATCATCGCCGCGGCGCCGGCGGCCACGGCCGAGCCGGTCATGAGGGAGCGCCGCGCGTTGCGGGAGATATTGCGGAGGGCGGTCTTGAAGAGAAGATTCATGGGGCGCTCCTTTCATGGCGCTGCTCGACGAGCCGCCCGTCGCGGATGAGGAAGGTCTCGTCGGCGTGCGACATGAGCTGCGGGTCGTGGGTCGCGAAGACGAAGGTCGTGCGCGATTGCGCCTGGACGCGCTTCATGAGCTCGATGATCGAGGCGCCCGTCTCGGAGTCGAGGTTCGCGGTCGGCTCGTCGGCGAGGACCACCTGGGGCGCCTTCACGAGGGCGCGCGCGATGGCGACGCGCTGGCGCTGGCCGCCGGAGAGCTCGTTGGGACGTCGATGCGCATGCGCCCGAAGGCCCACCGCCTCCAGCACCTCGTTCGTGCGCTCGCGCCGCTCGGCCTCGCGCATGCCGACGAGCACCAACGGGTACTCGACGTTCTCGTAGGCCGAGAGCACCGGCACGAGGCTGAACGTCTGGAAGATGAAGCCGATGTTCTTCGCGCGAAAATCGGCGAGCGCATCATCCTCGAGCGCTCCCACGTTCACGCCGCACACCTCGACCGTGCCGCGAGTGGGCGCGTCGATGCAGCCGATGAGGTTGAGCAGCGTGGACTTGCCGCTTCCCGACGCGCCCACCACCATCGAAAAGCGGTGGTAGGGGATGTCGAGCGTGATGCCGCGCAGCGCCGGGACCTCGACGTCGCCGGTCCGGTAGGTCTTGGCGGCGTCGTGCAGGCGCACCGCCGACGCAGCGGCGTCTGCATGCACACCGTCATCCCGGCGCGGCCCGTCATCCCGGCGCGGCCCGTCATCCCGGCGCAGGCCGGGATCCGATTTCGCTTGCGAATGCGTAACAGCTGGATTCATGGAGCGCTCTCCGGTACCATTGGGTACCATGAGCGCGAAGCCTACGGTACCAACGGGTACCATGTCAAGCGATATTCCTGCGCGAGAGCGGATCCTGTCCGCCGCGGGGGAGTTGTTCACCCATCACGGGTTTGCCGACGTGACGATGCTGGACGTCGCCACGCACGCGCGCGTCTCGAAGCGCGAGCTGTATGCGCTGATCGGCAACAAGGAGCAATTGCTCGCCGCCTGCATCGCCGCGCGCGGCGCCCGCATGCGGCTGCCCGAGGGATTCCCCGAGCCCACCGACCGCAAGACGCTGCGTGCCGCGCTGCAGGCCTATGGCGCACGGCTGCTGGCCGAGCTCACCGACCCGGGCGTCGTGGCGATGTTCCGCCTCGGCATCGCGGAGGCGAAGCGCTCGCCGGCCGTGGCGCAGTCGATCCAGGAACGGGGCCGCACGCCGGCCCGGGCGGCGCTATCGGAGCTGCTGAAAGCGGCGCGCGCGGCGAACCTCGTCGGCGGCGCGGACATCGCCCACATGGTCTCGCGCTTCAACGCGCTGCTGTGGGGAGACGTGATGGTGTGGCTGCTGCTCGGCCTGGAGAAACCGCCGTCCGCCAGGGAGATCGAGAAGCGCGCGGCGGAAGCGGCGGACCTGTTCCTGGCGCTGCACGCAACCTGAAAGCCGGCCGCTCCGCCCCTCAGTGCCGAAGGAGCGACAACGCGATTTCCACCACGATGAGCGCCACGACCGCGACCTCGAGCACCACGAGCCGGTAGTCCCGCGACATGTCCAGCACGAGCTCGAGGGCTTCCTGCACGCTGCGGAGTTGCAGCTCCAGCGATTGGTAGCGATCCGAGAGATCGAACTCGGCGCGCAGCTCGTGGTAGATGCGGTCGGCCGTCGCGTCCTCCCACACCGCGTCGGGCTTGTCGAGGAGGTGCAGGATCGAGAGCACCTCGTTGCGCACGCCGATGGCGGTGCCGATGAAGCGGTGCAGCGGGCGCGTGCGCAGCGGGGCGCGCCCCGACGCCTCGAGCCGCTCGACCAGGTGGTCGGTGCGCAGGAACATCGCGTCCACGATGCGCTCGTAGTAATCCATCGCGGCGCTCTGCGCGATCGTGAGCGCCACGACGCTCGCGCCCTCGAAGCTCAGGTGGTCGACGTAGAGATCGCCTTCGCGCACGTCAGTCTGCGTGCCCGGCGTCTCGTGCACCACGAGGTCATCGACCGCGTTCGCATCGTGCAGGCTGCGCGCCGCGTGGCGCAGCCGGGTCACATGGACGGCGCGCTCCTCCGGCCCGACGTTCTCGAAGGCCATGACGCCGAACGGATAGACGAACACGCGTCCGCCCGAGGGCGTCGAATACCAGAGCTCGTGGGCGGTGCGGCGCGCTTCGGGATAGGCGGCCGCCAGGTCCCGCAGGGGAATGTTCTCGACGAATCCCAGCGCGTGGAAGGTGTGGGTCGCCATTCCGGAAGGCTACTCCAGTCGTTCGGGGGCATAATTCGAGCCGAACCCGAACGCGCCGCTCACCATGACCGCCGAGCCCTCGTCCCTGCAGCGCCGCCACTCGCTTCCGGTGCGCATCATGCACTGGATCAACGTGGTCGCCGTGGCGACGCTCCTCATGAGCGGCCTGCAGATCTTCAACGCGCACCGGGCGCTCTATTGGGGCGCCTCGTCGTACACCGGCAAGCCGCCGCTCTTCGTGCTTCCCGACGGCTTTCCCGGGTGGGCCACGCTGCCCGGCGTGCAATGGCTCGCCATGGGGCGGCGCTGGCACCTGTTCTTCGCATGGGTGCTGGTGGTGAACGGCATCGCATACATCGTCTATTCGATCGCGAGCGGGCATGCGCGGCGCGATTTCATCCCCACGCGGGCCGACTGGCGCTCCATCGGCGGCTCGATCGTGCAGCACCTGCGGCTGCGCCATCCCACCGGCGACGAGGCGCTGCGCTACAACGTCCTCCAGCGCCTGGCGTACCTCGCCATCGTGTTCGTCATCTTCCCGTTCCTCGTGCTCATGGGCCTCGGCCTCTCGCCGCGGCTGGACGCCGCGTGGCCCGCGCTCGTCGACGCGTTCGGCGGCCGCCAATCGGTGCGCACGCTGCATTTCATCGCGGCGGCGGTGCTCGTGCTCTTCGTGGTCGTGCACCTCTTCGAGGTCCTCGTGAGCGGCCCGTACAACCAGGTTCGCTCGATGATCACGGGCAAGTTCCGCGTGCCGAAGGAAAAGCCGTGAGGCCTTCCCGCCGCCGCACGCTGAACCGGCTCGCCGCCCTCGTCGCCGCGATTCCGCTCGCCGGCTGCGACAAGCTCTCGCGGGCGCCGTGGTTCACGCGGCTGCTGGGCGCCGCCGAGCCGCTCAATCACGCGGTGCAGCGGGTGGTGTCGCCGTCGACGTCGATGGCACGCGAGTTCACGCCGGCGGACCTCTCGCCCGAATTCCGCAGCAACGGCACGGCCGACCCGGAGAACGACGATTACCAGGACCTCGCGGAGAACGGCTTCGCCGACTGGAAGCTCGAGGTGGCCGGCCTCGTCGAGCATCCGCTCGCGCTCTCGCTCGCGGACCTTCGCGCGATGCCGTCGCGCACGCAGATCACGCGCCACGATTGCGTCGAGGGCTGGAGCGCGATCGGGCAGTGGACCGGCGTGCCCCTCGCGGCGGTGCTGCAGCGCGCCGGGCTGCGGCGCGAGGCGCGTTACCTCGTCTTCTACTGCGCCGATCCGATGGAAGGCACCCCCGAGAGCGCCTACTACGAGAGCATCGGCCTCGACGACGCGTTCCACCCGCAGACGATCCTCGCCTACGGCCTGAACGGCCGCGACCTGCCGGTCGCGAACGGAGCGCCGCTGCGCCTGCGCGTGGAGCGCCAGCTCGGCTACAAGATGGCGAAGTACGTGATGCGCATCGAGGCGGTCGAGAGCTTCGCGCGCATCGCGGGCGGGAAGGGCGGCTACTGGGAAGATCGCGGCTACGAGTGGTATGCCGGCATCTAGCCGCACCCGCTAGAGGCGGGCCACGACGCCCTCCAGCGCTCCGAGCATCTTCTGCCATCCATGCTGCGCGCCCTGATGGAAGCGATCGTCGGGGCCGGCGCGGAATCCCGATTGCTCCATGCGAAGGAGCGTTCCGCCCCGGGTCGCCGTGAGCGTGAAGGTGACCACCGTCCTCACTCCATTCTTCGCATCTGCGCCGGAATCGGCCCACGAGTACGAGAGCTTGCGCGGCGCATCGACCGTGAGCACCTGGCAGTCGGTGACGCCGTTCCATCCGGGCACGGGATCGGCGCGGAAGTTGAACTTGTGCCCGGCCACCGGCTGGAAATCGTTCTTCATGAGCCACTCCGCGAGAAGCTCCGGTTGCGTGAGCGCGCGCCACACCTTTTCCGGAGGATGCGCGAACTCGCGCTCGATCGTGAGGGTGCGGGTTCCGGTCGTCGTGGCGTTCATGGATCCATCCTTTTCAAGAGGTCGTCGAGGCGGTCGAAGCGCGCGCTCCAGAAGGCGCGGTAGTGCTCCAGCCAGTGGAAGACGGGCGCCAGGCCCCGGGCCTGCGCGGAGTAATGCGCCTCGCGCCCCTGGCGCCGGTCGCGCACGAGGCCCGCGGCCTTGAGGACCGCGAGGTGCTTGGAGACCATGGGCTGCGAGACGCCGGACTCGCCCGTGATGTCGCGCACCGTGAGCTCGCCCTCGCGGATCAGCCGCTCGAGGATGGCGCGGCGCGTGGGATCGGCGAGGCTCCTGAAGACGGCATCGGGCGGGGCATGGCGCATGGGAGAACAATAACCGATTGGTTATGGAATTGTCCAGCCCGCACGCGCTGTCGCGTACGGGCGGGGTCCCGGCCCAATTGTCAAAATTGTTAACGCGTGTTGACGCCCGGGAGGTCATCGGCGACACTCGCCGGGAGTTTTCGGTCGTCCTCCAACAACAAGCCAGGAACAAGTGACCAACGGATCGCAGGGATCGAGCGCGGCCCTCGCGGAGCTGCGCTTCCTGGTGGTCGAGGACCAGGGGTTCCAGCTCTGGATCATCGGCAAGATGCTCGAGGATCTCGGCGCGCGCTACGTCTTCACCGCCGCCGACGGCGCGAGCGCGCTGCAGGTGCTCTCCGAGCGCGAGCCGGCGGTCGACATCGTGATCACCGACGTCGACATGCCCGGGATGGACGGCATGGAGTTCATGCGCCAGCTCGCCGCCGGCGACGATTCCCCCTCGCTCATCGTGGCGAGCGCGCTCGACGCGCGCCTGCTCGGCGGCATCGAGACCATGGCGCGCGCCTACAACCTGCGCGTGCTCGGCGTGATCGCCAAGCCGGTCACGGCGAAGAAGCTCGAAGCCCTCATTGCGAAACACGATGCGAAGCCGCAGCGTCCGGCTCCGGCCGCCGCGTTCGCGTTCACGCGCGGCGAGATGGTCGAAGCGCTGCGGCGGCGCGAGTTCGTCGCCTACTTCCAGCCGAAGGTCGACGTGCTCACCGGCAGCGTGAGGGGCGCCGAGGCGCTCGCGCGCTGGAAGCACCCGGTGCACGGCCTGGTCCGGCCGCAGCATTTCGTGGAAGCGATGGAGCAGCACGGGTTGATCGAGGAGCTCACGCTGCTCGTCCTGCGGCAGGCGGTCGCGGAGTGCCTGCGCTGGCGCGCGGCATCGGTGGACGCGTCGGTGTCCGTCAACGTCTCCGCGGCGTCGCTCGGCGCCGTCGAGTTCGGCAACCAGCTCCACGAGACGGTGGTGGAGGCCGGCCTCGATCCGCGCCAGGTCGTGATCGAGGTGACCGAGTCGCAGCGCGCGCGCGACGGCGGGGCGTGGCTGGAGAACCTCTCGCGCCTGCGCATGCGCGGGTTCGGCCTCTCGATCGACGACTACGGGATCGGGCACTCGTCCATGGAGCGGCTCGCGGGCGTCCCGTTCACGGAGCTCAAGATCGACCAGTCGTTCGTGCGGCGCGCGCTCACGCACGAGCCCAGCCGCGCGATGCTCGAATCGAGCCTCGAGATGGCGAAGAAGCTTCGCATCACGCCGGTCGCCGAGGGCATCGAGAGCCGGGTCGAATGGGAGCTCATCCGCTCGCTCGGATGCGACCTCGCGCAGGGCTATTTCGTGCAAAGGCCGGTCGAGGCGGGCGAATTCCATGAGTGGCTCAAGGCCCCGCGGCGCATCACCGCGTGAAGGCCGCGCTCGGCACGTGCCTGCTCGCGCTGGCGGTGACGCCGGCCACCGCGGCCGGCATCCCCTCGACGAGTGAGCTGGCGGAGCTCAGCCTCGAGCAGCTCGCCAACCTCGAGATCACCTCCGTCTCGAAGAAGCCGGAGCGCCTCGCCGACGCTCCCGCTTCGGTGTTCGTGATCACCGCCGACGACATCCGGCGCTCGGGCGCCACGTCGCTGCCCGATGCGCTGCGCCTCGCGCCCAACCTGCAGGTATCCCAGGTGAGCGCCACCGGCTACAACGTCCAGGCGCGGGGCTTCGACAATACGTCCGCCAACAAGCTGCTCGTCCTCGTCGACGGGCGCTCGGTGTATTCGCCGCTCTTCTCCGGCGTCTTCTGGGACGTGCAGGATGTGGTGCTCGAGGACATCGACCGCATCGAGGTCGTGAGCGGCCCGGGCGGCACGCTCTGGGGCGTGAATGCCGTCAACGGCGTCATCAACGTGGTGACGAAATCCGCGGCCCGGACCGCGGGCGCCCTGGTCTCCGTGAGCGGCGGCAACCGCGAATCGCGCGACGTCGCGCGCTTCGGCGCCGCGCTCGGCGCGAACGGCCACTATCGCGTCTACGCCGATTACACCGATCTCGCGCACACCTCCACCGCGAGCGGCAAGCCGGTCCAGGACGGCGCCTACAAGTCGCAGGCCGGCTTTCGCGCGGACTGGAGCACCGCGGACGACGACGTCATGGTGCAGGGCAACGCCTACCGCGGCCTCATCGGCCAGCCGGTCGACCAACGCCTCG
>Ga0157372_10003954_pt1 | contig 15914 bp, 12 predicted proteins | sample C55metaG_FD_115307 | JGI IMG/M metagenome (GOLD analysis project Ga0157372, IMG submission 115307) | Corn rhizosphere microbial communities from Kellogg Biological Station, Michigan, USA - C5-5 metaG | ecosystem: Host-associated > Plants > Roots > Rhizosphere > Soil | place: USA: Michigan... | reverse complement strand
GCCGAGCGTCGCGCGATCGTGTCCGGCGACGCCGAGATCGTGCCGCGTGTGTCCGACATCTACGCCGCGCTTCCGGCGATCACCGGCAAGATCGAGCTGGAGTACGAAGGCGAGTTGGTCGGCGGTCCCACCATCGCGCGCGAGCTGATTCGCCGCGCCGCCGACGCGACGTTCCACGACCGCGCGGGCGGCGTCAACGTCGACGACATCATCATGTGGTTCGACGAAGGCGGCGCGCTTCAGGTCGCGGACGACGCACGCGCGGAAATCGCCCTCGGGGGATTCGAGATCGTCCCCGACCTCACCCGCATCGTGCGGCACGTCGGGCTTGCCGCGGAGGACGACGCCGGCACCGCGGTCGCCGCGTGCGAGCTCGTGCTGGAAGCGCTCGTCGCGCGCAAGAAGATCTCGCGCAGCGACGGTGGGCAATACGGACGTGCCGCGCCGGAACCGCGACGGCGGCCGAACCAGGATCTCTTGGGTGTCGGCGCGACCTGAGACAAAGAGCCTTGTCACGGTGCGGCGCGCGCAACCGAGCGATCTGGGCACGGTCGTCTCGCTGCGGCTCGCGCTGCTCCGTGAGTACGGTGATCACCCGCTCTACGCCAACCTTCATCAGGACGTCGTCGACCGCGCATTCGACCTCTACCACGCGCAGATCGTCGCGAACGACGAGCGCCTGTTTCTCGCCGAACTCGGCGAAGAGGCCGTCGGCATCCTGCGAGCCGTGGACGTCCGCGGCTCGCCGCTCGTACTGCCGGAGCGCTACTGCTATGTGTCGTCCGTCTACGTCGTGCCGTCGGCGCGGCGCCGCGGCGTGATGCGAGCCCTCGTGCGCGCCGCCGAGGCGTGGTGCGAGGAGCGTGGCCTCGGCGAGATGCGCTTGCACAACGCCGCCTCGTCACGAGTCGCCGTCGACGCCTGGACCGCGCTCGGGTTCGAGGTGGTCGAGCAGGTGCGGCGGCGAACGGTCGAGGCGGACGCCCCGCATGACGAACGCGAGATCACTTCGCAGGCTGCCGCGGCGCGCTGAATGCCCGTCATCACGATCTCGCGGATGTACGGCTCCGGCGGATCGGAGGTGGCGCAACGAGTCGCCGCCGCGCTGGGCTGGTCGCTCCTCGACAACGACATCGTCGACGCGATCGCCGAACGCTCGGGCCTCACGCGGGCCGAAGTGACCGCGCAGGACGAGCGCGTTCCTTCGCTCGTCGAACGCCTGGCGTCGGCGCTGTCGCTCGGCTCTCCGGAGATGTTGCCGCCGGTGCCGACGGGCCCCGTGGAAACGACCGAGGAGCGCATCGTCGCCGTGACGCAGCGCGTCATCGAAGAGGCGGTGCAAGCGGGGCCCGCGGTGTTCGTCGGACGCGGCGCGCAGTGTCTGCTCGCCGAGCGAGAGGACGCGCTTCACGTCTTCTGCTACGCGCCGAAGGCCGCCCTGCGCCGGTACGCGATGGACACGTTTCGGGTCGGGCAGGACGAAGCCGACAAGATGGTCGCCGAGCAGAACAAGCAGCGCGAGCAGTACGTGCGCCGCCACTGGAGCCGCAACTGGCTCGCGCACGAGAACTATCATCTCTGCGTGAATACCGCGTGGCTGGGAATCGACGGCGCGGCGGCGCTCGTCGTGGACGCGGCGCGAAAACAGTTCGGCGAGTCGCCCGGCCCACGCGACTGAGGCGGACGCGCGGCTCAGGCCTCTCGCAACGCCGTGCCGCGCTCGAACGCGATATAGGTATAGAGCAGCAGGATCGCGGCGCCGCCGCCGATCGCCCACGGAGTACCGATGACGTGCGCGACGCTACCGGCGACGAACGAGCCGATGACCGACGACAATCCGACGACGACGAACGAGTAGGCGGCCATCAATCGTCCGCGCAGCTCATTCGGCACGACGTGTTGGAGCGTCGAATTGCAGACCGCGCTGGTCACGATCATCGTGAAGCCGACGCCGAGCAGAATCGGGTACGAGGCGGCCGCGGTGCGCACGAGCGCGAAAAGGATGAGGAGACCGGAGTAGACGTATGCCGTGACCGCCAACAGCCGCATCCGATTGAACCGGTCGCCGATCGCGGCGAGCCAGAGCGCGCCGGATACGCCGCCGACGCCGACGCACGCGAGCATCGCTCCGTACCCACCCGCGCCGAGCCCGAGATGGTCGCGGGCGACGACCGGCATGAGCGTGAGATACTGGACGCCGAGGATCGAGTAGACCGTCACGAACTTCATGAGCGCGGCGATCGACGGCGTGTCGCGCATGAACAAGACGCCTTCGCGAATCCCCTCGAACGGCGAGACGACGTGCTCGGGCGGCGTCCACGCTGGAAGGCGAATGAGCATCAGCCCGCCCATCACCGCGATGTAGCTCAAGGCGTTCACGCCGAAGCACCACGCCAAACCAAGGCTCGCGATGATCGCGCCGCCGATGCTCGGACCGACGACGCGCGCGATGTTGAATCCGCTCGAGTTGAGCGCGATCGCTCCCGGAAGATCCTCGCGTCCGACGAGCTCGACGACGAACGACTGCCGCGCCGGGATCTCGAACGCGTTGATCACTCCGTTGACCGTGGCGAGGATGAGCAGCCACGCGATCGTGATGTGGTGACTCCAGGTGAACCACCAGAGCGCGACCGCCTGAAGGCAGAAGGCGATCTGTCCGATCTTGACGAGGCGGAGCTTTTCCATCCGGTCGGCGAGGACGCCGGCGTGGAGCGACAGCACGAGCACGGGCAGGGACCCGGCCGACGCCACGAGCCCGACGAGGAAGGCGCTATTGGAGAGCTCTAACGCGAGCCATCCCTGCGCCATGGTCTGCATCCACGTGCCGATCAGCGAAACGGTCTGACCGATCCAGAAGAGACGGAAGTTTCGGTGACGCTGAAGCGTCTGGAACGGATTGAGCGACGAAACCACGGCACTCGCCGCCGGGGTGAGCACCGCGGCGGAGCGCGGTGCGGGGCGGCGGGGTGGAGCGGTCGTCGGTTCGGGCACGATTGAAAAATACAGCCGCCGGTCCGCAGATTGGCGTCATCTATCGGCCGGCGTTCACGAATGCCGCGTCGCCTACTTCGCAATGAGGTCGTCAATGACGAGTCGGAAGCACGTGGGCTTGTTCGTTTTCGCGTCCGTGGCCGCCGGCGCCGGCGCCGGCCCGATCGAAGTCGGCGCGCAGCCGGTGTCGCCGCCGAACTTCGCCTGCCGCTTCGTGATGGTACCCGTGCGCGACGGCGTGCATCTCAACACGAGCATCTGCGAACCGCGCGGGTCGCACCCGGCGTTGCCGATCATGATGTCGCGCACGCCGTACGGCATCGCCGGCGACACCGTCGTGTCACCGTCGAGTCGGTTCCTCGCCGCCGACGGCTACATCTTCGTCACGCAGGACATCCGCGGGCGGTACAAGAGCGAAGGACAGTTCTTCATGAACCGACCGCTGCACGACCCGCGCGACGCGAAGGGCACCGACGAGAGCACGGACACGTACGACACGGTCGATTGGCTCATCAAGAACGTGCCCAACAACAACGGCCGCGTCGGCGTGTTCGGTGTGTCATACCCGGGATTCCTGGCGACCATGGCCGGCATCAATCCGCATCCCGCGGTCAAGGCCATATCTCCCCAAGCCCCGATGACGGATACATGGATGGGCGACGACTTCTTCCACCAGGGCGCGTTTCGATTGTCGTACGGGTTCGAGTACGCGAGCGATCTGGAGTTGAGCAAGAATCAGTCGATCCCGTCGCCGATCTCGCACTGGGACGCGTACGACTGGTACCTGGAGCTCGGACCGCTGGCGAACGCGGACGCGAAATACTTTCACGGCCGCGTCCCGACGTGGACGGCGTTCACGAAGCATCCGAGCTACGACGCCTACTGGCAGGCGCGCGCCGTCGAGCGAGATCTCACATCGCCTGCCGTGCCGACGCTCACGGTTGGCGGCTGGTGGGACCAGGAGGATCGCTGGGGCCCGCTCGCGACCTACAAGGCGCTCGAGCCGGGCGACACGAAGCATTGGAACTTCCTCGTCATGGGGCCGTGGAATCACGGCGGTTGGCGCAACCAGGCGCGGGCGATGCAGGTCGTCGACCCGGGAACGGCTGACGCGTTCCTGCGAGACGTCGAGGCGCCGTGGTTCGCGTACTGGCTGCGCGACAAAGGAAGAATGAGCGAGCCGACGGCCTACCTCTACGACGCCGGTGCCAAAAAATGGCGCTCGTTCGCCGCTTGGCCGCCAAAGACCGGAGCGTCGGAGCGCAAGGTCTATTTGCACTCGGGCGGGCTCCTGTCGTTCGACGCGCCGAAATCGGAACCGGCGCAGTACGACCAATTCGTCTCCGATCCGGCGCGCCCCGTGCCGTACCGTCCGCGCCCCGTCGAGCAGACGTACGATCCGCGCGGATCGCGCTGGCGCACGTGGGAGACGCAGGACCAGCGCTTCGTGCAAGGGCGCCCTGACGTGCTCACCTGGGAGTCGGCGCCGCTGCCGGCGGACGTGACGATCGCCGGTGAAGTGATCGCGCACATCGTGGCGTCGACCACGGGTCAGGACGCGGACTGGGTCGTGAAATTGATCGACGTGTTCCCCGACAGCGTTCCGAGTCATTGGGACTGGGGCGGCTACCAGTTGATGGTCGCGCACGAAATCATGCGCGGGCGCTATCGCGCGGGATTCACGACGCCGAAGCCCATTCAGCCCAACACGCCCCTCCCCTTCACCGTCGACCTGCACCAGCAGACGTACACGTTCGAGAAGGGCCACCGGATGATGGTGCAGGTGCAGAGCACCTGGTTCCCGCTCTACGACCGGAATCCGCAGACGTGGGTGCCGAACATCTTCGAGGCGAAGGCGAGCGACTTCAGAGCCGAGACGCACCGTGTCTGGCATACGCCCGAGCAGGCGTCGTACGTCGCGGTGACCGTGTTGCGCTGAACCGGACGCCAATGGCGGAGGCCGCCGGACTCTTGACGGCGCGTCGGGACGGCCGTATGTGTAGACAGACTGCACGTGTGGCTCGTCCACCTATTTCGCCGCTCATGCCTCGACCTGACGTCGCCAGCCGCAGCGATCTGCCGCCCGGCACGCTCGAGATGTTGATTCTGAGAACGCTCACGCTCGGATCGCTGCACGGCTACGCCATCGCGCAGCACATCGCCAAGCTGTCCGACGGCGTGTTCAAGGTCGAGCAGGGATCCCTCTATCCGGCGCTCGAGCGGCTGCTCAATAAAGGGTGGGCGACGGTGCGTTGGGACGAGACGCCGACGAAGCGGCATGCGCGCTACTACTCGATCACGGCGTCGGGGCGAAAGCAGCTCAAGGAAAAACAGTCGCACTACCAGCGCGTCAGCGCCGCCATCGCGCGGGTGATGCGCGCGAGCTGAGGCAACGGAGAAGCCAATGTCACTTATCGACGGATTGCTTCACCGGCTGCGCGTGTTGCATCGTGGCGAGCGCTACTCCGAAGAAATCGCCAGCGAACTGCGATTCCACGCCGACCTCGAGGCTCTCGCGCAGCGTTCCGAGAACCGCGACCGGGTGGCCGCGGAGATCTCCGTGCGGCGCGCGGTCGGCAATGTTACGTACTACCGCGAGGAGGTTCGGCGCATGACACCGCTCGCCTGGTTCGACGGCCTTCGCCAGGACCTGAACTACGCCTGGCGCGGATCGGCTCGCGCCCCCGGCTTCACGGCAGCCGCCGTCATCACGCTCGGACTCGGCATCGGCGTGAACGCGTCGGTCTTCTCGTTCTTGGACCGCTTGTTCGTCCACGCGCCGGACGGGGTCGTCGCGCCGTCGGCCGTGCGGCGACTGTACATCGAGTACTCACGTCCGGAGGAACCAAGCGGACGCCTCGCGTTCGACTCGTTCTCCTATCCGTACATCAGAGCGCTGACGCTTGCCGAAGACTCGAGCGTCAAACTGGCCGCGTTCACGTCCGCCGACTCCACGGCGATCGTGGACGGCGAGGCGCGCGTTCCGGTTCGATTGAGCCGAGTCACGGGCGGCTATTTCTCGGTGCTTGGAGTAGTCGCGGAGCGCGGGCGCCTGTTCACCGGCGAAGAAACTCGAATCGAGTCTCCGACGCCGGTCGCGGTCATCAGCGACGCGCTGTGGCGCTCGTCGTTCGGCGCCGACGAACATATCCTCGGGCGGGCGATCGCGATCGGGACACGTCGCTTCACGGTCATCGGCATTGCCGCGCGGTCGTTCTCCGGAATCGATGTCGACGCGGTCGACGTGTGGGCGCCGGCCAACACATACGAGGGCTCCGGGTTCAACGGTCTCGCGTGGTACGACACGTTTCAAAGCGCATTTCGGTTGATCGCACGCGTCCCGCCCGCCTTGCCCGAGACGAAGGTTCTCACCGCGGCGACGGCGGCGATTCGCTCGGTTCATCTCACGGGATGGTTCTACGATTCGACGGCCGTCGCGCGAGCCGGTTCGATTCTGCGTGCGGCGGGGCCATCGAAGGCCGAGAAGGAAGTGTCGATCTCAACGCGGATCGCCGGCGTCGCCCTCATCGTATTTCTGATCGCGGTCGCGAACGTCACGAACCTGCTGCTCGTTCGGGCGGCACGACGTCGCCGCGAGATGGCGGTGCGACGAGCGCTGGGCGTCTCAGGAAAGCGCCTCTACCAACAACTGCTCACTGAGAGCGTATTCCTCGGCCTGTTGGGAGGCGCAGCCGCGGCGCTCTTCGCGCTCTGGGGTGCTACGGCGCTGCGGCGCTTGCTCCTGCCGGGAACTCACTGGGCGACGAGCGCCGTCGACGGCGCGACGCTCGTCTTCGTCGCACTCGCGGCACTCGCGGCCGGCGTGGTCGCCGGGCTGGCGCCCGGTTTTCAATCGACGCGGCCGGAGCTGGTGAATTCGTTGCGTGCGGGGGCGCGTGAGGGATCGTATCGCCACTCTCGATTACGGTCCACGCTGCTCGTGGTGCAGACCGCGCTGTCCCTTGTGCTGATGGTCGGAGCGGGGTTGTTCGTCAAAAGCCTCGATTTGGTGCGATCGATCGACACCGGATACGACGTCGAGCACTTGGCGTTCGTTGGCCCGCGGTTCCCCGGCGCGAGACCACCGGCGGGCGAGGTTGTCGCCAGGCTCGAGCTCGCCGTCTCGAGGTTGCGGGACGTGCCGGCAATCGAGGGCGTCGGAATGACGTCGATCGCACCGATGCGCGGTGCGTCTTACACGACGATCACCCTCCCCGACCGAGACTCGCTTCCCGAGTTCGAGGGCGAGCGCGGCGCGTCGGTTTCGGCCGTCTCGCCAGGCTATTTTGGCGCCGTGGGCATTCCGGTGCTCGCGGGGCGGGATTTTGGAGACGAAGATCGTCACGGCGGTCAGAACACCTTGATCGTGAGTCGAGCCATGGCTCGGACCTACTGGCCGGGAAAGACTGCGATTGGCCAGTGTCTAAAACTCGGCAAGCGTAGCTCCTCCGCCCCTTGCGCCACCGTCGTAGGAATCGTCGGCGACGTTCATCGCTACGACGTCGTAGAGAAACCGAGGCTGCAGTTCTACCTTCCCGCGACGCAGGCGGACACGTTTTTCACTCCGACCGTGCTGGTCATTCGCGCGCGCGGCGCAAACCTGATGGCCGCCGGAGCGATCGCCGCGGCTGAGTTGCGGCGTGCGTTTCCTACTTCCTCGCCGGCCGTGATCCGAACCATGGCGCAGTCGCTCGAGCCGCAGTTCAGGCCCTGGCGACTCGGCGCCAGGCTCTTCTTGGCGCTCGGCATCCTCGCGCTAGTGGTCGCGGCGATCGGCGTCTACAGCGTGGTTGCGTACTCGGTCAGCCAGCGTACGCGCGAAATGGGGATTCGAATCGCGCTCGGCGCGCGGACGGCCGATGTTCTTTCCCTTGTCGTCGGTGAGGGCGCGCGGACCGTTGCGATCGGCGTACTCGTCGGTGTCCTGGTCTCGCTTGCGGCCGGCCGCCTCGTCGCGACGCTGCTTTACGGAATTACCGCACACGATCCTGCGGTGCTCGCGGGCGCGGCTGTCGTGCTGATGCTCGTCGGCATGACGGCCAGCATGGTTCCGAGCGTTCGCGCCGCGAAAGTCGATCCCGTCGTCGCGCTCCGATCCGACTGAACGTCACTCGGAACGCAACGCGATGTTCGGATCGACGCCCGCGGCGCGCGCCGCGGGCACGACGCTCGCCACCAACGCCACGACGATCATGACGCCGGCGACGAGCGCATATGCCGCCGGGTCTGTGGCCGACTCGCCGTAGAGCAGCGGCTGCACCCAGCGTGAGGCGCCGAGGGCCACGAGCACTCCGAGACAGACGGCCACCGCGACGAACGCGAATCCCTGGCGAGCCACGATCGAAACGACGTCGCGCGCGCGTGCGCCGAGCGCGATGCGAACGCCGATCTCGTGGCGCCGTTGCGCGACGTCGTACGCGATGACGCCATAAAGACCGACCGCGGCGACGATTAGGGCGAGCAGCCCGAACGTCGTGAACAGCACCGCGCCCATTTTCCACGAACGCCGCGAAATGTCCACCAACTCGGCGAGCGGACGCACGACGACAAAGCCCTCGCCGGGCATCGCCGCCTGCAGCCCGCGTCGAACGCGTTCGGGACCGTCGGTCACGGCCGGCGAGAGGCGCACGAGAATCGTGCTCGCCCACGCCGGATTCGCCTGTTCCACCGGGATGTAATACATGAAGCGCTGCTCGTCGGTCGCGGTCTGCATCGCCGCATCTTCGGCGACGCCGACGACCGTGCTGCATGGCGGCCGCGGATCCGGATGCAGCGCGTCCCACGCGACGTGGATGCACTGACCGATCGGATCCTTGTTTGGCCAGAGCGCTCGCCCCATCGCCTGGCTCACGACGGTCACGAGCGGCATGCCGGCGCGGTCCAGCGCGTCGAACGCGCGTCCGCGCACGATACGCGTCCGCATCACGTCGAAGTACTCGGGCGTCGTCATTTGGAAATTGAAGCGGCCCAGCCGCGCGACCGAGTCGATTCCCGGCACCGAGAGGTACGCGGTGTTGGTGCTGAACAGCAGGCTGTTTACGCGCGTCGCCGATTCCGCGCCTGGAATGGACTTCGCCGCGGCGAGCAGTCGCCGGCGCATGGCCACGGCGGCCGTGCTGTCCATTTGGTAGCCGCGAAAATCGAGAATCGCTTCGATCACGTTGGTCGCGTCGTATCCCAGCCGGATCGATACGACGTGCGTGAGGCTGCGAACGAAGAGCGCCGCGCCGATGAGGAGAACGACCGACAGCCCGCCCTGTGCGACGAGCAATGTCGACCGCAGGCGCGAGTGCTGCGTGACGCCGGCGCGCGCGCCCGGCTTGAGCGAGCCGGTCAGATCGGATCGCGTCGCGAGAACCGCGGGGCCGACGGCGACGAGAAGCGCTGAGGCAACCGCGCACGCGGCCGCCGCGCCGACCGTCCGCCAATCAGCGATCAATCCTCCTCCCGAAACGGCGACCTGCAGGAAGATCAATCGCTGAACGGCCGCGCCCGCCCACTCCGCGGCGACGAGTCCGGCCGCGCAGCCAAGGAAAGCGAGCAACAACCCCTCGACGACGAACTGCCCTATGAGGCGCCGGCGGCTCACGCCGAGCGCGAGTCGTACGGCGATTTCACGGCGCCGCCGAAGTACGCGAGCGAACATGAGGTTCGCGACGTTGGCGCAGGCGATCAACAACACGATGGCGGCGACGCCGGCGACCCAGAGCAGCACGCGCGCCTCGAGGCCCGCATCGGGAGCGGCCCACGATCGCAGCGACCCCTCGAGGGCGCGGGGTTTGGCGATCGAGTCCGGCGTCATGCCGGGATTGAGCGCGCGTTGCGCCGTCCGACTCTGAATGAACGCATTCGTGAGGTCCGCGTCCGACGCGGCGTCCGACACGCCGGCGCGCCGCCTGACGATGATCTCCGTCCAGTCCCACGAGTACGTCTTCAGGTATTTGCCGGCATCCCAATTCGGGCTGACGTTCGCCGGGATCGTCGTGATCGGAACGAAGAGATCGGGCTCGGCGCCGTTGTTCGCGGTGCCGACGAATCCCTCCGGCGCGACGCCGATGATCGTGTACTTCGCGAGCCCGACCGCCAGCTGCTGTCCGATGACATTTTGTCCGCCGAATTCCGACTGCCAGAACGCGTGCGTCAGCACCGCGACGCGCGTTCCGTTGGGCGCCGCGTCTTCGGCAGCGACGAAATACCGACCGCGAAGCGCCGGAGCGTCGAAGAGATCGAAGAAGGCTGCGCTCACCCCGTCGACGTGCTTGACGCGCGTCGCCTGTCCGGTGCCCACCGCCAGACGCCACTCCGAGACGGCGGCGATCTGCGAGTACGAGTGCGTCCCCTTCGCGATGTCGAGATACCGCGTGTAGGGCATCGTCGCGTACGTGAGCGTTCGCCCCCGCAACGTCGTACTGAGATAGACGCGGTGCACTTCGCCCGGCGCCCGCATGTACGGGTACGGCCTGAACATCAGCCGGTCGATGATGGCGAACATCGTCGTGTTGGCGCCGATGCCGAGCGCGAGCGTCACGATCACGGTCGCCGTGAAGCCGGGCGACCGTCGCAGTCCGCGAGCCGCGTAGCGCAGGTCGTGCAGGAATGCGTCGGCGGCGGGAAAACCCCACGCATCCCGACTGGCCTCTCGCGCGCGCAGTGAACTTCCCACTTGGCGTCCCGCCTGGGCTCGCGCGTCCGCGGGCGTCAGGCCTTCGCGCTCCAGATCGCGCGCGAGAAGCTCGACATGTTCGTCGATCTCGCCGCTCAACCAGCGCTCGAGCTCGCGCCGCCGGCCCCATGTCACGGCACGTCGCCAGAGTTCGCCGAGCGTCATGACTCCGCCCCGCGCAACACGCGCATCGTCGCCGCGACTGCGCGCTGGAATTCGCTCTCCTCCTCCCCGAGCTGCCGACGCCCCGCCGCCGTGAGGCGATAGTAGCGCGCGGTTCTCCCGGTCGGAGTCTTCTTCAATTCCGACGTGATCCACCCTTTCGCTTGCATCCGCTGAAGCGCCGGATAAAGCGATCCTTCCTCGACCCGCAGCGCATCGCGCGACAGCCGCTTGATGTGCTGCGCGAGCCCATAACCGTGGAACGGGCCCGCGGACAGTGTCTTCAGAATCAGCAAGTCGAGCGTTCCGGCGAGGATCTGCGAGCGGTCGTCCATGATGGTCAGGTCTATGGTTGTCACGTCTGGGTATACGTTGGACACCGCGATTGGAGCAATGGTTTGGTGGCCGAGTGGACGGGTGGACGGAAAGGCGCTCCGCAAAGCGCCGAAGACGAGTCCGGCACGATGTTCAGCCCCGTTCACCCGTCCACCTGTCCACCTGTCCACCTGTCCACCTGTCCACCATCAAGTGGCAACCCGGCGCTCCCTGGGGTATTGTCAAATCATGCGGTTCCACACGTACACGAAGTTCAGCCCCGAGCTGGCCGACGCGATCGATCTGCAGTCGCTGCTCGACAAGCTCGCCGACTTTCTGCTCCAGTCGGGGTTTGCGGGCGGCGACAATCAGTCGTACTACGGCTGGGATACGGGCGACGAGCAGAATCGATCGCTCGAAGCGCTCAAGCAGGCGATCCTCGATGCGCTCATGGAGAGCGGGCAGTTCACGCCCGAGATGCTCGAGGCGCTCCGCGGCGGCGAGGATTCCGAGGGTCAGGCCAAGCTCGCGCAACTTCTCGACCAACTGGTCCAGCGGCTGATCGACGAGGGCTACCTCAACATCGAGAATGCGCCGCAGATGCCCGCGGGACACCAGGCGGTCACCGGACCCGGCGGACTCGCCAAGGCCGCCGCCCGCGACGTGAACTTCAATCTCACCGACAAGGGCATCGACTTCCTGGGCTATAAGACTTTACGAAACCTGCTCGGCTCCCTCGGAAAGTCGAGCTTCGGCAGCCACGACACGGCATATCTGGCGACGGGCATCGAAGCCGACGGATGGAGCAAGCCGTATGAGTTCGGCGACGTGCTCAACCTCGACGTCAACGAGACGCTCAAGAATTCCCTGGCTCGCACGGGCAAGATCGAAGTGCCGATGGACCTCGACTACTCGGACCTCATGGTGCGGCAGGCCGAGTACCGATCGTCGTGCGCGACGGTGCTCATGCTCGACTGCTCGCACTCGATGATCCTCTACGGCGAAGATCGGTTCACGCCGGCGAAGAAGGTCGCGCTCGCGCTCACGCATCTCATTCGCACGCAGTTCCCCGGCGACACGCTCAAAGTCGTGCTCTTCCACGACTCGGCGGAGGAGATTCCGCTGGCGACGCTCGCCACGGCACAGGTGGGACCGTATCACACGAACACGGCGGAAGGGCTCAAGCTCGCGCGCCGTCTGCTGCTGGCCCAGAAGAAGGACATGCGGCAGATCATCATGATCACCGACGGCAAGCCGAGCGCGCTCACGCTGCCCAATGGGCAGATCTACAAGAACTCGTTCGGGCTCGACACGACCGTCATCGCGCAGACGATCCGCGAAGTGGCGAACTGCCGGCGCTCGGGGATCATGATCAACACGTTCATGCTCGCCCGCGACCGCATGCTGGTCGAGTTCGTGAAGCGCGTGTCCGAGATCAGCAAGGGCAAAGCCTACTTCACGTCGACGATGACGCTCGGGCAGTTCATTCTCATGGACTTCCTCAAGCGTAAGACGCGAAAAGTCAGCTAGGACGTCGTCAGATCTCGCGGGCGAGAACGCGGCGCAGCAACCCGACGTCGATGTTGCCGCCGCAGAAGACGATCCCCACGCGCTTTCCCGCGAGACGGTCGGCCAACTTCGGCACCGCGGCGAACCCCATCGCCGCCGCGCCCTCGACCAGGTTGTGCGTCTCGGCGACGATCGTGCGGAGCGCTTCGGCAATCTCGCCGTCGGTGACGGTCACGAACCCGGCGAGCCCCTCCTGCAGCGCGGGAAACGTGAGATCGTACGTCGTCCGCGTCGCCACGCCTTCGGCGAACGTGTCGGCGCGCGGCGTCGTGAGACGGGTGTGCGCGTGCCACGAATCATGGATCGCGCTTGCTCCGGCGGCCTGGACGCCGTAGACCTCGAGCGCGGGCGACAGCACGCGCGCGACCGTCATCGCGCCGACGGCCTGGGAGCCGCCTCCCGTCGCAATGACCAACGCATCGAGGTCGGGCTCCTGCGAGAGAATCTCGAGCGTCATCGTACCGGCGCCGGCGACGACGCGCGGGTCGTTGGTGGAGTGGGCGACGAGGCGTCCTTCCGTGGCGGCGATGCGCTGCATCACGCCGACCGCTTCATCGTAGTCGCGTCCTTCTTCGACGACGGTCGCGCCGAGCGCCCGCATCGCCGCGTTCTTGTCGGGGTTGTTCCCCGCCGGCACGCAGACGGTGACGCTCACGCCGGCCAACTGTCCGCCAAACGCAATTCCCTGTCCGTGGTTGCCCGTGGACGCCGCGACGACCCCGCGACGTCGCTCGTCGGCGTCGAGCGCGGTCATGAACGACAGCCCGTTGCGGATCTTGAACGAATTGGTCGGCTGATGGTTCTCGTGCTTCACGAACAACTCGATGGCGTTGCCGGCGATTGCCGAGAGCCGCGGGTACGGGCGCAATGGCGTCGGAGACAGGTGGCGTGCGATGCGGTCGCGCGCGGCTTCGACGTCGTGAAAGGTGATCGGCCAGATGGCCTTCTCAGTGGATTGTATGGCAGTCATTGAGGAACCGATGTAGAAACCAACATTGAAGTGAGCGCGATGATCACGACGCCGACCGCGAGCTCGCCGAGAGCGCTGCGGCCAAAGCGTCGTCGCGTGTCGTCGGTCCATTCCGGAGTGACGACCCGGCGCCAGTGATAGGCGCCGAACGCGAGCGCGATCAGCACGAACACGAGTTTTCGGAACAGCCAGCTGCCGTAGTCCGTCGTCCAAAGCGCGTTGAAGGCCGGCAACCGAAGAAACGCGGCAATCACCCCGCTCAGGACAACCAGGACCACGCCGTCCACGGCGGCTGTATGGTAAGCGCGCGTCAACGACGACCCGGCGCGTGGTGCGTCCGCCGGACTCATTCGCCCGAGCGCCGGCAGTCCGATGCCTACCATGATGAAGAGGGCGCCGACCCAAGAGCCTGCGCCGAGCACGTGGGTCACGTCCGCCGCGATCGCGAGCGCAGTGTGTCGCATCGCGGCGGCGTGGCCGGTCAGCGCCTCGCTCACGCAGATGAGGACAGCACCAAGCGCAACGACGAACCATGGGCGCGTCGATTCCGACGCGGCGAGCAGGCCGACGAGCGTGATGATCACTCCGACCGCGCCAGTCAGCCAACCATGTCCCCAGCGTGTGTCGCTCACCACTGTCATCACGGCGGCGATAGGTGAGGCCGCACCGGAAACCAGCTGCGATTGCAGCGCGAGGCGCGCGATCGTCGTCACGGCGAACAACGCGACCGCCGCGAACCCCGCGCGTCTCGTTCGCGTGGCGATATCGCGCGCGGCTTCGTCGGGAAGCGCCGCCTCGTGGAGAACGGCGAGCCTGAAGACCGCGGCGCCGATCAAGAGCAGCAGCGCGAGGAGTTCCGCCCAGCGGATCGCCGGCGGCGTTGCGGTTTGAGAAGCGCCGGACGGCTTGGGTGGAACAACCGGCGCCACCGTCACGCCGGGAGTCTGCGCCTTCGCGGCGCCCGGAGCCGCTGCGACGCGGAACGAGAAGTTCCCATTCGTCGGGTGACCGTCGGACGCGGCCGTTCGCCATACTACGGAGTAGGGGCCGGCCGTCAGCGCTCGGGTGATCGCGAGCGACAGCCCGTTCGGTTCGATACCAGCCGGCGCGCCGAGCGGGACGGCCGCTCCAGTCGAATCGAGCAGTTGAATCGCGGTGAAGCGCGGCTCGGGTCGCTCGGAAAACCACAGCTTGAGGGTCGTCGGCGCCGTGTCCAACACTGCGTTGGCGGCCGGAGCGCTCTTGACCAGTCGGGCGTGGGCGAAGAGAATCGCCGGCGTCGCCAAAACAATGAACGCCGCGAGCGTGGCGGCGATGGGATGGCGAAGGGATCTCGGGAATCGCACGCCCAAAGATCGAGGCCGAGAGTGTCGGGCGCAAACGGGCGACACAGTCGCCCTTTCGCCAGGGCGAACGACGGTTCACGGCTTTCGCCGGGTGGACGTACATTTCGCGACCACCCGCCAGGCCCCACACGCCTCTCGATGCTCTCGCTCGCTTCGATCCTGCTGCTCGGATTCGTGCTCGGCATGCGTCACGCGACCGATCCGGATCATGTCGTCGCCGTCACGACGATCGTGAGCGACGAGCGTTCGCTGTGGCGCGCCAGCTCGATCGGCGCGGTTTGGGGCGTGGGGCACAGCATCACGATCCTCGCAGTCGGCGGAGCGATCGTGATTTTCCGGCTCGTCATTCCGCCCCGTCTGGGACTCGTGCTCGAGTTCTGCGTCGCCGTGATGCTGATCCTGCTCGGTATGTTGACGCTCAGCGGCCGTCGCGTCGGCTCGGCGAGCAACCTGGCGCGCCCGCTCGTCGTCGGGATCGTACACGGGCTGGCGGGGTCGGCGTTCGTGGCGCTGCTGGTGCTCGCGGCGGTGCCGGGAGCGATGCTGCAGTTGCTCTATCTGGCGCTCTTCGCGACCGGAACGATCGCCGGAATGGCCCTGATCACGATCGTGGTCGCGCTTCCATCGGCGGTCACGGCGCGGCGGTTCGTCAGCACGCAGCGCTACCTGCGGCTCGCGAGCGGTTTGGCGAGTCTCGTTTTCGGCGTCGTACTCGTCCAGCGGGGTGTATCGCAGGGACTGTTCGACGCGGTGCCGCACTGGACGCCGCAGTGACGGCTGGCGCGTCGGCGCGCCGCGAATTCAGCCGTCGCTTGCGACGGTGGTATGCTCGCAACGCACGTGATCTTCCGTGGCGGCGGACGCGCGACCCTTACGAAGTGCTCGTGTCCGAGCTGAT
>Ga0157372_10003951_pt1 | contig 15919 bp, 18 predicted proteins | sample C55metaG_FD_115307 | JGI IMG/M metagenome (GOLD analysis project Ga0157372, IMG submission 115307) | Corn rhizosphere microbial communities from Kellogg Biological Station, Michigan, USA - C5-5 metaG | ecosystem: Host-associated > Plants > Roots > Rhizosphere > Soil | place: USA: Michigan... | reverse complement strand
TTTCCATCCAGTTTAGACTCTATTTCCGAAGAGCTTGAAAGAGATAAAGGATTTCGTCCTCTATCTCTTCTGAGGATCCGAGTGTTCGCGCGACGACTTCTCGCAACACTTTGCCATATTCTCGGCGAAGTCGGTGGACGGCGACCTTAATCGCGACTTCAGTCATATTGACAGAGCGCGCGATTTCGGCGTAGCTTTCGTGATGGACCTCCTGCCCCAGGCAACTCTGCAAAGCCTCAAAAAGCTCCAATTTATTGCGCTTCTTATAGCGAGATTTAGTTTCCTCGATCGCTAGCTGCAAAACTGCCAGCCCCCAATGCCGATCGAAAATCCTCTCCGGAGAGTCCTCACCGGTCGAGTTCATTTGAAGGTGGCCTTCGGCCTCGCTCCAATCCAGCGAGAATGTCCTGATACGTCCACCACGCTTTTCTCGCTTTGATGAGCGCGTTTCGTAGGCGAGGTAATGTTCCAGTGCGCCGAGAAGATATGGTCGAAAACGGCCCATAGCCGGATCTACCCGTGTGAACGTTCCCGCAGATAGTACGCTCAAAAAGAACCCTTGGGTTAAATCTTCGGCCTGAGCTGGAGCATAACCCTTTCTTTGAATGTACATGTAGATGGGAAGCCAGTAATGGCGACACAACTCTTCGAGAGCAGCGCGTGATTCAGCGCCATCGGCCCTCTTGACAGCCAGTAGCAAACCCCAATGCGTTGTCGTGAAGTATTCTCTTGCCATGGTCCCCACCTTTGGGCGGAAGAAGAAGTTCTGGCAATTGAGAAAGCAGTCGCTTCTATTCTAATCGCATGCCATATTCTGCTCAATTCGCTGCTCGATCAACAACCGGCCCGAAAATCTTGCGACTTAGTTCCTCGGCTTCCGGAACCGCATAAAAAAAACGCCAAAAATTGGCATCTTTCTCATAGATCTTCCATCTGGAAAGGAGATCGGCAGCGCTTACGTGGCTCCCATAAGTGCCCGAAAAGGAGCTTCCGCCGATCAACCCGGACGGTATAGGTCGAAATCCGGCGTCCCGAAAAGAAAGCCCGAGCTGGCGGCACAACTCTCGACGATAACGTTCTTCCATCACGAACTTATTAAAACTAACCGCAATTCGACCTGGGAGAATCTTTGTATATCCCAGAAATTCCCGAGCATGTTCACACCATATTTTCAAAATCTCGGCATGTCTTTCTGTTACGTCCATGCTCCACAGCGCAAATCGACTCGCAAGCATATTGTACGGGTCGCGAAGGCAGAGGAGATTTCTTATTTGGCCACTGTCTCCCAGCCATCTGCTTGAATCAAAATCTGATTCACCTTTCACTTTCGTTAGATCAAGATCCTCATAACTTAAGACAACGCATCTTCGATGGTTTCGCCGATTCGGCGTCAGTGATCCCTTCCCCAAGAGCTCATTTATGAAAGTCTGACCTTTGCGAGTGGCAAAGGGATCTTTCGTCAGTTCAACATCGTTCAAATGGAGGACTGAATCCTCAAACAATCCGGAAAGCCAGAGTACGAGTGCATGGTGGCCGCTCCGTTTTGGCGAGATCACTCGGAATTCAAAATCGTTCACGCAGACCTGAACTGAAATTCACATCGAAGTTATTTAAGCATCGGACTTCATGCCAAAAAGACCTAGCTTATCCATTGTAACCTTCCGAGAATTTGAGTCAAAACATAAATGGGATAAAGGTGTTTCTCCTGCCCAATGGGCTCGGATCGGCATTTCCACAGGCATGGGATGGTCTTTCAAGCGGGTTTGCTGTCTGCACCGGTTGATGGTTCGATCCGCTTCGGAAAGGAGGGCTGGCGTCCGAAGATGGCAACGCTTTTAGGTCGCGTTCTGGTGCGGCCTCTGTGCGGCTGATTGTTTCTTCTTCAGTTTTTCATTTGGGAGGCATGTTATGCTTCAGCTCAGGCGCAAACTGAAACAGCGCGAGAATAAAGGTGCTCTGCAAGGAAAACCGTTTGAATCACTCGAACAGCGTCAGCTTTTAACGGCGGCTCCTTCTCTTGACGGCGTAACGGTAGACCGTGTTAATCACACCGCCGTGATTTGGTTCAATGCCACCGCGAATACCGGTTCGGACACCGTTTGGTTCCAATCGTCCGACGGCCCGGGGGACTGGGATGATATCGGCACTACGGCTGGCGGGGTTCATGCATTGGTGCCATTAAATAGTGTCGATCTGTCAAGTTCGGTCACCATGTTCAGAGCCAAAACGATCCACTTAGGGGTCGACTCCGCGTGGTCAAACACTATCAACGTCGAGACATCAACTGCGGTTCCTTGCACGCCCGCGGTCGAAGACGTCGAGACATTTGGCTCGACAACTGACATCTATTTCAGTTGGACTGGTAGCACCGGATACACAGAGGATGACACGCTGCTTGTGCAATATGCGACCACAACCACCGCAGGGACCGTTTGGAATGACTACACATCCAAGCCCGCCACGGCACCAGAATACGTAGATGTTAATGGGCTCGATTTTAGTCAGACGACCACCCTACGAATATCGGTGGAAAATTCGAACGGACAGTCGTCCTGGAATGAGTTTTCAGTTCCGCCGCTGTATTGAACTATAGAGTTTTCCGGCGGATGGCGGGGAGCCATCCGCCTATGTTTTCCCCCATTTATGAATGACCATTCTTGCCAATCGTTGATTAGTGAAGGACTTGAGCTTCATCGCGCGGGTCACCGGGACGAGGCACGGGCGTCCTACCATGAGGCATTGAGAAACAATTGCCATGATGTAAACGCTCTTACTCTTCTGGGAGTGCTTGCTTTCGAAGAAGGACGTTTTGAGGAAGCCATTGATCTGATTGGCCAAGCCGTTAGGGAACGGCCGGAGTCAGGACACTGCCATTTTCACCTTGGAGAAGCTTATCGCCTTTCTGAAAACCACGAGCGGGCCATTGAGGAATATCGAAAGGCGGCTGAACTCGATCCAAATAACGCTGCTGCTTTGGACGGCTTGGGCTTAGAATTAGCTCACTTGGGACGTTTGGAAGAAGCAACAGGTTATTTTCGCCAGGCAGTCAGTGCGGATTGGTCATACTGCGAAGCATACGAGAACCTGGGCGTATGTCTGGCAAGGCAGGGGTTTTTACAGGAAGCGTTAAAGGTTTGTAAAAAGGCGACTCATATTAAACCCCAGCGGCCGGAAGCGCACACGCGACTTGCCGCGATCTTTGCGGCGCTCGGCTGCTATAACGACGCTGTCGTTTCGTACGCCCGCGCATCCACAATTCGAAGAGACTGGGCGACACCACATATAGGGCTTGCCCAAATGCTGGCACGTTTGGATCGCTATCAAGAGGCCGCCTCATGTGCCTTCCAGGCACTTAAGCACTGGCCCGAGATTGCTGAGCTCCACTATATTTGGGGTGTGACTTGTAACGCCCGAGGGGCACCGATTGAGGCCGCAAATGCATTTCGTGAAGCCATCCGTCTGAATCCATGTCACAGCGAGGCCCAATCCAATTTGGGGGAGGTTTTGCTGCAACAGTTACGGCATGCAGAGGCTGCTGAAGCTCACCTGAAGGCGATCGAGCTGCGCCCAGACGCGGTTGGGTTTTGTAGTAACCTGCTGCTCGGAGTCAATTATCGGGATGATATTGACGAAGCGGAGGTTTTTAATACACACCTGACGACGGTAACAGCACATGTCAAGTCTCAACCTGGGACTTGGGTGCCACCAGCGTCGGCATCGGATAAACGACTTCGTGTTGGCTACGTGTCTCCCGACCTCCGTAATCATCCTGTTCCCAATTTTCTTGTTCCTATATTGCGGTCGCACGATCTATCAATTTGCGAGCCCGTTATTTATGCGGACGTCGTTAAGCCAGATGAAGTGACCGCGAGAATACGTGCCTTGGGCTTCGAATGGCACGAAACGGGCAGGCTTTCCCACCAACAGTTCGCGGCCCGAGTCATTCGGGATCAAATCGACATTCTTGTGGACCTGGCGGGCCACACGGGTAGGAACCGCATACCTGCTTTTGCATTAGCTTCGGCGCCAGTGCAAGTGACTTATCTCGGCTATCCGAACACAACGGGGCTCCCGAGAGAGGTCATGCAATATCGTATCACTGACGCGAGTTGCGATCCGCCAGGTGCATCTGAACATTTTTATACGGAGGAGCTTGTACGGCTTGAGGGTTGTTTTCTGTGCTATGGTCCGCCGGTTGAGACACCCGGAGTAGCCGCTCCTCCTGCAGTGACGAATGGATTTATCACGTTCGGGTCATTTAATGGAATGCCGAAGATCACACGATCTCAGATATTATTGTGGGCTCAGATTTTGAAGCGTGTGCCAAACTCGAAAATTTTGCTAAAGAATAAGAGCTTAACAGATCCTGAGGTTCAGCAACTGCTCTATGCCGCATTCTTAGAACATGGAATTGAAAACGATCGGATCAAGTTGAGTGCGAGCGAGGCCTCGGTGGTTAGGCACCTCGGCCGGTATAGTGAAATGGACATCGCTCTGGATACATATCCTTATAATGGAACGACGACCACTTGTGAGGCATTGTGGATGGGCGTTCCCGTTGTTTCGTTGCAAGGTAACATGCACCGATCACGGGTTGGAAGCAGCATTCTGACGGCGGTGGGGCGAAGCGAGTGGATTGCTCAAACTCCCGAACAATATCTGCAAACGGCGATTTCCCTTGTCGCATCAGTCGAGCACCTTTCAAGATGCCGTGCATCATTGCGACATGAGATGCTGCAGTCAGATTTGACGAACGCGTCAAAGTTTACTCGAGGCTTTGAAGCGAAGCTTCGATCGCTCTGGAAGCGAGCCTGCGCCCAAACCGGGGGTTGAGGCAGTGTGCCGTACACTATTGGTCCAGGGTTGGCGGTTTCTGCCACACTCGTATGCGTTGGTCAACGCATTTCAATGCCTTGAATTATTGCGACGACCGGGCTTACGGATCTTCCACGAAGATCTTCGATTCCCGTTTCCAAATTGGCAGATGGTCAAAGGGGTCCTAAGCGAGCGGGAAGAAGCGTTGCTTGGAAGGATCGACAGACCGGGGTCGGACAATCGATTTGATGCTGCGTACCGGATTTCCTATCCGTTTGATCTTTCTTCGGTTCGTGACTGTAAGACATTTGTGTTCTTGACCGCCGAGCAGTTGATCGTGCCGCCTGCAAATATGATGCGAGATCTGCGTTTTGCAAACGTTGCAAAAAGGTTCGATGGAGTTTTCATCACGCCGTCACAGTGGTCGAAGAGGGGGTTGCTCAATAGCGGGGCGTCCGAGTCACAGATCGCTGTAATCCCCCATGGAATCAACCCGGATACGTTTGCAATTTCATCAGAGCGACGCCTAAATGTCCGCAGGAACGCAGGCTTAGCCGAAGAGTTCGTTTTCCTTCATATCGGTGCAATGACACAGTCGAAGAACATTCGGTTGCTGCTCAAGGCTTTTGCGGAAATCAGCGAAAAACACCAGAACGCACGGCTGATTTTGAAGGGAGTCGATTCGCTATATCCTTCTCAAAAGATGCTTAAGGAAGCGTTTGGCTCGCTCACAACCTCTGAGATTGATGCAGTTAAAGGTCACGTGACTTATTATGGTGGGCACTTTACCCAAAGTAAAATCGCGGATCTGTATGCGTTGTCTAATGCTTACGTCACGCCCTATTCGGCCGAAGCCTTCAATCTGCCGGCGTTAGAAGCCGCAGCATGTGGCTTGCCAGTGATATGCACGGACGGTGGTCCAACGGACGATTTCACAACGAATGATTTCGCGCTGAAAATCAAAGCGAGCATTCGGCCAGCGCGATTTTCTGGAATCGAGTTAGCTCCCGATCTTGAAAGCCTTATAAGCCAGATGGATTATGCACTAACTCACTCCGCCTTTTGCCAACTCGCCCGGGAGCGAGGTCCAGAATACATCCACTCCAGGTTTACCTGGAGCCACGTTGTGGACCAACTTTTCAAGGTTTTATTCTAGCCGCCTCGATGCGGCCAATTCACCCGGGTTCAGTGCTTAGTCCAGGTATATCCGGCAAATATTGTTCATTAACATCCCGCAGGCTCACAAGTTTCGTGGGATCCACTTGCAACCCCCATTCGCGGAGTGCCGCGATAATTGCCTCCGGATGGAAGATCATGCTCTCAAACGTGAAATATCGAGTCGGAAGATGATTCCTATGAGTGAAATCAATAATTCGCTCCATCGCTTGAACGATATTAGCCTCTGCTTCGTCGGTTGTTCGGACGTGTCCTCGTTCGAGCTGCGAACGGACTGCGCAATAATGCGTGCGAATGGTTACTAGAACTCGCGTGCTATACCAGTGATTATCAAGAATCGTCAGCAGTTGATCCAAGTCAGGCCACACACGCAATTGAGGCGACTCAGCTTCCGGCGCGAGATGTTTCCAGTCAGGCCTTCCAAAATGAGGCAAGCTTCGCCTCCACATGATAGAATTGCCTGCTTGGCCAAAAGCTCGAAGATTGCCCGTTAAAGCGGCGTCGAATGCCTGGCAATCTTCCACATCGCCATGACAGGCCGCTGCCTTTAAAAAGTTCATCATAAGCTTGGTGCCGGATGATTCGTGGCCGAGCACAAGGAAAGCCGTCCTTGAAGTCGCACTCATGTTTTCCTCGGTTTTTCCGTGGTATATATTATTGAAGCGGTCGCCTCTGACGAAAGTCGAAGTCCCCGTGAATTTAAGATCGAGTCTAGAAATAAACTTGCAGCAGTTGCAATTACCTAATTGGGTAAGCAATCGACCCAACGAGGGTCCGTGGCTGATCGTGAAACAGGCCAGTGCCAGTAATCTACGTCCGTCAGGAACAGGGACTTGCATGAGCGAGTTCTGTCGGTCAGGAATATGAATAAAGCGATTGTCACTCTAGTTGTAGGTCAAAAATATCGGGATCTTTGGCATTCTGTTGCTCGCCCGTCTTGGGAGCACTACGCCGGTCGGCATGGTTATCAGCTCATTGTTTTTGAACGACTAATCGATGATTCTCCCTTGGGGCTAGAGCGATCGCTCGCGTGGCAGAAGCTTTTGACACTCAGGCAGTCCGAACTTCAGCACTTCGATCAAGTGCTATGGCTGGATTCCGACATCATCATAAATCCGCTTGCTCCTTGCGCGGTAAGCCAGGTCCCGATCGAAAAGGTCGGTGCGGTACCCGACCAAGCGTTGCTTTCACATCCCTCACTTGCAACGGCATTCGCCAGGAATAATGGATGGCAAGCGGGTCCCGCGGCTCTAAGCCGACAGTTTTACGCATCAAATAATCTATCAGCCCCTGCGGGATATCATTTGAATAGTGGCGTTTGGGTCGCCTCTCCGCGGCACCACGGCGAACTGTTTGAATACATCTATCGAACCCATCAGCAAAGACCACACAGCTATTTCGAACAGGCAGCTTTCTCCAGCGAGGTCATTGGGCGCGGCCTTCATCAGTTTTTAGATCCGCGCTTCAATACGCTCTGGTTGGAATATCGCGTCGCCTTCTATCCCTTTCTTTCCCAAGTTCCAGCGATGAATCCGCTTTGCATCGCAATTGCCCTGCGCAACGCCTTTTTTCTTCATTTCGCCGTTTTGGCGGAAGACATGAAATCGTTCGATCCGCGTGTCGTGGCCAACTTCGACACAATTGCACTCCCCTCGGATCTGTCCGCCAAGATCGAAATTGGCTGGCGTCCCCCATCCGTCAAGCCTTCCTGATGTTGACGATCCTCGCTTGCTCGCAGAGAAGGTGAGCCCTCCGGCGCGATTTCAGTATTCCAATGACCACCGTGCAAATGAGGAACGTTGTTACCTCGCTCCTTCTGTGAACGCGGCTAGGATGCCGAAGACGGCCACCCCCGTTGAAGCAAAAGCTAACTTCAGGCACTGATCGGGCAACGGATTCGATGAAAAGCGGGCCGCCGTAACCTTCGCGGGGAATTGGCAAAGAACTAACGTGGGCAATCGGGCTATTGGAGGGCGAAGATGGTAATCGTTGGTTCTCTCACACCACGTGCCAAGCAAACATTGGTTTTGCTGCTCCAGGGCGAGTCAGAAAAAGTCATCGCGGATCGCCTGGAAATCTCTGTTCACACTGTCCATGCCTATGTCAAATCCATCTACGCCCATTACGGCGTAAACTGTCGAGCGAAACTCATGGCCCTGTGGATCAGCGCTCTTCTAACTTCGATCGCAGAACCGAATGATCTGTTGCAAACTCTTGAGCAGCCTAATGACGCGTCTGACCTCAGCATAAAGGAGAATCATCGCTTTCCTTCCGACAGAGGGTTTGCGATAGAACGATGAGGAGCGACTGTAAATCGCATCTTGTATCCTTTTGTCAGGCTGATTCAGTTAGTTGGCCTATTCAATCGTCTGGACAATTGTCAATGTTTTGTGCATAGCCCAGCGGCTATATCGAGATGCGATCTAATGAGTTTATGGGTTGGGTCGTACCGCTTGGACAGACGAGCGGCGCGCAGAACACTATTCACTTCGAACGTCGCGACAAATATCCACGCAGCGCACTTTTGCAGGCCGCTCTACAACATCTGGAGTGGAGATGTCACAATTGAAATGGGAACCTACCCCTAAAGGACCGGTTGCCTTTCTCGGACCATATTACCCATATCGTGTGCGGAACGAGAGCGGGCATCAGGAAGTGAACCCGAAGAAGAATCAATTCACAACGCTGATTCTCGATCTAAAAGTAAACAACCCCAAGGCCTGCCACCGAATTTTTACTGCACTGAACGGCGAAATTGGATCGGGAACTGCAATCACTGTTGTTCCTTCCAGTGACCCCACGAAGGGGCCCACCGGAATTCGAACCGTCGCGGAAATGCTTGCTGCTTCTAAGAATAGAACCGACGCCACGCATTGCCTGGTAAGGCACAAACCGATCGCAAAACTCGCCACCGGCGGAAATCGCAACATCGCCGTGCATTTATCCTCGATCGAGGTTGCTGAACCGATGAGAATAAAGAATAAAGTCGTATGGCTGTTGGACGATGTCATGACGTCGGGAAACTCTCTCATAGCCTGCCAAAAACTGCTGATTGACGCCGGTGCAGCAAAGGTGCATATGCTCGCATTAGGCAAGACAACGCATTAGCAGCCATGCTAAACTAGTTCTTATGCTAGACATAAAGCTAGCGATGACACTCATGCAGCTTCCAGGCTTGGGTCGACGATCGATTCAAGCTATTTCAAGTTCATTACAGCAGCCGATTTCGAGTGATGCCGAACTAGCGCAACAACTCGGCAGAATTCGAGAAAGCGATCCTCGCATCACGGCTCCGACCGTTTCTGAAATCCAAAAAGCCGCTGCTCAAGCCACGAAGCTGATGGCCCAAGCTGAAGAATTGGGTATTGCAGTCATCGGAATGGAGAGCAGCGATTACCCGGGCAGGCTTCGATCCATCGCCGATCCCCCGGTACTTCTGTTTGCGAAGGGAAATATTGCCGCTCTTTCAGAAGCCAAAATAGTTGCGCTTATTGGCACACGGGAACCGTCACCGTGGGGCGCGGCGGCAGGGGAGCGACTCGCTGAAAGATTCGCGGAGCACGGCGTGTGCGTAGTGAGCGGACTGGCCCACGGATGTGATGCTGCGGCTCACCTAGGTTGCTTACGAGCAAATGGCACGACGATCGCGGTTCTTGCGCATGGCCTGGACATGACTTACCCGGCAGCCAATCGACAACTCTCAGAGCAGATAATCGAAAAGAATGGGTGCATTGTTAGCGAGTATCCAACAGAAGTTCGAGCACAACGAAGTTTCTTTATTGAACGTGATCGAATCCAGAGTGGACTTTCAGATGCCGTTGTTGTCATCGAGACTGACATGGAGGGAGGGACTATGCACACGGTCAAGGCTTGTCTAAGCCAGAAGCGCATTCTTGCATGTCTTGCTCACCCCGCAAGATATGCAAACGCGAAGTCTCGCGGGAATGAAATGCTAATTCATCGCGGCGATGCCATCGAAATTCGCGGATCCGACGATGTCTTGGCATTGATTGATCGATTGGGTTCGATGGGCTGCCCGGAACGACCTCAAAATCCGAAGCCAGAAAGCTCAACCTTATTTGGCTAAAGTCAGAGGTAAAATTTTCGCGGGCTACAAGAGCATTCTTGAAGGGCCTAATCGCGAATTCTAGTGCCATCGAACCATCGGGTGCAAAGTCGATTCATGTCACTCAACGATGATTGTCGACGAACTTACCACCACATCATCCATTGGATTTGAGTCTTCGATAGTGCCTGCCCACGCCAGTTTTGCGATGAGAAAATAACTTCCAGCCCGCAATGTTGCCGGTGATTTGAGTTTTAAGCGAACAGGCTTGTGCCCGAAGTTCTTCGGCGTGACCCGTTGTTTGATTGTGGTGAGGCGAACATCCTCCGGGCTCAGAGTGGCGTCAGTTGATGCATACACCTCTACCGTTGCTGTTCCACTCGGCGTCACATCCCCATCGTTGACGAGGGCTATAGTCGCGGCGGCGGCCTTTGAATCAATTATTCCCTGTGGCGTGGAAATCCATTGACCCGTCAGACTGAAGGACGGTTGAGATACGGTCACTGTCTCGGATGTAAGGCCTGAATCGTTATTGGAATTGGTTTCCTCAATAGACCCTGTCGTGTTGATCGTTGCTGAAATCAGGTAAGAGCCGTCGCCGATCTGGGGGATGTTGAACTTAATCGGCAAACTCTTTGTTTTACCCGGAGCAATCCGAATGGCCGCCGCGGTTGAAAGCACCGTGGCCCCCGTGTCCTGTCCCGTTTGCGGCTGAAGGCTAAGCGTGATACCGATTTTCCCCGCCGCAATTGCACTGCCATCGTTACCAATTTGCACCGTCGCCACCTCTTTTTGCCCCACAGCAACGTCTGAATTACCAGGCAACGAAACGGCGCACGTTAGATCAGCGATACCGCCGGTCGCGCCGCCCGCCAATGAAAATATTCCACTGCTGCGGTTTCCACTTGCATCGTCGATCGAGAAGAAACCACTGTTGCTCGACAGAAAATACAGGTTGATCGTTGCTGGTGGAGCGCCGCTTGTCTCCAGTGCAACCGCTGCATGCGACGATCCCACTAAGCTATATTTAAAGTTCCCGGGCCCGTACTTATCCACAGCGGGTCCCGTGTCGGTGAACTCACCATCAGGTCGGAAAGAGAAGTCACTCTTTTCGTAATCTTGCAAGGCATCAACCTGGACAGTCAAAACGAGTGTTGCCCCGGAAAGGTTAGACGGGAGGGCTGACAGCAAAAACCGGCTCTCCAAAGACTCGAAATGAGATTGATTCATAGTTTCCCCAGGATCACTAAGAGCTCAATTGGCGGAGTGAACCGTTTGTTAAATCGCTGCTAAGAACGGCAATTGAAACGGCTTTTTTTGACTCAACGCCGCTCCCTGGTGACCAGCAAACGACATCTTAAGTTCTACGCCCAGATGCTCTGACTGCACATCTAGCAATCTAGTATTGATGATTTCTCGTGAAAGATTACACATTTTGCGCGCTCCGAAAGAAAATGAGCGCCGGATAAAAGTGAGGAAACTTTCGTTTCCAGAGACCACCGACGCAACCCTTCAGCCAGCCCTTGCCGACGGCCAGCATCACGTTCGCCATTTCCATTAGCGATTCGTCGATTCTGACCACATCGGGAACATGCAGGCGAGCTCGCCCGATTCCGCGGTTGCGTGCTAATGTGTTCGACATTGCCTAAATAGGTAATTGCAGTTCAAAAGCGACGCCCCTACAATGAATTAATCCTCGTCAGAATCTATGTCATGCTCCTTAAAAGGGGGCGCATGGATCTAAAAAATGAAACCAATGTCGTACGCGATCGAACGGTCGGACATCCCCATTATGTCCGGTTCGGCTCGGGTTGGACGATTGTTTCATGGGCTTTCGCCCTAATCCTTCTTGTTTCAGCAGGACTTAAGGCGGAAGCTAGCTGGTTCCAAACGCCGACACACCAGCCTTCCAACTGGTTGCGAGCGGTTGATTCTGCCACCATTTTTGTCGAATGGGCGATCGCTGCTTGGGTTCTTTCAGGATATTCATTTGTGTGGGCACGTCGGGCTGTCTTAGGACTGCTATCGGTTTTCCTTTTTACGGCTGCGCTTCGTGCAATTCATGGTGAGAAAGATTGCGGTTGTTTTGGCCGGCTTCAAACGCATCCACTATTGACGATGGCTTTTGATGCCATAGCGTTTCTTGGCATTTGGTATACCGGTCGACATCGGTCTTCGCATAAAGCGTTGTCAAATGGGCTTAGAGCGCCATCAAACCCCTGGGTCAAACTAATCATACCAATCGCCGCTGTGGCATGTATTCCACCCATAACGGCATTTGCAGCTTCCCACCTTGTTACGGGCCCGGTAATTGGGCAACATGTTTTTGTTCTTGACCCTCTTTCTTGGAAGGATCGATCCTTTCCTTTGCTGGACCATCTTGACCCCTCGAGCTGCGATCTGAGAAATGGCCACTGGCTCGTTTTTTTGGTGAACCGCAATTGCAAGCTTTGTAGAGAATTCGTCTCCCACGAAGACTTTGAGAAGCTCAAGCAAATCCGTAAGACTCAAAACGTTCAACGCGACCCTGTCGTTTTAGATCTTGCGCGGGAGCCGGCTGTCGATGCATTTCATGTACCCGCTCCGATAATTTTAGTACAAAAAGGCGAGATGTATTTGGCAGAAGGTCCGTTCGAGATTTACCTGGATGGTGGGGTTGTCTCCGACGTCCGCCGAATTGACGAGGAAGCCGGGGCGCAGCCCTGACGCCAACTGAGGTTGGAGGCGAAAATGACTGATATTGTCGCTCGCGATGTACGGCAAGGCCGACTCCGCTGGTACGTCCCTGCATCAGCTCTTCTTCTGATTTCGATGGCGCTGGTCCCGATATTCCATAGACCGAGAACAACTCAGGCGCAGGCAATGCCTCCAGGTGTAGACCTTTCACCGGAAGCGATAGATTTAGGGCTTTTATCTCCGACCTCGACCGCTGTGGGCACATTTGAACTGAGTAATCACGGCAACCTCTCTTATCGCGTGAACCGCATCACGCCAGAATGCGGTTGCATGGTTGCCCGTGCGGCCGACCAAGTGCTCGCGCCTGGCAGATCTCTGGAGATTCCAATCACTGTAAAGGGCGCTGGATGGGGTGACGGCCAGCGGACAAAGCGTGTGGCCGTCGAAGTGGCTGATAGTCAAGGCAGTCAATCCATCATCCTGCTGCAGATTACTGCAGCAGTTCGGGAAGTCGTCAATCTCGGCGTCATTCCGGGCCACGTCGAGTTACGCTATTCTGCCAAGGGCGTTCCAATCTCATTTTCACTATTCGCGCGCGGAGATCGAGCCGTTATCGATCGCTTGCCTCGCGCGATCGATTGTCGCAGCGACAAGAAGCCGCGAATATCGTTGACGGCGCCGACTTTTGAAGGCCGGTACGGTACGGGTGAAATTATCGTATCGCTCAGCACCCCATCCACAACGAACGCCGGGGACAGTGCCCGAACACTTGAAATCGATGTTTCCGGGGCACATCGCCAAACAATACAAATCCCGATCCATTTTTTGAATACAAAGCCCTAGTTTTCCTGGTAAACACTTTGGATTCCTAGATCAGGAATCCGGAAAGGAGAGCTGTATGACGCGTGTCCTGTTGATGGTGGCTCTGGGGTTGGTTCTAACCGTAGCGGTTTGGGCGCAGGACGCCCCCTATACGTGTTGTCAGGCTGGTTGGAACTGCGGTGGCGCAGCGTGTAAGCCAGATGGCAATGGGGGCTCTTACCAAACGGTGGCCTTCATGACGCAAACGTGTCAGCTGAGCCCGAACGAAGAGGTCTCGGGCTACTGTGACATGAACGGCGCACCCGAGTACTGCGCGGACAAATTGACCTATCCCGTGCTACTCTGCAAAGGCAATTGGGACTCAGATACACCGGTGAGAAGCCCCAGTTGCGAAAATCTTGCGGAACCCTCGTGTTTCTGAAGGATTGATCTCAAGCACTTTGGCGGGCGGCGCGCCCGTCGCCACAAGATGGGGACGGCGCACCGCCTGTCAGGTGTTTATTGCTTCAGTTATGACGTTAAATCTAAGCGAATTAGAAGTTCGTGCGTCTAACGGCGCTCGCGGAGATAACATGAGGCAGATTGACATTCGCGTCCTTCGAATGCTCTTAGCATCGATTGTTTGCATTGCTTCTCTACAAGTTGTTTCAGAAGCTCAACCCGCTAATTACCGAGCAATATTTGTAGACCGCTTATCGCGGCTTCAGTCAGTGATCGTAACGTTTCACCAGGAAACGTTTCTTACTCCTCCACCGGAAATAGTTAAAGAAAATAACCGAGTTGCCGTTCCCGGAAATCGCGCTGGCCCAGGCCGTGTGCGTGAGGGCCTCTTTGTGGTAAATGGCCGCTTCGCGTTTCTCAACGGCAATGCACGATACGACGAAACTTGCGACCCAATTACGGTCAACCGATTTGAAACAGAGGGCGAGCCTTTCCATCGCAAAGAGATTTTCTCATTTGCACGTGATCGTGCCGAAGAGTTTATCGAGCATGCCCCCAGCCGGCACCAAGTTGGCGGGATTTTCGATCATAAAGACCTTCCCAACGAGTATCCAATTGATCTCGCGCTGGGACTTCGGTGTGGGTATGAACAGTGGCTGACCGAGTCGGTCATTAATAATGCTGCGTTTGATGCGACACCGGAGGGTCTTGTTATCATGCGAATAAAGGACAGCGAAGATGATAATTTGGAATACCGCTGGGCCTTGGATTCGCATAGTTCGAACGCGTTGGTGCGGTTTTGGGCAACCCGGGGAAGCACAGTATTGACGGATGTAAACTGCTCAAACTTCACATTACATGATGGGCTCGCTTTGCCAGAAGTTGTTCGGGCAGTCTATAACTCTACGAGGGGCGGAAAACTGTCAGTCGTGCGAACAGTGACAGTCAATTCAATTAAATACGACTTGGGGTCCTCTGACAATATAGTGGCAAAGTATTATATCGAATATCCGGCCGGGGCCCTTGTGACCGACATGAGACTCAAAGTTCCAATGCGCGCCGCCACGACGAGATCGTTTTCCGACAAAGAAATTTATTTGGCCGCGGCTGCGCGGGACGCTAGGAGTCGACCCCTCCCGCAGAGATCGGGTCGAACTAAGTGGTGGATCGGCGTGTGGACGCTTTTGCTCTTAACTCTTTGTTGGTATTGGCTGCAGAGATCGAGGAATGGATCACAGGGCACAAGAGGATGAAGGGCAAGATCGAAAAAGCATGAGAATCCTATGACTTCGGTACCGCTTGAGACGCGTCAAATAATCGCAGGCACATCCGGCGAGTCTGTTGAGTGTCGCGGTCTCTCGGCGAGGGCTCAGAGGGAAGTTGGTTATCCGCGCGTGTCAATCGTTATTCCAACTGTAAATGAGTCGCAAAATCTATCACATTTGCTTGACCGCATCAGCTTGGCGATGTCAGGTATCTCGTATGAGGTTCTTATTATCGACGACGATAGCAAGGATGGCACTTTTGAGCTTTGTCAGCAAATGATGGCTTGGCACCCTTTGCGACTGTACGTGCGCCAAAATGCGAGCAGGGGACTCAGCGGCGCGGTATTAGAGGGTCTAACCCGAGCGAGGGGAAATTTTGTTGTAGTTATGGATGCTGATCTCCAACATCCCCCAGAATCCCTTCCGGCATTAATTGCACCTCTTTTATTGGGACAAGCGGAATTCGTTATTGGTTCCCGGGCGGTGGCGGGTGGAACGATCGCTGGGAAATGGGGGCGAATACGTCGATGCTCTTCAAAATTCGCAAAAATCCTTGCGCGGCCGCTGTGCGGTAAGGTGGCCGATCCAATGTCTGGGTTCTTTGCGGCATCGGCATCGGCTTTAGCGCGAGCGCCGTCGCTTGATCCAGTTGGATATA
>Ga0157372_10003947_pt1 | contig 15925 bp, 10 predicted proteins | sample C55metaG_FD_115307 | JGI IMG/M metagenome (GOLD analysis project Ga0157372, IMG submission 115307) | Corn rhizosphere microbial communities from Kellogg Biological Station, Michigan, USA - C5-5 metaG | ecosystem: Host-associated > Plants > Roots > Rhizosphere > Soil | place: USA: Michigan... | reverse complement strand
TGGGCCTGAATGCCTTTTTCACCTTTACTGCCGTAGCCGCCCTCAAGATCCCGTGGCCCGTCGCCCTTGGCGCCGTTTTCTGGTCCGGTATCTTCTTCCTGCTTCTCACCGTATTGAATATCAGACTTTTAATCCTCCGGGCTATCCCCCGCCCCCTCCGATACGCCATCGCCGGCGGAATCGGGCTGTTCATCACCCTGATCGGCTTTGTAAACGCAGGCTTTGTCGTCCACAAACCGGGAACCATTGTCGGCATCGCGCCCATTAGTCCCGCGGTAGGCGTCTTCCTGGCGGGTCTTTTTGTTACCGCCTTGCTCATCGCCCGTGGGGTGAAAGGAGCTATATTATATGGTATTGTTTTCACCACTCTTTGCGCATGGCCCCTCGGCCTGGTAAAACCCACCGGCTGGTGGGCCCCGCCGGATTTCAGCCTCCTGTTCCGCCTCGATCTCGTCCATTCCCTGAAGTGGGCAGCCATCCCGGTCATCTTCTCATTCATTTTTACGGATCTCTTCGATAGCCTCTCGACCCTCGTAGGCCTCGCCGAGGCCGCGCAGCTGTTGGATGAGAACGGCGAACCCCGCCATGTCCGGCGGGCCCTCTTCACCGATGCCGTGGCTACCACCATCGCCGGCTTGCTCGGCTCCAGTCCCGGTACGGCCTATATCGAATCCGCCGTCGGCATCGAGGCCGGCGGACGCACCGGGCTTACCGCCGTCGTCGCCGCATTTCTCTTCCTGCCCTTTCTCTTCCTGTCGCCGTTGCTTTCCGCGATACCGGCCATCGCCACCGCACCCGCACTCGTTCTCGTAGGCGTATTCATGCTCCGGCCCGTAAGCCGTATCCAGTGGCAGTTGCCCGATGAAGCGATCCCGGCCTTCCTGGCCCTGGTGCTGATCCCCTTTACCTATTCGATCACCCAGGGCATCATCTGGGGCTTCTTTTCCTGGACCGTGATAAAGGCCGGTGTAGGTAAATACAAAGAGATAACCCTGCCCCTGCTCGTTATAGATGCATTGGCGCTGTTATCTTTACTCATTCAATAGAATACCATGCATAGATATAGCCAGCTGCTGCTTGTAGTACTCTTGCTCATCGCCCATCCCTCGATCGCACAAACCACAGCCATTCTCGGCGCCTATGGCGAAGAGATCACGCTTTTGCTGGGAAAGGTTCAGGATAAGAAAGAATCGGTCATCGCGGGTCTCCACTTCACCGAGGGGACCCTCAATGGGAGAAAGGTCGTCGTTGCCCTCACGGGGATCGGGAAAGTCAACGCAGCGATCACCACCACGCTGATCATCGAGCATTTTCACCCTGCCGAGCTGCTCTTCAGCGGTATTGCCGGTGGCGTCGACCCGGCCCTTTCGCCCGGCGACCTGGTGATCGGCAAAGAGCTGGCTTACCATGACTATGGGATACTTGGCGATACGTTAAGGCTGGATTCAACCCGCAACCCGACGACAACGCAGCGGAATCCCCTGTATTTTCCCAGTAGCGACCGGCTCATCCGCATCGCCGAGAGTGTGGGCCGCAACCTGTCGCTCGAGCGGCCCATCGAGGGCAGACCCGCGCCCCGTATTGTTAGCGGAACGATCGTCACCGGCGATGTCTTTGTGTCCAGCCGCGTAGCCACCCGGCGGTTCTGGCAGAATATGCACGCCGAAGCAACCGATATGGAGGGAGCTGCTGTGGCCCAGGTCTGCTGGCAGCAGCAGGTGCCGTTCATCGTCATCCGGTCGCTCAGCGACGGCGCCGATGGTGAAGCGGAAAAGGACATCGCCCGGTTCTATCGCGCAGCCGCCCATAATGCCGCCATGCTCGTCGCCGCTATTACCGGCGAGCTGGCTCATGCGCAGCAGCAACCCTATTAATAATTTAATGATTAATAAGGCTTTTGCCCGATCACATTCCCCGGGACCGAATAGCGGCAGACCAGGTAATCGATCTCGCCGTTGCCTGCCAGGGCGCACCCGACGGATGTCGTATTTTTCCAGACGATTTGGGTATAATGCCCGACCATAGCGGATTTATTCGTGCTCACATCGGGGAACACCCCGTATTTAAAGACGCTTCTCTCGTCCCCCCACTTCGCCACCATGTCGGTGTAGGAGAAGGCGTCAGCCGTACCCCAGAACAGATTCTCTCCTTCTTTGCCCCTGACCGAAGCATCATGCTGTCCCTGATTGATGGAGGCCAGGTGCTGCGCCCACGCCAACGCGTCCTTTGCAAGTTCGGGCGACCACACCAACTCAGGCAACTGCAAGGCCGACCTGTACGTATTATGTTGCTGCAAGATTGCAGAAATAAAGGAAGGATCTTTATATATCGATTTTGTGCTCTGGGAATAACCATGAAGGACGAAAGATAAAAGAAAGGCGACGAACAGGGAGTTACGGTACATATTTTTTCGTTTATGAATAATAGATGGACCCCTAGAACGTTTAAGGTCCGGAAAAATTCTAACGACGCTTGCAGGAAAAAGTTAAAACGGAAAATTAACTCATCGAAGTTGTTACATTAATAATTTTTGCCGATATTTAACTAGTAATAACCTGTTCCTTTTTTATCCTCCTTTTTCTATTCATATCCGACCCGTTGCAGTACGTTTCTCCCTATCCACAGATGATTACTTTAAACAATTTTGCCATAAGCCTAGGTCTTGTGTTCAAATCATTTTAACTATGTTCAAGCGACAGGTATTGCTGGAGTGTATCTCGGCCCTACTGATACTGCTTTTCGTGTACGCTAGCCTAAGTAAATTTCTTGATTTCAGGACCTTTTATAAGGAGATGGATAATCAGCCGTTGCCCAATTCATGGACGCCCGTCCTCGTTTGGGTGATCCCATGTACGGAAGTAGCCATCTCCGTTAGCCTAATCTTCGAACGTACGAGACTGTTAGGTTTTTATAGTTCCCTGGCCGTAATGGGCCTTTTCACCATCTACACAGGTATCGTTCTCGCACATTTCTTTCCGTATGTCCCATGCTCCTGCGGCGGCGTCATCAAACGCCTCACGTGGACGCAGCATCTCTTTTTAAACCTTTTCTTTGTGGGGATCTCGATTGTCGGTGTGGTCATCCAATCCAGGAAACGTTTCAACCAAATATCAGTTAATTCAAAAAACAAAAACAGTTTCGTATGAAAAAAATCAAAGTGACCATTTTGTCTCTTGCTGTCGTATTCAGCGTCTGCGCCGCCTTCGCCACAAAGCCCCATTGGGATTGTTCAACCCTGCCCCAATATTGGTTCAATGGAACCGGGTATCTTCCGGTATCGCAGTTCTATGCCTGTATGCAAGGCTCCACAACCTGCACCTATTATACTCTGAATGGCGGGATCACCTATTCGCCTTGTACAGTTGGATCATACAACAACTGCGGGGGTTGTGCAGTAGAATTACCTGCTCCAAAAGCCAATACTTCTCATTAATTTCGAATGTTCTGTTGTATCGCCTTATTGAGGCTAAGTACATCAGGCGGTATAGGCAATGTGTAGTTTAAACTATTCGGCGCCAATGTATCTCTTTTCGCGTTTTGTGCTGAGTCGACCAGTATTCGCGTTAAGATTATATTGGCGCCACCTTTATTTAATCGCCGTAGATCCGTCCACCGCAAACCTCGAAAAGCAAGTTCCTTTCTTCGCTCATCCAAAACCAGGTGCAGCACGTCTCCCGCCGACGCGACAGTATAGTCGGTAAAGGTTCCCCGCTTCCAACGGCTTCTTAGCAGGATGTTGATATTATTAATTGCAGTCACCGCATCGCCCGCCCGCGCTGCTCCTTCCGCACTTGTCAGCAGCAATTCATCAACAGCCAGACCTCCAAAAGGATAAGCCGTCCCCGTATAGCTGAATTTAAGAGAAGTCGTGTCACTGGGCCTTGATCGGTAAAAGATTACCCGTCGAAGGTCATTTGTGTCATAGGACTGAACAAGGCTGGTATCGATCCAGGTGGTAGAGTAGAGTGCAGAGATATAGGAAAAATAAGCAACACCACTCGGAGCACCCAGAAAACTCGCCTGATAAAGCGTTTCTGCATTGAACATGTTGATTGGTGCAGGAGTCGATAAGGAAAGGTTGTTAAAGTCGATCAATGTTGAGTACACTTGTAAGACGCTGTCAGCGCAAGCCCTCGCTTTAGGATAATTTCGCATGCTAAGATAGACCCGAGATAAGAGCGCCTGCGCGGCAATCCGAACGGGCCGATTAAGGGTTTTTCCAGGCAATCCGGTCGGCAAATACACCTCGGCACTGTGCAGGTCGTTCAGTATTTGATCATAGGTCGCTTGGACGCTCGATCGGGCAGAAAGTGTATCGACACCAGAACTGGTTCGCAATGGAATTCCGAGGTCGGTTTCCGCCGTAGCGCTGTCATACGCAGGAGCAAATAATTGTGCAAGATTATAAAAGGCGAAGGCCCGGCAAAATAGCGCCGCACCTTCCAATGCATTCCATTGCGCTGTACTGTCAGGGGACTTTTTCATGCTCTTCAGCCCTTCCAGCACTACGTTCGCATAATACACCTGCTGATAAGGTACATTCCAATCCTGTTGCCCGCCTTGCCCGTTATAGAGATCCTTTGCCCAGATGTACGCATTGTGTTCCCTGGGTAGCATGAGTGACCAGGTCAGATAAGAAACAAAATAATTGTCGGCCGAGGCCTCCCCCAACGTCGGAACGATACCGAATACCTTAACATTATCCAACAAAGCCTGAAAATCGCTTAGCATAGTTGGCACAAGCAACGTAGTGCTTGGCTTCTTGTTTAGAAAGTCGTCCTTGTGACAGGCCACCCACATAGCCGAAAGCGCTAACAACAGCAATAACAAATTTATCGATCGAAACGAGCGGCTCATAGAACAAAATTTAATAGTCTATTTTTACTCCTAAAGCCAAAGTGCGTGGTGGAAAAAGATTCGAAATATAATCCGGATCAATCCCCGCATGGTTCGCCTTCCAAAGAATACCAAGATTATTCGCGTAAAGATAGAATTTAATTGCCTGCACTGGCAGGGTTGGGTAAGCCGACCGCCCCAGAGTATAGCCAAATTGTAAATCCTGCAACCGGATATGATCTCCTCGGTCAATCAACGCCTCTGAGTTTCGGTAGAAATCATCCCGGTTAAGGTCAGAAACTAGTACCATCGAGGGTACATTCGTCCGTTTCTCATCACCTGGATGCTGCCATCGTCTCTCGTAATCGGGATGTCCTGGCGACACTTGGGTAAAAACTTCATAGTAAAAAATGGAGCTACGCCGGAAGACATACCCCAGTTTATAAAGAATGTTGAATGAAAGTTCCCACTGTTTCCAATTAAAGGTATTTCGCCAACTGCCAAAAACGGTCGGGTTAACCGCCCCTTTGTAGATCATATTACTTAGTGTATCCGAGCTAAGAATATGCGCGTAGTCGGTGCTTATCTTTCCCTGGAACAAGCCCTGGGGATCGCCAGTTTGTGAACTTAGTCCCTCCCAAGGCAAGGCGAAGATCGAATAAAGAGGTCGCCCCTTTAATGGATTGATAGTTCCTACAGCCATGTAATCTAGTACGGTTCCCTGTTTTGCAAGGTATCGCGTCACTTTATCCCGGACGAAGCTGAAAAGAAGCACGCTGTTCCATCGGACGGGGCCAAGATTAAAATTTCCTTGCAATGTAACATCCAGCCCATGATTGATCATGTTGGCGGTATTTCCCGTAAAAGTTGAGAAGCCAGTCGTCGGATCAAGAGGACTTTGCCCAATCAGATCAATCCCGGATTTGATAAAATATTCTACGGCGCCACTTAGACGGCTTTCCTTCGTAGCAAAATCAAGGCCGCCATTAATGATATGAACCTTTTCCCATCTCAAAGAAGGATTCGCCGGATTAATGATTGAAGCGTTCGCATTGTTATAGGGATTCAATCCCCCATTGATCACTGCCGTAGTATATGCAGAAACATTCCTATCGATATTCCCATTATACCCGTTCGTTAAGCGTAGTCGGAGAAAAGGCAAAGCTTTCCAATGGTAAAATTGTTCCCGCGACAGTTCCCAGGCCCCGCCGACAGACCAAAGCGGGACACCCTTTTGGTTGGCGTTGACTCCAAATAAATTCGACTCGTCTCGTCGGGCGCTGGCCGACAACATATAGCGGTTTCGGTAGAGATAGTTGCCACTGACATAGTAGGAAATATACCTTTCAGCGTTGCCTGTACGAATGTCCTGGTAAGGCAATTGAGTCGGCTGGCTCGTTGTATAGTTTGGATAGCTATGAAGGTAGTCAACCGGTATGCTGCTGCCCAAATCCGGATTGTATCCATAGAGCCAGTCCACCCGCCCGGTTCCCTCGATATCGCGAACTTCGGCGCCAGTCATCAGACTCAACCTGCCATGACGAAACAGAGAATCAGTATAGTTCAAAAGTAGGCGGACGTTATTGCCGGTTATGGTACTAAGGCTCTCATTTAAGATACCGCCGCGAGGCACAGGAAAGCTTAAAACTCCGGCAGAATCTTGTGTAAAAGAGTTGATCAAGTTCCTTGCCTTGTAGGTCTTGAGGCTATAATATTGCTCAAAATTCGAGTCCGATCGGCTGAACTGATAATAGACCCTAGCTTCTAATCCTTTCCAAATATAATAGTGCAGGCCCAGATTTATCCGGTAATCATTCAGATGAACAATATTATTGGCATTGCGTAATTCATCCAACGGACGAAAATGCCAGTCAAGCAAACTTCCTCCGCCTACCGTATCGACATAGGGTAAACGAAGGCCATAAGCCACGGGAAGCGCGTTTCCCCTCGCGTCAGCTAGTTTAGCATAGGGATATGCAGCCCCGTAAAGTGCCGGGTTATTGTTTAAATAAGTCGTACTGCCGGTAAAGATGAGGCTCGTAGTAAATTCCAACTTTTTCGGCACCAAGGTATAACTATTGTTGCCTAGTAACGTGATCCGATCATAATCGTTATGCGTCAGATTGGTAAGATCCCGATCATATCCGGCCGACAAGTAATATTGATCTTTCTCATTGCCACCAGAAAAGCTTATAGCATATTGGCTGTTCAAGCCTCGCCGGTAAAAATATTTTTCCAAGTCTCTCCGCGTGTCAATTCCTTTTAGGGCATTAATCTGATTCGCAGAATCGTCCTGAGAGATCAATCCCTGCATCCGCTGGCCGAAGACCTCCTCCGCCGGCGTCAATGCAGTATAAAAAGGACTTGTAAAATACCCATTGTACCAACCCTGCCTATTCAAATATTGTTCGATATCGATATAATCACTCGACGACAACTTTGGTTGATAATACAAATTCACCCTTTGACTCCCCGTCTGACTCGTCGTAAAACTGATCCTCTGCCCCACCTTCCCCTTCTTCGTCGTTATCACAATAACCCCATTCCCCGCAAAAGCGCCCCAAATAGCCGCAGCCGCCGCATCCTTCAACACCGTAATATTCTCAACATCCGCCGGATTAATATTATTGATATCCCCGTTATAAGGAAAATTATCAACGATGATTAACGGATTGGGATTCCCAAAGATCGTACTGCGCCCGCGCACCGAAATACTCGCCTGGTTAAGCGGATTTCCAGAAGCTATATTTTTGTTGAAAATAACCCCACTCGTCACCCCATCAATATGATCCAAGATATTCGGCGCCACCCGCCGATTCAACAGATCATTATCCACCACATCAAACGACCCCGTCGTATTCAACTTCCGCTGATCTTGGTACCCCGTATGCACCGTAACAACCTCCAACGTCCCCACCCTCGACTGCAGCTGCACTTGCAGATCCTTCCCCGGCTCCGGTAACCCCACCTCCTTCGGCTCATACGCCACCATACTAAACAAAAGACGCGCACCAGCATAACGCACCGATACCTTGAACTCCCCATTGTCCCCACTTACCGCATCTCCCTCACCCACAACATGGATCGACACCCGCGCCATCGGCTCCCTGTTCTCGTCGAAGACCCATCCATGCACCTCCCGATCCTCCCTCGACCGCACTTTCACCGTAATAAAACGCTTCTCCGTATTGACCTCATACACCAACGGCTGATCCCTGAAACAAAGTTTCAACACCTCATCAATACTCGCATTCGTAACGGAAAAACTCACCGGGCGGCTGGCCGATGGCCAGTCCCCCTCACCCACATACGTATAACCCGTCTGTTCGTGAATATCATCCAAAACTTTTTGAAGGGGAGCGTTCTTCTCGGTAAGTGTAATGGCAATAGCAGGCTGACAATAGGCAGGTCGGCTTTTAATCAGGAATGGCAGCAGGAGGAAAACAGTCAGTTTCAGTGGCCTCATTAACCGGGCTGGTTTATACAACTAAAGTTACAGCCTACAAATCATGAATGAAGCTAAAATAAATACTTATTTTCTTCTTCACCCATGACAGCAGGCTGTAACTGGCGGACTCGGTTCAATGGTTATGGACAATATGCTCTAAAGTGTGACTTGCACTTTCGTTCCATAAAACTTATACTTGATGTAGCTCGCAAACTGATCAAGGTTTCCCGTCAGGCCCTTGTCTCTCGACACAGACCCCGTGAGCGTCTTGACAGCAGCATTTGGATCACATTGTATTTCAACGTTATAATACCTCGATAACACGCGGGCCACCACCTGGAACTCCTCATTCGTGAAGGAGAAATACCCCTTCTTCCACGCCAACACATCCTTAACATCGACCCGGGGGACTATCGCAATGTCTCCCGTTGAAGGATAGGTTATAATACCCTGTTGCCCCGGTGTCAGCTTCTTCTTATCCGACCGGCTCTCGATCGACACCGATCCATCGATCAGCGTCGTCTTGCACAACGGCTCATCCGCATAGGCCCTTACGTTGAAGCTCGTACCCAATACGTCCACCTCAGCATCCCTGACAAGCACCCGAAAAGGCTGCGCGGCATTCGGCTTCACTTCAAAATAGGCTTCTCCGGACAATTCCACCACCCTCTCGGAGCCTGCAAACGTCTCCGGATATTTCAACGTGGAAGCAACATTCAACAACACCTTGCTTCCATCTGCCAAAAACAATTCTTTTTCCACACTGCCTCTCGGATTCTCCGTCACCTTCGCCATCGCCGGCATCTCCCGGTTCCTCATTGGTTTCACACTACCCTGCTGAGTATACCAGATCGCACCCGCCCCCAATAACACAACCACCGAAGCAGCCGCAACCCAAGTCTTACGCCCGATCATTCGTTTCTCCCCAATCACCCTGATCGGTCCTTCTTCCACCTCACGCTCAACGGCGACATGATCCAACCTACCCTCCAACCGGGCCTTCCACTCCGCCGATGGCATCAACCCCGTAACATCCCAATGCTCATGCTGCGCCTCATGCTCATCCGCAATCTCATCCAACTCCTCCAGGGTTGCCCCCTTCAGCCAGTGCAGAAACGTCGCATATTCCTCCCGGGTGTAATCCCCCTTGACGAAGTGAGCGACAAATTGCTTGGCTTCCTGTAAATTCATAACATAAGGTGTCTTATCTCTAAAGACACTTAACGGGCCCGGGAGGATACCTCCCCCAATAAATATTTTTGATTTTTTTTAAGCCCGGCCAGCCGCAGCAGAGTCTCCGGCTAAAGCATGGCCCCGACCATAGATCAGAAAACCTCCAAAAGAGAAAGAAAAAGGAACAAAAAGACCGTCATCTCCCCATGCTCCTGCAAATATTGCCGCACAAAAGCCGTTGCCGCATACAACTGCTTCTTCACACCCGCCCGCGAAATATTCAACTCGGCCGCGATCTCATCCAGGGAAAGCCCGTCATCAATGCTCATTTTCAACACCTTACGCCGCCCCGGCGGAAGCTTGTCCATCGCCTCCTGCGCGATCCGGTAATATTGCCGGAACAGGATCTCACCCTCCAGGTCATCCCCCGCCGGCTCAACCGCCCCATCCAGCTCCCTCACCTTCTGCTGCACCTTCAAACTCCGCAGATAATTAAAGACCACATTCCGTGTGACCAGAAAAAGATAACTCTTCAACGACTCCACCTTACCCAAATGCCCGCGCTTTTCCCAAATGCGGACAAAAACATCCTGCGTCAGCTCCTCGAGACTGCCACCCGACGGCTCGAACAGCGCAATATACCGCTGCACATACCCATAATAATGCGTGTAAAAAATCCTGAACGCATCCCGATTCCCCTGGGATATCTGCCGGAGCAGGTCTGGCTCATTATGGATCCGTTCAAAAGGCACTCCGTAAAATAACGAGATATTCCCGTCCACGGCGGCAAAAAACCGGCTTTTTGGTGATTTATTTTCACCGGGATACACCAGGGTCTATTCCCCGTCAAACAAGATCACTCCACAAAGACCAGGGTCTACCTCCAAACAAGCACGATCATCCCCCCAAAGATCAAAACAGCAGCGATCAATACTCTCGCGGTCAACGGCTCCCGTAAAAAGAAAAAAGCCAGAAAGATCGTAAAAAGGATACTCCCCTTATCGATGATACTCACCTCCTGCACCCTGCCGATCTGCAACGCACGATAATAAAAAAGCCAAGACAACCCCGTAGCCACCGCCGACAAGACCAGGAAAAGCCAATTGTTGCGCGACAACCCCCTAAGCCCAGCCGCCACACTCCCCCGGAACAACACAATGCCCCACGTGATCAATAATATCACCGCCGTGCGGATCGCCGTCGCCAGATCGGAATTGACATCCTTCAACCCCGCCTTGGCAAACACCGCCGTCAACGCAGCAAAGAACGCCGACAACAAAGCATACACCAACCATAATGGAAAACTGGACATAATGTCTATTTTATACTCCGCTTTTCTCCTTTTTCATTCGCAATCTCCACCGATACCACCCCATCACCCCACTCCAGCCACCGCCCCGACTGCGACAGATACGATTCCCCATAATGAAACTCCTCCCGCCGCACCTTTCCATCCCGAAGCCTCACCTCCGCACTCACATCATCCGGCCGCAACGGGATCAGCCTCCCCGGCTTCCGCTGTTCGAACACCAGCAACGGCCCCCGATTCTGCCCGGCAACCAGTATCGGCCTACCTCCCGCACCCCCGAGCACAACCAGCGCCTTCCCATCCCCAGGGATATAGATGCCGCTTTGCACGATCGTCTCAGCACTAAACCCACCCTTCCCATCCCCCTTCAGAAAAAGCCCGTTCAATGCATCATATCGGCCCGTAGAAACCTCCGTACCATAGTCGTTCCCGTTAATGACAAGGTCCAGGTTACCGTCATGATCGAAATCCCCCGCCACCATCCCGTTCAACATAGACCATTGCGCAGGCGCCGGTAGAGCCACCATAGTAAATTTACCCCTGCCGTCATTCCGGAAAAGACAACTCGCAAATTGATTAGCCTCCAGGATCGTCGCCCCCTTCAATTGCTCCTGCGAAAAAACATCGCTCATAGTCGCCACAGCAAACGATTTATACGTCGGGAATCGCGTCCGCATCGACGTCATCTGCCGGAGCAGATCATCCCGCGACATGGCCGGGAACTCCTCCATTTCTCCGTTCCGATCCGGCAGATACAACGAAGGCACCATATCGTACACGCCGTTCTTATCAAAGTCCTTCCCATACACGCGCACCGGGTACGCATGGGAAGCGCGGTAAAAGGAATTCAACCCCAGGTTCCCGACGACATAGTCGATATCCCCGTCATTGTCAAAATCCCCCGCCACGATACTGTTCCACCACCCCTTTTCACCGCTGACACCGGTACCGCCGGTAATATTTTTCAGCACGCCTTTCTCATTTCGCAGGACCGTGAACGGCATCCACTCCCCTGCCAGCACAAGATCGGGCCACCCGTCATTGTCGATATCCGTCCACACGCCGTCACAGACCATCCCGATGTCCCGCAGATCGGGCGCCACGCTCGCCGTTACATCCGTAAACTTCACCTGTCCATCCTTGGAATCATTCCGGAAGACAAAGCTCGATACCGGTCGCGGATAATGCCCCGGATCCACCCTCCCGCTCACAAAAAGGTCCAGCTTCCCGTCATGATTGAAGTCCGCCGCCCGCACACAGAATTTGCTCGTGAAATTCTCCGGCAACGCATCCGGTTGCAGGATGAAATGCCCCTTCCCATCATTGAGATAGAACCTGTCCTGGTAGGCCTTGCTGTTCGCCTCGTTCTGGCTCCCCCCACTGGCTATATACACATCCGCATGCCCATCCCCGTTGGCATCGAATAGCAGCAACCCCTCGTCATCACAACGCTTGGTCAGCGCCACGCTATCCGGCGCCAGCGCCGATTGCACAAACCCTCCACCCACCTGTTGCAGAAACACCTGCGCACTATGTCCCCCCGCTCCCCCAACGATCATATCGTCCAACCCATTTCCATCGATATCTCCGACCGCTATCCCCGGACCAAACTGCGAGAACTTATGCGGTAGCATTTTCTGAACATTGAAATCGATAAACTCCCGCTGCTCATGCCGGTAATGGAGGCCCAGGCTATCGGTGATATTGCGGAACAAAGCCCCCGAAGCCAGCTTCAACTGCCCCCAGCCGTAACGGACGTTCGCATTCCGCCGGTCCACGGTCAGTACCTGGTCCGCAGCCACATTCAGCAACACCTGCATCTCTCCGTTCGGCCATTTGACAACCACCGAATCCACCGTCTTTACGCCGCCTAGCCCAAAATGCGCGATATCCTGGATCGTGGACAAATAGCCCCGGTACGGACTATTCTCATACACCTGTAGCTTGCCGCCGCCATAATGCAATTCCACCAGGGCCCCAAATCCACTGCGGTTGAGACTGTCCCCGGCAAAGACCACCTGCAAAAAATGATTCTCCTCCGGGGCCCGTTCCCGGCTGGTATTTCGGTAGATCCTCGCCTCGTCGTTGATTGTATTGACGACAAGATCGAGATCTCCGTCCCCATCCAGGTCTGCATAGGCTGCCCCATTGGAGAACCCCGGTTTCAACAACCCCCAGTCGGCCGAAACATCCGAGAAGCGCAGATCGCCATTGTTCCGGAAGGCAAAATTGTGGATCTTCACCTGCGGTATCTGGCTCATGATCCATTTATTCGACGCAAGGTCATGCGCCCGGCGCATGAACATCTGAAAATCATGATCGGTAATGTCTTTGGGATACCCCCCTGTGACGATCACATCGCGGAGCCCATCGTTATTGAAATCCGCCACCATCGGCGTCCAGCTCCAGTCCGTTTCGGAGACGCCGCTAAACCAGCTGATCTCGCTGAACACTGGGTCACCGATGGAGTCCGATCCATTGACCCGCCGCCCGCGGTTCAGCTGAAGACAATTCCGCGTATACTGGTACTGGTAACCGAACATATCGGAGTTCTGGTAAGTGATATAACTGTTATTCGACAGGAACATCTTTTTCCGGTAATTGTCCGGCGGATTCATATCCAGCTCGAAAAGATCGGGCAGCCCATCGTTGTTGATGTCTTCGATATCCTGCCCCATGGCCGACATGGAGGTATGCTTGAAATAGGACTTCGCCTTGTCGGTAAAGGTCCCGTCATGATTGTTGATATAAAGGATATCATCCCCGATAAAATCATTGGTAACATAGATATCCTTCCACCCGTCCCCATTGATGTCCGCAATGGTTGCCGCATGCCCGAACCCTTCGATCGTGATCCCCGCCTCCTTGCTCACATCGCGGAACACGGGGTGCTTCAGCGAATCGCTCCAATCGTTCCGGTACAGATGCCCGGTGCTGAAAAAGCTGCCGTCCGTAACGATCTTCCGGTACGCATTGATATTATAGTTCCGCGGAATATTATTCACCACAAGATACATATCCAGGTCGCCGTCGTTATCATAGTCGAAGAAGTAAGCCATCGTGGAATAAAGCGTATCCGCAAGCCCATATTCCGCCCCCATCTCCTTGAAATGCGGTATTCCCTTGTTGTCTAAACCCTGGTTGACGTACAAAAGGTTCGTCCGCTCCCGGGGATCGGTCTTGATATTCGCACAGACATAGATATCCGGCCAGCCATCGTTGTTCACATCTACAACCGATACCCCCCGGCACCATTCTCCTCTACCCCCCACACCGGCAGCGGCCGTGATATCCTCGAATTTGAAGCCTCCTTTGTTCAGATAGAGTTTGTTCGACACGGTATTGCCCGCAAAATAAAGGTCCGGCCGGCCATCCTTATCGAAGTCGCCGATCCCTACCCCACCCCCATTGTAGATATTGATAAGATCGATCGGGTTGACCGAATCGGTTTCGGTGATCTGATTGTTGAAATGGACTCCCGACTGCTCCGAAGAGATTGCCTCAAAGACAGTCTTTTTCTTACAGGAGACGACGGCACTGGCAACAACGAGCCCAAATATGACCAAAGGCTTCATTAGGTGAAATTAAAAAAGAGATGGCGATTGTAAAAATCGCCATCTCCCCTTTTTGAATGGTATAACCTGAATATTAGTATCCGGTGTTCTGTACCAGTTTACCCCCCTCGATATCGATCTGGCTTTGCGGGATGGGGTAAAGCTCGTTCTTATTCGGAGTAAAGTGCTGTCCGTTCAATACGGGGTTCGAGATCCTCGTATCCGCCTTGATATAGGCATTCAGCTGGGTCGCCATATAGCCCTTGGGCATCGGACCACCCTCGTTCCCATCCCAGCGGGAAAGGTCGAAGAATCGATGGCCTTCCATCGCCAGCTCCAGCTGCCGCTCCATGTAGACGGCCATCCGGGCATAGTTCTGACCTTGCGTGGCGAACGTATTGGTGGGGTCCTGACCATACAAACCGATCTTGTAATTAGCCGCGGGAGTATTGGTAAAGCCCTTGGAAGGATCGCTGTCGTCGACATAAGTGTGTACCCAATATTCCGGGTGTGCGGCCATCCGGTTGCGGATCGTGTTGACATCGGCCTGGGCGCCGGCAAGATCACCGCCCTCAACCTCGCACTCCGCCCGCCACAGGATAACATCTGCGAACCGGATCAGGTTAAAGTTTATCGCCGTACCCTGGTTCGTCGCCCAACCCTGAGCCGCCGGATCGACAAGCGACGACTGCGTGGCGTGCCAGAATACATTCTTCAAAGGGTTATAAGGAACCACATCGCCACGCGACCATGTCTCGCCACCGCAAAGGCCCCAGTCGAGATAGGGAATACCCCTGCGACCCATCGTCCAGTCCATCCGCGGATCAAGCGCATCCGTAGGCGGTGTAAACGGATCACTCGCGCCAAGACCATGATCGGTCTTCAGCGGCGTTACATCATACGCAGGCAGCCCTGTAGCGGCATCGATGCCCAGCATCGGCAGGCCGTTGGCATCCACCTTATAGGCATTGCCCAGCGAATAGGAAGGCTGGTAGAATCCGCAGCAGCTTGTGTAAGGACCCGCAGCATAGTTCAAAATATCGCCCTGGTCGGAGTTCTGACCATTGGAACCGTCCTGTACCGTCATCTGCACGGCAAACACCGACTCGGCATTGTTACGGAACGAAGCGTTGAAGTTATTCGAGAAAGGCACAAGCGCATAAGGCGCGCCGCTCGAGGTCTGTCCATTGGTGATCAGATCCGTCAGCAAGGGCAGCGCCTTCGCATACTGGTGAGCGAACATATAGGTCTTGGCCAGAAACGCCTCGGCAGCATAATAGTTGGCCCGGCCCACATCGGTCGTTTTTCCCTTGGGCAGTGTAAGCATCGCGGCAGAAAAATCGGCAGCGATCGAATCCCAGATCGTCGACGGATTGGGTACGTTATAGTTGTTGTTGAGATAGGTCACCTGGTCGCCGACATAGGGAACCTTATTCCACATCTTGGCGGCCTCCAGGTGAAATACTCCACGCAGGAACCGCGCTTCGGCTACCAGCTCCTTGGCATAGTCCGCGGTGATCGACCCATCCTTGACAAGCGGGATCTCCCGGATCACGTCATTAGCACGCTGGATAGCATTATAGCAAAAACCCCATTTCTCCTTGA
>Ga0157372_10003946_pt1 | contig 15931 bp, 10 predicted proteins | sample C55metaG_FD_115307 | JGI IMG/M metagenome (GOLD analysis project Ga0157372, IMG submission 115307) | Corn rhizosphere microbial communities from Kellogg Biological Station, Michigan, USA - C5-5 metaG | ecosystem: Host-associated > Plants > Roots > Rhizosphere > Soil | place: USA: Michigan... | reverse complement strand
GGGACGGGCAACTGCGAGATCAAGCTGGATCGCTCGCTCGCCGAAAAGCGCATCTATCCGGCGATCGACATCGCGACGAGCGGGACGCGGCGCGAGGAGAAGCTGTTCCGGCCGGACCAGCTGGAACACGTGTACACGCTGCGCCGCGGCCTGGGCCAGATGCCGCCGCAGGCGGGGATGGAGTGGCTGATCAAGCGGATCGCCAATACGCCGAGCAACGACGCGCTGCTGGAAGGACTCTGAGCAGCGGGTGAGACGCAACTACTGGTGAGACGTGAATCGTGAGACGTGAGACGTAACGGCAGGACCTGCCGACGCCGTCACGATTCACGCTTCACGTCTCACGATTCACCGACTCCAGGCGGTCCCCCCCGGGCGTCCTCCCGGACCCGTCCATTCGGGCCCAGCCTTTGCTATTGACTGGGCCGCCATGCACTTCCCCCGCCGTCTGGGGCGCGCGGCGCTCGCCCTCGTGGTGAGCGCCGCTGTTGCGCCCGCCCTTGGTGCCCAGGACTCGCGCGGCGACATCTCCTCTACGCCGGAGGTGCGCAAGCTCGAGTTTCGTGGCGTGTCCAACGCCATCGATCTCGAGGACCTCAAGGCGCACATCTACACGACGGCCACGAAGTGCCGGAGCTTCCTGCTGGCGCCGATCTGCGCGTTCAGCAACTACCGCGGCTTCGAGGAGCGACACTACCTCGACCATCAGGAACTGGCGCGCGACGTCCTGCGGATCAAGGTCTACTACTACCGCAAGGGCTACCGCGAGACGCAGGTCGACACGACCGTCACGCCGCTGAACGAGAAGGAAGTGGCGGTGCGGTTCGACATCGCGGAGGGACCGCCGACGCTCGTGACGAGCATGGACATCGTCTACGACTCCACGCTCCTCTCGCCGAAGAAAGTGAAGAGCCTCACCCTGCTCCATGCCGGTGAGCCGTTGGACCTGTTCCGCATGGACACGATGACGGTGAGCTTCCAGAACGCGCTCTGGGAGCTCGGCTACGCCGATGCGCTGGTGGATTCGTCGTCGGTGGTGCACGACCAGACCAACACCGCCGACGTGCAGTTCCGGCTCGTCGCGAATCACCTGACGACGATCGGCAGCATCGCCATCACCGGCACGCAGAAGATCATGCCGAAGACGGTGCTCAACCTCCTCACGTTCAAGCCGGGCGACCTCTACCGACGATCGGCCATCCTCGAGAGCCAGCGCAGCCTGTACGAGTCGAACCTGTTCAAGCTGGCGGCGATCGACGTGCCGCAGAGCTTCGACACGGCGAAGACGGTCAACGTGGTGGTGCGCGAAGCACAGCTGCATGAAGCGCGGGTCAGCTTCGGCTTCAACACGGTGGACTACTTCCAGACCGAAGGGCGCTTCACGGACTACAACCTGCTCGGCGGGGCGCGGCGACTCGACCTGACGGGAACGGTGGGCAACCTCTTCGCGCGGCCGCTCAACGGAAAGGGCATCTTCCACCGGCAGAATCCGGACACCACGATCACCGGAAGCGCAGCGGACTTCCTGCAGCCGACCTGGCAGACCAGCGCGTCGCTGACGCAGCCCGCGTTCCTCCGCGCGAAGAACACGCTCGCGCTATCCGCGTTCGCGCAGCGGCGCAGTCTGCCGGCGGTGTTCATCGACCGCGGCTATGGCGGCGACGTGACGTTCACGCGCCCTGTGGGCGTGCGCGCGCCGCTCAGCCTGACGTATCGCTTCGAGGTGACACGCGTCGAGGCGAACGCGCCGTACTTCTGCGTGAACTTCGGCGTCTGCGACACGACGACGTACAGCGCGCTGCTCGGCCACCAGCGGCTGTCGCCGGTCACGCTGCAGCTGCAGGTGGACCGCAGCGACCAGCCGCTGAACCCGACGACGGGGTATCGCGCGACCGGCCAGCTCGAGCACGCGTCGCGGTTGACGGTGTCGGACTTCGCGTACAACCGCGCCTACGGCGAGGGCTCGCTGTATCACAGCATGGGCAGCAAGCGCAACGTGCTGGCATTCCATGCGAGGATCGGATTCGTACGGCCGATGAAGGGGCCGAGCGGCGATGACGTGCTGCACCCGCGAAAGAGATTCTACGCGGGCGGCTCGCAGTCCGTGCGTGGTTACGGCGAAAACCAGCTCGGTCCACGGATCCTCACGCTGCCCCACGGCTACCTGATCCACGCCGAGGACGTACGCGGCGGCCCCTGCGACGCGACGTCGGAAGAGATCCGCTTCTGCAATCCGAACGACGCACGCGACTCGGTCTTGAAGAACGGCCAGTACCCCACCGTCGGCGATGAAAAATTCACGCCCCGGCCACTCGGCGGCACGTCGCTGCTGGAAGGAAGCGTGGAATACCGCTTCGGGCTCCCGTTCATCCAGAGCTTGCAGGGCGCGGTGTTCGTGGACGGGGCGGTGCTCGGTGAACGCGTACTCAATCCGCTCGCGGGCGTGAGCACGCTCGCCGACCTCGTGCACGGCACGGGTGCGATCACGCCGGGTTTCGGCGTCCGATATCTCTCGCCGGTAGGACCGATCCGCATCGACCTCGGCTTCAATCCGTCGCGGTCGGAGAAGCTTGCCGTAGTCACGGAACTGGAGGAGAACGGGAAGCGGGTGATCGTCCCGCTCGAGACGCCGCGGACGTACTCGGCGACCGGGACGTCGGCAGGGGGAATCCGCGGCCTGCTGAACCGCCTCACCCTGCACCTCTCCATCGGCCAGGCCTACTGATGGGACGCCGGCTCTTCCGCCTGCTGGTGGTGCTGAGCGTGATCTTCGTGCTCGGCGTGGTGGCGGTGTGGGTGCTGACGAACACCGACTTCGGTCGCGAACGCGTTCGGAAGTTCGCGCTCGGTGCGCTGCAGGGAGCCACGCACGGCGTCGTGAAGATCGGCGCACTGCACGGCAACCTGCTCACCGGCGCCACGCTGGTGGACGTGTCGATCACCGACAGTGCAGGACGCCCCTTCCTCACCGCGGACTCGCTCAGCGGCCGCTACGTGCTGCGCGGCCTCCTGTCCAAGCACCTCTACCTCGACAACGTGACGCTGTATCATCCGCGCGTCGTGGTGGAGAAGCTGCCGGGCGGCGAGTGGAACTACCGCCGCCTCTGGCCACCGAACAAGCCGAGCGGTCCGGTGGACACGCTGCCCGGGTGGGGATCGTGGGTGAAGTTCACCAATGTGGCGGTGCTCGATGGCGACGTCGTGGTGCGTTCGCCGTGGGAGCCGCGCACCGGGTTGAGCGCCCGCGTACGCGACAGCGTGATCACCGATGCGCTCGAGGGCGGATCGCGGCTCGCGATCGTCCGCGCGCCAGGGGGCTTCCAGAAGGTGATCGAGCTGGCGCAGCTGAACGGCAAGTTCCCGCTGGTACGCATCGCGGACCCGGATTTCAAGAACCGCTTGATCCAGGTCGCAGCGATGAGCACGAAGGCGTATCCGTTCCGGCCGCCGCCGGCGGACATCCGTGCGCTCACCGGGAACTTCGAGTTCAACGACGATTCGCTCTGGTGGAAGGGCGCGGGAGTGCGACTGCCGGCGTCGAACCTGCGCGGCGACGGGATGTACAACATCAGCAACGGCGACATGCGGCTCACGCTCGCCGCGTCGCCGGCCCGGTTCGCCGACTTCAAGTGGCTCTACAAGAACTTCCCCGAGTCGGGCGGCGGCACGCTGGGCCTGCAGGTGGAGTGGAAGGGAGCGACCCAGGATTACGTCGTGCGCAATGCCGACGTCCGCACGGGGAGCGCGCACATCATGGGCGACGTGGGCGTCACGGTGGCGGACACGGTGTTCTTCCACGACGCCGACGTCCGCTTTACGGGCGTGACGACGAAGCAGATCGAGGCGCTGGTGCCCGGTACGAAGTCGCCCCGGCAAGGCGTGCTGTCCGGGAGCGCGAAGTTCGCGGGGACGTTCAAGCGCCTCGATCTCGCCGCGGCCGACATCACGTTCGATGCGTACGGTCGCGGCAGAAGTCACGTGCTGGCGAGCGGCGTGATCGGCGTCCATGGTGCACAGAACATCGTGAGCGCGCGCAACCTGCGGCTGCGGCTCGAGCCGCTGCAGGTGGATCTGTTGAAGCTCATCCTGCCGACGATGCCGATCGGTGGAACGCTGGCTGGTTCGCTCACGCTGAATGGCAGCGGTGACACGCAGCTCGTGATGTCGAACCTGGACATCGTGCACGAGGACGGCTCCAACCGCAGCCACGCAAGCGGGACGTTCGCCGTGCACACCACGGGACGGCGCACGATCGACGTGGACGTGGTGGCCAGTCCGCTGGCCCTCGCCGAGCTGCGGAAATTCGTACCGTCGATTCCGTTCATCGGACTGGCGAGCGGTCCGGTGCACGCCCATGGCCCGATCGACGCGCTCGTGGTGGACACGCGGCTGTCGCTGCCCGGCGGCGGCACGTTCGCGCTCGACGGCACGGTGGATTTCCAGTCGAAGGAGCTCGGCTACGACGTCCGCGTAGCGTCGACGGACCTGAACCTGAGTCGAGTGGTGTCGGGTACGCCGTCCACGTCGCTCACGGGTGGCGGGACGGCGCGCGGGCGCGGGTTCAAGCCGGCCACGATGTACTCGGAGCTGTCGTTCGCGTTCGGGCCGTCGTCAGTGGACACGATCGCGGTGGATTCGCTGAACGTACAGGCGACGCTGGCCAATGGCCTGGCGCAGGTGGCGCGCGCCGAGCTGCGCGCGAAGGGCGCGAGCGTGGACGTGGCGGGACAGTTCGGGCTCGACGCCTCGCACTCCGGATCGCTCACGTATGCGCTGCACGTGGACTCGCTCGGCACGCTGGCGCCGTACATCCCGGCACTGGGCGCGGACACCGGAGTGGTGACACCACGTCCGAAGCTGGCCGCGGAGATTCTGCAGCGCGCACTCGCCGACTCGGCGCGCGTCGACAAGCAGACGGAAGTCGCACGCGCGATCAGCGGCGCGCCGCCGCCGAGGGTGAAGGTGGACACGCCGGTCGCGATCCCGCGCGGCCTGGTGGCGGGGACGCTGGATGCCAAGGGCACGATCGCCGGGTCGCTCGACCGATTCACGTTGAACGGCACGCTGACCGGCACGGGGATCGTGGCCCGGGGCAACGCGGCGAGACACGTACAGGCGACGTACAGCTGGGTGGACGCCAAGACGGCGAACGCGAAGATGAACGTGGCGCTCACCGCGGACACGGTGAGCGTGTACGGGTTCGCGTTCGACAGCGTGTCGGCGGACCTGTCGTACGCCAAGCCGAATGGCACGGTGGCCGTGCGGATCAGGCAGGGGAGTGAGCGCGACTACGCGTTGCGCGGCGACTTCACGCTGGACAACGCGCGCAACGAGCTGCGACTGGCCGACGTGTCGCTGCGCTTCGACACGACCACCTGGCGGACGACGCACCCGGCCGCGATCCGGTGGGGCGGCCGGGGGATCGAAGTCGTGAACCTCGAGCTGCGGAGCGGTGCGTCGCAGCGGATCTACGCGAACGGCACATTGCCGACGTCGGGACCGGCGAACTTCGAGCTGGCGGTGACGAACTTCAACGTCGCCAACATCGCGGACCTGCTGCAGAGCGACCTGCAGGCGACGGGCATCGTGAGCTTCGATGCGCACGTGCAGGGGACCGCGGAGAGTCCGCGCGTGAATGGCACGCTGTCGCTGGTGGACGCGACGTACAAGGGAACGGCGGTGCCGAACATCAATGGGACGTTCGCCTACGCGAACCAGGCACTGACGGTGAATGCGACCGCCGCCGATTCCACGGGGCGCAAGCTGGCGACGATCAACGGCACGATCCCGATCAACCTTGCCCTGAGCGGCGTGACAGGATCGCGGCTGCTCGACCTGCCGATCAACGTCTCGCTGATGTCGGACAGCCTGCCGATCGACCTGATCCCCAAGCTCACCGGTGCAGTGACGAACGTGAAGGGGCGGGCGCTGGGCAACGTGCAGGTGGGCGGCACGCTCAAGCATCCGGTGCTCCATGGTGAGGTCACGCTGATAGACGGACAGTTCACCCTCGCCGCCACGGGCGCCGCGTTCACGGCGGTGAATGGCCACGTTCGGATGACGGGCGACTCGGTGTTCGTCGATTCCGTGACGGCCCTGGCGGGCGGCGGCCCCGTCCGATTGACCGGCACGCTGGGGATCGGGAACTGGCGCGAGCCGGCGTTCAACCTGGCGCTGACGGCGAACGATGCGCTGGTGCTGAACGACAAGCGGGGGAAGCTCTACGCGAGCGCGGGTCTCCGGATCTCCGGTCCGTTCACGAACACGTACGTGAGCGGCCAGGTGACGGTGACTCACGGCGTGATCTACATCCCGGAGTCGAGCGGCAAGAAGCTCGTGGCCGCGGGTGATCCGGCGTTGTTCGCGGTGCTCGACACCTCGATCGCGTCGCAGCGGGACATCTTCCCGGCGCAGTCGTCGCTGTTCAAGAACCTGCGGGTGGACGTGGACCTCGCGGTCCAGCGCAACACCTGGGTGCGCTCGCGCGATGCGAACGTGGAGATCTTCACCGACGGCCCGATGCGAGTGAGCGTGCTGGGCGATGCGCTGACGCTGGTGGGCGCGCTTGACGCCGACCAGGGTGAGTACACCTTCCTGAGCAAGCGCTTCCAGATCAAGCGCGGATCGGCGCTGTTCATCGGTTCGCCGGACCTGAATCCGACGCTGCAGATCACGGCCGAATACGTGGTGAAGCAGCCGACGGGCGCGACGAACATCCAGGTGCTGATCGGCGGGACGCTGGCGAACCCGCGCCTCTCGCTGACGAGCGATGCGCAACCACCGCTGTCGCAGAGCGACCTGCTGAGCTACCTGGCGTTCGGCTCGAGCACGGGCTCGCTCCTGCAGACCGGGCAGACGTCGCTCACGCAGGGCGGAAACCTGATCAACGTGGCGAGCGCACGACTGGCGGGCGTGGCGCTGGGCGAAGCGTTGAACCAGGTGGAAGGCGACGCGGCGCGGTCACTGGGCGTGGACGTGTTCAACATCACGCCGGGCGACGTGCCGGTGCTGGCCGGCCAGAGCGGGCTGACGCAGTTCGTGACGGGCACGGAGATCGAGGCGGGCAAGTACCTGAACCCGCGCACGTACGCGACGGTGATCGTGACGCCGGGCGCCTTCGTCCTGACGGGAGGCGGCCTGAAGGTGCCGCCGGGACTGACACTCACGCATCGGACGTCGAAGGGATACCGGTACGAGGCGAGCTACGGGCCGAGGTATATCCTCAATCCGCCGACGTTGAGTGGACAGACGGTGTCGGGGATCGGGCAGTTCGGGGCGTTCATCATCAGGGAGTGGAGGTTCTAGAACAACGCACTGCAACTGCGAGTACTGGGTACTCGGTACTCAAGTACCGAGACCCATGAACCGGGCCCCAAGAATGTGCCGACACATCGTCTCCGTGCAGCGGCCAGCCGTACCGGGATCGCGACGGGTCATTGGTGGGGTTGGATGTCGGTCTCCGTAGCTGGTACGTCAGTACGCGGTACTCGGTGTTGCAGTATCCAGTGATCAGTGCCCCATCCTCGCCTCCGCCTCCCCCGTGAAGTTCTCCGTCGTCGGGTTGGCGTTCTTCTCGAGTGACTTCACGTACGCGGCGAGCATCCACACCTGGTCGGGTGAGATGAGCGAGCCCCACGCGGGCATGCCGTCGGGGCGGCCCTGATAGATCGATTCGAAGATCTCGCCGTCGTCGCCGCCGAAGTGCCAGCGGCCGTCGGCGAGGCTCGGCCCCATTGCGCCGCTGCCATCGGCACCGTGACAGTCGGCGCAGTTGTAGGAGACGAACAGCTTGGCACCCGTGGCAATGGCGCTCGCATTGCCCGCGTAGGGATTACGCAGCACGATGCCGCGTGGCGGCATCTGGGCGGGACGCAGGTGCTCGGGGTGCACGACGAAGCGTGCGGCGAGATCCTGCACGGAGTCGCGCGTCGTCGGCAGCTGGACGGACGTTCGCGATGCTTCCTGCGCGTGCGAGATGCGCATGAGCCCCTGGTCGAGGAGCGCGCCGACGATGGCGGCCGAGCCAAGCATGAGACCGTAGCGGAGCGTGCGTGGAATCATCGAGGCCTCCGGGTCACGTCGGTCGACGTCAGAGCGAGAAGACGAACAGCATACCGCCCCAGCTCGTCCAGCGCGCAATGTCGGGGAGCGTGGAGCCGCGGGTGCGGACGTCGTACGGCAGGTTCGCGGCCACGTCGCCGGCGATGAGGAGGCCCATGTCGCCGCCGATGCCGGAGTAGACGGCGACGTACTCCTTGCCGTCGGGGCCGGTGTAGGCGATCGGGTTGCCGACGATGCCGGAGCCGACCTTGAACTTCCAGAGCACGGTGCCGTTGCGCGCGTCGACGGCCTTGAACCAGCCGTCGAGCGTGCCGTAGAAGACGACGCCGCCCTTCGTCGCGAGCGCACCGCCCCACACGGGATACGGTTCCTTGATGCCCCACACCTTTCGCCCCTTCGTCGCATCCCAGGCGATGAACTCGCCGCGGTAACCGCCTGGACCCGCGACTTCCGGCGCGCTGCCGCCGATGTACGGCGTGCCGGCGACATAGGTGACGTCGCGCGCCTCGAAGTCCATGCAGAGGTTGTTCGTGGGGACGTAGAACAAGCCGGTGACCGGCGAGAACGCCGCGGGCTGCTGGTTCTTTCCGCCCTCGAGGCTCGGGCAGATGTCGGTCACCTTCGCGCCCTGGTCGGTCGCCTTGCCGGCGGCGATCACGGGACGCCCGGTCCTGAGGTCGACGCTGGTGGACCAGTTCATCGGCACGTACGCCTTGGCGAGCAGCACTTCGCCGGTGGCGCGATCCATCGTGTACGCGTAGCCGTTGCGATCGAAGTGCACGAGCGCCTTGCGCGTCTTTCCATTCACCGGCAGGTCGACGAGGATGTTCTCGTTCACGGCGTCGTAGTCCCAGACGTCATGCGGCGTGGGCTGGAAGGCCCACACCATCTCGCCCGAGTCGAGATCGCGCGCGATGATGGCGGCGCTCCACTTGTTGTCGCCGGGCCGCTGCCGGCCGTTCCAGGGGCCCGGGTTCGACGTGCCGTGGTACAGCAGGTTGAGCTCGGGGTCGTACGACAGCCAGCCCCACACCGCGGCGCCGCCCGTCTTCCAGGTATCGCCGGACCAGCTGGTCGCGCCCTGATTCTTCGAGGTGTCCGCGCCGCCGTAGAATGGCTTGAATCGCGCGCCGACCTTGATGTCGGCGTCGGGGCCGATGTTGTAGGCGCGCCAGACTTCCTTGCCCGTGTTCTCGTCCAGCGCGGCGATCCAGCCGCGGACGCCCATCTCGCCGCCGCTCGAGCCGACGATGACTTTCCCCTTCGCGACGATCGGCGCCATCGTCATCGTCTCGCCGCGCGACATGTCGGCCATCTTCGTGCGCCAGAGCAGCTTTCCGCTCGCCACTTCGATGGCGACGGTGTGGCCGTCGAGCAGGTTGTAGAAGATCTTCCCGTTGTCGAATGCGGCGCCGCGATTCACCACGTCGCAGCAGGCGATGCCGACGGCGACCTGTGAGTTCTCCGGCCGCACCTTCCAGCGGAGCGGCTGCCCTTCCTTCGTGAGGTCGAGCGCGTAGCTCACGTTCGGGTAGGGCGTCACCAGGTACATCGTGTTGTCGACGACGAGCGGCTGTCCCTCGTGGCCGCGCAGCACGCCGGTGGAGAACGTCCACGCGGCGTGGATGTTCTTCGCGTTGGCCGGCGTGATCTGATCGAGCTCGCTGTAGCGCGAGCTGGCGTAGTCGCCCGCGGGAAGGCGCCATTCGCCGGCGGCGCCGGCGTGCGGCGCGGCGATGCGCGTGCCGGCGACAGTGATGCCTGCGGTCGAGTCGCGCGCCGTGGCGTTCTCGGAGCGCGTGCAGGCGGCCATCGTGATCGTGGCTGCAGCGAGACAGGCGAAGCTGCGCGCGTCGTGCATGACGCTCCCCGCTCTGGTTGAGAGTGCGCCTAAGCTAGCATGTGTCGTGCGCGAGGCGCGAGCCACCGTCGCCCAGCGATCAGTTCGGCCAGAGCCACATGAAGATGAGCCCCGTCGCGACGGCGTAGATCAGTCCGTCGACGGTGGACTTGATCGTGATTCCCCAGCCGCGTCCGTACCAGATGGACAGCGGCCAGAGCGCGAACGCGTAGGCGGCGAGCGTGAAGAGGCCGACCGTGTGGAAGATGGCGTGCGAGGACGCGCCGGGCGCGAGGACGGTGCTCGCGACGTGGGCGGCGATGAAGGTCACGATGAGGATGAAGAGCGACCATCCGGCGAGGCTGCCGCCCATCTTGGCGACGCCAGTGGGCATCACCGTCATCAGGACCTTCGGGCCTCGCTCCACCCTGGCGATGAACTCTGGCGATTTCATCTCCGCCATGCTGGACGGGCGCGGCATCATGTAATCGCCCGGCGGAAGGTTCAGCGGTCGCAGCGCGTCCAGGACAGCGTCCTCGTTGGCAAGCTTCGGGTAATCGCCCTTGTGCCAGGGCGACGCCATGTGAATGAAGCTGCTGATGAGAAAGACGACGACCAGCGAGACGAGGATGGGCAGCCACAGCGCGGAGATTGGCGTCACGGGGCGCTCCAGGAGGAAGGAGAGACGGAGAACGTGCGCCAACCGGACTGAGGCGTCAAGCGTAGCGGTTGGGGAAACCGTTCGTATGTTCTGCGTCCATGACGACGCGACTTCCTTCCGCTCTTGGACTGGCCCTCATGGCCGCCGCCGCTCTCCCGTTGCACGCCCAGCAGACGCAATCCAAGCCGCGCCCCGAGGACACCGAGATCTGGACGCCGGTGCCGAAGGTCGTGACGCCCGGCGCAGCGAACGCGACCCCGCCGTCGGACGCGATCGTGCTGTTCGACGGACGCAACCTGAACGAGTGGGTATCGGCAAACGACGGCTCACCGGCGAAGTGGACGGTGGCGAACGGCGTGATGACGGTGAACAAGCCGAGTGGCGACAGCGAGACGAAGCGCCGATTCACCGACTATCAGCTGCACATCGAGTGGAAGATCCCGTCGGACATCACGGGCAAGGGCCAGGAGCGCGGCAACAGCGGCGTGTATCTCGCGATGACCGACTCGGGTGGCTACGAGCTGCAGGTGATGGACTCGTACGAGAACCCGACGTACGTGAACGGCCAGGCAGCGAGCATGTACAAGCAGTATCCGCCGCTGGTGAACGCGGCGCGCAAGCCCGGCGAGTGGCAGACGTACGACGTGGTGTGGACGGCGCCGAAGTTCAACACCGACGGCTCGGTGAAGTCACCGGCGTACGTGACGGCGTTCTGGAACGGGGTGCTCGTCCAGAACCATGTGCCGTTGAAAGGCTTTACCTTGTACATCGGGAAGCCGTTCTACCGCGCGCATGGGGCAGCACCGATCCTGCTGCAGGCGCATGGGGATCCGAGCGCGCCCATCAGCTATCGGAATATCTGGGTGCGTAGCCTGGAGGCAGGCAGCTGAACCGCGCGGAACATGGGAGCCTGGCTTTTCGCATTCGCCGTTCTCGTTTCGCCGGCCGACACTGACGCGGTTCAGCTTTCGGGAGTCGTCACCGACTCGACGGGGACTGCGATCCGTACGGCCGAGGTCCGCCTGGACTCGCTGCCGTGGAAGAGCGTGACGGCGAGTGGTCGCTACGAGTTCGAGGTGGTGTCGATCGGTCCACACGCGCTGCAGGTGCGAGCACTCGGCTATCAACAGCTCGCGTTTCCGCTGAACATCGGAGGCGGACCGACCGTCTCGGTCGACATCGAGCTTCGACGGGCAGCCGTACTACCGGAGGTAGTGGTGCGGGCGCCAGGATCGTCGCCGACGTCACCTTCCCTCCCATCGGGATTCCTGGACCGCCGAGCCGCGGGCTCCGGCGGGACATTCCTCGACAGAACCGAGATTGCGAAACGTGCCACCTCGCACACCTCCGAGCTCCTGCGGTCCATCCCTGGCATCGCGCTCTATCCCTTCACGAATGAGTTCGGCGCGACCCAGTACAATCTCGTGATGCGTGGGATCACCACGGTGAAAGGCGACATCTGCCCGCTGCAGTACTATCTCGATGGGCACCCCATCGAGCCCGACGAGAACATCGATCGTCTCATCACGCCGGAGCAGATCGCGGCGATCGAAGTGTACCGCGGAGCCTCGCAGGCTCCCTTGCAGTTCCGCGGGCCGTCGGCACGGTGCGGGGTCGTCGTGATCTGGAGCACGCAGTAACGCACCGCGATCCTGCTCGAGGTAGTCGTCCCACCTACTTCGCGCTCGCCCGCTCCGCGCGCACATGAGTCAGCCACCCGTGCGCATCCGTTCCCTTCCCGTGCACGAGATCCAGGAAGGTGCGCTGCAGCTTCATCGTGATCTCGCCCGCCTTGCCCGTGCCCACGGGGATCTTGTCCACGCTGCGCACCGGCGTCACTTCGCTCGCCGTGCCGGTGAGGAAGATCTCGTCGGCGGTGTAGAGCATCTCGCGCTGGATCGGCATCTCGTGCACCTCGAACCCCGCGTCGCGCGCGAGGGTGATGATGCTGTCGCGCGTGATGCCGGGGAGCAGCGTGCCGTTGCGGGGCGTGGTGTAGATGGCGCCCTTCATCACGATGAACACGTTCTGTCCCGAGCCCTCGCTGACCAGGCCGTCGCGACCGAGTGCGATCCCTTCATCATAGCCGTTGGCGAGCGCTTCCATCTTGATGAGCTGCCCGCCGAGATAGTTGCCGGCGATCTTGGCGATGCTTGGCGTGGTGTTCGGCGCCATGCGGTTCCAGCTCGACACGCACGCGTCGACGCCCTTCTCGAGCGCGCCTTCGCCGAGGTACGTGCCCCACGGCCAGCAGGGGATGTACACGTTCACCGGACTGCCGAAGGGCACCATCCCCGCCGCGCCGTAGCCGCGGATGACCATCGGCCGGATGTAGCACGCCTCGATGTCGTTCCGCTCGACCAGCTCGCAGGTCGCCGCCACGAGCTCGTCGACACCGTATGGCACATCCATGCGGTAGATCTTGCACGAATTCAGCAGCCGCTGGAGGTGATCCTCCAGGCGAAAGACCGCCGGCCCGTTCGGGGTGGCGTAGCAGCGGATCCCCTCGAACGCCGAGGAGCCGAACTGCATCGAGTGGGCGAGGACGTGGACGGTGGCATCCTTCCACTTGATGAACTCACCGTCGCGCCAGATCCATTCCGTTTCCTGCAGCGGGTTCGCCATGATGGCTCCGTAAGGTGCGGTGTCAGCGCGCGCTCGCGCCCAGCTCGTCCCACAGCGTGGCGATGGCGCGCATGCCCTTCGTGAAATTCTCCATGCTCATCCACTCGTCGGGCGCGTGGGCATTCTCGCCCGGCAAGCCGAACCCGATCAGCGCGACCGGTGTGCCAAGGATCCGCTCGAAGTCTCCGACCACCGGGATCGAGCCACCTTCGCCCGTGATCACCGGCTCCTTGCCGAATGCCGCCGCCAGCGCGCGGCGCGCGGCGTCGAACAGTGGTCCATTCAGCTCGGCGCGCCACGGGCGTCCGCCGTGCAGGTGCGTGACCGCGACGTTGACGCCCCTGGGCGCAACCTTCGCCACGTGCGCCTTCATCAGCTTCTCGATCTCGGCGGGATCCTGATCGGGGACGAGACGGCAGCTCACCTTCGCCATCGCCTTGCTCGGCAGGACGGTCTTGGCGCCTTCACCGGTGTAGCCGCTGAGGAGGCCGTTCACTTCGCAGGTGGGACGCGTCCACAACCGCTCGAGCACCGTGTAGCCCTTCTCCCCGCCGAGCGCAGGCGCGCCCGTCTCCTCACGAAAATGTTCCTCATCGAACGGAAGCCCTTTCATCTGCGTGCGCACCGCAGCGGGCCACTCGCGCACCTTGTCGTAGAAGCCGGGGATGGCGATCCGGCCGTCCGCGTCGTGGAACGTGGCGAGGATCTTCGCGAGCGCCATCGCCGGGTTCACGACCGCGCCGCCGTAGCTGCCCGAGTGGAGATCCTGCGCCGGCCCCTGGACGTCGATCTGGAAGTACGCCAGGCCGCGCAGCGACGACAGGATGCTCGGCAGGCCGGGGGCGAACATCGCCGAGTCGGAGATGACGACGTAGTCGGAACGCAGGCGATCAGCGTGCGACTGGATGAACTCCGCGAGATGCTCGCTCCCCACTTCCTCCTCGCCTTCGGCGAGGACGATCACGTTCATGGGCAGCTTGCCACGCGAGCGGAGATGTGCCTCGAGCGCCTTGATGTGGAGGAAGAGCTGGCCCTTGTCGTCCACCGAGCCGCGCGCGTAGAGGCGGCCGTTGCGAACGGTTGGCTCGAAGGGGGGCGACGTCCAGAGATCGAGCGGCTCGGCGGGCTGGACGTCGTAGTGGCCGTAGACGAGCACGGTTGGCGCGCCCTTGCCGGCGTTGCGCCATTCACCGACGACCACCGGATGACCGGCGGTGGGATACACCGTCGCCTCGAGCCCCGCGTCGCGCAGCGATTGCGCGGTCCACTCGGCGGCGCGCGCCGTGTCGGTGTCGTGCTCGGAGCGTGCGCTGACGCTCGGGATGCGCAGGAAGTCGAACAGCTCGCGCTGGATGCGCGCGTCGTTCGACGAAAGGTACGAGTCGAGGTCGGACGGGACGGCGGGCATGGCTGATCCTGGTGCAGTCGAAGTTGAGTATAACGTGAAGGCGGTGCGGACGAGCGCCCGTGAAGGTGAGGATTTGCGGCGGAAACCGTCCCCGAACGAGGTGAGGCAAACGTCCTCCGGCTGGGACAGACGCGCGTGCCGCGTCCCGGACGCCCGCAGTGCAAGCCGAGCGCCGACAAGCAGTTAGCGCGTGGATTCCTGGAGGGTGAAGCAGGCATCGTCCATGCTTTTCCGGCTGGTGGCCACGACGGTCGTGGCGCTGTCCTCCCTGGAGAATCTCATGCGCGCACTCTCGTTCGTTCGCCCGTCGTTTGCTGCGGGGCTTCTGGCTGTCACGCTGCCGTTCGCGGCTCATGCGCAACGCTCCCGCGCCACGACGCCGGCGCCGACCTCCGGCTTTGCTTTCGAGGCGACGCCGTACGTCGGGTACATGGTGTTCGGCAACTACCTGTCGGGTCCGCTCGGCAGCTCGGTGTCCAACGCGCCGGCGCCGCTGGTGGGCGCGGAGCTGGGGATGCAGATCACGCCCAACCTGTCGATCGTCGGCAACCTGGCGACGACGAGCAGCGACATCCAGGCGGGCATCCCACTGCTGGGCGGCGTGTCGGTGGCCCACAGTCGCCTGGTGATGTACGACGCCGGACTCCAGCTCGCGCTGCCGTTGACGACGGCGATGGGGACCCAGATGACGCCGTTCCTGCAGGCGGGTGCTGGTGCGATGCGCTACGACATCACGGAGTCGATCGTGAACACGACGGCGACGAACTTCGCGGCGAACGTCGGCGCAGGAGTGGACTTCGCGGTCGGGCGCGGCGTGGGCGTGCGGGTCGTGGCCAAGGATTACATCGGCAAGTTCGACGCGCAGCAGGCGACGTACCTCGACATCGGTACGAACACGACGAACAACTTCGCCTTCAACGCCGGACTGCGGTTCTCGTTCTGAAGGCGTCGCGCGAGCGCGTACGGGCGCCTCGCTGGGTCGTCCGCGAGCACCTGCTCCGTCCTCCGCCAACGCTCCGTGAGGGCCGGGCGGGAGGGATCGCGGCCCGATCGCGGCGCCCGGGGCCGCGCCCTCGCGCTGGAGCGGACTTTGGCGTATTCTCGCGGGCGACCGGCGACGACGCCGTCATGGATGCCTCGAGCGGCTACGTCCCATGCCTACCAGAACGAGTGAGCTCCGCGAGGAGCTCAAGCAGACGCGCCCCTTTCATTCGCCGGCGCACGAAGCGGTCGTCAGTGTGCTGCGAACCGCCGCGCTGGTACAGCGGCAACTGGCCCTCGTCGTCGAGCGTGGCGGGGTCACACTGCAGCAGTACAACGTGCTGCGCATCCTGCG
>Ga0157372_10003945_pt1 | contig 15938 bp, 13 predicted proteins | sample C55metaG_FD_115307 | JGI IMG/M metagenome (GOLD analysis project Ga0157372, IMG submission 115307) | Corn rhizosphere microbial communities from Kellogg Biological Station, Michigan, USA - C5-5 metaG | ecosystem: Host-associated > Plants > Roots > Rhizosphere > Soil | place: USA: Michigan... | reverse complement strand
TTCCTGACGTTCGTGGTCTGCCGTAACTAGCTAGCAGAATTCCGCGTCAGTAGCATCAAACAAAGCGATGTTTCTGGAGAAGAACTTGCACCGCCGTCAACTTAACCTGTTTCTAGTTTTAGGAGTGGCTGCTTTCGGCCTCGGCATAATGCACCTCCGCACCGTGAAGGCGGCTGCCGCACAACAAACTGCGAAATTGGTTCCCGCGACGGCGACCACAGCCACCGGCCAAATGCCGACGCCAAAGTTACCAGAGCCTGGAACTACGTTCTACGAAGCTCGCCGCGGAGATACAGTTATATCTGTAGCCCGGCATTACCTGGGCCAAACATCTTACCTCACCTCGTCCGAATTGGCGGGGGCGATCCGCGATTCCAATTCCAATGTGCATGGCACCTTTCTGAAGGCGGGGCAGCAGCTGACAATTCCTGGCATAATCGACGGCCCGATCCTCGAGAAGTCCATCTCGGTCCCCAAAGACTTTGAAGTGCGCGCAATATACCTGACCGGATTAATGGCGGGTAGCGATCGCGGCATAAAAATTGTCCGCCGCTGGCATGACGCCGGTGGAAACGCCGTGGTCTTTGACGTGAAGGACAGCGATGGCACCGTCAACATTCCTTTTGCGCACCCCCTGATCGGCGCCCACAAGACCTATATTCATGATGTGCCCAAGTACGTCCGCTTCCTGCACTCGCAAGGCATGCACGCGATCGCGAGAATTGCTATTTTCCGCGACGAACGGCTTGTTGTCTCGCATCCGGAGCTGGCAATCAAATCTAAGAAGACAGGCCAGCCTTGGCGCGAGAACGGTAAGCTGGTCTGGACCGACCCCTCGCGGATCGAGGTCCAGGAATACGACATAGCTTTGGCGGTGGCCGCGGCCCAGGCCGGGGCAGACGAAATTCAGTTCGACTACGTCCGCTTCCCTGCCGAGGGCGACCAGAAAGACGCCGGCTTCTCATTCCAAAAATCACATCCCGAGTGGCAGCGTTCCGAAGTGATTGCAGACTTCCTGCGCCGTGCCTACACCACGCTTCATCCCAAGGGCGTTCTCCTGTCTCTGGATGTTTTCGGGATCATGGCCTGGCAGCGGCAAGTTGACCTGAACCACACCGGGCAAGACATCGTTCGCATGACAAAATTCTGCGACGTGCTCTCGCCCATGATTTACCCCTCGCATTTCTTCGGCATGGACAACATCGCCCGGCCCGGCGACGCGCCTGGGCACTTTATCGGCGAATCCATGGACCGCTTTGAGAAGATCACACAAGGCAGCGGGGTGGTAATTCGACCCTGGTTGCAGGCATTCGCCTGGCGCACCAAGACCTATTCGCCGAAATACATTGAGGTTCAGGTTCTTACCGCCAAGACTAAAGGCGGCATCGGATTCCTCTTCTGGAATGCCAACAACGACTACAGCAAGCCGTACCTTGCCATGCCTGACATGAAGGCAGCCAAAGGACAGTATTTCCGGGGAGATGAACTTAGCCGCATGGCTACGAACGTCGCTAGCGTTGTAGGAGTCCCCCCGACGCAATGAGTCGGATTGAAATTTCCAATGTGCCGGCGTGGCGCAAGATTGTTCTCGTTGTCTGTTTTTGCCTGACGATGGTCATTGGCGTCGTAGTGTTCACCAAGGAAGCAAATGTTTACGCATCGGCTGCCAGAGCCCCAAACTCCAAGACCGCAGAAACTTACCCGGTCGCAGTCAATCACGGCTATATCAGATATTTGACCCCGGAAGAACATGACAATCTCGCGTTTTGGAGAGCGTTCGTGGGCGTCCCTCTGCTTCTCGGGCTATTAGTGATGGTTACATCCCGAGAATTCTGGCGTGCTGTTCACGGACTACGTACCAGTCCGCCTAAATGATCGCACGGAATTTGCTGCGTCTGGTGTCTAAATCAAATGTATACGTATACGTAGAAGGCGACTTAGATTCCAATTTTGGAGATGTCGTGGAAGCTACTGATGCAGTACGTCGCGCAGGTGGGCAGGTCGTGCTTCTGACGCCTACTCGGCCGTAGGCATGCTGCACACGTGAGGAGGATATACATCGTCGCGTCGCTTGCCTGTGCTAGCATCGCCTGAGAAGCTGCGCAATGCCCTCTGCATATCGCACATTTCGGTTTTTCTCCGCGCTCATTCTTGCCATTGCCGCCCTGCCCGCCCACACCGCCGATCAGCACTGGCTGCGCGTCAGCTCTGATCGTTTCATTGTGGTCACTGACGCCGGGGAAAAACCTGGCCACGACGTTGCCGCCCACTTCGAGCAGATGCGGAGCATCTTCGGCCAGCTGTTGTCGCGAAGCAAGCTGCGAATGTCTGAGCCGATCGAGATCATCGCGATCCGCAGCGACAAAGATTATTCCCTGCTGGCGCCGCAGGTAAACGGCAAGGCAATCAATTCGGCTGGATTCTGGCTCGCTGGCGAAGACCGCGTTTTTATCGTGTTAAACCTGTCCCAGCCGGATTCCTGGCGGGCGGTCGAGCACCAGTTCGCGCATTACATGCTGAGTTATAACTATCCGCCTACGCCGCCGTGGTTTGATGAAGGTTTTGCGGAATATTTCGCTTCTCTCAACTTGACGGCCAAAAACGCCGAACTGGGTAGCGACCCCGAATTGAAGCCATCCAATCAGACCGATCTTCTCGGCCACCAGGTTGACATTAACAACCAAAAATCGTTAACGGAAATTCTGCAGAATCCGGTGTGGCTGGCCTGGCCTGACTTGTTGACCATGAAGAACCGCGCCGCAAACGGGCAGGAAGGGACCCACCATACCCTCTTTTATGCGCAGTCCTGGATTCTGGTGCACTATCTGCTGAACAAAGACAAGATGTCGGAGCTGGGCAAGTATTTCGGACTCGTGGAAATCCAGCGAACGCCGGTCGAGCAGGCAATTCAGCAGGCGTTCGGGATGTCCGTGGCGCAGTTGGATCAGGCGGTAAAATCTTACTTCCGTTCGCTTGCGCCATTATTTACCGCACTGGACGACGCCCAGCGGCCAAACGCTCCGCCGATTCCGCAAGCGGTCAATCAAACCGCGTTGCCCTTTTCTGTCGATGACATCGGCACAAGCTCGAAATCGCTCCCCATTCCCGAAGCGCAAGCGCTGGTCGATGAGATGGAGCTGCGTATTCCGGAGCGGCGGCAGCAGGCATTTGATCAACTGCAAAAGCTAATTACCGATCCGAAAACTGGAACCGTGGTAGCGCACCGCGCGCTGGCATGGGCATATGTTCAGAAAGGCAATACCAGCCACGCTTTCGAAGAATTGAACGCTGCGGTGCAGGTCAACGCAAATGACCCATGGACGCGCTTTGGGATGGCCCTGGCCAGTTATCACTCGGGTGAAAAAGGCGCCAGGGTGCAAGGCCTGGCAAACATGATGGAGAGTCTGCACATCGTGATCGATGAGTATCCGGATTTCGCCGAGGCTTACAACATGCTGGGATGGGCACGGCTGGCCGGAGGCGGAGGCAATGCGGCGGTTGAATCCATGAAGCAGGCAGTACAACTCAGTCCGCGCGACGAGGAATACCAACTGCGGTTGGCCCGCGCTTATTTGGCTGCGAAGAAATTCGACGATGCCACCGCTACCCTCGAACGCCTGAAGTTGAGCCATGACCCGCATATCGCACAAGCGGCCAGTAAAGATCTCGAGGACTTGCCCTTCCTGAAAAAATATGGCGTGGCCCCTGAAGAAGCTGCCTCCTCCGCGAAATCGACCCCGGGTGCCGCTCCCAATGAGAAATCTGCGAAGGATGAAGACGAAAATTCCGACAGCGACCAGGCGGCGAGTTCTTCCAGTCCAGTGAACGTAAGAACAACGGTCGATAAGCGCCCGGTGACTTTCTTGAAGGCGACCCTACTCTCAGTGGATTGCTCGAAGCCGCCCACGGCGGTTATCTCGGTCTCACGCAGAGGCAAAATTCTGAAATTCCGCACCGTCGATTACAAGTCCTTGGCAGTGATTGGATCGACGGATTTTTCCTGTGCCTGGAAGGGAATTCCGGTGAACCTGAACTATCGCGCAGGCGGCAAGGCGGATGGCGACCTGGTTTCAATTGAGATTCCCGAAGCAGGACGTTGATTGGCTCTCGACCAACGCCACAAAAAATGAAAAACCCTTCCAGCGTTTCTGGAAGGGTCTGCAAGTGGATGCGGGGCTCGATCCAGGTTCCCCAACACACGTTATTGCATTTAGGTTTGAACTATCCGCGGACGACGTTGGCTGCCTGGAAGCCCTTCGGCCCCTTCAGCAAGTCAAATTCGACTGTCTCACCTTCATTGAGACTGCGATAGCCATTTTCCTGGATGGCGGAGAAGTGAACGAAAACGTCTTCACCTGTGGACCTCTGAATGAAGCCGTATCCTTTGGCCCCGTTAAACCACTTTACTGTACCCTTCTCTCTCACTAAGTTACTCCTTTCAGCCATTCGCTAAGATTTGCTCAGGTTCTTCGCGAGGCTTGCGCCTCAAGTTCCCCCCTGAAGAAACAGGAGCAGGTTGAATACAGGTCGTGTCTTGTTACACCCGACGCAGCTCAAAAAGAGTAAAGCCCTGACATTTTGGGGAAAACGTTTCCCCAATCATCAGAGCCGTAACACATTTGCGAGTTTCGACGACGTGGCACAAAACATCCGCCCGGATTCTGTTCGTCACTGCCCCAAAGTCCAGACAGTGAGCACCAAATAATATTCAGGAACTAACCCTAATGGCAAGGAAAAATTTAAGCGTTTAATCGATTTAATAGGCCATTTCCTGATACCTGCAGGTGATTGTCGATCGCCGAAGCCACGATTTGGAGGCAAGTCTTTGATAAGATTGGAGAATTGTGCATCAGATCAGCCCGGCTTCCGAAGCCGTCGCGAAGCTTGAAACCGGCAAGAAACCCAAAAGGAGCCGCTTCAGATATTACCGGCGGCTGACTCTATCCACTATTGGGTATCTACTCCATACCGAAGTTCACACCTTTGCCTTTTCTGTGGCCGCAAATGCAATCCTCTCATTTTTTCCTTTCGTTCTGCTGCTCATGACGCTGGTGCTGCGAGTGTTTCACTCACCAACGATGTATCGAGTAATCGTAGAGCTGCTCAGAGACTACCTTCCGGCCGGGCAGGAATTTGTTATTCGCAACTTGAGCGCATTGGCAACAGCAAAGAACCGTGCCCAGTTGGCATCGTTCCTTATCCTGCTCGTGACATCGACGGGAATATTCATGCCGCTCGAGGTCGCACTGAATCGCGTGTGGCGTTTTCCGAACAACCGTTCTTATTTGGGAAACCAGATCATCGCGCTCGCACTGGCTTTTGCCTGTGGAATTCTTTCATTAATTTCGATCGCGCTCAGCGCTGGAAATCTATTCCTGCTGCGCATGCTAGCCTTTGGACACGAATTTTTCCTGATTCGGATCCTCGATTTCATGACCGCAAAAGTCTTCGCCACCATCGCCAGCATGGGCATCTTCTTTCTGATCTACTGGCTGCTGCCCAATGGTAAAGTCCCAGCCAAGACCGTGCTTCCGGCAGCAATCATCATGGGATTACTCTCCGAAATCCTCAAGTATTCCTATATCCTTCTCCTGCCGCGCTTGAATTTCCAGGAAGTCTATGGCCCGTTCGCCATTTCCGTCAGCATGATGTTCTGGGCTTTCTTGTCGGGACTGCTACTGCTGGCCGGCGCTCACCTCTCCGCGCAAAAAATCTTCCTAAAAGAAAGTTCGAGTTCCCATTAATTATTCGGATTTCTTTCGTGTACCGAACCTTGCTTGAGCGAGCGAAAGGGCGTCCTTCGTGGTGATAGGTCTTGAAGTTCAGTGATCACACCCGGCGTGTGACATCCGTCACAGAACTGCTGCGGCACTTGAAATAGACTCCTCGTGCTCCCGTCAGAGCGCGGCCTTCCGGACTGTGAGGCTCGAGGTGCGCTCCGTTTGCACGATTGCACTCTTCATAACGGCTGCTTCGGCATACGCCGCGAAAGCGCCCAGGCAGCGGCCTGAATCGCACTCCGCCATCGATGTATCCTCGGGAGAAACTCTCCCTGTGTCCATGCGTGTCTTGCACGATTCAGGCCGGATATTCTCCGGAACCGTCCTCCAGGTCGAGCACCGCAATTCCGATTCATTCAGCGCTCTGGCGACCACCAGAATCGTGTTTCGCGTGGAGGAAGCCATTCGAAACGTGCGCCGTGGCCAAACCGTCGAAATAAATGAGTGGGCCGGATTGTGGCAGTCCGGCGAACGCTATCATCCCGGAGAACGGGTTCTCCTCTTCTTGTATCCACCGAGCAGGTTGGGGCTGACCAGTCCCGTCGGAAATCGCGCCGGTCGTTTTCCGGTGAACCGCGCTGGACAAGTAACACTCAAAGGTCCGATCGGGAAGCCTCTGAGGCCGATTGAAATCCGGCTAGTAACCGCCGCCATCCGGCAAGCCGAAAGGGAATAGCCGGTGACAAAACAGATATTTGCGCTCGCGGTGGTTGTTCAGCTGGCAAGCATTGCGCGTGCTGGCGGTCCAGCTTATGTTGCTGGCGCAAGCTATTTCGATCCGTCGACAGTAGGCTCACCTCTCACCTGGGCGCAAGGCACGATCAGTTACTACACCGACCAGGGCGACCTGAGTACGATTCTTCCCCGCGCTAGCGCCGACACATTTGTGGCCAACGCTTTCGCCCTATGGACGGGGATACCCACCGCGGCGATTTCAGCAACTCATTCCGGGGTGCTCGCCGAAGACGTCACTGGTGCGAACCTCGCAGTCGCGAACGGAGTGATCACCACGCCCGCTGACATCGCTCCCACCGCAACCGCCATGCCCATTGGGATTGTTTATGATCAGGACGGTTCGCTTACCGACGATTTGCTGGGCAAAGGCGCCAGCAATTCCGCAAACTGTGCGCAGAACGCAGCTTTTGGCGGCATCGACAATTTCGGCACAAACGCCCAGTTCCTGCATGCACTCATTGTGCTGAACGGGAATTGCGCGCAGACTTCTTCGCAACTGCCCGACCTGCAGTATCACCTGGTACGCGTTATTGGCCGTGTGCTGGGCCTCGACTGGTCACAAGCCAACCTTAACGTCGTCACCGGAAAACCGGCTGCCACTGCCGCCCAGATCGCTGGCTTTCCCTTAATGCACGAGTTCGACCCGCCATTGTGCGTTCCGATAGCGAATTGTTATTCGAACAATGGCGCGGTCAATCCAGCGCAGCCCAAGATGGATGATCAAGCCGCGATTTCGCGTCTGTATCCGGTCACCACGCAAAATCTGACAACTTTTCCCGGCAAAAAGGTGCTCTCGCAGACCACTGCGCGCATACACGGCAGCGTTTATTTCACCGATCCCAGCGGAGCTGCAGCGCAGCCGATGCAAGGCGTCAATGTTGTCGCTCGCTGGATCGATCCCTCAACCGGCCAGCCATCTGGCACAGCTGTCGCGTCTTCGGTTTCAGGATTTTTATTTTGCGGCAACGCGGGAAACATAATCAGTGGGCTGCTGGACAGCACCGGCCAGAATTTCAACCGCTTCGGCTCGAACGATGCCAGTCTCGAAGGCTCCTTTGATCTTGCTGGGTTGCAGATTCCAAACGGCGCAACCAATGCGCAATACCAGCTCAGCGTCGAAGCGATCGACTCTCTGTGGTCGACTCACGCCGGTCCTTACGGTTCTGCGTCGCAGGACGAGCCGTCCGGTTCGGCGCAGCCGATTCTGCTGACAGTTACTCTCGGTGGCGATGTAACTCAGAATGTGCTGATGCAAGCCAGCGCCGTTCAAAAGCCACAGTGGTATGGGGAAACCAGTTTTGCGGCTCCGGCGCAATTGCCCACATCTGGCAACTGGGCGGGTGTTTTGAGCGGATACGGCGATGCCGATTTTTTTCAATTTTCCGCCCAGGCGAACCGCACCCTTTCCGTCATTGTGAACGCGACAGATGACTCACACGGTCTTTCAGAATCGAAGGCCGCGCCGGTCATCGGAATGTGGGCGCTTGCCGATCCGGGCAATTCGCCGGCGCCTGCCAATACGCCATCGGCGTTTAACACAACGGTATTTGGGGAGACCCGGCTTGACGCACAAATCTTGCAGAACTCGGCGTTTCGAGTCGGCGTCGCCGATTATCGCGGAGACGGCAGGGCTGATTATCGCTACAACGCCAGAGTGCTCTATGGTGACAGCTTGACTCCTGGTCGAGCCAGCGTTGCCGGCGGAACGCCGCTGACTGTAACCGGGCTCGGCCTGCAGGCGAATACCTCGGTGCAATTAGGAACGCTAGCGGCAGCGGTGCTCGCATCATCTGCAACCCAACTATTGGTTGATAGTAAAGCTGCCCCCGATGGAACTTACGATGTCCTCTTGCAGGATGTGAGCTCCGGCGGAAGTTCGACAATGACGACTGCTCTGACCGTTGGTGCAGGCCCGAGCGACACTATCAAGATGGTTTCTGGGACGAATCCCGGCACGCCGGTAGGAGGAAGGGCACCTTCACCTTTTTCGGTTCTTGTCCTGTCTCCTGACAGCGTTACGCCAGTCGCCGGCAGCAGCGTGCAGTTCAGTTCGTCTCCGGCGGTTGGATTGTCGGCGTGCGCAGGCGCTGCAAGCTGCACCGTCCTGACCGACCAAAGCGGTGTCGCATCCACGAGCATGACCGTCTTGTCCGCCGGTGTATTGACGCTAACCGCAAAGCTGGCGCCGGCGTCGTATCCCAATCCGCAACAAGTACAAACTACATTACTGGGGACAACGTCGGCACTTGATCTAGTCCTGAATACGCCGCCGGTCTGGATTGCTCAAGGAGCGATTGTGAGCCTGCCAGTCGCTGCCCGCGTCCTGTCTAATGGAGTGCCAGTAAGCAGCAAGACATTGAATTACCAGATCACTGCGGGAAGTGGTACTTTAAGTGCCGCATCAGGAGTCACAGATGCGAACGGCAATGTTTCGGTGAATCTGCAGCTCAACTTGCTGGCAGCATCGGTTCGAGTCAGCGTATGCGTCGCACCAAGCAATAGTCCTTGCCAGATTCTAAACGCGACCATGGTACAAATGTCGTCGCTGCAATTACAACCGAGTTCCGGAACGCTGCAAATCTCCGCGCCGGGGCAGAGCTTTCAGCCGGTAGCGGTGCGGGTGACTGACTCTTCCAGTCCTCCGCATCCCGTGCTCGGCGCAAGCGTGGCTTTCCTCGATGACATCGGCCGAATACCGGGAAACGAGCCCGTCATCTGGGCCGGGGAGTCCAGCATCTCTCAGCCGGGTATGCCTGTCATCCTGGCCGAGTCGAAAGCCACGGTGCAATCGGACATCAACGGAACAGCCAACTTTGCTCGCTCAACCGGCGGAGTTTCAGGAAACGTCGCGGTCATTGGCACAGCAACCGCTGGAAGCAGCAGCGTGGAATACGAGGCGCAACAATTGGGGAAGTGATGTAAGTTCACGGCAGCAAGCGACCTCATTAAGCCGTCTCCCGCAATCTGTTTGTGTCATCTTGTGTCATCCCGAACCTGCACTCCGAAGGAGGGCAGGAGAGGGACCTTACGAACCCGTCGAGCTACTCGGAAGCAATTGGGAACGTTTCGTTGTGACACAATACAGCACTAGCCGTCCCGTCTACGTCCGCACCAATCCAATCGCATCGTACGGTCCCTCTCTCCTCCGCTTTCAGCGAAGGGAGTTCGGGATGACATGCTCAAATGAAAGGGTGGAAACCAGCGAGATCGACAAACCGGGTGGGGGACGGCCTCAGCTGTCCACGGACTCCCTTATCTCGGCTTCGCTTAACGTGTGGTCGGAATTCTTGGCACGCTTATATATCCGCTCTACTAAATCTTCAGATGCGGTAATCCCGTGCCGCTCCAGCCAAAAAATCACATTCGATTTACCGCTCATGGGACCGATATCGATGACCTGTTCCATCCCGAACAACTCAGAGGGCACGCCGGAATAAACCGCATTCGCCAGCTCAACATCATTTTTCTTGTACGCCTTGATTACCGCCGCCGCATGAACCCCGGTCGCGGTGCGGAATGCATCTTCTCCGACTATTGGATAATTCGGTGGAATGGGAATACCGGTCGCGCGCGAAACCGCTTCACAATAATCCTTCAACCTGGTGAGATCTTGCGTATCCCACGGTGGAATTCCCATCAGCTTCAGATTCACAAGCATTTGATCCATCTGCGTATTCCCGACACGCTCTCCGGTTCCCAGAGCGCAGGCGTGAACGCAATCCGCGCCCGCGGCCAGCGCAGCCACAGAATTCGCGACCGCAAATCCGCGATCACAATGTCCGTGCCAGTCAACTCGAATTTTCTCGCCAGACGGCTTAACTACTTTCTCAATGACAAACTTCACCAGCGCATATGCTCCCATGGGAGTCGCATGTCCGGCGGTATCGCAGACAACGATCGATCGAGCTCCGCAGTTGATCGCGGTCGAATAAAGCCGCTTCACCATCTCCGGATCACAGCGGCTGGTATCTTCTGTCACGTACATCACGTCGAGGCCCAACGACACCGCGTAGCGCACCGCTTTCTCGGTTGTCTGCAAGAGAAAATCTTCCGTCCAGCCTTCGGTATATCGACGAATTGGACTCGATCCGATGAACGTAGCAGCGTCGATCTTCAATCCTGTGCGCTGCACGATTTCAGCAATCGGGCGAATATCGTTCTCGTGCGTGCGCGCGGCACAGTTCGCCCTGATCTTCATGCGCTTGCCGACTATTTCGCGAGCCAGCGCTTCAACGTGTTCAACCGCGCGCGGGCCAGCACCCGGAAGACCCAAATCGAGCGAATCGATTCCCAGCGCTCCCATTAGATGAAGAATCTCAATTTTTTCTACAATGGAAGGATCGCGCACCGAAGGCGACTGCAAGCCGTCTCGAAGAGTTTCGTCGTTAAGCGAAACCGCACGGGTGGGCAAAAGTTGAAGCGGGAGCGCACGGTTCCAGTCGTAGATGAGATCAGCGGCCTTCATATCGCTACAAGCAGCAGCCATTTTACTTGATGATGCCCTGCTGCCTGCCGGTTTGCTATGCTCAACGGGTAATGCGGATTTTCGTCGCGCTTGATTTGGATCCGGCAATTCGCGAGCGTATTCAGAAGTTCGTCGAAGAAATTCGTACTACGGTTCCGGACGCTCGCTGGATAAGCGGCGAATTTTTACATGTAACCCTGAAATTCATCGGCGAACAACCGGACGCCGCGATCTCGCAAATTGAGGCATCACTGCGATCAATCCAAGCCGAACCATTTCCCGTTAGCTTCAACGGTACCGGTTTCTTCCCGACACCAAGAGCCGCACGTGTTTTCTGGATTCGGATACAAGCGGAAGATGGGCTGACTCGATTGGCCAAAACCATCGACGAATCGTTGGCAAGAATCGGTTTACCTAAAGAAGATCGAGTCTTCAGCCCGCATTTGACGTTAGCGCGAGCACGCGGCGGATCTGGTGCACCCGGACGTCGCAAGGACGACAAATCCAACCGTCAATTCGCTACACTCCTGGAGTTTCTGGCTACATATCCTGCACCGGATTTTGGTACCATGAGCGCCCGCGAGTTTTTTTTATATCGCAGCCAGCTTTCGAGCAAAGGCTCACAATATACAAAGATCGCGAGGTTCGAACTGCAGCCCGCAATCATTTGAGTATGCATCCCCTTCTGATCAGCGCCGCCGCGGGATATTTTCTTGGTTCGATCCCCTTCGGATATTTGCTCGTACGCGCGTTTCGCGGAGCTGATGTTCGGAGCACTGGCAGCGGCAACATCGGCGCCACCAATGTCGCCCGGACTTCCCCGTTACTTGGAATTCTCACGCTTGTGCTTGACGTGTTGAAGGGGATGGCAGCCGTCGGCATTGCTCTGGCACTTTGTCCAGCCGACCGAACTGTCGCATTTGTCACGGCTCTGGCGGCTGTCAGCGGCCACATATTTCCTATTTGGCTGCGTTTTCGCGGCGGCAAAGGCGTAGCCACAGGACTAGGTTCCTTCGTCTTGCTCACGCCGAAAGCGGTGTTGCTCGCAATGGCGGTGTTCCTAATTATGCTCGCCGCGTTTCGATTCGTATCGCTTGCTTCGGTTACAGCAGCTGCCTTCTTGCCGCTACTAACGCTGGCATTGCATGAAGGATACTCTGCGCAAATTGGTATGGTAGCAATGAGTTCCGCTCTTATTATTCTTAAACATCGTCCGAATATGCTGCGGTTATTGGCGAGCGCAGAGCCAAAGTTCAAGGCACACCGCAAATGAGCAGGATCGCAATCATCGGTGCGGGGGCCTGGGGGACAGCGATCGCGATCGTCCTCGGCCGCGGTCAACGCCATGAGGTCAAACTTTGGGCCTTTGAAAAGGAAGTGCGGGATTCCATCGAGTTCACCCGAACGAATTCAGTTTTTCTTCCCGGCCAACAAATTCCAGACGCAGTTCGCTCGACCGGCGATTTCGCCGAGGCGCTGAGCGGCGCCGAGATCGTGGTAAGCGCCATGCCTTCGCAACATTGCCGCGGCCTGTTTCAGCAGATGGTCCCGCATCTTCAAGCCGACGGTTTGATCGTGAGCGCGACCAAGGGTTTGGAACAGACAACTCTGCTTCGCATGAGCGAAGTAATTTGCCAGGTTGCGGTCAAGGGAAAGATTCATTGCCGCGTAGGCGCAATCAGCGGGCCCACCTTCGCCGCCGAAGTTGCACGCGGTGATCCCACCGCCATCACGATTGCTTCGCAAGATGCCGAGTTGGCCGCGATAGTTCAGCGCGAATTCAGCGACCCCGCATTTCGCGTTTATACGAACGAAGATGTAGTTGGTGTTGAACTCGGCGGTTCACTGAAAAATATCATCGCCATTGCTGCGGGGGTTTGCCACGGATTGGATCTCGGCCACAATTCAATCGCCGCGCTCATTACGCGAGGTCTGGCTGAGATTACGCGCCTGGCAGTGGCGTGCGGCGGCCGCGCTGAAACGTTATCTGGACTCGCCGGCCTCGGCGACTTAGTTTTGACTTGCACTGGCGCTCTATCACGAAATCGCACCGTGGGAGTGGAACTAGGCCGAGGTCGCAAGCTCCCCGAAATTGTCGCGAGCATGCACGGCATGGTGGCCGAAGGTATCTTCACCACTAACGCCGCGGTACAACTGGCAAAGACACGCGGAGTGGAAATGCCTATTACCGAGCAGATGCATGCCGTCCTCAACGAAGGTAGATCGCCGCGCGACGCTATTCAATCTTTAATGAGTCGCACTTCGAGGCGAGAGATTGACCTCCCGGCAAACGCCTCGAGTAACCTCTAGTAATAGACAAGACACCCGCTGGCCGCGGTACTTCGGTAACGCCTTAAGACGAGCAGAATGCCCCTGCATACTCAACCTGCACCGTAAAATTCAAGTAGGACTCCGGCTGCCTCAGTGCGCATACGGAGGCGTGTTCGCTTGGGCGCAAAATTTCTTCCAACTCGCATTCCTATTCTGTATGTAATCCTCAGTGTGCTGGTACTGATCAGCGTGGTGCCGATGTATTTTTACTCGGCGCAAGTCCAATCCATTAATCGCGACCGGCTCATCACCAACGAACGCCTACTGCAAAATACCGTAACGCGGTCGATCGCCGACGACATCTCTCAGCACCAGGACTCATTTCGTCTGATGCAGGCAAACTTGGCGTCAGCGCTGCAGATTGCCAGCGGCGGCGACTTGACCGGAGAACATGTGCAGGCGCCTGAACTGCGAGCGCTGCTCGAAAACTTCGTCTCGTCTTCGGAGGATTTGGACTACGCCACACTGTTGAACTCTGAAGGAAAAGGAATTTCGGCGGGACGAATTGAACCCGATGCCTTCTTGCAAAGAGAACTGGAGCAAGCTTACGCCGCGTCTCGAGACTCGCGCGCCTATAACGGCCAGCCACTGGTTGTCGGTAGCGGCAAGTCGTCGCGGACCGTAATGCTGGTCAGCACGCCAGTCATGTACCAGGAACGATTTCTGGGAATGATCGCGTCGGTAGTTGATCTCGGATTTTTGATTCGCCGTTTGCAGGAGATCGAAGGCGGCGGCTTGAGCCCCTATGTTGTGGACAGCGAAGGTCGCCTCGTCGCCGGCACCAGTTCGCAATACGCCACCGGCCAGGACATGACCAATCTTGAAATTGTGCGCAATTTCGTGGAGCAAGGCAGCAAGGCGCAGATGGTGGCCGCCACCCGCGAATTCACAATCGGCACGGGAAAACATAGCACGCTGATGCTCGGCACCTATAGTCCGGTGACTAGCCTGGAATGGGCTGTCATTGCGCAAAAGCCCCGCGACGAGGCATATAGCAGCGTCTATGAAATGCAGAGATCAGCCCGGAACCTAGCCATTTTCGCCATCGGCTTAAGCATTGGCATCGGAATTATCGCCGCCCGTCGAATCACTAATCCCCTCGAAGTTCTCACCGAGTCCAGCCACGCGATTGCTCGCGGTGACTTTTCGCAGCGCGTGGAATTGAAGAGCCGCACTGAGATCGGCGAACTAGCCTCAACTTTCAACTTCATGTCAGAGGAATTGGAACACTTCGTCCTCGACCTGAAACACGCGGCTGCCGAGAACCGCGAGTTGTTCATGAACTCGATTCAGATGCTCGCCGGTGCGGTCGACGAAAAGGACCCGTACACCCGCGGTCACTCTGATCGAGTTACGAAGTATTCTCTGCAGATCGCAAAAGAAATGGACTTGCCGGAAGATTTCATGGAGATTCTGCGCGTATCAGCACAGCTGCACGACGTGGGAAAGATTGGAATCGAAGATCGCATCCTGAAAAAGCCCGGCGCCTTGACCGAAGAAGAATTCACCATCATGAAGACGCATACTACGAAAGGCGCCAACATTCTGCGGCCGGTCTCCCAGCTCAAAGAGATGATTCCTGGAATCGAGCTTCACCACGAGTCTCTCGACGGTCGCGGTTATCCTCATGGTTTCAAAGGCGACCAGGTTCCGCTGCTGCCTAGAATCATTGCGGTCGCCGATACGTTCGACGCGCTGACAACGAATCGTCCCTATCAGAAGGCGCATCATTGCGATGATGCCCTGCGCATCATCCACTCGCTCTCCGGTAAGCGTCTTGACCCAGATGCCATCGCAGCGCTCGATGCAGTATTTAAACGCGGCGAGATCCAAGTGCCTCCGATTTTAGCCATGGCAGCCGGCGCTTCCAACGAAGCAGCCCCGGCGAGCATGGTCTTCCCGCCCGCTAATGCAGTGATCGAAATGGACCGCGCTTAGTCTTCGTTCCCCTCCCGCACTCCCAGTTCACTCTCGCCGCTATAATAAAAGTGTCCTTCCTAAGCTGAAGAATTCATGATCCAGACCCTTTTTGGCAGCACCGAGAAGAAGCCCGGCCTTTTTGATCGCATGAAAGAGGCGGTGGCCCGCACTCGCGAAAACCTCAGCGAGCGCATCGACGAAGTTGTTCCTTTTAACAAGGAGATCGACCGCAATACGCTCGATGATCTTGAAGGGACGTTACTCGGCGCGGACCTGGGCTCGGCTACGACTCGCCAGGTGATTACGAAATTGCGGGAACGGGCCGATCGTAAACAGATTAAAGATGTGGCTGAACTGAAACGCGTGCTCAAAGAGGAACTGCTAACAATTCTGATGTCCGCCAATACGCCGCCGGTGGAAAGGCCCGAAGGCGTCCCAGAAGTCGTGCTGGTGGTTGGAGTGAATGGTACCGGCAAAACTACTACCATCGGCAAACTGGCGCAGACGGTACGTTCCGAAGGAAAAACTGTTCTGCTCTGCGCGGCCGATACGTTTCGAGCGGCAGCGATCGAGCAGCTAGAAATTTGGGGACAGCGTACTGGGACCGAAGTCATTCGCACTAAACCGGGCGGCGATCCTGCAGCCGTGTTGTTCGATGCGCTGGAAGCCGCGAACGCGCGCCACATCGATTGTTTGATTGTTGATAC
>Ga0157372_10003944_pt1 | contig 15940 bp, 14 predicted proteins | sample C55metaG_FD_115307 | JGI IMG/M metagenome (GOLD analysis project Ga0157372, IMG submission 115307) | Corn rhizosphere microbial communities from Kellogg Biological Station, Michigan, USA - C5-5 metaG | ecosystem: Host-associated > Plants > Roots > Rhizosphere > Soil | place: USA: Michigan... | reverse complement strand
TCATGCCGCGACTCCGATTTCCTCGATGCGATCGGCAAGCCGCTCCGCCGCATCCGCCTTGCCGAGAGATTGGGCGGCTTGTGCGCGCCGCGCCAGCTCTACAGGTTGCGCGAAGATGTCCCCCAGCAGCGCGGAAAGTTTCTCGGCCGTGAGGTCGCGCTGCTGAATCAGCCATGCCGCGCCAGCGCTTTCGAGGACGGTGGCGTTCGCCGTCTGATGATCGTCGGTGGCGAAAGGATAAGGCACGAGAATAGAAGGGCGGCCAATGACCGCGAGCTCGCTCACCGTGGAAGCGCCGCTGCGGCAGATCACCAGATGCGCGTTCGCCATTCGCTGTGGGAGATCGTTAAAAAAAGGCTCGACCTCCGCGCGAACGGTGGCAAATTTGTAGGCGGCACGTGACGACTCCACATCTTCAGGGCGGCCCTGCTGAACCACCTCTAGGCGCGCACGCAACGTCTCCGGCAGCATGGCCACTGCAGCGGGGACGAGTTCGCTTAAGGCCCGCGCACCCTGACTGCCGCCAAACACAAGCAGACGAATGGGGCCGCTCTCCGTCGGCGCTTCATATGGCGCACGCCCCAGCGCAATCGCTTCGGGGCGAACCACGCCACCGATATAGCGCACCCGCGCGGCCTCTTTCGGCGCGAAGCGCACCAGCGGAAAGGACGCCGCAATTGCGCGCACCCGGGTGGCCAGCAGACGATTCACACGGCCCAACACGGCATTCTGCTCGTGAACAAGCGTCGGCAATCCGGCGAGTGAAGCTGCCAGCATCACCGGCAGGCTCGGATAGCCGCCGAAGCCGACCACCGCCCTGGGCCTCAGGCGGCGCAGTTTGAAAAAGCCCACGAACACACCGGCGAGAATTTCAGCGGGCGCGAGAAGCTTGCCCATCACATTCGTGTTCGATGGCGAGGCCGACGGCACGGTCTCGACCCGCGCGCCCGGAAACGCCGCACCGTAGTTGCGCCCGCGGGCATCCGTCATTAGCACGATGGAGCGTCCGCGCCGCACCAACTCCGCCGCGAGGGCCTGCGCGGGGAAAAGATGGCCGCCGGTGCCGCCGGCCGAAAGCACAATGGTGCTCACGCGCGCGCCTCGCCCAGCCCGAAGAACAGATCCGTCTCGCGCTGCGACAGCGCCGCCATGGTGCCAGGCCGCTCACGCGTCACCGCCAGCGCAAAGCCCATCGTCACCGCCACTGCAAACAGCGAGGAGCCGCCATAAGAGATGAACGGCAAGGTCATACCCTTTGCAGGCAGCAGGCTCAGCGCGACACCCATGTTGATGAACGCCTGCAGCGCCACGATCAGTGCAAGGCCCGATCCGGCCAGTTGCGAGAAGCGATCGCGCGCGGCGGCGGCCCGCAGCAGGAGGCGCACGCTCAAGAGGCAGAACAGCGCCGCGATGATGCCGCACAACACCAGTCCGAACTCCTCCCCCGCCACGGCGAAGATGAAATCCGAGTGCGCATAAGGGATGTGGTATTTGATGGTGCCGGCGCCGGGGCCAACGCCGGTCAGGCCGCCATGCTCAAAGGCTTTCAGCGCCAGGCCGGACTGGTAGCCTGGCTTCCCGCCGCCCAGGAACTGCTCCACCCGGTGATGTACATGCGGAATCAGCACGTAGGCGAGGGCCGCCAGTGCTGTTCCGACGCCGGTGGTCGCGCCCACCCACACCAGCGACACGCCGGCCAGAAACAGCATAGCGCCCCATATCGCGAGCAATAGACCGGTCTGACCTACGTCGGGTTCAAGGATCAGGAGCGCGAGCGGAATCAGCACCAGCAGGAACGAGACCACCTCTTTCGCCAGGCCGCCCTTCTGCGTGTTGGAGAGAACAGCCGCGCACAGCACCGCGAAGCTGGGCTTGAGAAATTCGGACGGCTGGATGGTGAGAAATCCGAGATCGACCCAGCGCCGCGCGCCCAAAACTTCTGCGCCAGTCAGCAGAACGAGCACCGAACCGACGAGTGCCGCAACGAAAAGGCAGGCCGCCGCAATCTTCAGATTGCGCAGGGAGAGCAGCGACCCGGCGGCCACGATCAGGCCCGCAATAACCGCAAACAGAATCTGCTTCAGCGCGAAATGGAAGTTGCCCGCCTGCAGCGAATTGTGGGCGGTTGCCGCGGGGCTCGCCGCAAACGCCAGCATCAGGCCGATGGCCCCAAGGCTGAACAGAGCCCCCAGCGCCACCCGGTCGACCGTCCACCACCAGTCCGCAATCCGGCTGCGGTCGTCGCGCGACAAGCTCATGAGGCTTCCCGCATCGAATAGATTGAAAGCTCGCGGACGAGCGCGCGGAAACTATCGCCGCGTTGCTCGTAATCCTTGAACTGGTCGAACGAGGCGCACGCCGGAGATAGCAGCACCACGGGCGCGCCGGAATTCGACAGCTGCGCATCGTGCGCAGCCGCGACCACCGCTCTGTCCAATGTGCCACAGCGTTCGTGGGGCACTTCACCGAGCGTGTGCGCAAATTCCTCGGCCGCTTCGCCGATCAGATATGCCTTGCGAATGCGCTGGAAGTACGGCGCGAGGCTCGCAATGCCGCCAGACTTCTGGCGCCCTCCGGCAATCCAGAAAATATCGCCAAAGCACTTGAAGGCCCGCTCTGCGGCATCGGCATTGGTCGCCTTGGAATCGTTGATGAACCGGGTTTTGCCGATGCGGCCGACATCTTCGATCCGATGCGGCAGGCCGGGAAAGCTGGCGATGGCATCCGCGATCGCCTGTCGGTTCTGCACCAGTCCGCGAGTGGCAGCATAGGCAAGCGCCGCATTCTGCCAATTGTGCGCGCCGGGCAGCCGGGCAGCATTGCGCAGGTCGGTGATCTTCGCGGTGTTCGAGGCTTGTGCTTCGTAGAGAATGCCGTCGAGTACAAACACGCCGCGCCCCAGGACTTTACCGACGGAAACCGGGATCGTCTCCCGCCCTTCGCAGGCCGCGAAGCGCGAATGAATGGCAGCCGAGCAAGAATCATCGACGCCGATGCACGCGGTGCCGCCGCTCTTCGTCTGTTGCAGCAGCCGAGCCTTGATCTCGGCGTAGTTCTCCATCGTCCCGTGGCGATCCAGATGATCGGGCGAAAGATTGGTGAGCACCGCCACATCCGGCTGAAGTCCTGGCGACAGTTCTACCTGATAAGAAGAGACCTCCAGCACATAAGCGGTGCGCGGACCCGGCATGTTCAGGTCCAGCACGGGCTTGCCGATATTGCCGCCGATCTCGGCCGTATAGCCGCAGGAGGAAAGCATATGCCCGATCAGGGCGGTGGTGGTGGATTTGCCGTTCGTGCCCGTGATGGCCACAAGCGGCGGCACAGACGTGCTCGCGTGCAATCCGCGGGCAAACAATTCCATGTCGCCGATGACTTCCACGTCCGCATTTCGCGCGGCACTCACCGCAGCGTGCGGCGCGGGATACGTCAGCGGCACGCCTGGGCTGAGGATCAGTGCTCCCAATCGCTCCCATGGCCAAGTCTCGAAACCCTGAACGCGAACGCCCAGCTCGGCCGCCGCGCGATGGGAATCCTCACCGTCATCCCAGGCGAACACGCGAGCGCCGCCGGCGATCAGCGCGCGCGCGGCCGAAATGCCGGTGCGGGCCAGCCCGAACACCCCGACATCCTGATTTGCGAAGCAGCGGGGCACGATCATCGCGTCACCTGAGCTTCAACGTTGAGAGGCCGATCAGCGCCAGCACCACGGAGATGATCCAGAAGCGGATCACGATGGTGGGCTCGCGCCAGCCGAGCTGCTCGAAATGGTGGTGGATGGGCGCCATGCGAAAGACGCGCTTGCCGGTCATTTTGAACGAGGCCACCTGCACGATCACGGAAATGGCTTCCATTACGAACAGGCCACCCACGATGGCCAGCACGATCTCGTGCTTGGTTGCGACCGCGACCGAACCAAGGGCGCCTCCCAGCGCCAGCGAACCCGTGTCGCCCATGAAAACCATGGCAGGCGGCGCATTGTACCAAAGGAAGCCAAGGCCTGCGCCCAGCAACGCAGCCAGGAAGACCGCAAGCTCGCCCGTGCCGGCCACGTAGTGCAGCTGGAGATAATCGGCAAATTTCACATTGCCGACCAAATAGGAAATCAGTGCAAAGGCCAGCGCGGCGATCATCACCGGCACAATGGCAAGGCCGTCGAGGCCGTCGGTAAGATTCACGGCGTTCGATGCCCCCACCATCACCAGTGCACCGAAGATCAGAAAGGCCCAACTCAGGTGTACCAACGCGCTCTTCAGGAACGGGACAGCCACCGCACCGGCGAGTGTGGGCTCCTCAAGCCTGATCACGACGTAGCAGGCGATGAAAGCGACCGCGAACTGCACCAGCAGTTTCATCTTGCCGCGGACGCCCTGCGGCGAGCGCTTCACCACCTTCAGGTAATCGTCCGCAAACCCGAGAAAGCCGAAACTGACAGTGACGAACAGGACGACCCAAACATAGGGATCGGTGAGATCGGCCCATAGCAATGTCGCCACTGCGCAGGAAACTAGAATGAGCAGTCCGCCCATGGTGGGCGTCCCCGCCTTTTCCACGATGTGTCGCTGCGGTCCATCGCTACGGATCGGCTGCCCTTTGCCCTGTCGCTCGCGCAGCCACTCGATGGTGCGCGGGCCGATGACGAACGCGATGAGCAGCGCAGTCATGATCGCGCCGCCGGCACGAAAGGTGATGTAGCGGAAAATGTTCAGGGAGGCCGTGTGTCCGGGCAGGTGAACGAGGAAGTACGGAATCATGCCGCCGTCCCCGCGCCTGCTGCCTTCAGCGCGTTAATGACTAGTGACATGCGACTGCCGAACGAACCCTTCACCAGCACCACGTCGCCCGGCCGCAATGCAGTCACGAGCCGCGGCGCCATCGCCGCCGAGGTTTCGGCGTAAGCGCCACGGCGCGATTCCGGCAAGGCATCCCACAGCGCCTGCACCAATGGCCCACTGGCAAACACCAGATCGACACGCGCGGATTCAATGGGGTGTGCCAGAGCGGCATGCAGAGCCGCCGCATCGGCCCCGAGCTCCAGCATGTCGCCCAGCACGGCGATGCGACGGCCACCGCTCTCTGGCTGTGCGCCTGCAAGCGAGTCCAGCGCCGCTGCCATGGAAGCCGGATTGGCATTGTAGCTTTCGTCGATCAGTTCAATGCTGCCACCGCCGAGCGGAACCTTGGTACGCGCGCCGCGGCCCTTCAGTGCCGAAAAATCGGAAAGCGCGGCCGCCGCATTCAGCAGATCGCCGTCGAGCGCCGCCACCGTGAGCAGCGCGCCCACCGCGTTGCTGGCGAGGTGCGCGCCGGAAGTCCGCAGCCGGAAGTGCACGTCGCGCCCGAGCACATCGGCTTCCACCCGCATGCCTTCCGAAAGGTTCTGCAGAGACACGACGCGCGCGTCAGCGGACTTGTCCGCCCCAAAAGAGAGAATGCGACCGATATTCGCCTGCTTCGCGCGCGCCCGCAACCGCGCGGTATAGGGGCTGTCGGCAGGAATAGCCGCCGCGCCTCCAGGTGCAATGCCCTCGAAGATTTCCGACTTGGCGTCGGCGATGGCCTCGCAGGAGCCGAAGAATTCGAGATGCGCCGGAGCAATGGCGGTGATCAGCGCCGCATGCGGCCGCACCATTCCAACCAGCGCGCGAATTTCACCGAAATGATTCATGCCGACTTCGAACACACCGTATTCGGTTTCGCGCGGCATGGACGCGAGCGACAGCGGCACGCCCCAATGATTGTTGTACGAGGCGCTCGACGCATGCGTGCTGCCGAGCGCGCCGCACGTCAGCCGCAGCATTTCCTTGGTGGTGGTTTTTCCGGCGCTTCCCGTGACAGCAACAATCCTGGCGTGGCTGCGAGCGCGCGCCGCGCGACCCAAATCCTCCAGCGCACGCAGGGTATTCGCCACGGAGAGCAGCGGACCGTTTGCATCGTCGGACTTGCGCGATACCAGCGCAGCCGAAGCCTTTGCCTTCAGCGCGGCACGCACGAACGCGTGTCCGTCTCGGGCGTCGCCCTTGAGCGCCACGAACAGATCGCCGGGCTTGAGCGTGCGCGTATCGATGGAGACCCCCGTCGCGGTGAACGGCGCGCTTGCCTCGCCCAAAGTGGCCACTTCGGCTTCACTGGATGTCCACAGCAGCGTCACGTGGACTCCTCCGCTGCATCGCCGCCGAGCGCACGCGCCGCTTCGATCGCTTCATCGCGATCCGAAAATGGACGTGTTTCGCTGGCGACAATCTGGCCACTCTCGTGGCCCTTTCCCGCGATCACCAGCACATCGTCAGATGCGAGCGATGCAACGCCGGCGCGAATGGCTTCGGCGCGATCGCCGATTTCCCGCGCGTCCGGGCAGCCGGCCACAGCTTCGCGGCGAATGGCGCTGGCATCTTCGCCGCGAGGATTGTCATCGGTGACGACCACGGCATCGGCGTAGCGCGCCGCGGCTGCACCCATCAGCGGACGCTTGCCTTTGTCGCGGTCCCCGCCGCAGCCGAAGATCACATGGAGCTTTCCTTTCACGTGCGGGCGCAAGGCGGTGAGTACCGTTTCGAGCGCATCCGGTGTGTGCGCGTAATCGACATAAATGGGAGCGCCGGTCGGGGCATATGCCACTTTCTCCAACCGGCCCGGTGCGCCGCGCAAGGCGGCCAATGCTGCGAACACCTTCTCTTCCGGTTCGCCAAGTCCCAGTGCCAAGCCGGCCGCCACCAAAACATTTGCGGCTTGAAACTCACCGGCAAGAGGCAAGGCGATGTCCCACGCCATTCCGCGGTAAAGAACGCGCAAGTCCTGCCCGTCGGCTCGCGGTTCCCGCGAAATCAGGTTGAGGCCTTCGCCGCGGAAGCCTACGGTGAGCAAGGCCAGTTTCCGTGCGTTCGCCGCTGTAGCGAATTCTTCGGAATGGGCGGCATCGGCATTCACAACCGCGATGCCACCGTCTCGGACCAGTTCGCTGAACAAACGCAGCTTCGCGTGGAGGTAAGCCGCGAACGTTTGGTGGTAATCCAGATGGTCGCGGGTGATGTTCGTGAAACCCGCGGCGGAAATCCGGACGCCGTCCAGCCGATGCTGATCGAGCCCGTGGCTAGAGGCCTCCACCGCCAAATGATCGATCCGGTCTCGTCTCAGCTCCGCAAGCAGCCGGTGGAGCGCAATCGGATCGGGAGTTGTATGCGCGAGTGTCCTCTCGCCCTCTGGCGTCACCAGTCCTACGGTACCGAGGCTTGCTGCGCGAACGCCCTCACTGGCCCAGATTTGCCGCACGAACACCGCGACGGAGGTCTTTCCGTTCGTGCCGGTCACCGCCGCAATAACCGACGGCTGCTCGCGATAGAACGAGGCCGCCAGGTGCGCCAATCGCAGCCGCGGGTTTTCGTCTGCGAGAAACCCGACGCCCAAGTCGCGGGCGCGTCCCGCAAGCTCCGGGCAGCCAAGCACTGCGACTGCCCCACGCGCAACGGCATCGGCCAGAAAGGCGCTGCCGTCCGCGCGCGTGCCCGGCAGCGCGGCAAACAGATAGCCGGGCTTTACATCGCGGCTGTCGCTCGCGAGCCCGGCAAATTCAGCGGGGGCATCCATTCTGTACTGGCCCACATTACCCATCTCCAGGATCGTTTTTGATTGTGTTTCCATTGTGGAGTTGCACGTTCAGAACGCCGCCCCCTCCATCGGAACGCCCAGCATCGGCGCAATCTTCGCCACCACCCGACCCGCGAGCGGCGCCGCCGTATGGCCGGCCAACGCCATCACGCCGCTGGCATTCGCGCCATGCGGTTCGTCCAGCAGCACAAACACAATGTATTTCGGGTTGTCGATAGGGAAAACGGCGCAGAACGAGGTCAGCAGCTTGTGCGCGACATAATGGCGGCCTGTGGTCTTTTCCGCCGAGCCGGTTTTGCCGCCGACATTGTAGCCGGGCACGTCCGCGAGCTTGCCCGTGCCGTCGGTCACCACATAGCGGAGCAGCTGGCGCATGGTGGCGCTCGCTGCCGGCGAAATCACCTGTTCGCCGCGGCGATCGTGAGTTTGCTTCACGAACGTCGGCGTGATCCGGCGGCCTCCGTTCACCACGATCGCAGCGGCGGTGACGAAGGACAGCGGGCTCACCGAAATGCCGTGGCCGAAGCCGACGGTGGCTGTTTCGATTTGTCCCCAGTGCCGCGGAAAGAGCGGCCTGGCACCTTCCGGATCTTCCGAGCGTACCCGCGACAGCAGGCCCATGGACCGCAGGAACGCCTGCTGCCGCTCAGGCCCCGAGCGCAAGGCGATTTGCGCCGTGCCCGCATTGGAAGACTGCGCCAGAACATCCCGCACGGTGAGTGTCGCCGGCATGTGCTCGGCGTCGTGGATGGTGTAGCGGCCCACCTTGAAGCCGCTGCCGATCCGCAAGGACTGGTCGAGGCGGACGGTGCGATCCTGCATCGCCAGCGTGAAGGCGAAAATCTTGAACACTGACCCGAGTTCGTAGACGTCGCGCAGCATCCGGTTGCGGTCGGGATTGCCGCGGTCCTGCGGCTCCGGCGGCGCGTTTGGATCGCGCAGCGACGTCATGGCGAGAATTTCGCCGGTGTTGACGTTCAGCACGATGCCGCCGGCGGCGCGCGCATTGTACTCGCTCATCGCGGCCTGCGCCTGCTCGGTCAGCACGAACTGGATGCGCATGTCGAGCGAGAGCTGCGTGCGCTGCCCCCGCCGCAAGGATTTATCGAGGCCAAGTTCGATGCCGGTCACGCCTTTGCCGTCCGCATCGGTCTGGCCGATCACCTGCGACGCTGCGAGGCCAAGGGGGTAGTAGCGCTTCATAGCCGGATCGAACTCGAGACCCGAGAGGCCCAGCTCGGTCAAGCTGTCCTGCACGTCCGGCGTGACCTGCCGTGCCACGAGCACGAATTGATTTGGCTTGCGCCGCCCTTCCATGTCGCGCAGCAGCCGCTGCTCGTTGGCGCCTGTCGCCAGCGCGAGTTCATGGGCGGCCCCTGCCGTATCGGCGAGCATGTACGGCTCGACCGAGAGATCGTGCGTGATCAAATCGCGCGCCAGCAATTCGCCGTTTCGATCCAGGATATCGGCGCGGCTCGCTACGGCGTGTGGCGACAGCAGGGCGGCGTTGGCGGGCACACCGTGCAGCAGCGTGAGATGAAGCAGGCGCACTCCAATCAGGGTGAAGGCGAGGACGCAGGCGACCGCAGCAATGCCAATCCGCCGCTGCACGATGGTCGGAGAGGCGTTCATGCCATTCAGTTGCTGGCCATGTCCGACGTGCCAGCATTGTCCGGCACCGTCACCACCGCGGCGGCCGACCTCAGCTCCGCATCGGCAGCCACATTGTCCCCGCGCCGCGGCAGCAGGCTTGTGGAGGCAAGCACGACCGCCGGCTTGTCGTCGTCCGTCGTGGAAACCTCCGAGGCGTGCCCGACCTGGGCCGGCGCGGAAACCCGCGCCCACTCCGCCTGCAGGGTTTCAGCGAGCTGCCGTTCGTCCGCAATGTGACGATGGACCGACACCAACTGGAGGCGCGCCACGCGCGTCTGCTCCGAGACCTGGTAAAGCGCCAGGCAGGCGAGTGCGGATAATGCGAAGCAGAAGAAGTTGATGACGCGGATCATTGTCTTTCTCCTTCAGGCCGCGAGCGCGGTGCGTTCGGCGGCGCGGAGGCGGGCTGAACGGGCGCGGGGGTTGCGTGCGATTTCTTCCGAAGCCGGCATGCGGGCGCCGGACCACAAAAGGCGAAAGGTCTGGCGCCTCCGGCTCTTCGCCTCCGGCGCATGACGCGAAGCGGATGCCGGCCGGCTTCGCTCCGCGAAGAAGCGCTTCACCATGCGATCTTCGAGCGAGTGAAAGGCGACAACGGCGAGCCTGCCGCCCGCCTTCAGCACGCGTTCTGCGGCAGCCAATCCGCGCTCCAGTTCGCCCAATTCATCGTTCACGTAGATGCGTAGCGCCTGGAACGTGCGGGTCGCCGGATGAATGGGTTGGCGCGCAGCGGCGGGCCCCAGCGCCTTCGCAACAACATCCGCCAGTTCCTGGGTGCGGGTGAGGGGGCGCACCGCCACAATGGCGCGTGCGATGCGGCGGGCATGCCGCTCTTCCCCGAAGCGCCAAATGATATCGGCCAATGTGTTTTCATCGGCGGTGTTGACGAGATCGGCCGCTGAGGGCCCACTCTTGCTCATGCGCATGTCAAGCGGGCCATCTTCGCGGAAGGAAAACCCGCGCTCCGGCGTGTCCACTTGATAAGAAGAGATGCCCAGGTCGAGCACGACGCCATCGGCCTGGGTATCATCCGTTTCGGCGAGCAGCGAATCCATTTCGGAGAAGTTGCCCTGCGCCAGCGTCAGCCGGCCGGCGTAGTCGCTAGCCAGTGCTGCGCCGCGCGCGATCGCTTCCGGATCGCGGTCGATGGCGAGCACGCGGCACTCGGCTTTCTCCAGCAACGCCCGCGTGTAGCTGCCGCCGCCAAAGGTGCCGTCGATGTAGCGGCCACCATCCTGCGGCGCGATGGCATCGAGGACAACGTCCAGCATCACCGGCACGTGGCCGCTCATAACGTCCCCGCTTCGTAGGCGCGCTGCATCTGCTCGATGCGCGCGCGCTCGACCGGCTCGAACGTCGTCGGGTTCCAGATCTCGAACATCCGGTCGAGACCGGCAAACAGAATGCGATCCTCAATGCCCGCATGCGTCACGAGCTCGTCGGGCAGGCGCACGCGGCCATCGTCATCGAGTTCGAGATAGCGAGCCTGCGCAAAAAGCGCGGTGGCCTGCGCCGCGTAATCGCGGCTGAAGATGGGGTTGAAACTCTTCAGGCGCTCGTCGGCTTCAGCAAACAGAGCCTCACCGAAGCCATTCAGCGCCGGATGGCCGATGGACCGGATACAATAAAACCCACCATTTTGCTGTGCAGAGAGAACTTGGCGGAATTGCGCGGGAACGCTGACGCGGCCTTTGGCGTCCAGCTTGTTGACGAATTTCCCGACGAACCGCTGCACGGCCCCCACGCCCCTGTCCCGGCGGTTGCCCGTCCCGAACACCTGGACCTGGGGCCGCCTCCCCTGCCGGATGCCGTGCATCCGGTGTGTGGGAATTCATGGGATAACATGGGCCACGGACTTTCGTCAATGGAAAAAGCACAAGAAATTGAGGGGCTTGTGTCTATATCTGGATTGCAGATATCTACACCTAGGAATTTCTGGAACAAAGCCGCAACTGTGGAAGGGCTGGTTTACCGTCCTAACTCAAAGGTTAACGGCTGCTGGTAAATCTATTCTTAACGACACCCCGCAAGCGGACCCTATGTTGACCCCGATTCGCAGTCCCTCTAAGCGGCGCAAGGGCTGGAGAATCGGATGAACGACATTCCAAGGCCGGAAGCTCTCGTTACCGCACCGGCAGCCGGCGCGCTGCCGCGGTTCGCCAGCATAGAGGATCTGATCGCGCGGACACGGCCCACGCTGCCGGTCTACTGCCTGTTTCCGGAGCGCTTTGCTGCAGCCGCAGCGCGGTTCACGGATTTCCCGGGCGACGCGCTCTATGCGGTGAAAGCCAACCCGGCGCCGCAGGTTCTGGAACAGGTTTACGCCGCCGGCACTCGGCACTTCGATACGGCCTCGCTTGCGGAAATCGAATTGGTGCGCGGGCGTTTCCCCGACGCCGCCTGTCATTTCATGGCGCCCGTGCGTATTGCGGGAGCGGCCCGCAGCGCCTTCCACGAGCATGGCGTGACAGATTACGTCGTCGATTGCGATTTCGAACTCGACAAGCTGCTTGCGGAAACGGATTGCGGCAAAGGCTTGCGGATTTTTGTGCGCCTTTCGACGCCCTTGGGCGGTGCGCTGCTCGAGCTTTCCAGCAAATTCGGCACCACACCGGAAGATGGAGCGCGTTTGCTGAAGCGCGTGGCCGAGGCAAGCGCAACACCCGGCATCACCTTCCACGTCGGCTCGCAATGCCTGTCGCCGTTTTCGTATGCGCAGGCGATTGAAATGGCGAGACGCACCGAAGAGCTGGCCGGCATCACCGCGGACGCGCTCGACATCGGCGGCGGATTCCCGGGCCCTTATCACAACAACGACGTGCCGCCCTATGGCCGCTACTTCGACACCATTCGCGAAGCAGTCGCCACGTTGCCGAACAAGCCAAAGCTTTTGTGCGAGCCGGGGCGCGCGCTGATTGCCGAAGGCGTTTCGCTGGTCACGCAGGTGGTGCTGCGCAAGGACGACAAGCTGTACCTGAACGACGGCATCTACGGCAGCTTCGATGAACTGACCTTGCCGGGGTGGACGGCCGATTATCCCTTGCGTGTATTCCGGCTCGACGAAAACGGGCAGGCAATCTTGCGGGCAGAAGGCAATTTGCAGTCCGGCGGCCATTCGCCTTTCCGCGTCTATGGACCCACCTGCGACACGCTGGACGTTCTCCCGCGGCCGCTGAAGCTGCCCGACGATACAAGGGCGGGCGACTACATCGTGGTGGACGCAATCGGCGCCTATTCCGTGGCGCTGCGGACCGACTTCAACGGCTTCTATCCGGACAGTTGGGCCGTCATCGGGAACTGACGTTCCATTCCTGGCCAACGGACTGTTAACCGCTCTGCGTTAACGCAGGGCTTATGAAATCCATCTCTCCCCGCGAACGGCTCAACCGGCTGGTGGAACTCGCCGCCGAAACAAGCGCGGCTGCGCGCCGAGAGCTCACGAATGAGGTCGCCGACCTGCTGCTCGATTGGCCTTCGGCTTATCCGGAGGCCATGCGCGAACCGTTCGAAGCGCTGCTGGAGAAATCGCTCGCGGACATCGAGCCGAAGGCACGCGCGCTGCTTGCCGACCGGTTTGCGAAACGAGGTGGGATTCCACTTCCGATCCTGAACGCCCTTATCTTCGATGCCGTGCCGGAAGCGCGCGCGGAGATCCTTTCGCGCAACGGCGCCGCAGCCAAGGAATACGCACTGGGCGACGTTTGCGCCGAAGAAAGCGCTCTTCTCGCGGGGCTTCGCGTGGCGCACATCGACGACATTGCGCCTGTGTTGTCCGCTCACCTGCATATTCCGCAGCCCACAGCCGCCCGCATTGTCGCAGACGTCTCTGCCATAACACTGGCAGCCCTGTGCCGCGGCGTGGGCCTGTCACGGCCGACTTTTTCGGCGCTTGCCGTGTTGAGCAGCCCATCGGCGAACGCAGACGAGCACTATCGCCGACTTGCCGCCTACGACGAGGTGCCTGACCGCGCAGCGGCCTCGCTGCTTTGTCATTGGCGCGGACAGGCCGAACCGCAAGCGGCGGAGGCGGCCTAGTCCACCTTTTCTTTCTTGGTGTGCCTGTCGCGGCAGGCGAAATGCAGATGGATTGCCATTACGCCGCCGGTTGGGTATTTGATCGGCGCCAAGCAGGCCGCCTTAGCTCAGCCGGTAGAGCAACGCATTCGTAATGCGTGGGTCGGGTGTTCGAGTCACCCAGGCGGCACCACCTTCCCCCCATCTCAACACGCCCCGGCTTCACCGGCAGCCTCGTGCTTGAGAAATGTCGCAGAAATCTCGCAGAAACTCGCCGAATATCTTGCAGATTGCTGAAAACCGTGCAATGAATGTGCCGAAACGCGGCGGACAGGGCCATGAGCGGCAGGCTGGTGCAGCGGCAGGACCATCTCGGCTTCCTCGCCGAGTTGAGGGCGAACCTGAAGCAGGCGCAGCAACGTCCCGGGATTTCCTCCGAGGAGCGCGGCCGGTTCTCGCGCTGGATCGAGCACGCGCAGGCCCTTGAAGGATTGCTGGGCGCCCCCGCTGCCAGGAACCATAGCGTCGCGGTGGTGGAGGCAGATGCGGATTTGCCCCCCGCGCTGCTAAAGGAACTGAAGGACGGCCGGAGCGATGAACTGGAGCGGCAGATCCTTGCGGTGCTCGCGGCGTGCGGCGGCCGCGCCGATCTCGACCAGGTGCTGATCGGCCTCTATCGCGGTTTCGGCATCATCCAGAAGCGCCGCGTGCTGCAGAACAAGCTCTGGCGGCTGGTGCGCACCGGACGCATCGCCAAGGCGAAGGACCGCCGCAATGTCTTTGCCCTCAACGCGCCGGCGGACCGCAGCCGTCGTGCCAAACGAAAGAAGCGGGACCGATGAGCTCCGCTTCCGATTACTTTCCCTCGCTGATCCACGAGGGCGGAGATGGCAATGCCGAGGATTCGTCCTCTCTTCGCAAACGGAAGAAGGTGGGCAGGCGGCCTGAGTCGCCAGAGCACGCGTTCAAAATAGCCTGGTGCGATTGGGCGGCCGGTCTGGTCATCGGGCTGATGCCGCTGCTTTGCCACCTGCTGTTGCATTACGCTGCGCGCTCTGCCCCCGACTGGGACGACAACTGGGCGCCGGACCTTCTGTTCATCACCATCAGCAATTCCGGCCTGGTGGCCGTCACCGTTTTCACCCGCATGCTTGGCGCGCACCTTTCGATCTCCAGTCTCACGCCGGCGATGCGCATTATATGGGGTCTCACCATTGTGTGCTTCGCGCTAGCCTCGATGCTCTACGGAGCGGCGGTCACCGGCATGGGAAACCGCTGGACCAGCTGGGCGGCGCTGATCTTCGTGATCTTCTCCGCCTTTTGCTCCCTGAGTTTCGAACTGGCGGTGGCACGCGAACACTTCGCCCCGAAGCGTGCCGACAAGGCGTCGGGGCACGAATAAAAGCAAAGAAGGGCCGTAGACCTCAGGCATGATATACGGATTTCATTTCAACGCCGCCGAGATGGGCGGCGCACTGCTGGCGGTAATCGCATTCGCGGCGGCTTGCGCCGTGCTCCTGCTGGCAGCGGTGCTGGCGCTTTCTCTCTTGCGCGTGGCGCGCGAATCCCGCTCGCGACACCTCGCAAAATCCGCACATCATGCTGCGTCCGCCCGCGCGCCCAGGCGGCCGCAAAAGCCGCACGCGGAGCAGCACGTCGAGCCGCATTCGCAGGCTAGAACTTCTGCGAGAAGGTGAGCGCGATGGTCCGCGGCCGCCCCGGCAAGATGTAGGTCTGGAAGCCGCAGGTACCCGTGGTGCATTCGGCATAGCGACCTTGTTCGTCCCGGTCGTCGAATGCATTCAGCAGCGCCAGCTCAAGAGACCACGAATCGCGCTCTATTCCCGTCGTCAAATCGAAGGTTGTGAACGCCTGCACCTTGCCCAGCAGATTCCGCTCGAAAATCCGCAGATCCGCCCAGCGGCCGCTTTCATGCACCAGCGATCCCTGCACATGCGCAGTTAAATCGTCCCAGAGGCTCCACTGGTAGCGCGCCGTCGCATTCAGCTTCCATTTCGGCGTAATCGGTAGCTGCGTGCCCGCCGGCGCCCGCACCGCGTGGGTGGCGCAGTCGCCGTTGCAGTAGGGCGTCGACAGCGTCGCGTCGGTGTAGGCGCCCGAACCGGTGAGCGTCAGCCCGTCGATGGGCAGCCAGGAGATTTCGCCTTCCGCGCCCTTCGACGTCGCCTGGCCCACGTTGTCGATGATGGTCACGGAGTTCGGCCCGAGGAAGGGAAACTGGAACTTGTTCCAGTTCTCCCAGAACAGGTCGCCGTTGATCCTCAGGCGATTGTCGTTCCAGCTCGTTTTCCAGCCCACTTCGTAATTGTCGAGCGTGTCGGAGGCATACGGCCCGACACCGGGAATGTCCGTTCGCCGGTTGACGCCGCCGGGACGAAAGCCGGTCGAGTAGGTGAAGTACACCATCCGGTCGTCGTCGATCTGCCAGGTCAGGTTCACCTTGTGCGTTTCGCCAGTCTCGTTCACCTCGGCGTTGAGGTTGGTGCAGGGCCCGTGATCCACCGAGGTCGGCGCAAAGCAGTGCACGTCCGGCGGGACTTCATAACTCTGGAAACCGAAGAAGCCTTCCAGGGAGTTGTCCGCCTTGAACAGCCGTAGCCCACCCGTCAGCGTCAGGTTCGGCAGAATGTCGTAGGAGGCTTCGCCG
>Ga0157372_10003940_pt1 | contig 15946 bp, 22 predicted proteins | sample C55metaG_FD_115307 | JGI IMG/M metagenome (GOLD analysis project Ga0157372, IMG submission 115307) | Corn rhizosphere microbial communities from Kellogg Biological Station, Michigan, USA - C5-5 metaG | ecosystem: Host-associated > Plants > Roots > Rhizosphere > Soil | place: USA: Michigan... | reverse complement strand
CGATGCGTGGTTCAAGCTATTCATATCTACAAGAAATTGTTATCTAGATGTTTACATGAGCATATTGTACTGTAATTTCGGGCAGACAGCTTATTTTGCTGCCCGATACATAGCGTTAAAGTATGATAGCTCCAAAGATGCCATCTAATGAAGCCGAACGGCTGGCGGCACTGCATGATTATGATTTGCTGGATACACTGCCGGAACAACAGTATGATGCCATAACCCGCGTAGCATCAGAAATATGCGGAATGCCCATCTCCGTCATTTCTTTGATAGATAGCGACAGGCAATGGTTCAAATCGGCACAGGGACTGAATGCAAAGGAAACACCAAGGGAGCATGCCTTCTGCGCCCATGCAATTTTACAGCCCGATGAGATAATGGTTGTAAATGACTCCGCACAGGACGAACGTTTTCATGATAACCCTTTGGTCACTGGCATTCCTAATATAGGCTTTTACACAGGTGTGCCATTAGTAAATGAAAATGGGCTGCCATTAGGCACCTTGTGCGTTATGGACACTAAACCTAACAAGCTGACACCGGAGCAGCAGGTAACACTGAAAGCACTGGCCAGCCAGGTAGTAGCTTATTTTGAACTGCATAGGAAGAACAGGGAACTTGCATCCCGAAAGCTGGAGCTTGAGCGACTGAATCAGGAATTGGAACGCTTTGCCTACGTTGCTGCCCATGACCTAAAAAGTCCTTGTAATTCATTGATAATGCTTTCTGAAGCGCTTAATGAAGTTTATGGACAAATACTCGACGAAGAAGGAAAGGAAATGATAGCAATGCTGGCCATGAGCGCTACCACACTTACCGGCCTGGTAGATGGGATATTACAGCATACGCGCGAGGTGAATATGGAAATGAAAAAGGAATATTTCAGCTTTAGCAGCCTGGCCGAAGAACTGAAGCGTGTCTTACATATTCCACCTGGCTTTTGTTTTACTTATGACGCCCCTGAACAAGATCTTTTTGCACCACGCCATGCACTGCTACAGGTAATGCTAAACCTCTGCGTGAATGCCATTAAGTATAACGACAAAAAAGAAGGCACACTGCATATTGCAGCAAAAGATGAGGGCAGCTATTATTATTTTGAAGTAGCCGATAATGGCGCTGGTATACCTGAATCCAAATTTGAAAAGATATTTGAGCTCTATGCTACCCTTGGAACACAAGACCGTGACAACAAACGCGGCTATGGCATAGGACTGAGCACTGTAAAACGACTGATTGAAAAACTGGGCGGAGAAATAAGTGTTAAATCTGAAATAGGGAAAGGCAGCACTTTTTATTTTACGATCCCTAAGTAGGGTTCGATGTATTTAAAAAATTTTGAGGCAGCCAGTTACATGGCTGCTTTTTGTTTATATTCGTCTTCAACTAATCTTTCAAACCCCTAATATGCAAATCAAAAAAGCCCTTGCCGCAGCAGCCTGCGGAATTATTATCCTTGCAACCGCCTGTCATAAGGATAAAGATAAAAACAACACGACAACAACTCCCAAGACGCCTACAGACTATCTAACAGATGCTAAATGGAAAACAACTTCCTACCGAAGCTTTTATGCAGATGCGGATACTTCATATAGCCAGGACTATTATCAAAACGGTATTGACGCTTGTGCAAAAGATGATTTTGAAATATACCTTACAAACGGAACAATAGTAGATAACGTAGGGGTTTTGAAGTGTGATAGCACTGAAGATCAAACAGACAGTACCGGCAGATGGTTGTTTATTGATAATAATAGCAAACTGGTTTTTAGCTATGACAGCAGCAGTGATACGGCGGTTATTCTTCAACTGAATGCAACCACATTAAAATATGCGATGAATTTTAGTGATCCGGTCATTACAGAAAGGGATACTATAACTTGTACAAATATTAAATAGTTACAAAGCAGCCAACCGGCTGCTTTTTTATTGCCTTAACCTATACCTGCAACCAACGTCTTATCTTTGCGCCACGCAATAGAAGCAATACGTTACAGAGGATCACATGAGCTCGATATTTGGGAGAATAAATTTTAATGGCGCCCCTGTGGCAGACGTAATGCCTGTTATGAAGGCACGACTGAACCACTGGAATGCAGACCGTACCGGTGAATATATAAAAGACAACATAGGTCTGGGGCAGTTAACCCTATTCAACACGCTTAGCTCTAAACACAAGCAACTACCCGTGTATAAAAACGGGCTTGTGATTGTAGCAGATGTGTGCCTGCATAACAGGGCGGAGATTTGTAAGCTTTTGGAACTGGCCGATGAAGAGGTGTTACACACAGATAGCGATCTGCTGCTGGCGCTTTACCGTATACATGGGGCTGATTGTGTAAAATACCTGCTGGGCGACTTTGCGTTTGTCATATGGGATGAAGCAAGACAGTCACTTTTTTGCGCACGCGACCATATGGGCGTGAAACCGTTCTTTTATACATACAATGCTAACTATTTCGCTTTTTCTACTGAAAAGAAGGGCTTGCTGATAATGCCTGATATGGATAAAAAACTGAATGAAGGCTATTTATTCAATCAATTAATGCCGCCTATCAATCAATATCCTGATACAACCTTATATAAATATATACAGAGGCTGCCTGCTGCACACACTTTACAAATAAAAAACGGACAAATAACCATTTTGCAATATTGGCAGCTCGATTGTGAAACTGAAATAAAACTTGGCTCTGAAAATGAATATTACGAAGGACTGCGTCATCATTTTGATGAGGCAATAAAATGCAGGCTCCGTAGTGCTTATGAAGTAGGATCAGAGCTTAGCGGCGGGCTTGATTCCACTGCTATAGTTGGTGCGGCAATGAAATTCTCACCTGATGGTATATCCACGTTTTCAAATACACTTGCGGCACACATAACAGATGAAAAAATGCTGTCGCAAAGTGAGCGCCAGTATATTGAAGCTACCATTAAGTATTTTGATATAAAGCGCGCCACACTCGTAACAGAAGATATATGGGATAACCCGCTGGATGAAACTGATTTTGCACTGGATGTAAATGACGGGCTTGAATACTGGAATCCACTGTGGCAGATAGCAATGAAAAAGGCTGCAATGGCACAGGGTGTACGCACACTGTTATCAGGCTTCCCCGGCGATGAAATGGTAACCTATAAAGGTCACCATCATTATATGCACCTGCTGGATACTAAGCAATATGGCAGATACTTTAGGCAGATGACCACGCGCCGCGAACTGAATTTACGCCTGCCTGCATTGGTGCCTTACAGCATTAGCTATGCAATGCACAAGCTCAGCAACCTGCTTTTTATCTACGATAAAAAGATGAGGCAGGTTGGCAGTACGTTTAAGATACCTCTAAAATATAAGCTGCAGCGCAATGATGCAATATGGACAGGGGAGCATTTTAAAAACCGCTTCCGTAGCTACAGGCATTTCCAGGCAAACCGTATACAAATAGCGCATATACAGCTACGTATGGAATCAGAAACGAGATATGGCATTTATTTCAGGATGGAGCCGCGTTTCCCGATGGCAGATATAAGGCTGACACAGTTTTACCTGTCGATGCCAAATGAGCTGAAGCATAATGAAACTATAGATCGCCATGCATACAGGCAGGCAGTAAAGGAATACCTGCCGCCGGAAGTGTTTACAAGGGTAAAGAAAACAGGGAACATGGCGCCATTTTTAGTTAATGAAGAAAAAGCAGCAGAAAGGCAAAAAGCAGCTAGAGATATTTTAACATTGCTAAATAACAATTTACAATTACCATTAAATATTAATGTCAATAAATCAATGAACTATGCTTCTATAGATGTGATCCGATGGCTACAAAAATTGCCTTATTTAAGATAATGCGATGTATTTGCACATCAAACAAACATAGGTATGGAGCAGACAAACAACCAAAGCATAGCTACGGAAAAAAAGAAATGGGAGACACCAAAGGCAGAAGTGATCTCAAATGATACTGTGAAGTCAGGTTCTGTTCCCTCCGGACCTGAAGGGGGAATTACAACAGGCTTTGGACACTACTACTCTTAATTAGATCATGAAATCAAACACTCAAGACATTATTGTAAAAAAAGAAATGGGAAACACCAAAGGCGGAAGTGATCTCAATTGATACCGTAAAGTCGGGTACTGTCCCTACCGGTCTGGAAGGGCAATTTACAACCGGAGGTCTTCAGCATTACCAATCTTAGTTACTTACATTCTTATAGATAGCCTCGCATAGCGGGGCATTTTTTGCGTGCATGTTTTTTTTTAATAGATGCTTTTTATATTTGTAGCTAAAGATCAAATATGGAACAAATAAATAACCAAAGCATAGCTACAGAAAAAAAGAAATGGGAAACACCAAAGGCAGAAGTGATCTCAAATGATACTGTGAAGTCAGGTTCTGTTCCCTCCGGACCTGAAGGAGGGTTTACAGTACACTTTGGAAGCTACTACTCTTAATTATTTCATTTTATATATTATATAGCCCCGCATAGCGGGGCATTTTATTTTATATTAATTTATAAACAGCAATAAATTAGCATTATCACCCCTATGTAAATCAGTTACTTTAGCTGACTATGGTAATAGTTGCGACCTTTTCATAAATATTGCTCGGGAACAAAATTTGTGAGTTATGGGTAAAAGAGCTATATCATGGAACAGAATCTACAACCGGCAGTAAGCAAAAAACAATGGCAGTCACCCAAGATCGAAATTATAAGCAGGGATGTGATACAAAGCGGTATTGATATCCATTACATTGAAGCCAGTCTTACTATCAACCAGATGTCAATGGGCGCTGGTTCTTAAATATTAATGGGGTGTAGATAAGATAGCTTGCCTTCACCCCATTCCTTTAATTGATTAATATACTATAGATAACCAAACTCCCTCATAACACCTTTATGCTTTTTTATAATTGCATTGGCCTGGGTCTCTGTCAGTTCATTTTTCCAATTACCGGCCTTGCCCTGTCGAAAAAATTGTTTACTGGCTGCGTTCTTTTCCTGGAAGCCTTTTTCACTTTCCTGCTTTTTAAGCTTGCTGAACTGTGTAGCATCTATAGCTGCCTGTATGGTATCATCGCTATACTGCCAGCCTACTTTCTTAATTACTTCGCTGAATGTTTGCAGTGGTGCTGCTAACATATCTTCATACCGGACAAAGTATACGGGAAATGCAGGCCCGTCTATCCAGCTTTGCACATGCCCACTCCAGTCATACATCAGTTGAGGAAACTGGTTATTAATGTTGTGGTTCCCCTTTTGTGCGGCCAGCTTACCTTGTGGGTTGTTCATCAATGCGATGGCCTCATCAATAGTAGAATTATTATGATTCGCAAAAGATGCCACAACATCCAGCGGATTGCGTATTATATAGATCGCAGCATGTGTCACATCTTCCGGCATTATTGATTGTCCTTCTTCATTATACACAAAGGCATCATGCACCTTTACAATGCTTAACTGATTTAATGCAGCAGCTTTTGCGCGGTACACTTCCGGAAGCAGTATTTTTACTTCTTCATCATATAAATAACGCGAGTCAATATCGCTGATAGCATCAAATACACCTCTTGCAGACAGTATACCATCGGTATCCATATCATTGATCTCTACCTCGCCTTCATTAAGTAATGCAGTAAGAAATGCACGGAACCATGTATTACCCGATTTTGGATAGGATGCCAGCCAAAGGATTTTATTGGGTATGATGTTCTTTGCCATTAAAAAAGTTTTTCAATGGTTTCTGTCAGCTCTTTAATCGTATTACCTTTTCCCAACGGACGATGCACTTCGTAAACTTCCACCTCCTTAGCTATCTTATTGAGCAACTTGAAATAAGTAAGGCGTAGCTTATTTCCTGTGATAAGGTTCTTGCGGTAAGCATGTGCTTCCAGCTTCTGGAATGCATCTATATTGTTCAGCTTCTTTACAGATAATTCTGCGATACTGTTATCTGTGCACAAGATGAAAATTTTGCTGACAGGCACTGCATCGATCGTGAACACATCATGAAAGAATTGCCCATACTTAGGAAGTTGCGGCCTGATAGTGAAATCCCTTGCATAATTTTCCTCACCTAATTTTTTTATACTGTCTTCCCACAGTTTCATCATTGGGTAAGAGGATGTACCTGTTATCACATTTTCATCCGCATCCAGCACACACACATCATCAGTAAATATTTCATAACCTTTTTGTTCGAAAGCTGCCAGTGTAGTAGACTTGCCCGCACCTGAGTTACCAGTGAATAGTATAAGGTTATCGTTCTTAATAATACCGGATGCATGTAGTGGTATCCTGCCTCGTTGATAGGTGATCATTGCCATGACAGTGCCTAGCAGAAAAAGACGCACACTGTGCAGGTCAATACCTTCAACAGGTTCAACAATAATGGCATTCCCATGCGCTGTGTAATAACGGCTGATATTCTTTATGGTAAGAATGTACTCATCGTCACCAATGATCGAGAAAGCTCTTTTATACGTCTCCCCTTGTAATTGCTCCGGTACTTTACCTATGGTAATAGTTACATCGGGGTTGATGAAAGCGGCAGGCTGAAGTTCCGGAAATTCTATTTCCGATAATATATCAAGGCCGAAGCCATGGTATTGAAACATGGTGTTATATATTTCTCTGATCCTACTTAAGTTAACGCCTGTAATGGCTAAAGTGCGCGAAATTAATATTTATAACCTAATTAGTTTGCCAAAGCAATATCTTTAAAACGTGCTAATATATTGTGCGAATAAAAGCAACTGGTACTAAATAAATATTTCAATAAATAGTAAACACATCTATTCGTTTTAATGCCACTTGCTGTGACCTATTTACTAAATTTTAAATTATTAATAATGCTACCTTTGCGCGCCTAATGTGAATAGATTATGCGTGCAAATTTTTATGCTTTGATTTTATGCCTGCTGGCGGCAGCAACCACACAAGCCCAGTATTATTTCCTCGATAGCAAAATCACTACTACAAAAACGATTGGCACCAATCCTTACTTCGGACATAGTGTGGCAGTTTCGGGTGATGGCAATACAATGATGATAGGCGCTACGCTGGATAGTGGTAACAGGGGAACTGTTTTTGTTTATAAAAAAGTAAATGGTTCCTGGGTTGATGATACTACCTTAACACCTGTAGGGCATTTCCCTTATCCTGTATCTTCAAGTTATACTAATTATGGTTTTGGCAGTGATATAGCACTTTCCTACAACGGCAATACTGCGATCATAGGCCGTGCGGGCGATAACGACCAGGGCGCGGTATGGGTGTGGGACCGTGGGGGCAATGGTATATGGAGCACCACTGGGCGTATAGGGTTACCTACTAACGGAACCCTATATTTTGGATGCGCATTTGGCGCTACAGTAGATATATCAGACGATGGCAATACAGCAGTAGTGGGCGCACCTAATTACGACAATACGAATGGCGCCATATTCGTACTTACACGCAGCGGCTCATGGTATCCAGGTATGTTGTTTGGTGGCGGCGGCAACTATGGCAGCGGCCTTGCAATTTCAGGCAACGGTATACGCATTGCCGCAGGGGGACCTATCAGCAGCCGCATGGATTACTGGGATTACAGCACATCGCAAGGATGGACATATAAAGGCTATTTTGGCTACATGCCGCCTGCAAATACTTACCTCGGCAGCTCACTGGACCTTAGCTATAGCGGCGATACAATGGTGGTAGGCAGCATTAACTTTGGCGTTAGCTTATCCGGTGCAGTAACACTGGCATATAATGGCACAGCATGGTCACAGTTTGGCGGAGATATTAAAGTGTCCACCGGCTTCCTTGGCGTAAAGGTAAAAATGACCAACGATGGTAAAATGATAGCTATGGGCCTGCCATACGAAAACAATGGCGGCGGCGGCGTAGTGGTAACGACCCTTGGCGCTAACGGGACATGGAATACACCGATACAAACTATTGGCGGGCCCGCTACAGGCAAAAACGCACACCAGGGCGATGATATATCCATTAGCGCTGATGGCAGTGTACTGGTTGCAGGCGCTTATGCTGATAATAATGGCAAAGGCGCAGCTTACGTATCCAACGCTGCTGTTCCGCAAATTACTACGGGTAGCATCAGCGGCTCACCTTTCTGTGAAAGTACATCTTACAATACTACGGTCAGCTTTACAACAAACATTAAAAACGGAACATTTAACGCAGAGCTTTCTGATTTCAGCGGCAGCTTCCAGTACCCTACAGTCATTGGCACAAGCAGTAGCAGCCCTATACAGGTAACTATACCGTCTGGCGCGGCTAACGGTAACCAATACCGCATACGCGTAAAATATGCCGGCAATGGCAACCTGAACCTGGATTATGCAGGTACTGATAACGGCGCAGACCTTGAAGTAAATACATGCCCACCGGCTGGTGTAAACAAAATAAGTGTACGCAATATAAGTGCATATCCCAATCCGGTACATGATATATTACATATCAACAACCTGCAGGAAGATGCCGATTATTATATTTATACTACTACAGGCATAAGTGTACAGAAAGGCATAGTAGATGTTGCAACTGGCAATATAACCCTGAACGTTCCAAATGGCATTTACTTTTTACAGCTAACACAAAATGGAATACATATTGCAACACTTAAAGTGGCAATACAGTAACAGTAATCTTTCATAAAGAAAAGCTCCTCAGTTTTGAAGAGCTTTTTTGTTTATCAGCTTACTGTCTTTTATAAACAAAGCTTTTTCCATTGCTGAGGTACATAATAGAAAGCGTTTTATCGTCGAGCCCATTAAAGGCATAGCACATATCATCACCTACTTTCAGGTATATCTCGCCGTTATCTGTGCCATTACAGCTTTGGTATGATATCGTATAAACGCTTGTGTCGGGATTCTTACCGTTATAGATAGCTATCTGTTTATCAGCAGTAAATACCAGCACCGATTTGTTATCATCCTCGCTAACCCATTTACCCTGTATCAGTTTATTATACATAGCCACGCTGTCTTTTTGCAGCTTGGTAAGTGCTACAGCCACAGCAGTAGTTTTACCGGCAACACCCGGCACAGCAGTAGCAGCACCTATACCTGTAGCCAGTTCATCCGTTTCTGTTTCTTCTGTCTTATTTGTATTATTTGTACAAGACGATCCAAATAATACTGCAATAAGAATAATGTAAATAAATGAGTGTTTCATGAAGTATAATTTTCATTATCAAATCAAAAGATAGAGCAAATACACTGCAGATACCGACATTAGTATCAGCGTTATCCACCCGAAAATATTAGTATGCAGCTTATTAGTATTGCTGCCCATGATCTTTTTATTGTTGCTGATGTGCAATACCACGGCTATCATTACCGGCGCTGTTAGTCCATACAAAATGGCGGTGTAGAAAAGCTCATGTATCGGGTTAAGGCCAAAATAATTAATAAGCACGCCCACAACTAATGATACTATGATAACACCATAAAAAGGTTTGGCCTGAAAGAACTTCTTATCGAGCCCGCTTTTCCAGTTAAATGTTTCTGCACACATGTAAGAGATAGAACCGCTAAGTACGGGTATACCCAGGAAACCGGTCCCTATTATTCCCAATGCGAAAAGCGCATAGGCAAGATTGCCTGCTACAGGACGTAAAGCATTTGCGGCTTGTTCCACGGTATCTATCTTATGTACCCCATGTGAGTATAACACGGTACCGCAGGTTAGTATTATAAAATACATTACAAGGTTGGAAAAGAACATACCAATATTCACATCCTCGCGCACATCACTGAGTATGCGCTTATCTACAATGACCGATTTCTGCTTTATATCTTCTGCTTCCATCGTAGCCTGCCAGAAAAAAAGATAGGGGGATATAGTGGTACCGAGTATGGCTACGAGTGTACTCATAAAATCTTTATCCAGTTTTATTGTGGGCACCACTGTTGCATGCAGTACTTTAGGCCAGTTAGTATCTGTAATAAATGGTACAACAAGATAGACCAGCAATATGATACAAAACCATTTCAGTACAGAGGCAAAGCGCTGATAAGGGAAATATATAACACCCAGCATAATCATCAATGTGAAAATAATACTGAATGCAAATGAAGGTATAGCCGGCACTATAAGATTGGCCACAGCTCCCATCCCGGCTATATCGGCGCCTATATTAAGTATTATAGCCGGAAAGGAAAACAGGATCATCATCCATAGTATCCATTTAGGATAATATGTTTTGAGCGTGGCAGTAAGTCCTTGTGTAGTAACAACGCCGATGCGGGCACACATGCCCTGCACGGCTGCCATTAACGGAAACGTTACAAGCGCCGTCCATAATGTAGAAAGCCCAAACTGTGCACCAGCCTGCGAATAGGTGGCAATACCTGACGGGTCATCATCACTGGCACCTGTTACCAGGCCCGGGCCCAGGATCTTTAATATTTTTTTAAACCTACTTTCTTTTGTTTTCATGCATTTGAAAAAAAAACAAGCTTTAAGTTACAAATTAGTCAATCCATTTAACTTCAATATTAAAATAAACACTAAACTGCCTAACCTTCATCAGTGTTTTACCGAAACTTAATTTTGTATTTTATGATCTCATTACAGGCAATGGAATTAAACAAAGTATATAAAGACATTTTTGAGCTACCCCTGCTGGAAGAGATAATGGAAAAAGGCCAGTATATGACCTTTAAAGAAGGCGATGTAGTAATGAGTTCGGGTCAAACAGTACGTTTTATGCCAATGTTGCTTTCGGGGTCAATGAAGATAATGCGTACCGATGAAGAAGGTAATGAGCTGTTGCTATATTACGTGGATGCATATGAAGGCTGCGCAATGACGTTTACCTGCTGTATGCAGCGCCACCCCAGCGAAATAAAAGCTGTTGCTGAAGAGGACATTGAGCTGTTGGCAATACCTGTGGATGTAATGGATCACTGGATGATACAGTATAAAAGCTGGAGGAACTATGTGATGCGCACCATGCACGACCGCTTTAATGAACTTCTAAAAACAATTGACCAGATAGCCTTCCAAAAACTAGATGAGCGGCTGGTACGCTACCTGAAGGAAAAACAGCGTGTAACGGGTTCATCCCTGTTAAACCTGTCGCATGGGCAAATAGCCGCAGACCTGGCCTCATCGCGTGTGGTCATTAGCAGGCTCCTTAAAAAGCTGGAAGAAGATAAGCGCTTGCTCCTGTACCGTAACCAAATAAAGCTGTTGAAGGAAATGTAACAAAAGTAACCAACTGCAAATCTTTCATACACCACCTTTGTGTAGCGATCAAAACAAAACGCTTACACAATGAAAAAGAACATGGGCACGGCAGACCGCATTATTCGAATTTCGGTAGCCGTTATTATCGCGATCCTTTATTTTAAAGGGCTGATATCAGGAACTACTGCACTGATACTTGGGGTGGTAGCAGCAATATTTCTGCTTACAAGCTTCATAAGCTTCTGCCCGCTATATACCATTTTCGGACTATCAACACGTAAAAAGAAAAACATATGACACATGAGATCGAAACCCAGTGGATGGGCAAGATGCAATTCAATGCTTTGGTGAACGGGCACACCGTAATAATGGATGCGCCCGAACGCGTAGGCGGTGAAGACCTGGGACCAATACCCAAACCATTTGTTCTCTCTGCCCTCTCCGGCTGCACCGGCATGGATGTAATAGCGTTGATGCACAAAGCCGGTAAACAACTCACTGACCTGGACATAAAAGTAAGCGGTGAGATCAGTAAACAACCGCCCATTGAATATGTACGCATACATATCATTTACGACATGAAGGGCGCACCGGAAGATAAGGACGCAGCAATGGATGCTGTAACACAATCGCAGGAGAAGATATGCGGTGTAAGCCATATGCTTAAGAAGATTATGCCTGTAACATGGCAGGTATTATATAACGGCGAAGAAGTATTCAATAACCAAACTATGCCGCAAGTGGCAGCCCAGCTTAACTAATGAAACTTTTGCGGAAGTATAAGCTGACAATATTAGGCTTGCTGCTGGGTGCAATAACAGGCTTTCTGTACCAACACTACAAAGGATGCAGTAATGGCAGTTGTCTTATTACAGGCAGCCCCGTGGTGAGCACGCTATATGGTGCATTGACAGGGGCGCTCGTGTTCTCAGCAAGCATTGATCAAAAAGCCAGACAAAAACAAAAAACAAAATGATACAATTGATTAAAAAGCTATTCGGTATGACAGAAGCAGTAGATTATAAACAAATGGTAGCAAATGGGGCTATAATACTTGATGTACGCACAAAAGAAGAATATGCTGGCGGACATATCAAAGGATCGCTAAACATTCCTTTACAAAGCCTTACGGCTGCAAGCATAGCTAAGCTGGATAAGCAGAAGCCTGTCATTACATGCTGTGCATCGGGTATGCGCAGCGCATCGGCAAAAAGTATGTTGAAATCGCAAGGTTTTACAGAAGTACATAACGGCGGAGGATGGTATGGCCTTCAAAGCAAACTAAACTAAGTAATGAAAGAGAGATTATTATACAACTGGAGCATACAGCGCCTGTTTTATGTGCTGATGGGCTTGGGAATCATATCGGGGAGCATCGCAGAAAAGGAATGGATGGGTGCATTGCTCGGAGGCTACTTTTTATCTATGGGCGTATTCGCATTCGGATGTGCTGCACCAGGCGGTTGCAATACAGGCAGGTACAGCAGCAATGCACGTCAACGACAGGTGATAACAGATACTGAATATGAGGAAATAAAATAGCAGCTAAACATAAAAATCTACATAGGGCTGGTTTATTGAAAAGGTGAGAAGGGTTACAGATAAGACTGCCTGGGTTTTCCCGGGCGGTTTTTTTATGTTATCAATCGACCTCAATCATTTAATCCTTTGCCTTCCATTATCTGAGGTATACATTTTTCTATTCTTGCTGTACGTGTTGCAGATTGCTTCGCGGCAGAGAAATAAAGATTATATGCACGTTGCCGTCCCGGTGTTAATGCCATGAATGCCTTTTCAAACGAAGGGTATTCTTTAAACTTGGTTAGCAGTTCTTCGGGAAACACAAGCGTTGTTTTTTCTTTAAAATCAACTTTCAGTCCCGATTTCTCCGCTTCAATAGCTTCGCGGAGATATGCTTTCAAAGTAGGCTTCAATTTTGTTACCTGCTCCATACTGGCAAACTTAACGATACGTGCCGATTGTGTGTTAGCGCCGGGCTTTTCAAGGATATGTTTAGCATCTTTCAGCAAGGCACCTTTAAAAAAGCTTAGCACACAGTATTCTTTAAGCCGCTTATGATCGCTACGTTAGCGCCTTTATAAGTGTAGCACGGTTGATACCATTTCAGCTCTTCAGTAAGTCCGCTATCCAGCGCTATGGAGCGCAGCATTTCCATCTCTGCTTTCCATTTTTTGCTTTATCAAAAAACGAATCAACAGCAGGTTTCATAACTAGTTGTAGCGTATTTGTTCTTCTCTTTTCTTCAAGGCTTTCCGAAGCTCCATCCGCCGTACAAAAACACCCGCAAAGCTTATTCCAAGCCCTACCTTGACGGTGATCATGCCCATGCTCTTATTACCATTGCATAGCAGGATGGAACCGGTAACAATAAGCAGGAAACCTGCGATAAAAAATATGAACCTGGCAATTTTCATGAGCTTAAAGCATTATACATTTTGCAGGCAGCTAAAATAATAAAAATGCCGGGCAATGTACCCGGCATAGTCAACTTTGATCTTCTTTGATTATTGCATTACAGGCTGCATCATACTTACACGGTTGCCCTCCGTATCCTGGAACGATATCCATAGTCCCACGCCCGGGATCATCTGCGGCTCCATGCTTTGCTGGCCTTTTTCATCCATAGCACCCAATATTTTACCGCCACCGGCTTCTACAGCTTTCATGGCTGCTTTAATATCAGGAACAGAGATAACAACTGACGGTGCATGTGACATCGGACTTTCCATTTTCTGATAAAAACCGCCGTTTATGGTGCCTGGTGTTTTTACCATGCCATGTTCATCTACATCGGTAGTTTGGGCCACAACATAGTTGCCCATATCTTCGCCGTATTGTTGCATACCCCAGCCAAAAGCGGTTTCATAGAATTTCTTCATACGGTCGCGGTCGAAGTAACCCATTTCAAAATGTACTACTGGATTTTTGCTCATAATGAATGTGTTTTAATAAGTAATAAAGTTAAGTAACTCACCTGAACTGCTTTATGACCTGCATTAACCTTTTGTCAATTCATGCTTTTATAAATTAGCCCGTTTATATGTAAGTTTATCCTGCAAAAACATACACATGTCGCAAGAATTAGATCCGCAGGAACTGGAAAGCTTTTTGTCGCGCCAGACAGAAACCAACCGTAAGCTGTGCACACTGCTAAGAAAAGCTGCGCTGGAATCTATGCCCGGCACTATTGAGATCATAGCGCATGGTGCACTGGGCTATACTACTTCCGGATCAGCATCAAGCAGGATAGTGTATATCGCCCCTCAAAAAAGCTGGGTGAATCTTGGTTTCTTCTTCGGCGCTGATATCAATGATCCTGAAAACCTATTGACCGGTGAGGGCAAACGTATGCGGCATATCAAAATAAAAAATGAAGTTGATGCGAAGAGGCCCTCTATAAAAGAGATCATAACACAAGCCTGGCAAAAAGCAGGTGCCGACATTGCATCCATATCCCGCAAAAAAATAGAATAGTCTTTATATCCCCCAAAGGCAATAGCCCAGCAGCGCACCTCCCAAAACAATAAAGGCGCTGTTCAGTGTTTTGAAACGTACAGATATAATAAAGCCAATAACGGCGATCACAATACTGCGCCAGTTGGTTACAGAAGCCCCGCCCATCTCTATACATATCACTGCTATCAGTGCAATGGAAGCCATATTCACCGTATCTAAAAAAGCAGACATAGTTGGCGATCTTCTTAGCCTGGGTATCAGGGGATTCAGCAATGCTACAAACATGAACGATGGCAGAAAAATACCTATAGTTGCTGCAACAGCACCGGCAGGCCCGCCTATTTGCCAGCCGATAAAAGTAGCCGAAGAAAATACAGGGCCCGGCGTAAACTGACCAACGACTATCGCATCCACTAATTGCTGCTTACTGAGCAATCCCTTCTTTACTAATTCGGTATCTAAAAATGCAAACAACACATAGCCGCTGCCATAGAGTATAGAGCCAATTTTCAGGAACAGCCAGAAGATACGCCAGTTAAGGCTTTGCAACAGCAGGGGAACAAAGCTGTTAAATGTTTTCTTCCGCTTTCCCGTTCCCAACAAAAGCACGCCTATAAGCCCAATGCCAAAGAGTACATATATTTCATTGACACCGAGCAATGCCAGTACAAAAGCTATCGCGCCAAGCACGCCAAGCGTTACGTTCTTCATAGCCTTGCGGCCCAATGAAATGCACAGCGAAAAGATCACGGCTAATATTGCCGGCTTCACGCCATAAATAAAAGGTGCTACCTCAGGCAGTTGCCCATATTGCTTATACGCCCATGCAAATACAGCCGTGATAATGACGGCAGGCAGTATAAAACACAAACCGGCTACTATCAATCCTGTGCGGCCTGCACGCTCATAGCCTATGTGCATGGTCATTTCGGTAGAGTTGGGGCCTGGTATCAGGTTGGTTGCGCCTACCATATCCAGGAAGTGCTCATGGGTGAACCATTTACGCTTACGCACCACTTCCTCCTCCATCATAGCAATATGCACAGCAGGGCCGCCAAAGCCTACGATGCCCAGCTTTAGAAAAAGACGGACCAGCTCTTTAAGTCGTTGTGTATTTTGTTGCGGTTGTGTGTGTACCTGCATTTATACGTTCGGGGTAAACTGCGCCAGCTCATATATCCCCAGCGATTTTTCAATTTCTGCTACTTTGCCCACCATCGTTTCAAATCCATCTTTGCCAAAGAGGCGTTGCTCGTTCTTT
>Ga0157372_10003939_pt1 | contig 15947 bp, 13 predicted proteins | sample C55metaG_FD_115307 | JGI IMG/M metagenome (GOLD analysis project Ga0157372, IMG submission 115307) | Corn rhizosphere microbial communities from Kellogg Biological Station, Michigan, USA - C5-5 metaG | ecosystem: Host-associated > Plants > Roots > Rhizosphere > Soil | place: USA: Michigan... | reverse complement strand
GCGGCGGGTGGGGAAGATGATCCGCCCCTCCCCCCGGTCGCAGCGAGCGATCGTGTCCGCCGCGCTGCTCCAGAAAAGTTGCACATTTTCGGTGGCGTCCACGCTCGCATTCTGTCCTTCCGGTGCCCGTGCGATGTAGAAGCGCGTGTCGAAAACGCGCTGCGCTTGCTCCAGTCGCGCCGGGTGCCAACGGGCGAAGGGCACCAGCCGATCCAGCGCAATCTCCAGCCCATGCTCGTCAAGCAAGTCGCCAAAGGCCTTCCCTGCCGCAAGTGCCTGCCGCATGAGGGGGAGCCGGTCCGGCGACGGAGGAGATGTAAGGCCTATGGCAAGGCCGCTTTCCTCCAGGGTTTCCCGAATGGCGGCTATTCGCGCCGCTGCCTCGTCCACAGGCAGTCCGCCTGCGATCCTTTCGGCAAGCGCATGGTCGCCAGCATCCACGGCCCCACCGGGAAAGACCAGCGCCCCTGCGGCAAAGGCCATGCTCGACGCCCGTTCCATCATCAGGATTTCCGCGGCCGCGCCCGGCCGGTCGCGCAGGATCACTACGGTCGAGGCAGCGCGGCTCTCAGGAAGCATATCAGTCATGAAACCGCCAATAGGCGTCTAAATCGCTGGCGGTAAAGTCCCTTGCATCAACGCCTTGGCCCGACATCGCATGATGCTGATTGCGCCGATCTGGCGCAGGGAGGAAGCCTGAGCGACCAGCCATTTCCGGGGGCCGCGATGCTCAATCACTCGGGCATGAGGTCCGCTTGATCCCGCCAATCTACGTCAAACCATTCGTCAAACGGCAAAGGAACGACGCAGCCGACGACGCAGCCGATCCGGCCGAACATCCAGTATGTTGCCGCCTTGAGCCGGCTAGCCTTCAACGACAAACCAATCCATGTTAACCACTTTTCATAAGCGGAAAGCGGTCAGGGCCGAACTGCGCATCCTTCATGCTCCCTCGTCCGTTGCGCAGTCGCTCATGAAGCGCTCATGAACGGCCCGGTGGGCATCGGATCAAGGAAGTGCCGCAATGCCGGTCGAGACGGAACTCAAACTTCAACTCGAACCCGACGCCATCCCCTTTCTGGAGGCGAGCGACCTTCTGGGCAAGGCGGCACCCGTGATCAAACAGCGCTCGCTCTATTTCGACACGCCCGATCACAAGCTGCGCGCCCGTGCCATGTCGTTGCGCATCCGCCGCGCGGGCCGGAGCAGGGTCCAGACCCTCAAAGGCTCCGAAGGGCAGGCTGCGGGCCTGTTCGGACGATCGGAATGGGAAATGCCTGTCAAGGACGACCAGCCCAAGGTCGAGGGACTGACGCCCCTGATCGATGCGCTCGGCAAGGAGGTGAACAGCCTGGGCGTCATCTTCGAGGTGCGGAATGAGCGGCGGACGTGGCATTTGCGGTCGGGCGGATCTGACGTCGAACTGGTTCTCGATCATGGCGCGGCTGTGGTTGCAGGGCGGACAAGCGCGATCGACGAAATGGAACTGGAACTCAAATCAGGACAGCCCGCCGATCTGTTTCGGCTCGCCCGGCAGATCGATGCCATCGTCCCCGTTCGCCTGGGTGTTCAGAGCAAGGCGGAACGTGGCTATGATCTGCTCGGCCCGGCAAGCACCGCGTTCAAGGCGGAGGCGCTGCCGCTCGCCAAAGACGCCAGCGTTGCTGATGCATTCAGGGCCATCGTCCATGGCTGTCTGCGGCAATATCGGCTGAACGAGACACTGTTTCTGGAAGCGCCCAATCCCGCCGCCCTGCATCAGGCGCGGGTCGGGCTGCGGCGGCTGCGCTCGGCATTCACGATCTTCAAGCCGATCCTGGAGCGCGAGAGGGCCGAGCCCTTCAAGACGGGGCTGCGCGACCTTTCTGCGGTGCTGGGGGATGCGCGCAACCTAGACGTCCTCAAGGAGAAACCTTTACCGCCAGCAGCGTTGAGCAGGATCGAGGAGGCACGGCAAGCCGCCTATGATAAGGTGGAGCGGCGACTGCATGCCGCCGAAAGCCGCGCCTTGATGCTGGATCTGATCGAATGGCTGGGTGGCGACCGCTGGTTCACCAACCAAGAACTGGCGGGCAGACCCGCCATCGGTTTTGCGGAGGACAGGCTTGGCCGGTTGCGGCAGCGCATCAAGAAGGACGGCCGCCGTCTCGCCCGTGGAACGGACAGTGAGCGGCACGAGGTGCGCAAGGATGCAAAGAAGCTCCGCTACGCTTCGGAATTTTTCGCCCATCTGTTCGACACGCCCAAACAGCAAAGACGTCACGGGAAATTCCTGAAGACGATGGAAAAGCTGCAGGACGATCTCGGCGCCCTCAACGACCTCGCAACCGCCGACGAGGTCATCGACAGGCTGGGCATCGACAAGTCCAGCACGCAACATATGCATGCCGATCGCCACGCTCTGATCCGGCACGCGAGCAAGGCATGGGAAGACTTGATCGACCTGAAACGCTTCTGGCGCTGATCCGGCTGCTCAGACAGGCATGCTCCGCATCGCCGGGACTACCCATGTGGAAAGACGGTCGCGTTCAACCGGGATGACGCCCTGGATCGGATTGGCGAGCGATTGGCAATGATGCGCCGTGATCGAGCCAGCCGCACATCGTCCTGATGCAGGAGGTTTGGAGTCCTTCTTCTTGCCGGCTCGGCGCTGGAACTGCCCGTTGAGTCTGCGCATGCACAGGAGAACAGTGAGAGGAAGGGCGAATATCAGGAGGCAGTGAGCGTCCCGGAAATCATCGTCTCGGCCAGATACGCAGCAACGTCTTCGGGGAAGCGCCTGCGGCAATAGAGGTTTCGGCTGCCCGCCCGTTCAACGACATATGGCGATTTTGGCATGTCTTCCGCGTTTTCAATGCTTCTATGTTACACATCGGTGCAGCAAAGAGGCAAGAAAAGCCGCAAATTTCCGCCAATTGGCAAAAATCCACAGGCTTTGGGAAAATTGGTGGAGCCGAGGGGGGAAGGCATTACGAACACCAAACCCACGCAAATCCGCCATTTTCAAACTTTGCTACGCCTCATCGTGTAACAGCCTTGTGTTACATAGCAAGGGCGTCGGTCAGAGTTGCCAACGATGATCGCGCCATCATCCAAGGGGGAAACTCACCCGAAAACAGATTAGAGTTGGGCACCCCGTTGCAAGGAAGATCATGAGAATATGCTCGATAGTTCCTTACGATCTTCACGATATACACTGATGGGTGGACCGAAGGGCGGCCATGAAATTACGCCCCAACAATCTCCGCTGAGCGAGGTAGATGTGGGGCGTGAATGATCTCACGGTTCATAACCAAATCATACAGTTACTTCTCGTCCTCCCTCAATTATATCTAGTATCTTCACTGGATGAAGATCATCCGAAATCGCCCAGCGCAGACCAATTAAGCTGCTAATTTTCACTTACCTTGGCGTTCACCAGCTTGCCTCCTTCAAACCGGCACAAAGCACGCAGCTTTGTTTCCAGATTGAAACTGTTCTTCGCGGTCAGCCCGATGGTGAAGGTCGCTCCGTATTCGTCCTCAGTGAAGGACGTATCTCCGATGTCAAAATCTGCCGTGCTGGGGTGAGATAGCTGAGGCGTGATCGCCTCCTCGCACGGTCCTAGCGCGTCCGATCTTGAGAACGGCGCTTCTTCGGCGGCAGAAGCAGCCTTGTCTTGCGGAGGTGTCCCGCCCGGCTTGGGCCACAGGGCAATCGCCAGCACCACCATGAACGCCCCAGTGATGTAGCGACCGGGATCGGAAAACGAGCGCCTCCCTTGAGCAGCTTGTTCCCGATGCGCCCGTGTCCAGCCCATAAACGAAGCAAGCACCAGAAAAAGGGCCGAGAAGAACCCGCCAAACGCTATTAGAGAGATGGCGGCGGCGATCAGAGCCGCCACGGAAAGCCATTCCGACCAGTCCAACATGTTGTTCTTACCGACGGGCGGCTTCGGAGCTTCATTTGCGTCACGCCCGTCAGGCTGGCCGCTACCAATCTTTTCCGTCATCCTTACAGGCCCGTGCTCTGAGCTGTCGGCAGCGGCGCGTAGATCAGGTCGCAGCCGCTGCTGCCCCAATCACTAAACTGCACCCGGTTGCTGCGCACTTTGTCGCGCCAAACGCTAGTGGAGACCAACCCCGATGATCGCGATGTCGGCTGGCCGAATACCGCCGTGAGATCACGGGTCACCGCCATGCAGGCGCCCGCGTCATCCTGCGCCAGATGAACCTCATTGAGCCTCCCCGCCTTGAACCAGAAGCTCACCCGCATGGTCCGACCATTGGCGGCGTAGGTGCCCGCAGCTTCCTTAATGCCAATCGGCAGCGTCGCATCTGACGCCGGATCGACGCGGTGGACAGCGCCCTTACTCGCGGCGACGACCTGATCCGGCGTCATGCCCCATTTTGTATATTGCCAATGTGCACCAGCAGGGCTGGCGAAAACCGCGCAAACGAACGCGATGGGCATCATCTTTCTGATCATCAAATCCCCCGTGCTGCATCGGCACAAACGCCAACGTAGCCTATCGTCTACATGGTTGAGAAAGCAGAGAAAAGGACGATGTGTATTCGATAGGCTGTCGCACGATTGGCGACATTGTGATCCATCGTGGTCGATGGACGTCAGGATTATTTTCGGTGCCAACGTCAGGCGTTTGCGGGAGGCGGCGGGCTTGTCGCAGGACGCTTTCGCTGATCTTGTCGGCGTCCACAGAACTTACATGAGCGGCATTGAGCGCGGGAAGCGTGCACCATCCATCATCGTGGTGGAGCGCCTTGCAACGGCTTTGGGTGTCAATCCCGGCGCGCTGTTCGCAGACAAGCCAGCAGAAGCCTAAGCAAGTCCATGACTATCATCCCGACGCCGGTGATCCCTCGCGTGTCCGCGAATAAGCGGGCCACGGGCTATGAGATTTTCAGAGCGCGTTTTCCCCACTTTATAGCGGAGCTTAATCTTCACCGGCACCACCGTGAGCGCGAGATGGCAAAGCTGAGCGCGCTGCCGGAACGAGACCGACATACGCGAGTGAGAAAGCTGCTCCGTGACCGCCGTCTTCATTTTTACTATGCCTACGAGGCGATGCGGAAGACCGGGCAACTCGACACCGCGACGCCGGAGCAAATCAGAGCCTTGGCGGGTGATTGCAACCCGTTCGAGGTTTGCCGGGAGGCTACAAATATCTTCTGGGTGCCGGGAAGACATCGTGAACGTCGCGTTGTCAGCTTCGGTCCCCGCAGGCGGATGCAACAGGCGCTCGTCGCCCGGATCATCCGCGCCCTACATCCCCCCCTGGATAGCCAGAAGCTATTTCATGGCGGGATGCCGAGAGCCTTAGAGGCTGTCGAAGTGGCCATCAACGAGGGCTATAACTATGGCGTGGAGGTGGACGTGATCCAGTTCTATGCCAGCGTTCGCCAAACCGAGTTGGCCAGACTGCTCCGCCCACTACCAAACGCCGTGGTCGAACATGTCGTATGGGATACGGGTGTCAGGCGAAACCCTGACGGTGACTTCGTGTCTATGGTGTCACTGGATGATCCTTCCCTCAGCGGACTGGTGGGACTTGCGCCGGGTGCCGCTACATCGCCCATTGTCGGTGAAAAGATTATGAGCCAAATGCTGACGGGTTACCCAGACGCAAAGCTCGTAGCCTATGCGGATAACGTCTTCGTCCTTGGGCGAGGGCGTGGGGCGGTGTTGTCGTGTCTAGAACATCTACGCGAGACTGCCGAAAGGCTCCCGACCGGACCGCTGAGGCTAAGGATTGGCGATATTCACAATCTGCGGGGTGTCCGCCCCCCGCCCGGTGAGTTACAAGAACAATTTAGCTTCCTACACCATGTCGGAGAGGTGAAAGTTTCTACCGATCCGCTGAACGAAGCGGGCCAACGCCCGGTGGAAATATGCTGGTCGCCGGACGAGCGCAAACTGGACGACTACCGACTGTCAGAGCAGTATGCTACCATAAAGCTTGAACAGATTGATGAAACGGAGATGAAGGTCAGCCATCGGCGCAGGGCATACCCTTCGTGGCCCGAAGGCGACATTTGGGAAATGCGCTATCTTGGTGAACTCGCCGCCCTTCGCTTCTACCAAACTGCGAAACCGCTTGATAGATCGCGTGCGACACACACGGCGACCCTATGCGCCATTGCTATGAACCGCCCTGTTGACGTCACTGAGCTGCTACCTGACGGCCGGGATGAGAGAGAGAGGAAACGGCGACAGGAACTCGTGCAGGCAGTTCGAGAACAACTGGAGATGATCGTCAAACGTTATGAGGCGTAAGGCGGCAGGTTCCCCGCCCCCTATCTGATAACTCATCGCTTCACGCCAGTCGTAAGCCTTGGGGATAGCTACGTGCGAATGGCTGCCATTGGGATTGAGGACAGAGGGTGAGTTGTGCCGCCCAGCCTTCATGCCCCATTCGATTTAGGAGGCGCAGCCACCGCTCCGGCCGGACGAAACGCGCATGAAGCGCCCCGTGGCATCGGCCACAACATCCGAAGCCCGTAAGAGGCGTTGAATAGTCCTCAATATGAAGCGTGATCGCGCCCGGTGTGGCAGGTCGATCAAATCCGCATATCGAGCATAATGCCGGACGCGCGATCAGGCCCTGCCGGAACGCGGCGCGCTGGACTGGTATTGTCGCTTGTCGTTCCTCCGGGGACCAGCCGTTATACCATGTGCGGCACCAACCGCCATGCATCAGCGCGCGCTAGTCCGCTGCTGGCGGCTGATCGCCTCTGCCCGCCGCTTACTTCTTTTCAGACCGGCAATGAGGCTGGCGCACAACGCCATAGCCCCCTCTTGGGTCAGATCAGGATGCACCCCTTCCACCGCCAGCCCGTGCAGGTCTTCCAGCATCGCCCTCAGGTCTGAAAAGCGTTCCTGAGCCGACTTCATACCGCCGCCTCGCTAAGCACCCGATAAACCGAGGCGCGGCCGATACCGAGCACTGCGGCGATTTCCGAAGCTCCTGCGCCTGCTTCCTTCATCGCGCGCACTTGCTGTGCTTTCGCTCGCGCCGTCGGTGCCCTTCCACGATATTTCCCCGCAGCCTTGGCTTTGGCGATCCCGTCTTTCTGGCGGGATAGCATAACCTGCCTTTCAAATTCCGCGACGGCAGCAAACATAGTCAGGAGCAGCTTACCGCTGGGAGATTTGGTGTCCATTTCAGAACCACCGAAATCAAGTATGCGGAGGCCGACGCCCTTCGCTTCCAGCTTGCCGATGATGCTTAGGAGATCGGTGGTGGACCGGGCAAGCCGATCAAGGCGTGTTACCACGAACACGTCTCCTTCACGGACGAAATCCAGTGCCAAATCCAGTTGCGGCCGGACGGCGACCGACGACGCGGCTTCCATGACGATCTTGGTGCAACCCGTTGCAAGAAGCTGCCGCTCTTGCGCCTCTAGTCCCGCAATCTGCTGATCTGTGCTTGATCGCGCATAGCCGACGAACATGCGTTTCTCCCTTCATTCCGTTCAATGAAGGTCTACCCGCTGGTGCAGTGCAGGCCAGCCATAAGTGTGTTATTAGACCAATACGCCACCATGTCCTCCTCATGCGGGAGAGAACATTATGGTGTTGAAGTTGATCGTCTTTTGCTGGAAAGCCGCAGCCCCTCAACCCCTTCCGCGCCGGTTCAAGGAAATGGATGCTGTAATGCCGTCGACCTCACGCCGCGCAAAGCGCGACGCGAACCAATCTGCCTCTACCAAGCGGGGCCGCAAAGCCTTGCCAATCGTCGAACACCCAACTCCAATCTCAACGGAATGGATTGATCCTCCAACCTTCCGGGATGCGTTAGTCCTCCATCTGGCCCGACATTCAGAGAGCTACTATCAGCTTCACAGGTCCATCATTAGACCCGGTGAAACGCTCGACCGTGCAACGATCCAGTCGTGGATTGAAGGCCGCCGCACTCCGCGAAGTGCGGCCAGCTTCGAAATTCTGGCCCGCATCGAGAGCCGCTACGGTCTGGTCGCGGGCTATTTCAAATCCAAGCTCCCGCACCCTTCTCGTGCCCCGTCTGGCATCGTGGTCGAGGGGGTGAGCAAGGCGGAACAGCGGCGCATTTCATGGCATTTGCCCGATGATTTCAGCTCACGGCCGCGAAAGGAACAGGCGGAAATTCTCGACTGGGTTCGGAACGTCGTGGTTTCGGGAGCCACCGATTATCGCCGGTATCAAGCGCAGGCGATGAAGCTGCGATACGGGATCAGGTTTCCAAGGCTCACCGGAAAGAAAAGTAGAGCCGCGCTGTCCGAAGGCGACGCTTACGAACGCGACATGGATGCTGACGCGGTGGGACTGGTGGATGCGCCGCCTCGCTTAGAGGCGGAAATGGCGGAACTCATCCGTTTCAAAACGTCCACCCTGACCGACATCGGATTTCAGCGGATCGGCGTTTGGGGTGAGGAGACTACCGCTCAGAAGATTGAGCATTTCGGCCTCATGTTCGGCGCGCTGATCGCCTCTCCCTTGGGCGCGGTCAAAGGCCACGGGGTGCCCATCGCGGATGTGAGCTTCGCAATGTTGGTATTTCCCAGAGTTTGGGATTGGTATGTGCAATGGCGTGAGCGCCGACGCGGGTTCTTTACCCGCTGGGAGTGCGACATGCTGCGTAACGCCATGGCCCTTACACGTGCCGACACTGGCTGGTTGCGGCAGCACCCCGAACTTTCGGAACGCCTCGTTCCCGTCGCCGGGCTTATATCGAGCGAAGAGGTCAATGGTGCGCGTGCCGATTGGCAGCAGGCTTGCGACATTCTTCACGCGCATGTCAGCGCGAGGGTCAAGGAAGTAGAGCGGGTCGCGCGCATCCATCGCGATCCGTTTGAACCAATTCTGCCGATCTTAGAAGCACCAAGCCCCGTCGCAGAATATCTCAAGATCGCGGAAGAGATATTGAAGCATCGACCCGATGATCTGCGCCATTCGCGCGCGGCTGCTGAGGCGGCTCGATCATATCTCATCATCCGATTTGGGCTTCACCTTGGTCTGCGGCAAAAGAATTTGCGCCAGCTTCTCGTGTGTCCACGCGGGCATCTGCCCCGTTCCGAACGGCAGCTCGAAACTTTGAAGCGCGGAGAACTCCGCTGGAGCAGTCGAGACCACGGATGGGAGGTCGTCGTCCCCGCCGTTGCATTTAAGAACGCCCATTCCTCCTTCTTCGGAGGGAAGCCGTTCAAGCTGCTGTTGCCAGATTTGGGCAACCTATACGATCACATCGACGCTTACTTGGAACGGCATCGCCGTGTCCTCCTTAATCACGCCGATGATCCCGGCACTTTTTTCGTGAAGACGGTGAAGAAAACCAGCAAGGACGCCTCATACGATCAAAATACATTCTATGAAGCGTGGCGTTTGATCATTCAACGCTATGGGATTTTCAATCCTTATACCGGGCGCGGAGCCATCCGGGGGTTGCTGCCGCACGGCCCTCATAATGTGCGGGATGTTCTCGCCACCCATATCCTGAAACAGACAGGCTCTTACGAACAAGCCAGTTATGCCATTCAGGACACGCCAGAGATGGTCGCTAAACATTACGGACGCTTTCTTCCGCAGGATAAAGCCGCGATGGCCGCGCAAATTCTCAATCGGGTTTGGGAGGCCGCCTGAGCGCGTCGTGGGGCGGCCCGGCGTGTGGCGTTATCGTCACAAGCGGAGTTCTACCAATGACCTCTAGACCTTGCGAGACAATGCCCCATTGAACCGACCCAGACCCCTGTGAGACAGTCGATGCCCAGCGGAGGGCTGTCTCACGGGGGCAAGGTCTGGTGGGAGACCTGCCGAGCATTTTGGCACGTCGTCCGTCAGCTTTGACCCTGCCTTGATCCCTGCTAAGGGCCGCGCCTTGTATGCCGGAGAAAAAGATGCCAGCCTCCCAGTCTGGAAAAAACAAGACATTCTCGAAAGGTGGCGTAGGAGTGAAGCGTCCCTCGACGAAAGCGAACGAGGCCATGCATCCCACGGTGATGTCAGAGGCGGTCTTTACGTCGAGCCGTTTGCGCGAGAAAGCCTACTATGCCGACGACACCGTAATCTTGCTCCATATGGACGTTAGAGAGGGGCTCAGACTTCTTTCGGATGTTGGCGTGCAGGTAAACTGTGCTGTCACCTCGCCTCCCTTTTACGGCCAACGAGACTATGAGGTCGATGGCCAAATCGGGCTCGAAAGTCACCCTTCTGAATTTATATCCGGCCTAGCCGACGTTTTTGACGATCTAAAAGCCGTGCTCGCGGAAAACGGAAGCCTCTGGGTCAATATGGGCGATACCTATTGGAGTGGAAAGGGCGAACATAAAAGCGGTGAGGCGAAGCAGTCGGCTCGACGTTTCGGGGTCAGACCTCAAGATAAAAAGGGTGACGGAAAATGGTGCATCCCGAAACAGCTACTGTTGATACCGCATAGACTAGCGATTGAGCTTCAAGACCGAGACTGGATTGTCAGAAACGATAATGTTTGGGTTAAACCCAATCCCATTCCTGATCAGGTGAGGGATAGATGCTCTATCTCGCACGAGTATGTTTTTCATTTTGTCAAAGAACGCTGGTATTACTTTGATAAAAATGCAGTTGGTAGAGCGTCAGATAGTGGATCGGTGCTTCCGCCTCTCGACACATGGAAAATTGCCACGGTGCGCGGGCAAGGAAACCGGCACAAAGCCCGCTTTTCGGAAGAGCTAGTTCGTATACCTATACTCACAACTACTCCACCGAGAGGCGTAGTATTAGACCCATTTGCGGGCAGCGGAACTTCTCTTCTTTTCGCGCGGAAGCACGGATTTAGAGCCATCGGGATCGACGCCAAGGAAGAATATTGTCAAGTGGCGGTCGAGCAGCTCAAAAAGGCAGCCGATGAAGAATTAGAAGCCGATCAGGAATAAAAAATAGAATTTTGGGGGCTGTTCCATGTATCTGACTTCTGCGTCTGTGCTCTCTGCTATCCAAGTTCTCCGGGCAGAAGTGCATCCTTTTATTGGGATCACCTTCTTGGCGTGCAAAAGCTATGGCTTGAGAGTTGGGGCTACAGATGACGTCAGCATTGATACGCTCACACGTGAGCACATGGATAAGTATCACCGGATAGACCGCAGGAGTTCTCACTATTTTCAGCCTTTTAGGGGCGGCGCAAATTGGTGGGTTAACGAGAGGTATCCTTCTACGGGATTGCAAACAGTGAATACTCAGACCTTCGGGTCTGCCTTCATACACCCTAGAGCTTCAAGGAAGTGGGGATTTGAAGAAGACTATCTCGATAGAATGAAACTCATCCTCGAACAAAGGAATTTTTCTGTCGATATTCCAGCCGACGCCATGGCTGTTTGGCTTCTTAAAGACAGAGAATTGGGGACTATTTCCAGTTGTGAGGAGTTGGTCGATCTCTTCTTCTCGGAGTTTGAAATCGCGCCAGAGGAAAGGACGCTGCTTTTCTCAAAACGGGCTCTGAAAGACCTGTTTGCGGAAGGACACGCCGTTTCAGCGGACCCGCTGGAAATGACCTCGGTCCTGCGCGAACTACCCGATCCGCCAGATGCGGAAGCAGAGAGCGGGCGAACAATCGTGTCCTTGTGCCTCTCGAACGCAGGTCCAGCCCCAGAACTGAGCCTCGACTTCGGTGAACGTTTGACGATGATCACCGGGGACAACGGGCTCGGAAAATCGTTCGTGCTTGATTTCGCATGGTGGGCGGCCACAGGGTCGTGGGCGGATCGACAAGCGTTACCCCGTCATGATCAGACCGGCATTACTCCAACGGTCGGATATACCCTCCGAGGTGGAACCACGGGAAAGCTGAACACCTTCGAGGCCAAATTCAACCAACGCAATTTTTCGTGGGAGCGCCCACGCGGGTCGATGACAATCGAGGCACTGGCCATCTTTTCCAGAGCGGATGGCTCATTCGCCATAGCCGATCCTATCAGAAGCCGCTTCAATCATTCCGGGCCGAGCAGTGGGAGCCTGACGGCATACGAGGTTTGGAATGGAAGGCCCGGCCTGATTGAAGGGCTAATCAGAGACTGGATACGCTGGCAGTCGGCCTCGGACAAAAAAACGTTCGATCTTTTCTCATCCGTTTTGAAGAGATTGTCGCCCGAAGACCTTGGAACGTTGACCCCCGGCGCGCCGATCCGATTGCCCGGCGACCCGCGCGAAATTCCGACTATCCAACATCGCTATGGAACAGTGCCCGTCTCGCACGCCTCTTCGGGCGTTCAACGTATATTGCTACTAGCCTACTTAGTTATCTGGTCGTGGCGCGAGCATGAGCTTGCCTCGGCAGGGGTTGATCAACCCCCGCTGCGGAGGATGATGCTCATAGTTGATGAGCTTGAAGCCCATCTTCACCCAAAATGGCAGCGTATTGTCTTGCCGGCGCTAATGGGAATAGGCGATCTGCTGAGCAGCGACCTTGCCCTTCAAGTGGTAGCCGCTACCCATTCACCCATGATCCTCGCATCTATGGAAGCATCCTTCGACCCTGCTTCCGATCTCCTTTACCACCTTTACGCGTCCGGCCCGACGATCAGGCTCGAAGAAACTCCATTCGTGAAATATGGGGACGCATCGGGCTGGCTAACGTCGCCCCTATTTGGACTTAGGCACGCGCGTTCACGAGAAGCTGAATTGGCCATAGAAGCGGCCAAATCGCTGCAATTACAGGATGCTCCAACGATGGCTGAGGTCGAAGCGGTCTCAAGCCGGTTGAAGACCCACCTAGCTGGCGATGATAAATTTTGGCCGCGTTGGATTTATTTCGCGGAACAGCACGGGGTGAATATATGATCGGGGTGGCGGTCAAGCCGGAATATCCCAGTTTCGACAATGATGTTAGAAAGCCGGGCGCAGCGTTTTTGGCTACGTGCCCAACTCCAACATCTGAACAATTCCGAAAAAAGAACTACTGGAGTAGGGCGGCAAAGGAACTGCACGCCGCCTACTCTGGTATTTGCGCTTATACGTCAATGTATCTTCCCGAACAGGGATCGGTAGACCATTTCCTTCCTAAAACAATACACCCTGAACTTGCCTATGAATGGAACAATTTCCGCCTAGCAAGTGGACGGGTCAATAGCTCAAAAGGAAATCAGACACAGATACTTGATCCTTTTGAGGTTCAAAGCGATTGGTTTTTCATAGATGTCCCGTCTTGCTTGCTCCGCGCTAATCCTGCACTCGATCATGCATTGCGTGTCAGGATTGCCCAAACCATCAATTCTCTTCGGCTAAACCAAGATGACAACTACGTTCAAGAGCGATGCAATATCCTCATGGAATATGCACAAGAGGACGTAACATTGAGTTTCCTCGAACGCCGCTATCCATTTATTGCGAAGGAAGTGCATCGGCAGGGTCTTACGCAAGCCGGACTGAGGCAGATGTTCAGGATATAGCTATGATGATCATCATTACCGCTGACGATCTCGCCTCATTCAGCGAAAGCACGCGAGCCGAAATTCTCGAAAATGTGCGGGAGAGCTTTGCCCGGCCGCAAAATCGCGCGCCCTTCTTGGCACCCACCTTTGACGATACCTACGACGACATCCACATCTCCAATCTTGAGGACATCACGTTCAAGCGCATGATGAAGTGGATGGAAGGTTTGTCTGATCAGGTCCGGGCTGGCGTTCGCATCATAGCGCGTCATGGGCCGGTCATCGAAGCCCGCCTCTTACGCGAAGCCGGTATTAATGTGCGACAGTTTCAGTCCGCGACCACGCGCCGGACGAGAGCAATGACAGGCGACAGTGACACTTATTTTCTCGGATGGAACCACTGGCTTGATGCCGACGATCCCCATGGCAAATTTGCCGTTAGCCCCATCACCCACCAATCGCTCCAGAGATATTTCGGCATCATCTAAACAGGTCGATGCTTGCAACCAGTTGCAACGGACTTTGGGCATCTGGGAGGCGGTCAGTCCGCAAGGGAACTGTGCGCCCGCAGATGATCGAGATCGAGGCTGTATGATACGTTCCTGACGGCCTCCGCCAACACATCTGCATCAAGCCCACTGCCATAACGTCGGCCGATCTTCTTACCGCGCGTCCAGCCGCACAACTCATCCTTTTTCTCTTCTGGCACGTCGGCTCGGTCCAACGCTCGCTTGAAGGTATGGCGAAAAGAGTGGAATGACAGCAACGGTCGGCGGTCGCCCAAACCGAAATGCTTGAGATCGCTCCGATACCATTTGGCGAAACATGAGCTGGCGTCGCCATATTTGTTAATGGGCACCTCCGGGAACAAGGTATTCTCGGCCCGACTGCGCCGCCGCCCTACCCATTCCAGCAGACCGATCTCCACCAGCGTTGGGTGAACAGGGATTTCTCGCTCGGCGTTCTTGTTCTTGAGCTTCATATCCTTCGTTAAGACAATGAAGGGCGTGCCTACGTCAGAGACGCGGAAATGCGATGGGGTTAGCTGCAAAATCTCACCGCATCGAAGACCCGAAAAGAGGCCGATAATGGGTGCCCAATAGCGAGCGCGACGGATGATAGCATCTCCCGGTTCACTGAAACCGTAGCGGTCGTCACGACAGCCAACATAGATTGGCCGCCGAAAGATGCGTTCCAGCTCGTCATCCTCGAACGGCATCTTCGCAACAGAACCATCCGGCTTCTTGCCATTGGGCATCAACCCGTCAGCATAGTTTTTGGCTATGTGGTCATGCCCGCTTGCCCAGCCGCAGAAGCGTGATAGCTGGCTCAAATATTTCTCTTGGGTCGCATACGACAGCACCGGACTGTTCGGGGATCGGCTGGCTGCGATTGAACGAAGGTCGGCTCCCCCTCGGAGCAAATCCTCAAAGTTGGGAGGCAGTTTGTCGATCACCCCAGCGAAGCCCTCGCAAGCGGCCTTGGTCAACGTGGCCAGACGGGTCTCCGAACCAAAAAACGCCACGATATGCTTCATTTCCGCGCGATAGCGATCTTTCGTCTTCTCAGATTGCCCCTTGCGGAAAAGGGCGTCGAGATAAGCTTGCTGCACTTCGCCGAAGGTAGGTCCGTGCCGCGCGGGCGGCGACGGCGCAAAGAGGGGAGACGCCGAAATAGGCTCCAGAAATGCAACATCATCAAACCCCGTGGAATAATCCCCATTCAAGTGGCGACGCTCCATCTGGGCGAGTTGCAACGCGGCGCGACGAACCAGCTCACGAAGCAATCGCGCCTCCGGCGAAAGGAAATCGGCGCGCATCCCGGCTGTGCTCAGCAGGTCAGCTTCGATTGACTGCACGAGGCGCATAGTTCCGGTATCTTCTGGAGCGCGGAACATTGCGATGCGGTCTTCGATCTCCATCACATATTCTTCGCGTTGCTGGTCATCCATGGCCTCGTCGGGCGGCAACGCGTCGAGTTCCGACCGTGCTGCCAGCAGATAATCCCGCGCCAATCGCCGCGCATCCAACTCGGTCAGCAGTGGCAAAGAGGGATCGGTCGGCCGAACCGGTGCGGTAATGCGTGACGGGACGATTATCCTCTGCTCTCGCGCCGCCGACTGGCTGACCCGCTCGTGCGCCTCATGGATTTCGCGCTGAGCGGCCTGAACCGCGAGATGATATTTCCGCTCGTGCTGGCGGGCAGGCTCCCCGGCCTCTTTCCACGCGGACACACCCAGCGACCTGTTGTAATCTGACCGGCCAAGATGCGCCGCCACGTCATCAGGGAAGCGCCTGCGGTAATAGAGATTTCGGCTACCCGCACGTTCGACGACGTATGGCGGTTTTGGCATTTCTTCCATGGCCCTGTGTTACACATCGGTGCAGCAAAGAGGCAAGAAAAGCCGCAGATTTCCGCCGATTGGCAGAAATCCGCATGTTTTGGGAAAATTGGTGGAGCCGAGGGGGATCGAACCCCTGACCTCGTCATTGCGAACGACGCGCTCTCCCAGCTGAGCTACGGCCCCGTAAAGGAGCGCTGCCTATAAGCGAGCGATTGCGGCCATGCAACGGT
>Ga0157372_10003938_pt1 | contig 15947 bp, 14 predicted proteins | sample C55metaG_FD_115307 | JGI IMG/M metagenome (GOLD analysis project Ga0157372, IMG submission 115307) | Corn rhizosphere microbial communities from Kellogg Biological Station, Michigan, USA - C5-5 metaG | ecosystem: Host-associated > Plants > Roots > Rhizosphere > Soil | place: USA: Michigan... | reverse complement strand
TTGCCGGTGAGGCTGGGCATGTCGACGGCGAAGGTCCAGGTGCCGTGTCGGGCGTTGGACGTCAGCTCCGGGCAACGCGCCCCGAGTTGTTTGCCGGCGTGGCGGCAGGCGCAGCGTCGGTAGACGCGGCCGCGGTGGGTGTGGGGGCTCGTCATGTTCGACCTCCTCAAGGCGCGCTGACGCTCGTCTGGGATCGAACCTCGTCCTGCGGGCGACCACATCGCGACCACGGCCGGTGTTCTCGCTGCTCAGCGACTCAACGATTGACAAATAGTCAACTGCGCACGGCTGGCTCTGCTGAACCCCGTACGGCAGCCCTCGAGGCCAACAATCACAGGTCAGGACCCGATAACGACCATTACGTCCGGTTCTGCTCCTCTGACCCCACGTCTGGGGGGCGCCAGTCGCCCGCGGTCTCGGCCAGCACTCCGGTCACGACCCCGTCGGTCACGGCTCGATGCGCATCTCGCACCGCACCCGTTCGTCGCTGCCGCCTCGTCGAGTGCGGTGTCGAGAGCGGCCACTCGGTCCTCGCCGCGGATCCGACGGCATTGACGCTGACCGTGCCCAGCCTGCGGAGCTGGCTCAGTCCGCCCGGCGGCGCTCAGGGCGCGGCGCGCGGCCCACGCTGCGGCAATGCGTAGTCTGCGGCGGGACGTCGGTGCCGAAGAAGAAGTCGTCGGCCTTACGTGCCTGTAGCTGAACTCGAGCGCAGCGACCTCGATCCTGGATGGAGGTGTGGCATCCACGCCTGGCAAGCGATTCTCGCGCATGTGATTGTTGCGTGGACCAGGCGCAGGGCGGATATGAGGCCTCGAGAGAGGGCCCTTGCCCCGCTTGGCAGGCGCCGTCCTTGGATCCGTGGCACCGACGCTCGACGGGCAGTGCACGGTGACCTTAACGCCTGGTCGAGGCTCTTACGGGTATTGCGTTGCGGCATCTATCGGAACGAGCCGACTCGGAAGCTCTCCATGATGTGTTTGTGCATCAAGGCGTATGCCCCCACGAGGGGCACGATGCTGATGACGATTCCGGCGAATTGGGCGCCGAGGTCGACGCTGTACTGGGCGCTGAAAAGAAGCAGGCCCGGCGCTACCGTGGTAGAGGCAGGGTCTACGAGCAGTGGCAGGGTGTGGGACAGGTTGTTCCAAGAGTAGATGAACGCCAGCAGCACACAGCTCAGGATCGCCCCCTTGGACATGGGAACGACGATCGACAAGAAGATGCGGATCTCGGAAGCGCCGTCGGTTTTGGCCGCTTCGATCACGTCGTTGGGGAACGAGGCGAAGAAGCCGAACATGAGGATGACGGTCAGGAACAGCCATCCGGCGCCGAAGACGAGACCGATGCCGAAGGGGTTGCTGCGGAGCCCGAAGTCTCCGGTGATCGAGAACAGCGGGATGATCACCGCCAGGTACGGGAGCGCGTAGAGCAGGGTGAATGACCGCTCGAAGATCGTGGACGTCCGCGTGGCGGCGCGCGCGATCGCGTACGCGGCCATGGTGCCTGCGATGGTCGAGACGATCACGGCGACCACCGAGAACGCGACGGTATTGACGAAGTAGGTCGACATGGACTCGCCCACGGCGACGCCGGCCCAGCCGCGTGCGTAGTTGCCGAACTGGAGTGGGATGGGCAGCCCGAGCGGATCGCCCACGATCTGTGTGGTCGATTTCAACGAGCCGAGGATGATGGAGATGATCGGCAGGATGCCGATCAGCACGAAGATGAAGACGATGATGGAGACGACGATTGATCCGGTCGAGTGTCGGGCGCCCTTCCGAGGGAGACGTCGCTTTTGGCCGTTGGTCGTAGTCGTGGCCGGGCGTGTGGGCGTGGGGTCGTCCAGTTCGGAGATGCTCATTGGTTGCTCATTTTCTGCGGGCGGAAGTAGTGCGTGTAGATGTAGGTCAAGGCGACGATGAGCAGTGTTCCGAAGAATGCTGCGGTTGACGCAAATCCGAAGTTCGACAGCTCGAAGCCCTGACGGTAGATGAAGGTCGGGAGGATGTCGGTCGCCAGCCCGGGGCCGCCCTTGGTCAGCGCGTAGACGGTGTCGAGGGTCTTGAAGTTGCCGATGATCTGTAGCCCGATGACGACGACGAGGACGTCGCGGGACATGGGAAGGATCACGTGCCAGATCCGCTGCCAGGCGTTGCATCCGTCGAGGGTGGCCGCGTCGTTCGCGGATTCCGGGATGTCGTTCATCGCCGACAGCATGAGGATCATCGGGATGCCGACGTACTGGATCGTCGACACGAAGATGACTGCCCACATCGCCGTGTCGGGGTCGCTGAGCCAGTTGTGGGATAGGCCGGGGATCTTGTTGACCCAGCCCAAGGTGGGGTCGAGGGCGTTCTTCCAAGCCAGCGCGTAGACGGCGGGCGGAAGGATGACGGGAAAGAACGCGAGGAACTTGAGCGTGTTGGTCAGGGGGATCTTGCGGTAGAAGGCGATGGCAAGCGCGGTGCCGATGACGACGGTGCCCGCCGCGGTGGCGGCGGTCAGCCAGAGTGTTCTGCCGATCGCGGCGAAGAATTCGGGGTCGGTAAAGAGGTGTTGGATATTTTGGAAGCCGATGTATCTCGGCTTGCCGTAGCCGGGCCAGCGCTGGAACATGAGCGGGAGTGATTGAATGAGTGGGTAGAGGGTGAAGATGAGCGTCAGTACAATTGCGGGCAGGAGGAAGCCGTAGAACATAACGTGATGTGAGTTGTGGCTCCCGAGCAGTCGGCGTCTTTCGGGTTCCTGTGGTCGCTGGTCGGGCAGAGGGGTCTGCTTGGCGATGCTGGTCATGAGTTCATCCGAAGAGGCAGGGCGGGGCTCGACAGCTGGTGAGAATCGAGCCCCGCCGGAAGGACGTGCGGTCGGGTGGACTTACTGGTGCTGCTGCCGGTACTGGTCCCCGGCGTCCTGCAACTTCTGCGCAGCGTCCTGCGCAGAGATCTTCCCGGTCATCGCACCCGCGACGACGTTCTGCGCGAAGGCCTGTTCCTGGCTGACGGTGGCGGTCGTCGACCAGTAGGGCACCTGGGTGCCCTTGGCGGCCGCGTCGGCGAGCGAGATCTCCAGCTGTGACTTGATGACCTTGCTGAGGTCGGTGTCCGTGCGGGCGGGGATACGGCCCATGCCGCTCTCGAGGGTGTCCTTTTGGATCATGTACGAGATGAAGGACTTCGCCAGCGGAGGGTTCTTGGCCCGGGCGGGCACGAGGAAGGAGTCAACCCCGATGCCGTGCGCGGTCGGTTCGGTCCCGAGCGAGGGCAGCATGGCCCAGTCCCACTTGAAGTCCTTGGGCTCATACACCGGCGGCACCCAGGACCCCATGATCCACGATCCGGCCTTCTGGGTGTCGAACAGCGTCTGCGACTGTTCGAAGGTCATGCTCTCCAGGCCGGGCGCGAAGTAGCCCCCCTTCGCCCAGGTAGACACCTGGTCGATGGCCTTGACCGCGCACGGGTCGGTGAACTTGGCGGCCGACTCCCCGCCCGGCTTCCAGTTGGTCGCGATCTCCTGATACTTCGCTGAGCCGCAGGAGGTCTGGAAGGGTGCGTTGAACATGTACTCAATGAACGATCCCGGGATGGAGAGCGGAACCTTTCCGGCCTTCTTCAGGGCGTCCATGGCGGAGTTGAACTGCTCGACGCTTGCGAACTGGTGCGTGTTGGGATCGGGTGGAGTCGCCCCGGCGGCCGCCCACGCGTCCTTGTTGTAGAACAGGTAAGGGGTTTGCGTGAGGCCGAGCGGGACGGAGTATTTCTTGCCGTCCGCTGCGGTGGCGATGCGGGCGGTGGTCTCGCTGACGGTCTTGGCGATGCCGTCGTTGTCCCAGACGTCGTCGAGGGGGGTCAGCGCATCGGCGGAGATCCATTCCTCCATGAGGGAGGGCTGCAGCGTGTAGGACACCACGTCGGGGGCGTCATCGGAGGTGAACAGCCGGCCGCCGGACTGTCGCAGGTCGTCGTTGGTGATCCCGCCGACGTCGATCTTGGCGCCGGGATGTGCCTTCATGAACGCCTCGGCGTTCTGCTTGACGAACGGCCAGTCCCCGTACACCTGGACCTTCAGCTCGCCGGAGAACGGGTCGCCGCCGCTTTGGCCGCCTCCGCCGCTGCTGCTGCCTCCGCACGCGGCGAGGGCGAGGCTTGCGCTGGCGAGAAGCACGCCGATGCGCAGAGCACTGCTGCCCTTGGTTGGTCTTTTCATGGTTGCCGACCTCCTTGTCAGAGCCTGCGGGCTCGGTGTGCGTTCTCGTGTCGCGCGGCAACGGCTGCTGCGAGCCGGTTGCGTGAATGGGCGGTGGGGGTGTGCGCCTAGTGCCCGGGGCCGGGCGTGCCGAGGGCGCGGTGGAATCCGTCGGGGATGATCAGGTGGTGCGGTCCCAGGTCGTGCACGGAGGCGAGGTTGAGTCCGCGCAGTGCGGAGTCGATGCCGCTGCGCAGGATGTCCAGGACGTTCTCGACACCTGCTTGGCCGTTCGCGGCCAGGCCCCAGAGGGAGGCGCGGCCGATGAGCACGGCGCGAGCGCCGAGGGCGAGGGCTTTGACCACGTCGGAGCCTCGGCGGATGCCGCCGTCGAGCACGACGTCGATGTGCTCACCGACCGCGGTGGCGATCGGGTGCAGCACGCGGATGGCGGCGGGTGTGCCGTCGAGGTTGTTGCCCCCGTGGTTGGACACGGAGATGGCGTTGACGCCTGCGTCGAGGGCGCGTTTGGCGTCATCGATGCGGCAGACCCCCTTGAGCAGGAATGGTCCGTTCCACTCCTTGCGCATCCATTCGACGTCCTCCCACGTGGGGGTGGGGTGGTCATCCATTCGTAGTAGGCGCCGAAGAAGGTGGGTGCCGGTCCGTCGGGTGGGGCGAGGTTGGGCGCGGTGAGGTCGGGGATGCGGCCGGTGCGGCCGAACTCCCACAGCCACCACGGGCGGGCGAGTACCTGGGGGGCGAACCGGACGGCGGTGCGCAGGTCGACCTTCTCCGGGATCTCCGGGCTGCCCCAGTCCCGGCCCGTGGAGAACGACCAGTCCAGCGTGGCAATCAGGCCCTTGGCGCCTGCGGCGCGGGCACGGTCCATCCGCTGGACCATCGTGTCTCGATCGCCGGTCCAGTACATCTGGAACAAGGTGTTCGGGTTGGCCGCGACTACGTCCTCGATCGAGCGGCTTGCGAAGTTGCTGAGGCTCATCAGGGTGCCGCGGGCGGCGGCTGCGCGGGCCACGGCGACCTCACCCTCGGGATGAACGGCCTGGACGCCGGTGGGGGAGATGGCCACCGGCAGGGCGATATCGTGGCCCATCAGCGTGGTGGCCATCGTGCGCTCGGCCTGCTGTCCGACGACGTGCGGGGCGAAGCCGAGCTCGACGAACGCCGCGGTGTTGTCCTCGGCGGTTTGGCCGCGTTCCGAGCCCGCGACGAGGGCGCCGTACACCGATGAGGGCAGACGTTTACGGGCCCGGCGTTGCGCGACGGCGACCGTTTCGAACCACGGGTTCTGTCGCCATGGGTTGGCGAGCCAGGAGGGGCGGGGCATCGTTGCCTCCTTCCAGCGGAGCAAGTTGCGGGGGGCGTGGCCGGTCCGGGGGTGGGTCAGCGCACGACGACGCCCGCGTCCACGCGCAGTTCGATGCCCGTGACGTAGCGGGCCTCGTCGGAGGCCAGCCAGCGGGCCGCCGCGGAAGTGTCGCTGGTGTCGATCCAGCCGATCGGCAGCACGTGCTGCGGCCGGCACGCCGCCTCGTACTCCTCGTCGGTGGGCGCGGCCAGGTGCGGCACGAACAGCTTCTTGTTGGTCTCGCTGAGGAACATGGGAGTGCCCACGTTCGTCGGCGCGAGCGCGTTGACGCGGATACTGAAGGGGCCCAGTTCCGCGGCCATCGGCCGGATCATGCCCGCAACGCCGCGCTTGGCCGCGACGTAGTTGGCGATGTTGGGAAAGCCCTTGGCCGCGCCTGCCGAGGAGACGAGTACGAGCGCGCCGCCGCGGCCGCCTTCGATGATCGCCGGAGTGGCGGCCTTCGCGGTGTGGAAGACGCCGGTGAGGTTGGTGGCGATCACGTCGTTCCAGCCCTGCAGGCTCAGCTCCCAGAACGGGCCGGTGTCGGTGACGATGCCGGCGTTGGCGATGACCACGTCGAGGCGGCCGAACTCGGCGAGCCCGCTCTTGACGACCGCCTCGACCTGCGCGTAGTCGCGCACGTCCGCGGCCATGGCGACCATCGACCGGCCGGTGGCCTCGACCTCGCGGCGGGTGCTGTCGAGCTCCCCGGGGGTGGCCATGGGGACGCTGGCGGTGGGGATGTCCTGGCAGATGTCGAAGCCGATGATGTCGGCGCCTTCTTTGGCCAGGTCGATGGCGACTTGGCGGCCCTGTCCGCGGCCTACGCCGCTGACGAGCGCGACCTTGCCCTTGAAACGGTCGGTGGTGATGGTCATGAGAGCTGTCCTTGCCGGTCGCGAGGGGATTCCGCCGCCCAGAGCGAACGGGCGATGTCGGCGAGGTCGAGTGCTTCGGCCCAGCGATCGGTGCGTTCGGTGCCGTCCGGGTCGAGGAGGCCGTACCAGTGATCGGGCGGCCCGAGCTCGGTGGTGAACACGACCGCCGCGTCGGGGTTCTCGGCGCGGCGCAGCTCGAACCCACGCCGCCACCACGAGCTGAACAGCTCGAGCAGCGGTTCGGACTGTCGGTCCCGGAGCGGAACCTGGATCTGGCCCGGCGAGGAGACGCGTCCGTGGAAGACGTCGCTGCGGGCCAGGAGCTTGTCGATCAGCGCCTGGTTGCGCTCGGACAGCGGGAGCCCGAACTCGTCGCCGGTGACGTAGTGGGCCAGGTCGGCGGTCACGCGCATCCGTGGCACGGCGTCGAGCAGCTCGCAGGTGAACAGGATGTCGCAGGTGAGCCGGGCGCGGTGGGTCTCGATCAGCAGCGGTAACCCGGCCTCGTCGGCGGAGGCGTACCACTGCTGGATGGCTTTGGCTGCGACGTCCAGGTGCGGGGTGCGCAGGAGTGGCTGCGCGTCGATGTGCGCGATGCCGGGGACCTGGTCCAGGACGACGAGGAGATCGTCGAACTCGCCCGGTGTGACGGGGTAGCAGACGACCTCGATGCGCAGACCGCGGTCGGCGGCCTGGCGTGCGATGTCGGCGGCGGCGGTCGGGTTGTCGAAGGAGATCGAGGCGCCGTCGAAGCCGGCGTCGACGATGGCGTCGAGCTGCTCGGTCGGCGACCACGCAGGCGCGTTGCGGGGGAGTCCGATCATCCCCCACAGGGATTGGAAGACCTGGAGTGCCATGGCGGGTCCTAGAGCTCGATCCCGAAGCGCGCGGCGGTCTCCGCGGCGGCGATGGGCTTGCTGAACCCGGTGCGGCGCAGCAGGTCCACGGTCTTCTGCAGGGCTTCGACGGGGTCGAGCAGCATGTCCTCGTGCTCGATCGCGAGCACGCCGTCGAAGCCCGCCCGCCGCAGCGCGACCATGAACCGGCGCCAATAGTCTTCGTCGTGGCCGTAGCCCATCGTGACGAAGTTCCACGAGCGTGCGTCGGGGTCGGCGAACGACGCCGTCTCCAGTGCGGTGTTGGCGCCGATGCGGTTGCGTTCGATGCGGGTGTCTTTGGCGTGCACGTGGTGGATGGCCCCGTCGAGCGCTTCGACTGCGCTGATGACGTCGGCGCCCATCCACATCAGGTGGCTGGGGTCGAAGTTCGCGCCCACGACCGGACCCACGGCGTCGCGCAGCCGCAGCAGCGTGGCCGGGCTGTAGACGTTCTGGTGGCCGTGCATCTCCAACGCCAGCTGCGTGACGTTGCGCTGCTCGGCGTACTTGACCAGGTCGGCCCAGTAGGGGATCAGGACGTCGTTCCACTGGTAGTCGAGGATGTCCTTGGTGTAGGGCGGCCAGGCGACGGTGATCCAGTTCGGGTAGCTGTCGCCGGGTGCGCCGGGGCAGCCGGACATCATGACGATGCGCTCGATGCCCATCTCGGCGGCGAGGTCGATGGTTTTGCGGGTGACCGCGTCGTGGCGCGGCCCCTCCTCGCCGGGATGCACCGGGTTGCCCGAGCAGTTGAATGCCTCGAGCTCCAGTCCGCGGCTTTCGATCTTCTCGGTCAGCTCGCGGCGCGCCGCGGCGGAGCCGAGCAGCTGGTCGAGATCGGCGTGCGGGGCGTCCGACCAGTTGCCGGTGGACAGCTCGATGGTCTCGATCCCGACAGCGGCTGCGGTGTCGAGGGCCTCGTCGAAGGACAGGGTGGCCAGGCTGTCGGTGTTGAGTCCGATTCTCATAGCGGTCTTCGAATCCTTTGCTGAATGGCTTGCGCTATTTGGCGAGGCTGCCGGCGTCGACGACCATCGACGAGCCGGTGACATAGCGGGCCTCGTCGGAGGCGAGGTAGAGGACCGCGTTGGATATATCACGAGCTTCGACCCACGGAATGGGCAGGAGGTTGAGCTGTCGCAGGGCCTGCTTGCAGTCCTCGACCGTGGGGTTGGTCAGATCGGGCCGGAATACGTTGTACATATTCTGGTTGCGGACCATGTCGGTGTTGACCGCGGTCGGGCAGACGGTGTTGACGCGAATCGAGTGCTCGGCGAGTTCCAGCGCGAACACCTTCATCAGCCCTTCGACGCCGTGCTTGGACGCCGCGTAGTGCGCCATGTTGAGCAGGCCCTTGTGGCCGGCGTTGGAGCTGGTCAGGATGACCGATCCGCCGCGTCCACCCTGGATCACGTGGGGCACGGCCGCTTTCAATGTGTGCCAGACGCCCTTGAGGTTGATGTCGATGATCGCGTCCCACTCGGCTTCGGCCAGGGTGAGGCCGTTGGAGTAGGAGATCGTTCCCGCGTTGGCGACGATCGTGTCGAGATGCCCCAGTTCGGTGACGCCCTCATCGACGACCGACTTCAGCGCGGTGAAATCGCGGACGTCTGCTTTGCGCGCGATAATGCGCCGATCGTGTTTCTCGACCAGACGTACGGTTTCGGCCAGGTCTTCCTCGGTGGCGCCTGTGAACATCGGTGTGGTGGTCTCGCAGATGTCGACCGCGATGATGTCGGCGCCTTCCTCGGCCAGCCGAACGGCGTGCGACCGGCCCTGACCTCGTGCCGCACCGGTGACCAGCGCGACCTTTCCGGATACCCGTCCCATGCTGGTTTCCTTTACGAGGAGAATGTCGTGATGAGGAATCGGACGCTGGCTTCGACGTCGTCGAAGGGAGCGGGTGAGTCCTCGTGGAGCCGCTTGTCCTGCTCGATGACGATCCAGCCGTCGTAGTCGATCTCCTTCAGCACGCTGAAGATCGCGGTGAAGTCGATGTCGCCCTGTCCGAGGGGCTTGAACACGCCCGCGTCGACGCCCTCGGCCCACGAGGTCTTCCGCATGATCATCGACTGGGCGATCGTGGTGTCGACGTCCTTGAAGTGGACATGACCGATCCGGTCGCCCAGCTGCTGCGCGACCGCCACCGGGTCGCCGCCACCGCAGAAGATGTGCCCGATGTCCAGGCAGAAGTCGACGCTGGAGCCCTCGAGCACGCGGGTGATGTCTTCCGGGGTCTCGACGGCGGTTCCGACGTGCGGGTGCAGGACGCACCGCAGGCCGCGTGCGCGGCCCGCTTGGTGGACTGCGTCCAGGCCGGTGAGCAGTTCGCTCCATTCCTGCTCGGACAGTTCCACTCGCTTGTCGAAGTCGCCGTCCGGGCTGACCGCCCCGATCGTCGCGACGGTCGCGCCGATGCTGGTGAGGAAGTCGGCGGTCCGGTTGAACTCCGCGACCACCTCGTCGACCGGACGCCCCGGGAATACCAGCGGGGTCCAACCGGCCACGCAGCGCAGGGCGTAGGTGTCGAACAGTCGCAGCGCGGCCGCGGCATCGGTCGGGAACAGACCCGGTTGGAACTCGGTCGCCTTCAGCTCCGCGCGCTGCATGTCGGCGAGCACCTGCTCGGCGGAAAGCTGGACGCCCCAGCCAGGGAGGTAGTTGATCCCCCACGACACGGGCTGTCCGCACAGACGATCTGCCAGATGCACCATAAGTTGATCTCCGTTGACCCTAGATCGTACTAAGTTGCCAGTTCACGGTGGTTAGATCGTGCTAGGTTCGCGGTGCCGGAGACGTTAGAGAAGTGCAGTGGGGTATGTCAAGACATATGCACTGCGGCCGTCATGATTTTTTGCAGGGACCCGAGGCGGTCCCGCTGCTCATGACCCGGTGCGAGGAGGGGCGGTGCTGGTGCGCACCACGAGTTCCGGATCGACCGTGACGTCCACCGGAGCGGTCCGCAGACCGCCGATCCGGCCGATGGCCAAATCCACGATGTGCTGCGCCAACGCCGGAACGCGTTGGCTCACCGATGTCAGGTTGACGTGGCTCATACGCGCGAGAGCGCTGTCGTCGATGCCGACCACGGAGACGTCGTTCGGCACCCGCAAACCCGCGCCGATGAGCTGGCTGATCAATCCGACGGCCATGCGGTCGTTCCCCGTGGTGACCGCGGTGAACTCGACGCCCGACGAGAGCAGCTCGACACCGGCCTGTGCGCCTGACACCTCGGAGTAGTCACCCGACACGACGTGCGCGAACTGCTCGAGTCCGTGCGCGTTCATCGCCTCCAGGTAGCCCTGCCGCCGCCCCACCGCGCCCGGCTGATCCCCGCCGTCGACGTGCACGATCCGGCGGTGCCCGAGTTCGGCGAGATGATCGACGGCGAGCCGGGAGCAGGCCTGGTCGTTGACGTGCACTGCGTCAATGCCGGCGACGCGCCTGCCTACTGCGATGACCGGCGATGCCGCGGAGATGTCGGCGAACGCTCGCGGATCGTCCTCCGGAGCGATGGCGATGATCGCCTCGCAGCGGAACTCGAGCAGTTCCTCCGCCGCACGTCGCCATCCTCGTGTAGCCGTGATCGCGCCGAGTGCGATCGCGAAACCCGCGTCTTCCGCAACGGGATAGAGCGCCTCGACGAGATCGGCGTCGAGGCCGTGGGTCATGGTGTAGATGACGCCGAGATGCTTGCTGCTGGCCCGGCGCAGCAACCGGGCGGAGGAGTTCGGCCGATATCCGAGCTCGCGAGCTGCGCGCCAGATCCGTTCCCGGTTCTCCGTGCTGGCGCCCGGCTCGTTGCGCATGACAATCGACACCAACGCCCGGGAGACACCCGCGCGGCGCGCCACGTCAGCCATCGTCGGAGCCCGGGCCTCGTTGCGGAAACTCCTGGCCACGTGCTCCTCACTCGGTCCCAAGAGCGTCGAGGCTAGCACGGTCTAGGTGCCGTGACCTGCAGAGGTCAGATGAGCCGCACTGTTCGCCGTGATCTGGAGGAATTGCTGGACGAGCGGTTCGGGATCTGTGTCACGGGTGACGAGGGACAGCTCGACGAGCTCGGCCCGATGGGCGAGCCAGCGGTGGGGGATCGCGGCATTCTGGCGGACAGTCACGTTGGGACCAGGGTGATCCCGAGGCCCGCGTTGACCGACCCCCCGACGCCGTGTTGGCCTTCCGAGGACCACCAGGCAGCCAGCACTCCACGCGGCATAACCCGGGAGTCGGCATAGGCCGACGACGTGGTCGCCTGCTGCTGCTCGCGGCAACAGGCGGAGCAGGTCAAGGCCCAGCTTGCCGATTGGCTCAAACCTCGGGGCCTGGTCTTCAACGACGCTGACGGTGTGACACGCCGACGTCGGTGGCGACGTGGTGGAGTCATGGACGTGGCGCCGGCCGCGAGACCCGAACGGATCATCGAGTGTCGGGACGCCGAACTTGTCGGCGTGTCGCCGCGACGATGCCGGGATATCAATCATTCCGGCACGAAACGCCTCAACGGATGATCGGGATTATGTTCACCTGCAACGATCTTCAGTTCACCTTTTTCTGGTCGTCAAGCGTGATCCCGCCTCACGAGAGTGAACATCTTCACAAGCTTCTTCGCCTACGGGGTTGGGTTTCACTCATCGGTGCGTGCTAACACTGCTCTGAAGCCCACCCGAAAGCGCAGCTGCGATGAGCTCACCGTCACGAGGCCGCCCGTCGAACCCGCCACCCGCCCCCGCGGCGAAGCCTGGCCTGACGGTCAGCAAGGTGATCGCTGGGGCGGGGGCGGCGGTCACCGCCGCTGTAGTGGGGTCCGCGTTCGGTGCGGACGGCACGGTCGTGGGGGCGGCGGTCGGATCGGTCATCTCCGCGGTGGCGGCAGTCGCCTACGAGCGGTCGCTCGATCGAACCCGCCAGGTCGTCGTGGCCCGGGTGCGGCGCCCGGGCGATCCGGCTACCGCAGTCACCCAGGTGATCTCGACCGAGGTGACCCAGGTGATTCCGGCCCCACCGACTGCTGGGCACGCTCGGGTCGTGCCACCGGTCGTCCCCGTCCGCTCGCCGCGACGCATCCGACTTCCGTTGCTGGCGGGCGCCACTGCCGTGATCTTCCTGGTCGGCCTGCTTGTCGTAACGGGCATCGAGCTGCTCACCGGCGGCCCGGTCCTGAGCAGCGACACGGAGGACGGGACCAGCGTGGGCAGGGTGTTGGGGTCCGGCTTCGGCTCGTCGTCGACGAGCGCCGCGCCCGCCTCCTCGATGAGTTCGGCAACGGCGCCCACCGCCTCGTCATCACCGCCGCGGTCGGACAGGTCGGACAGGGGCGCGATTCCCTCAGACAGCCCCTCCGCTGAGCCCTCGGCCACGCCTGCCCCCGACGGGCGTATCACCGCGACCCCCACGGCGGCTTCCCAGTCCGGACCGGGCGCGCGCGACCGGTAGCCGGTCGGGGTCAGCAGCACCCACCCACAGCCGCAAATCTCACGACGGCGCCAACGTCCCCATGCCTCGGACCCTCCATCCCTGCCCAGGGTGTCTCGGCCCGATCCGCGCTTGTTCCCAAGATTACTGTTGTAGGTCGTGATCGTAAGGTTGCCGAGTTGATGGACTCGGGTCTGCTGGGCTACTGCCGCGGCTGCAGCGCCTCCTGACGATCGCGTTGTCCGCACCTCGGCCGACCATGTACCCGGCTCCCTCGACCAGCGCCCTCCCGGGCAGGAAGTCCGACTCGAGCACGACCCGGACGATCGGCGTGGGACCCGGTCCGCGAGGCTTGTTCTCGAGAACGTTGCCGACCGCGAGTTGGAGGTCGTCCAACGAACGCGGCAAGCCGATGGCCCTTATCGCCCGCGCCGCCTTCGCAGCCGCCGCACTACAGATCCTGGACGGGCTGCACGACGAGCCGCTCAGCACCTTCGGCGGGTGGTGCTCGGTGACCACGACGACCAGGCGGTGGCCAACCCCAGACCGGGGCTCCGGACATCCCGCTCCACGGCCCAGCCTCGACGACCTCCGGAGGGTGGTCGTTGACGACGAACTCCAGGCCGCCCGCGGTATGCAGGGTGGTCAGCTTCAGCCGACCGTTCAGATGGGTGAGCGAGCGGAAGGTTCGCGTCCGGCCGCCCTCGTCGCGCCGTCGGCGCATCTAGCGCGGATATCCCATGGTGACGGCCGAGGCTTCCTCGGGGGCGCGGGTCAGTCGGCCGAACAAGCTGCGGTTGACGAACGTGGGCGCTTCGACGTGGCTGGTACTCAGCACGGCCAGATCGCAGGTCGCGGAGCCTCCCAGATCGCTTCCACGCGGACCGGCGGATGCCTGCACCTGTGCGCCGGCGAATCGGACCGAGCAGTCGCGGTGATCGACCGGCCACCACGTGTCCTGCCGTCAGTACTACACCGTCGACGACCGCCCGTCCCCACGGCCCGCCATCACGACCCCCTCGCACCGCCGCCCGATCTGACCCAGCATCGAGCTGGTCCCGCCCGGAAGTCGTCAGAGGTCGCGCGGGCGTTGGGCGCTGGACGTGGCTTTGAGCCTTTCCACCATGGGTTGCATACTGCCCACGATGTCGGGAGGACCTGTGTCGATCCGTGCCGTCGCCGCTCGGGCAGGTGTGTCGCCCGCGACGGTGTCACGCGTCTTCACGCAGGCGGCCAGCGTCTCCGCCGCGACGCGCCGCCGGGTGGAGGCGGCCGCGGAGGAGCTGGCCTACGTCCCGAACCCGGTGGCCCGCTCGCTCGCCCGCGGTCGTACGGGCAACCTCGGCATCGTCGTGCCGGACATCGCCAACTCGTTTGCGTCCGTCATCGCGAAGGCGGTGCACCGCGAGGCGCGCGCCGCCGGGTACGCCCTGTTCATCGCCGGGTCCGATCGCCGGCCCGACGAGGAGTACCGCCTGGCACGCGCGATGGCGTCCCAGGTCGATGGGCTGCTGATGATGTCCCCGAGGATCGACGACGAGCTCTTGGAGCAGCTCAGCGCGATGACACCACTCGCCGTCATCAACCGGGTCGTCGACGGGTGCCCCGCGGTGTTGATCACTACCGCCGATGGCATGAACCAGGCGGTCGAACACCTCCACGCCCTGGGGCACCGGCAGATCGTCTACCTCGCGGGCTCGCGGTCCTACTCGAACACGACGCGCCTCGACGGATTCCGGGAGGCCTGCACCCGCCTCGGCATCGAGCCCCTGGAGATCGATCTCGACGACTCGCGCTTCTCGGCGGGCGTCCGCGCGGGTGATCTCGTCCTGGCGCGCGGCGCGACCGCCGTCATCGCCTACAACGACGAGATCGCCGTCGGCGTGATGAGCAGGCTGGCGTATCGCGGCATCGGCGTGCCCGCCGAGATGAGCGTGATCGGCTGCGATGACACCGGGCTAGCGGAGATGGCAATACCGCTGCTGACGTCGGTGCGCCTCCCCGCGGCAACGGCGGGGACGGCCGCCGTGCGGATGCTCCTGGATCGGGTCGACGGCCACGGCGCAACGTCGGCGGAGCGGCTGTACCTCCCGACCGAGCTCGTCATCCGATCCACGACCGCGCCCGTCGGTAAGCGGACCGAGGAGCGGAACAGGCTGACCAAGGATCAGGCGTGAGCGCGCCGTACCGGCGTTCTGGGGAGCTCGTCGTCCGCGGGCAGTCCTCCGCTCGGTCGGGTGGCGCGCCTCCTGGTTGACGAAGCCGTGTCGGGGTGCCGTCGTCGGCTCCTGCCGATGGGCTGACCCGCCGGCCTGGCGAGCGTGATCATCGCCGGCAGCTCGGTGTGTCCTGCATCTCAACTTTTCCCCGGGGGGGTTGACCGTTTCTGAAACCGGTTTCAAACTTGTTGCAACGAGGAGGTGTGATGTCGATTCGCGACGTGGCGGCACGGGCAGGGGTGTCGGCCGCAACCGTGTCTCGCGTGTTCACGCAGCCCGACGCGGTGTCGCTCGACACCAGGCAACGGGTGATGGCGGTTGCGGAGGAGATGCGGTACACCCCGCATCCCGCCGCCCGCTCGCTGGCGAGCCGCCGGGCGGGCACGATCGGCATTGTCGTCCCCGACATCGCGAACGCCTTCTCCGCGGTCATCACCAAGGCGGTGCAGGAAGAGGTGCGCCGCGACGGCTCCGCCCTCTTCGTCTCGGGATCCGATGAGCGTGCCGATGACGAGAAGCGGTGGGCGAGCGCGTTGGCGCCCCAGGTCGACGGGTTGCTGCTCGTGTCGCCGCTGATGCCCGACGAGGCGCTGCGGGAGCTGGACGCCACCGTGCCCGTGGTGATGATCGACCGGTTGGTCGACGGGCTCGCCGCCGTCGTCGCGGACGCCTCCGGGGCGGTGGGCCACGCCGTCGAACACCTGCAGGCCCTCGGGCACCGGCGGATCGTCTACCTCGGTGGTCCGTCCGGCAGCTACTCGAACGAGGTCCGCAGACGCGGATACCGGGAGACCTGCGCGCGTCTGGGGATGGACGCCACCGAGCTCGGCCCGTTCAGCGCCCGGTTCTCGGCCGGTGTCCGTGCGGCCGATCTGGTCCTGGCCAGCGGCGCCACCGCTGTCGTTGCCTACAACGACGAGGTGGCCGTCGGCGTCATCAATCGACTCTTCGACCGCGGCGTCCGGGTGCCCGATCACGTCAGCGTCGTCGGGGTCGACGACAC
>Ga0157372_10003937_pt1 | contig 15948 bp, 15 predicted proteins | sample C55metaG_FD_115307 | JGI IMG/M metagenome (GOLD analysis project Ga0157372, IMG submission 115307) | Corn rhizosphere microbial communities from Kellogg Biological Station, Michigan, USA - C5-5 metaG | ecosystem: Host-associated > Plants > Roots > Rhizosphere > Soil | place: USA: Michigan... | reverse complement strand
GCCACTGCATGGATGAGATGCGGAATGTTGTACACAGGCTCAAAATTACGGGTGCTGGTGATCACGAACTTGTCAGCCGGCAGACTTCTTCCGCGGTCGTTGAACACTTCCGGGTCGATCCCGAACGGTACCGTGTCCACTTTTGCGGCAGGCACCCCCATTTCGATCATCGCAATCTTCATGTGGTCGGCCATCGCTGTGATCCAATCGGCACGCGAAAAAGCGAGTTTCAACAGCAGTTTGTACACGAGGGATTGCTTCGGACTGATGAGTACATCGGAGCCCAGGGCAGTGATAACATAAGGATGAAAGCCGCAGAGGGCGCCGGTGATGCCGTAGCTGGTGGCGTAATGCGCATGGAGGACGTCGGGACGGATCTGTTTGAGCAGCCTTCTCACTTCGCGGAACTTCAGCAGCACTTTCCAGTTGCCGCCCGAAACGGCAATATTGCCGGAGCTGATAAAATGCGTCTGCACATTTTCGATCTCCGCTTTTTTAAAGGAGATCAGGTGAACTTCGTGTCCGAGCGAAGCAAAATGCTTACACCAGCGTACCACGTGAATGCTCTCCCCGTCGGCAAAATAGCAGATCCTCATTTCAGCAGCCCTTTCTGCTTATACCAGGCGATGGTATTTTCCAGGCCTTTCTTTATTCCGTAAGGATAACTGAACACGCTTTTCAGCGCAGAATCATCATACTCTACTTTGTTGGATACCGCGTTGAATTTCCTGAGCCCGATCATGCCCATAAAATTAATTAAAAACTGCGGCACTGTGAAGCTGTTTTTCTTTTTATGCAGCGCTTCCGAGATAAGGTTTGTAAAGTCATCGAGGCTCATCGCTTCGCCTACATTGTAAACTCCCGGTCGAGCCAATGGATCGGTAAATGCGAGGATGGCGGCGCTGAGGTCTTTCACATACACATAGTTGACCATGGCACCCGGGCTTTGCAGCAGCGGCTTCCCCGATGCGATGTGCTGCATCATGTTCAGCAGCGCATTGAAGGGATGCAATTCGCCGAATACATTGGTCGGACGCAGGATCACCAGCTGAAAGCCGTATTTGGCGCTGGCCTCTTTCAGCAAGCGCTCCGATTCCAGCTTGGTGCGCTCGTATTCGTTCTTGGGATCGCAGGCGGCCTGCTCGTCGACGGCAACAGGTTTGCTGCTGTACTGCATGCCTACCACTCCAACGCTGCTCAGGTGGATCAGCCTGGGAACCTTGTTCTTCACCATGGCAGCGATCAGCTTTTTTGTGCCTTCTATATTTGTTTCCGCCAGCCGGGCAGTGTTCCGTACCTCGGCAGCTGTATTGATCAATACATCAATACCTTCCAATGCTTTTACCAGCGAAGCTTCATCATTCAGATCGGCCTGCATTATTTTTGCGCCTTCAGGCAGCGGGATCTTCTTCGTGAGATCCCTCGTGATCACGCTGATCTGCAAACGCGAAGCATCGATGCCGCTCAGCAAGTGCTGCCCGACAAATCCGCTTGCTCCTGTGATCAGCACCTTAAGCATTTTTCTCCTTCCTTTTTGCAAACAGCGACGAAAAATAAATGATCACGGTGGGAATGATCAGCGCTTCAAAGATCAATGCCTTGTATGCTTCCGGACCGCTCCGCATCAGTGATGGCAGCTGCGCCGTAAATACAAGCATCCCGATGATGAAAAGCAATTTCATGAATTTATTGCGGATCTTCTGCAGCTCGTGCATTTTGTTGAAGAACCGCGACCAGAGAAAGCCAAGCAAGGTACCGCCCGCCAGCACGCCCGCCAGTCCGAAGTTAATATACCAACCGCTTGCGTGATGAATTGTATACCCCTGACCTTTCAAGGCATGCACGCTCTGAACATAATATTCGTACGAATCCTGCGGCCTGTCGGGAAGCATAATCCTCGGCACGAGCGAACAGATAAAGCTCCAGATGCTCGAGCCATACGTAAGGGGCACATGCTGTGAAATTAAACCATACATTGAAAAATGCGCGCTGAACATTTCATTGCTGAACAGGAAGGCCAGCGTAGAGCTTTTCACGGAAAACTCGGTGTATTCGATCACCTGGTCGATGTGCAGCTCCAGCCCGGTTGTATCAAAGTAACGGGTAAGCCATTGCGGCGAATAAGCGCGCAATCCATCGTTGAAAAGCATGGGAGTAAATATGATCACAATGAGCATTGCAATGGGCTGCCATTTTATTTTGCCGGATACATTGCTTACATAAAACAATGCACCAAAGATCCCGGCAAACAGGATCTCCCGCTTGTTGCCTAAAAGAAGCAGGTAACCTTCCACGAAGAACACGCAGAAGATGTAGAACCAAAGGATCTTTTTCGAGTTGTCGCCCGTGATGTATTTCCCTCTCTCCCCGCTGATATAAGCAATAAGACCAATGTACAGCGAGATCACGATGCAGAAATTAATGAGCTGGTGCAGCGTGGCGAACCGCCCCGGCTGAAGACGTGTAACCACGTAAATAGATTGATTAAACTTCGCTGCTATGAGCACTTCGTTCCACACGAGCATGCAGCTTACAATAGCGCCTCCGATACAGGCAGCAATAAGGATCTTGTGATTGATGTACACCGGTTCCGGAACAGGCTCGAGGCGATTCGCCCTTTTCGCAACATAGAGCACAACAGCCTGGAGACTGATCATGAAAAGTCCGTAGTATAAAATAGAAAGCAGGTAGCTGTTGTCAAGATGAATAAAGAACAGCGCTTCGCGGTAGTGATAATAATGCACCCCGAAATCTTTTCCTTTATCGTTTGTGAGCAGATCGAAAATAATGATCCAGGCGCCTGCCAGCGTCCAGTAATAGATAAGGGCGATCCCAAGCACGAAGGCCGGCTCATTCGTCTTCTTCCAGATCTTCCAGGTAAGGAAGCCGATGACAAGGGTCAGCACGGACAAAAGCGCGTAGTGCATCATATCAGTGTGATTGATTTTTTTTAAATATTTTACCCGTTTCCAGGTAGGTCAGCACTCCCAGCAGGCTCAGGGAAAATCCGAATGCGGCCAGTATGTAATAATAGCTGAGTCCGCATATTTCCGTAAGGTAAGCCAGGCCGGTAAAAAGCACGAAGCATAAAAAAATGTTGCGCGTATTCACGGCTTTCACATGATACGCATCGAGGATGCTCCGCAGCGAAATGTAAACGGCATAGCCTACGCAGGCCGGCATCACGATCCTCACAACAGTGACGAGATCGGGATAATCACCATTCATGTACAGGCTGATCAGCGGCGATGCGAACACTTCCGCGATCAGCAGGCCAAGCCCGGATACAACCAGCGTAAGGATTAAAATTTCTTTCGAATATTTTTTCAGCGAAGTATAATCCCTCGCGGCGATGGCTTTGCTGGCCTGCGGCAGCAGCAGCAGGCAGATCGGTCCGAATGCCGCACCGATCATGTTCAGCAGGGAGATCGCAAAAGCAGCATTGCCTGCGGAGTCGAGATTATCGTTCACGAGGTGTGCCATGAAATAAGTGGGCAATGCGAAAAAGGCACCTAATGCAACATCGCCGGGCACCCGCTGCAGGCCGTATTTCAGCAGCTCTTTCCCCGATTCGAACAGATGCTCTTTTTCGGGCTTGAGCTTCATCACGATGTAAATGAAAAAGATAAGCGATACAAATATCCAGGCGAAGCCGGTAAGCAGCAGCACGTGGTAAATGTTCTTTCCGAATGCGAAGATCGTCATCGGCACCAGCCCCATATTGAGCAGCTGCAGAATGTTGGCGCTGTTCATCCTGATCTCGCCGCGGAAAAAAGAATAGCAGAGCGAATGCAGCACCATACCGCCCAGCATGATCAATAAAGGAAAAATGAGCGTGTAATACGATTCGTTCCCGAAGAACAGGAAGGAGAGCTGGTGATCAAAAAGCATGAACGCCACGGAGACCAGCAGCATCACCGCTGCAAGGATGATGAACGCGGAATAGAAATAGGACGAGATCTTTTTGGTGAGGTTGTTCGCGGAAGCAATAGCGATGTACCTTGGCAACCCTACGCCGAATCCCATAATGAGCAGTGGCTGGATGAATGAAAGCGTTCGGCGGCAAATGGAATATTCATTGAAGCCGTCCTTCCCGAATGAGCCCGCAGCCAGCTTGTAAACCAACACCCCGCTAATCAGTACAGCAAATTCCGTAATGTAGGTAAGAACATAATTCTTAGACAAAAAGATGCTGTTTCTCATTTCTGTTTAATTGAACAGAGGCTAATCAAGCGGGATGCGGAAGAATTCTTATTTAGCGTAATTCACCGCCCTTGTTTCACGGATCACGGTCACTTTCACCTGTCCGGGATACGTCATTTCTGTCTGGATCCGCTGGGAAATATCGAAGGATAATGTTTCAGAATCCTTATCGGTTACCTTATCGCTGGATACGATCACGCGCAATTCGCGGCCTGCCTGGATAGCGTATGTCTTCTCAACGCCGGGATATGATAAAGCAAGCGCCTCAAGGTCTTTCAAACGCTTGATGTACTGCTCCACCACTTCGCGCCTTGCGCCCGGACGAGCACCGCTGATGGCATCACACACCTGTACGATCGGAGCGATCAGTGTGTTCATTTCAATTTCATCGTGGTGAGCGCCGATCGCGTTGCACACTTCAGGCTTCTCCTTGAATTTTTCTGCAAGCTGCATACCGAGGATCGCGTGCGGCACTTCCGGCTGGTCATCCGGCACTTTACCAATATCATGCAGCAGTCCGGCACGTTTTGCCATCTTCACATTCAATCCTAATTCCGCGGCCATGGTCGCGCAGAGGTTTGCCACCTCGCGGGAGTGCTGTAATAAGTTCTGTCCGTATGAGGAACGGTATTTCATCCTGCCGACCATGCGGATCAGCTCCGGGTGCAATCCGTGAATTCCCAAATCAATTGTTGTACGCTTCCCGATCTCGATGATCTCTTCCTCGATCTGCTTTTTCACTTTCTCCACCACTTCCTCGATACGCGCCGGGTGAATACGGCCGTCGGTCACCAGCTGGTGCAGCGACAGGCGTGCGATCTCCCTTCTTACAGGGTCGAAGCCGGAAAGGATGATCGCTTCCGGGGTGTCGTCCACGATGATCTCGATGCCGGTAGCTGCTTCAAGCGCGCGGATGTTACGTCCCTCACGCCCGATGATGCGTCCTTTGATCTCGTCGTTCTCGATGTTGAATATGGATACTGAATTTTCAATGGCATGTTCCGTGGCAACGCGCTGGATGGTCTGGATCACGATCTTCTTCGCTTCCTTGTTCGCGTTGATCTTCGCTTCCTCCACAATGTCCTTGATGTGCGACATAGCGTCGGTCCTTGCTTCTGCTTTCAGGCTTTCCACGAGCTGCGCTTTGGCATCCTCAGCAGAAAGCCCGCTTAATGTTTCCAGCTGCTCTACCTGGCGGCGGTGGAATTTTTCCACTTCCTGCTGCTTGGCGGTGATCACTTCCAGCTGATGAGTGAGGTTCTGGCGGAGCATATCCAGCTCGGCATCCTTACGCTGCACCTGCTCCTGCTTTTGCGAAAGGGTTTGCTCTTTCTGCTTGATCTTATTCTCGGCAGCCTGTATGGCGTTGTTCTTTTCGTTGATCAGCTTCTCATGCTCTGCTTTCAGCTGCAGGAATTTTTCCTTGGCAAGCAGGTTCTTTTCCTTGATGATCACTTCCCCTTTTGCCTCAGCTTCCTTTATAATGCCGTCGGCTTTCTTTTCATTCGCTTTTTTTATCAGCGTAAATGCTATCGCGGCTCCGAGGCCCAGGCCTACTATCAAAGCTGCAATGATCAGTATTGTGTCCATAAATTTTTAAAAGTTAAACGTTCATAAAAATCCCGCAATGTTCTCAAAGCCAATATTAGCCTTTTGCCGGGCAAGCGCGAACTGTTGCGGGAAAATGTTGTTTACAATGGATTGTTAAAAAACCGTAAACTCAGATGGAATCATCCTCTTTTTGAAGGTATTTGGAAACAAACAGGTCGAGCTGGTTGAGCTCATCCTGCTCCGGCGTTTTCTTTGGTGCGCTTTGTTGAGTAGCCAGCAGGTTCAGCGCGCTCATGGCAAGCAGGTCCTGCTTGTCGCGCACAGAATAATTGACCTCAAACTCCTTCACCTTCTCGTTGATCATTTTGGCGGCGGTAAGCACAGCCTGCTCATCTTCCTGCTTTACAGTAAGTGGGTAGGTGCGACCCGCGATCAAAATCTTTAACGATACTTCAGCCATATCTATGGTTCCAGGCTCCAGGTTTCATGCTTACCGGATCTGCCCCGGCATCTTAAACCTGAAACGTTTCTTTTTTTACTTCAAAAGAGCAATGCAATCATCTATTTCCTGCACAAGCTCATTAATCTTTAATTTCGTATCTGTAATTATAGTGTTCTGTTCTTCTGATTTTTGTTGCTCCAGCTCCATCTTGCTCTTCTGCAGGGCTTCAATGGCGGCTCTCTGCTCCTCCACCGTTTTCTGCAGGCTCAGCTTGTCCGCGTTCAGTGAATCGTTCTCCTGTTTCAGCTGCTGATGAAGCTTTACCAGTTTTTCGATCTTTCCTTTCAGATCGGTGATTGTCGGAGCTAATTCGTTCATAATCAATAATTAATGCTTGGTTACCTGATTCGCCACAAATATATATAATAATTCCTTAACCCGGATACTATATTCTGATTTCGGGGGCTATTTTTCAAATTCCCCTATCTTTGCACCCATGCTCAAAAAACTGCTCCCGGCCCTTCTCTTTTTGCTTGTTTCCGGGGCCGGCCTCGCCCAAAATCCTTATCCTGCCGGGTATTTCCGCTCACCGGTGGATACGGCCATAGCGCTGGCAGGCAATTTCGGGGAGATCCGCCCTAATCATTTCCATGCAGGCTTCGACATCAAGACCAACGGGAAGGAAGGCATGCCTGTTTACGCTGTCGCGGATGGCTATGTTTCCCGCATCAAGATCTCGCCCTATGGCTATGGCAAGGCGCTTTACATCAGGCATCCGAACGGATACACCAGTGTTTACGGGCATCTGCAGAGCTTCGGCACAGGCATCGCGGATTTCGCACTCAAAACGCAGTATTACAAACAATCCTTCGAGATCGATACACTGATGGATCCGGAACAGGTGCCGGTGAAAAAAGGCCAGCTCATCGGGCTCTCGGGCAACACCGGCGGCTCACAGGGCCCGCACCTGCACTTCGAGATCCGGGAAACCGCCACCGAAATGCCGCTGAACCCTTATTTGTTCGGCTATACCGTCCCCGACAACGTACCTCCGAAGATCACTGCAGTGGTGGTCTACCCGTTCGGGGAAGGCTCCGTGAACAGCAGGCATACGCCTAAAAAAATAAAAGTGACGTATCAGAAAGGGCAGCATTCCATTGCCAATAAAATGGATACGGTCACGGTGAACGGCAGCATCGGCTTTGGAATAGAAGCGTACGATACGGAAACGCGCTCCTCCAACCAGAATGGGGTTTATTCCATCGAGCTGCAGTCGGGCGGAAAACGCATTTTTTATTACGAAATGGAGAAATTCAGCTTCGAAAAGGCCCGCTACGTAAATGCGCACATCGACTACGCCGAAAAGCAAAAGCACAACGACAAGATCCAGAAATGCTTCCTGTCGAAGAACAACCAGCTCGGCATTTACAAGGACGTGCTGAACAACGGCATCCTGAGCTTTACGGATGATTCCGTTCACTGGATCCGCTACATCGTGAAGGATTACGCAGGCAACACCAGCGAGCTGATGCTGAAAGTAAAAAGCAGGTCGAAGCCCACAGCGGCAAAAGCACAGGAAAGCGCAACCGTTTTAAATCCTTCCCTGTATTTCGATTGCAGCAAAGAGAATAATTTTTCGAAGGAGGATGTAAAAGTGAGCATCCCTGCAAATGCTTTATACGACGATATTCAGCAATTCGGCTACTCCAGGCCATCGTCGGTAAAAGGCAGCTTCTCCCCGCTTCACCGCATCCAGAATGCTGAAACAGCCTTGCAGAAAGCCTATACCCTGAGCATCCGCCCCAATCATCTTCCGGATACGCTGCAGTCGAAGGCCTGCATTGTTTCCGTAAATGAGAAAGGCGGCAAAACATACGAAGGCGGCAGCTATGCCGATGGCTGGGTAACGACACAAACCAAATCGTTCGGGAATTTCACGGTAGCGGTTGATACCGTTCCGCCGCGCATCCGCACCGCTTTCAAATACGTTCCGAAAACAACCGTGGACCTCAGCAATGCCAAAACCATCGGCATTATTGCAAGCGATAACTTAAGCGGCATTAAAAAGTACAGGGCGAAGATCGACGGCAACTGGGTGCTGTGTGAATATGAATTTAAAAAGGACCTGCTGTTCTACACCTTTGATGGTACGTTGGAAAAAAGGGTGCATACCTTCGAGATCGAAGTAACGGATGATAAAGGGAATGCGAGTGTGCTGATGTTTAGCTTTAAGAGGTAGATTGTTTCTTTGCGGTGTTATGCGCGCCGTCATTTCGAGTGCTTCGCAGCGGAGCGCAGAAGCGTATCGAGAAAGCGCGGGGATTTCGTACTGCTATTTTGTTTTCTTTTTTCTTGATAAAAAAGAAACAGCTCCTGCAAGCCGAAAACATACAGAATAAATATAATGATCTAATTTAGCAGCATGCGCTCCCTCCTCGTAGGAGGGTTGGGGTGGTACCAACTGATTTTCAAATGAAACACTTATTATTACTTCACGGCGCTATCGGCGCAAAAGACCAGCTGCAGCCGCTAGCAGAGAAGCTGAACGGGCAATTCACTGTGCACACGCTTAATTTCAGTGGACACGGCGGCGCGAAAATGCCGGAAGAATTTTCTATTGAAACATTCGCTGCTGATGCGCTTGCCTATTTGGAAGCCAACAGCATTCAGCAGGCCAATATCTTCGGATACAGCATGGGCGGCTATGTTGCGCTGTACCTGGCAAAACACCATCCGGAAAAAGTAGAGAAGATCTTTACCCTCGGCACCAAGTTTCTCTGGTCGCCGGAAATTGCCGCAAAGGAAATAAAAATGCTGGATGCCGGGAAGATCTCGGAGAAGCTTCCGGCATTTGCCGCAACGCTTGAAAAGCGCCATGCGCCGAACGACTGGAAGGATGTACTGAAAAGAACCGCAGAGATGATGACTGCACTTGGTAATAAAAATGTATTAACCACCGCCGACTATAACAGCATCGGGCATCCCGTGCTTGTCGGCATCGGCGATAAGGACACAATGGTGACGCTCGAAGAAACCATTGATGTGTACCGCAGCCTTAAAAATGCGGGCCTGCTTGTATTGCCGGACACACAGCATCCTATCGAGAAAGTGGATCAGGCGAGGCTGGCTGACGAAACAATCCGCTTTTTTTAATTGTCGGGATGTCACCCTGAGCGGAGCGAATGGGTCTTCACTAACTTCACTGCGTGCATAAAGCAGGAGATTCTTCACTTCGCTTTGCTCCGTTCAGAATGACAAAATAATTTTTTTTTTTAAATTCTGTAACATTCCCCTCCTCCCTGTATCAAAAGAATAAACAAACCAAAAAACCATGAAAAAGTTTATTCTTCTTGTTATCATTCTCGCTTTATGCGCATTTATCAATGTATTCGGACAAAAGGCATTTCCCTTCGATGTTAAGATCAGCGGTGAAGGCAAATCAAACATGATCCTGATCCCCGGACTTTCCTGCCCGGGCGAAGTATGGAACGAAACCACAGAGCATTTTAAAAAGGATTACAAATGCTATGCGCTTACCTTCCACGGCTTTGCAGGCACGAAGGCCGACAGCACCACCAGCTTTAAGAACTGGGAAGCAGCGATCGCACGCTACATCACCGAAAATAAAATAGATAAGCCCGTGATCGTAGGGCACAGCATTGGTGGCGGAATGGCCATGCTGCTCGCTTCCGATTACCCCCAGCTGATCGGGAAGATCGTTGTGGTGGATGCGCTGCCATGCCTTGGCGCTCTCTCGAATGCAGCCTTCGCAGCGCAGAAAGATCCCGATTGCTCCATGTATGTGAAGCAGTTCCAGGGAATGGACGACAAACAATATTACCAGATGCAGAAAAGAACAATGCCTTCGCTGATGGCCGATTCCACTCATCTGCAGCAGGCGATCGGCTGGTCGGTGAAGTCGGACCGCAAAGCCATTGCGGAGATCTACTGCCAGTTCCTGAACACCGACCAGCGCGAGAGCACCTCAACGATCAAATGTCCCTCGCTTGTATTGCTGGAAGCGCCTTTCGCAAACATGAAGCCGGTAATCGAAGAGCAGTTCAAAAACGTGAAGGGCGCACAGCTCAGGTACTCCGGTAAAGCCCTGCACTTCATCATGTACGATGATACAAATTGGTATCTTGCACAGCTTGATTCTTTCCTGCGCTAAAAATGGAATTCGAAGAGATCTATAACACTTACAGTCCGAAGGTCTTCCGCCTTTGTCTCGGTTACGTGAACGACCGTGACTGGGCAAAGGACCTCACGCAGGAAACTTTTATCCAGGTATGGCAGCACCTTGGCAAGTTCCGGAACGAATCTTCCGTGGGCACCTGGATCTTCCGCATCGCCTCCAACATCTGCCTGCGCCAGATCGACCGCTCTTCGCGGATGCCAAAAGCAGAAGTGCCTTTCCAGGTGGAGGACAAGAATGACGATACGAAGAATGAACAGATGGAGCTGCTGTACAAATGCATCGGCATGCTGGAGGAAACCGACAGGCTGATCATCTCGCTGGTGCTGGAAGATCTGCCGCAGAAAGAGATCGCAGGCATCACCGGAATTTCCGAAGGGAACCTGCGGGTGAAGATCCACCGCATCAAGCAAACATTAACGCAAAAATTCAATGAGCATGCAAAACTTTGATGAACTGAAAAATATGTGGCAGCAGTCGGGAAGCGGGAATGAGCTTCCGGATGCAAAGGCAGTGCTCGCAAAAGTGGAAGCCCTGAGAAAGAAAATGATCCGGAAAAATATCTTGCTGATCATTACGCTGGCATTTACATTCGCTTTCATTACCTGGATCGGCTTCCATTACGATTTCGAGCTGCAGAGCACCCGCGTTGGCATTGTGATCACGCTCATCGCCATTGTGGCGGGAATAATTTTTAACACAAAGCTCGCAAGGCTTTTGCTGAAGCAGAACGATCCCACACTCAGCAACAGCGAGTACCTGCAGCAAATGATCGCTTTCCGCAACAGCCTGCGCATGGTGCAAACCAAAGGCATTACACTTTACTTTATTTTGCTCACCACCGGACTTATCCTCTACATGTACGAGTTTGCCTCGCGCGACCTTACATTCGGGATCAGCGTGTACAGCATTACTTTGGGATGGATGGCGTTCAACTGGTTTTACCTGCGCAAGCGCGCGATCCGGAAACAGGAAAGGGAAATCAGCGCGCAAATAGATGCGCTGGAAGGATTGAACAATAATTTAAAAAAGGACTGAGCTATTCCTCCACTTTGTGATGAAGCGATTCCTCCGCCACTTTTTTGATGGCATCATGCGAGGCTTCATCGCCGAGGTATTTTTCAATGGCGCGGTGCCCCACGTAGATCAACGGCGTTAACACTACCGCGATCATCAGCTTGAAAGTGTAGCCCGTAAGCGCCGCGTTGAGAAATACGGCGGTGGTCATTTTTCCCGGCAGCCAGAAAGCGATCCCGAGCACAACGAAGGTATCAATGAGCTGCGAAATAATGGTAGAGCCGGTGCTCCTGAGCCAGATCATCTTCCCTCCCGTTTTGTCGCGCAGCAACCAGAAAATGTAAACATCCACAAGCTGCGATACGAGAAAAGCGATGATGCTTGCTACGATGATCCAGAGGCTTTGTCCGAACACCGCAAAGAACTGCGCATCCGTTACCGTTGATATTCCCACCGCTGCCGGAACATTGATCGCAAACAATAAGATGATGAAGGCATAGCCGATGAGCGAGGCGGTGATCAGCGACAATTTGCGCACACCGCTCCTGCCGTAATATTCGTTGATAAGGTCGGTGGTGAGGAACACAACCGGCCAGGGGATGATCCCGATGCTCATGATGAAAGGCCCCATCCCGAACACAGGCCCGATCTGGATCAGCTTTCCGCCGATCAGTTCAGCCACTACCGCGTTGGTGATGAACAAACCGGCAAGGATGATAAAAACGAGTTCTCTTTTTGTTTTAAACATATACTATCTACGAATTACGAATCTATACTAATTTACGAAATACGAATTAGTGCGCGGTCATTTCGAGTTCGACCGCAGGGAGAGTATCGAGAAAGCGCGTAGGCTCGTTCTCGATACGCTCGTGCCTCGCTACTCGAACTGACGCTAAATTAATCCGTTTACAAACTATTCAAAAACTCCTCCACTGCCCCATAAATATAATCCAAATCCTCATCACTGATACAATACGGCGGCAGCACATACACAATGTTCCCCAGCGGGCGAAGGATGATCCCCCGTTCAATGAAGAATTCGGAAATATGCTCGGCAAGTGAATTCAGGTAATGCGTATGCTCACCGGTTTTAATTTCAAATGCGAGGATGGTTCCCAGCTGTCGTGCATCGGTAAGCCGTGGGTGCGATTTGATCGTATCCAGGAACGCCGCATGCTTTTTCATAATGCGCTCAATATTTTCAAATGCTTCCGGCCGGTCGAACAGGTCCATACTCGCCAGTGCCGCCGAGCAGGCTGTTGCATTGGCCGTATAGGAATGCCCGTGAAAAAAGGTTTTCATTTTATCATCGCTCAGGAACGCATCGTAGATAAATTGTGCGCAGCTTGTGACTCCCAGCGGCATCACACCGCCGGTAATGCATTTACTCATGCAGATGATATCCGGCTTGCGCTGCAAATGATCGCTTGCGAAAAATTTCCCGGTGCGGCCGAAGCCGGTCATCACCTCGTCTGCGATGGTGATCACCTGATTTTCGCGGCAGAGACGAATGAGCGTATCGAGCGCTTCCGCAGCGTACATCACCATTCCGCCTGCGCCCTGCACCAGCGGCTCAAAAATAAAGGAGGCGATATCGTGATGTTCCAGCGCGCGCTTCATCGCCTGTATGGATTCTTCTTCCTTTCCGCTCACCGGAACGGGGATCGCGATCACATCGAACAATAGCCTGGAGAAGGGTAAATTAAATGCATTCCGCGCACCAACGCTCATTCCGCCAAAGGTATCGCCATGATACGCATTTTCAAACGCGATCACTTTCGTACGCGGAACATCGCGGTTGCTCCAGTATTGGAACGCCATCTTCAGGCCTACTTCCACCGCTGTGGAGCCATTGTCGGAATAAAAGATCTTCGACTGGTTTTCCGGCAGCCGCTTCAACAGTCGCTCGGCGAGCTGAACAGCAGGCTCGTGCGTGAAGCCGGAAAAGATCGCGTGCTCGAGCCTGCGCAATTGCTCCGAGATCTTTTCTGCCAGGTACGGATGGCTGTGCCCGTGAATGTTCACCCACCAGCTCGCAATGCCATCGATGTATCGCTTCCCGTTCTCATCGTAAAAATAAGCGCCCTCGCCTTTTACGATCGCAACCGGCAGGGGCGCGGTTTTCAATTGTGTGAAAGGGTGCCACACCGCCTGCTTGTCTCTCTCCTGTAAAGTCATAATGTTGTTCAATGAGGGTAAATATCGGGATTTATTTATGCATAAAAAAAGCGAAGAAAATCTTCGCTTCGTTTTAATCTGTGAATATATGGCTATACCGCTACCGTTTGCAAATATTCAAACTCATTTGCATAGCTTTTAATGATCTCCGGTGTAAGGTCCTTTTCCTTGTTGATCCTGCCCAGCACCTTCAGCTGGCAATATTCCATAATGATGTCCTGCGAAAGCTGGTGAGGCGCGCCGTTAAAAACAACGCCGAGGATCTTCAGTCCCCTGTTCTTTAATGCGTCGATGGATAAAAGCGTATGATTGATGCTGCCCAGGTAATTCTGGATCACAAGCACCACCTCGGCATCAAATTGTTTGATCATATCGATCATGAATTCCGTGCGGTTCAATGGCACCATTAGTCCGCCGGCACCTTCAATGATCAGCGTATTATCCGTAGCGGGCAGCCTCAGGTCGCTGAGCCTGATCTCGATGTCTTCCAGCTCCGCAGCAGCGTGTGGCGACATGTATTGCTTCAGCATATATCCTTCGGGATGAAATTTACTTTCGGAGTTCGACACCCATTTCTGAACCTTGGCAGTATCAGTCGAGAAGAAGCTTCCTGTTTGAACAGGTTTCCAGTAGTCGGCTCTGAGAGCTTCCACCAGCACCGACGAAACAACGGTTTTGCCCACATCTGTCCCGATCCCGGTAACGAATAATTTTCTCATAAATAGATTTTGCGTCTGTGTTTCAACGAAATTAATGAAAAATTGTTTAATCCGGCACGAAATAAGCGCAGCAGTTTTTAACTTCTGATTGTTGGTAAGTGACCACTAACCGAGGCAATTAAGCGACCAAGCTCTTCGCCGGAGTTGAACAGGTGCAGGCAGATCCGGAGCCGCTCCCTGCCTTTTTGCACGGTCGGACTGAGGATCGGCCGCACGTCGAAGCCATCCTTTTGGAGCAGGGCGGCAAGGTTCTTCACATCGTCGTTTCCCGGCACCACGATGCACTGGATCGGGCTGTTGCTGGCGATCAGGCTGATGGAGGGATTCGCAGCGGCCTTTACCTTGAACTCCGCGATGAGGCGGTGAAGCGCATCGATGCCCGGCTGGCTTTTCGCAAGCAGTTGATAAGCCTGGTTAACCGCCACAAGGCTGTGCAGCGGCAATGCGGTAGTATAAATAAATGCACGGGAAAAATTCACGAGATAATCGCGCAGGAGCGGGCTGCCAAGCACAATGGCGCCATGACAGCCGAGGGCTTTTCCGAAGGTATGCACACGGGCGAACACTTCCTGTTCCATGCCCAGCTGCTGTACCAGCCCTTTGCCGCCGTTGGCCGTAACGCCTGTGGCATGGGCCTCATCCACCACGAGATTGGCATTGTACTTCTTACAAAGCGAAAGGATCTCCGGCAGCAATGCTTCATCGCCGTCCATGGAATAAATGCTCTCCACCGCCACGTAAACGGCGCCTTCCGCGATCTTCAGCCGCTCCTCGAGGTGAAAAAGATCGTTGTGGCGAAACATGAACGCTGCCGCTGCCGACATTTTGATCCCATCGTGCACCGAGGCATGGATCAATTCATCATAAATAATGGAAGCATCTTTTTGACCGATGGCCGAGAACAGGCCAACGTTAGCGTCATAACCGGAATTGTAGATCAGCCCGGATGCCGCGCCATGAAAAGCGGCGATCTTTTTTTCAAGATCCTCAGCGTACCGGCTGTTGCCCGAAAGCAGGCGTGAGCCGCCGGAACCGTTCAGCTGAACAGGAAGCGCGTTGTATTCTTCGTCGATGGCAGCCCTCAGCTCCGGCGAACCGGCAAATCCGAGGTAATCGTTGCTGCAAAGGTCGGTAAGGTGCGAATGATTGACAAGCTGCCGGAAAGCGTTATGCTCTCTGCGCTTATCAAGAGATTTAGACAGATGCTGATCGGCAGAAAAGCTCATAATGCAGGTTTAAAAACCGGGATTCCTTATGCTTCCACAGGGAGCTTGGAAACCGGCTGCTCCGAGCCTTTGAACGCTTTGCGCGGACTTAAGCCGAAGATCTTAAACATCTCCATATCCTCCGAAAATTCCGGATTTGGCGTGGTCAGCAGCTTATCGCCGGCGAAAATGGAGTTCGCGCCTGCAAGGAAGCACAATGCCTGCCCTTCGAGCGACATCTGCGTTCTTCCGGCAGAAAGACGAACAACCGTCTTCGGAATCACAATGCGTGTGGTGGCGATCATGCGCACCATGTCCCAGATCGGCACCAGCGGCTGATCTTCCAGCGGCGTACCTTTCACAGGAACCAGGGCATTGATCGGAACGGATTCGGGATGCACCTCCATCGACGATAAGGTCTGGAGCATTTTTACCCTG
>Ga0157372_10003935_pt1 | contig 15952 bp, 13 predicted proteins | sample C55metaG_FD_115307 | JGI IMG/M metagenome (GOLD analysis project Ga0157372, IMG submission 115307) | Corn rhizosphere microbial communities from Kellogg Biological Station, Michigan, USA - C5-5 metaG | ecosystem: Host-associated > Plants > Roots > Rhizosphere > Soil | place: USA: Michigan... | reverse complement strand
TGCGTGAAGCGAACGGGCAGTGGACGGGATGGGACGTCGACGAGCTGCACGTGCCGGCGACGATTCGCGACGCGGTGCTGGCGCGCCTTGGCGAGCTGTCCGCCGACGCCCGCCGCCTCGCGGACGTGTCGGCTGTTTTCGGCACCCACGCGACACACGACGAGCTCGCGGCGGTCAGCGGACTGGGTGCCGAGTCATTGATCGCGGCGATCGACGAGCTTCGCGGAAACGACGTCCTCGCCGAGCGAGTGGATCGCGGAGAGATCATTTATGATTTCTCACATCCCCTGCTCCAGGAGACGCTCTACTCGGAGCTGGGACTCGCGCGAACGCGGACGCTCCACGGCGCGATCGCCGAAACCCTCGAGCAACTGTATGGTGCTCGGGCGATGAGCCGTGCGGACGAATTGGCGTTTCACTATGCGCGCGGTGACTCGCGGCGGCTCGCGTCCAAAGCGGTGCAGTATCTGCGCGCAGCCGGACGGAACGCGTCGAACAAGTACGCCAATCGCGAAGCCGCGGACTACCTGAGTGCCGCGCTCGACATCGCCGAGGTCGACGATCGGTCATCGATCGTCGACTTGGCCGCCGATCTATCGCGCGTCTTGCAGCGACTCGGCGAGTATCGCGAGGCGCTCGAGCTGTCGCACCGGGTCCTGCGTGCCGCGCTCGATGCGAACGATCTCACGCGCATCGCCGGCGTCGAACGCAACATCGGTTTGATGCACTACTGGATCGGCGACTTCGACGAGGCGCTTGCGCATCTCGATGCCGCGATCGATGCGGCGCGCCGTGCCGAGGCGGGCGCTCTCGAGGCGCGTGTCCTCATCCCCAAGGCGAGCTGTCTGCAGGCGATCGGTCGGCCGAACGAGGCGCACGAAGCGATCGATCGCGCCCTCGCCATCGCCTCGGCGCTTGGCGATGAGGCGTTGCTCGCGCGCGTGCATCGCGCGCTGCTGCTGCTCCACGTCTGGACCGGTCCGGCGGATAAGGCGAGGGAGCATGGCGCCCGCGCTATCGCCCTCGCTCAATCGAGCGGCGAACGCGCGGTGGCGTGGCAGGCGCACTGGGCGCTCGCCATCCTCGCCGGATTGACCGGCAATGGTGACGAAACGCACCGCCATTTGACGAACGCACAACGCCTCGCCGAGGACCTACGTTCGCCATTGTTTCGCGCGTGGACTGCGGAAGTCGAGATCGAGTACGCGGCGGCGACCGGAGACTGGGATCACGCCATTGATCTTGCCGAGCGCACGATCACGCTCGCGCGTACGTTGGCCAAGCGCACCTTGGTGCCGCGGCTTCTCGTCTGGCTCGGACTGCTGCGCTTCGCGCGCGGGGAGATCGACAAAGGGAAGGCGTGCGTCGACGAAGCGTGGGAGCTCGCCGGCGCTGACGACTCGCGAAACTCGGCGCGCGACGTGCACGTCATCGTGCCCGCGCACATGGGCCGCGCCGCGTACCATCTGGCGATCCAGGATTATCACGAAGCGATTCGCATCGGTGAACGCGGTCTCGAGATCGCGGATCGATCGGGGTACATCGTCTGGGCGATCCATCGCTTGATGCCGATCATCGCCGAGGCGTCGTTGTGGGCCGACATCCCCAAGGCGCGCATTCTCGGCGAGCGCATGCGACGTGAATCGAATGCGATCGGCCAGCGCCTCGGCCTCGCCTGGGCGGACGCTTGCGACGCCATCGCCGAACTATTGCGCGGAGATCCGACGCGTTCGGTGGAGCAGCTACGCGGTGCCGCCGAGGCGCTCGAGGCAATTCCCTTCGCGCCCGATGCGAGCCGCGTGCGACGACAGCTCGCGCGCGCCCTCATCGAAACGGGCGACCGCGAGGGCGCCATGCGCGAGCTCCGCCGCGCGCACGAGGTCTTCGCGCGGCTCGGTGCGGAGCACGAGCTGAACGCGACGCGCGAGCAGCTCCGCGAGCTCGGCGCCCGGCCGCCAACGCGTTCGATGACGCAGGGCGTCGCCGGCCTCACGGGCCGCGAGCTCGAGATCGTCCGCCTCGTCGCGGCTCGTCGCTCCAACAAGGAAATCGGCGCCGCGCTCGGCATCTCGGCCCGCACGGCGAGCACGCACCTCTCGAACATCTTCACCAAGCTCGGTGTCGAGTCGCGTGGAGAGTTGGCTGATCGGGCGAGGGAAGCGGGGTTGTTGGAGGTGTAGAACGGCGCTTCACCCTGAGGGAGCGCGGCCTTTGCCGTCATCCTGAGGGAGCGAAGCGACCGAGGGATCTACTGTGAATCACTCGTGGCAAGCCACGTCGCGAGGACAGTGGATCCCTCGCTTCGCTCAGGATGACAGCAGCGTGAGGAGGACGAACCAGTCGCCGTTACGCTGGGGGTTCGCTCTTCAGTGGATGTTCTCGATCGCCCATGTCCAGTACACCGCGTCCTCCGGCGTCATGTTGCCTCGCGGAACGAGTCGCGCGTCTTCATAGCCGTAGCGGCCGATGTCAATCAGGTATTGTGCGCGCGACATCAACGTGCCGCGGCAAACACGATCGGTACTCGGCGGCGCGCTCATGTCGGCCTGCAGCCGCCCCAAGAGATCATTGATCACCTTGTCCGGAATGCGATGGCGTTCGGACGGGTAGATGAAGCCAAAGAGAACGAGGTATGACAGGAGCAGCTGCCAGTGCGGCTCGAAGCGCTGCACGACACGCTCCCAGTCGAGCGACTCGGCGCAAGCGCGCAGAATGTGCGCGACGTCGGCGCCGTCGTATCGTTCGCGTTCCATCACGAACGCTTTCTGCCAGAGCAATTCTTCGACGGGAGCAATCTTCACCGGCATCCCGAGGACGTCCGCCTCGAGCGCGAAGTCGAACCAGCGGTCGTCGACCTTGCAGATGCCGTTGCCGGAGCTGAAGACGAGATCGACCACGTCGCTCCCCTGCAGCGCCTTGGCCAGCCAGTGCGGGAAGGTGACCTCGGTGTGGTATCCGGCTTCGCGCAGCGCCTCGAGCGCCGGTTCGAGATCGCGTTCGCGCACGAACAGGTCGAAGTCCTTCGTCTCGCGAACGATGCCCGTGTACGCCAGTAGCGCATGCGAGCCGCCAACGAGGAAGGGGACGCGCGCGTCGCTCAGAACGTGGAGCGTGCGGCGGTAGAACGCGTTGGTGTCGCGGGTCGCGTGTTCGAGTGTGGATTGATAGGCCATTGGCTTACGGTCGAGGCTTCTTACGACCCTAGAGTGCAAGACCGGGGCTAGGGCCGGGGCGGGCAGCGCCAGGAGTTGTGGCCCGAAATCTTCTGTGTAAGTGGGCTGAAGGCTCACTCAACCTGCGCCCTATGACTGGATCGGTCGTTCGCCTGGCAGCCCTTAGCGATATCCACTACTCCAAGAGCTCTCAGGGAAGTTTCCTCCCGCTCTTCACCCAGATCGCCGAGACGGCGGATGTGCTGCTGCTGTGCGGCGACCTCACGGACTACGGGCTCGTGGAAGAGGCCCGGCTACTGGCGAAAGACCTCGCCCCGGTGAAGATCCCGATGGTCGGCGTGCTGGGGAACCACGACTTCGAGGCGGGGCAGGAGCAGGACATCGGCAAGGTGCTGACCGACGTCGGCGTCCACATGCTCGACGGCGATACGTGGGAGTACCGCGGCGTTGGGTTCGCGGGCTGCCGCGGCTTTTGCGGAGGGTTCGGACGAGGCGCGCTTGGGCCGTGGGGGGAAAAGATCATCAAGGATTTCGTCCACGAGGCGGTGCAAGAATCGCTGAAGCTCGAGTCGGCGCTCGCAAGGCTCGGCGAGCCGCACCGCATCGTGCTGCTCCACTATTCGCCGATTCGCGCGACGGTCGAAGGTGAGCCGCCCGAGATCTTCCCGTTCCTCGGCTCGAGCCGGCTCGAGGATCCGATCTCGCGCTTCGACGTGACCGCGGTCTTCCACGGCCATGCGCACAAGGGTGCGCCCGAAGGAAAGACCTCAGGCGGGATTCCCGTTTACAACGTCGCGCACGCCGTGCTCAAAGCGAACTACCCGGACCGGCCGCCATTTCGTCTGTTCGAGGTGGACGTTGCCGATCGCGGCGACCAGGGCGTGACCCCAATTTCCGACCCGCGCTCCTACGGTCGTCGCGCCAGCGATCGTGAGCCGACGGACAAGCGATCGTCGGGCCCAACAAATCCAACCTGACCGTACCAAAAACCGCGGTTGGGGTCTGACTCCATTTTGAAAATGGAGTGTGACCCCAACTCGGGGGGTCAACGATCGGCGAGGCGAGGGCGGCCGGATTCGACGCGCTCTTTGAACTTCTCGAGATCGGCGCGGATTTTCTGCTCCGGGGACTGGCCGAAAACCTTCGTGAAGGCGTGCACTAATCCGCTGAGCCGGCCGCCGGGCGGCTCGTAGTCGACGATGACGCGAACTTCGGTCGCTCCACGCGGCGTCTCGCGGAAGTGAACTGACCCGGCGTGCGCCACATCGGGATTCCCAACCGTCTTCCAGGCGATCAACTCACCGGGAATCTCGTTTATCATCTCGGAATCCCATTCGATCCGCTTGCCGCCGGGCACTCGCGCTACCCAGTGCGTGCGACCGTCGCCGAGCGCGGTCACCGACTCGAGATCGTCGGCGTAGCTGGGGAGCCGCTCGAAGTTGCGCCAGATCTGAAACAACTCGTCGCGCGGCCGGTCGATCGTGATGAGCTCTTCGATCTTGATCGCGTTGCGCGCGTCGACGGTCGCCGCGGCGCTGACAATTTCGCCCGGCGCGCGCGGCTCGATCTGGCCATGATCCGACATCTGGCAACTCCGACGTAAAGGTCCGGATGCGATCGAGCAAGAGCCGTGCTGTGCCGGCGCGCCAATCGGCCGTCGCTACCGCGCGATGAAGCTGTCGAGGCGCTCGAGCGCCGCCGGCATATCGGCTCGCCCGTAGCCGAGCCGAAAATGATTTCCCGAATAACCGAACTGCGACGCCGGCAAGAGAAGGACGCCTTCGCGTTCGACGAGCTCGGCCGCGAACACATCGATGTCTCCGTCGATCAGCCGCGGAAAGCAGACGCTGCCAGCGACGGGACGAACCCATTGGAAGCGTTCGGAATGCCGATGAAAGAACCGGTCGAGCAGCGCGAGGTTCGCGTCAATGATCGCGCGCGCGCGGCCAACGAGATCGTCGCGCGCGCGGAGACCAATCAGCGCGAGAATCTCGCTCGGCGCGGAGCTGCAGATCGTCGTATAGTCCTTGAGCGCGGCGATCCGCTTTCGCACCGCCGCGTCGCGCATCGCCAACCAGCCGATGCGAACGCCGGCCAGTCCAAACGCCTTCGACATCACGCCGAGGCTCATCGCGCGATCCGAGCACTCCGCGGCGGGCGGCAGCGGGGCGGCCGTGTGCTCCAGGAAGCGATAAACCTCGTCGGAGAAGAGCGTCGCGCCGTGCAGCTCGGCGATGGAGATCAATCGCGCAAGCTCGTCGCCGCGCAGCTGTGCGCCGGTCGGACTATGCGGCGAGTTCAATACGATGACGCGCGTGTTCGGCCGCATCGCCGCGGCGACAGCGTCGACGTCCAACGACCAGTCTCTCTGATCGAGCGCAACTAGGGTGACGGACGCGCCGATCGAGCGCGCGACTTCGTGCAGCGACTGGTACGCTGGCCAGACGACGACCGCATGATCTCCCGCCGAGAGCAGGCCGTGCATCGCGAGAAAAATTCCTTCCTCGGCGCCCGCGAAGGTGATCACGTCATCCGCGGTCAGGCCGCGGTACAAGGACGCGATTTCTTCGCGCAACGCGGGAAGGCCGAGTGACTCGGTGTAGCCGAGCGACAGTGTTTCCCAGCGCTCGCGAGCGTCGTTGTCGGCGAACGCGAGCAGTTCGTTCATCGACAGCGGCTGCACGTCGGAGGCGCACAGCACGTAACGAACGGCGAACTCCCAACGCGCGAAGTACCGCTCGAGTGTGAAGTCGGCGATCCGCACGCTCAACGCGCCAGGGTGATCACGCCGCACGCGGCGCGTGCGCCGGAGTCGCCGGCGGGATCGGTTACGTAATCGTCCTTGGCCGCGTGGATGATGATCGCCGCACCGTCCCCGTCCATGATCGCGTTCTTCCCGCGAAGCGTCACGTACGGCAGCAGAAACTCGAACGTCAGGCGTCCAGACGCCGGCGTATCGATGTTCGGGATGTCGCCAAGATGTGGGCCATTAGGGTTCTTGAATCCGTGCTGACGGCCTTCGGGGTTGAAGTGCGGCCCCGCCGTGGTGAACGGGGGCTCGCACCGACCCACCGCGTGGATGTGGATCGCATGCGCGCCAAGTCCGAGCTCGCTCACCGTGCCGCGAATGAGCAGTCCCGCGTAGGTATCGGTGAACGTCACGGTGCCAACACGCCCGCCGGCGAGATCGCGCATCATCGCCGTGGCGGTCGTGCTGTAGGCCGGAGCGGACGGCTTGTTGCGCGATGGGGGCGGCGCCGAGCTCACCGGAACGCGGGTGGTGGTGGTCGTGCCCGTGGAACACGCGGTCAGTCCAGTAGCGGCGGACAACACCAACCGACGAGTGAAGGCTCGGGTCGCGAACATGAGGAACCTCTCAATCCTGCGCGGCGGTGATTGCGGCGGCGGCGGCGCGAACGCGCGCGAGCGCGTCGTCGGGCGTCTCGCCGACAGCGGAGAGATGTCCCATTTTCCGGCCAGGGCGCGCACCGGGCTTACCGTAGAGATGCAGGCGGATTCCCGGTTGCGCGAGAGCGGCTTCGAACTTCGGCGTGTTGTTGGACTCGAGCCAGACGTCGCCGAACAGGTTGAAGATCGCCCCCGGTCGCAGCGCGTCCGTCATACCGAGCGGTAGGTCGCACACCGCGCGCACGAGCTGCTCGAACTGGCTCGTCGAGCAAGCCACTTCGGTCTCGTGAAAGGAGTTGTGCGGACGCGGAGCCAGCTCGTTCACCAACAGTGCTCCATCGGTCGTGAGAAACATCTCGACAGCAAGAATCCCCTCGAGCGCGAATGCGTCCCCGATCTTGCGTGCCAGCTCGATGGCCTCCGCGGTGATAGCGGACGGAAGCGGAGCCGGGAGCACTGACCAGGCCAGAATCTGTCGCTCATGCACATTGAGCGCCGGTGGAAAGATCTTGGTCTCGCCCGACGGCCTTCGAGCAACCATCACCGACAACTCGGCTTCGAGATCGAGCGCCTGTTCCGCAACGGCGCCGCGACCCGCGAGCGCATCCCACGCCGCCGGCACGTCGCCGCGCTCCTGCACGCGCGCCTGACTACGGCCGTCGTAGCCGCCATGACGGGCCTTCACGAACAAGGGTCCCAACGCGTCGAAGGCGGCATACAGGTCGTCCACCGATGCGACTTCACGATATGCGCCGAGCGGCAGCGCGTTGTCCGACAACCACCGTTTCTGTCGGCCACGATCCTGAATCACTTCGACGATCGTTTTCGATGGACGCAGCGGGGCGTGTCGCATCACCGCATCCATCGCCGGCGGCGAGATCTGTTCGATCTCCAAGGTCACGACGTCGCAATGACGGGCGAGCTCGGCGGCGGCGTCAGCATCGTCGAACTTCGCGGCGACGACGCGATCGGCGACGGCGCTCGCCGCGCAATTCGCATCGGGATCGAGGACGTGGACGTTGTAGCCGAGTGTGCGCGCGGCCATCCCCGTCATACGACCGAGCTGGCCGCCGCCCAGAATCCCGATTGTCGCGCCGGGACGAATGATGCCGGTCACGTCGCCGAAATGGTTCGGCTCGCGAGCACGTCGTTGGTGCGACGCTCTCGCCACGACCGCAGGCGAGCGCGAAGATCGGCGCGATTGATCGATACGATCGACGTCGCCAGCAACGCGGCGTTCACCGCGCCCGGCTCACCGATCGCCAGCGTGCCGACGGGAACGCCCTTCGGCATCTGCACGATCGAGAGGAGGGAATCGAGACCGTTGAGCACCGTCGCCGGTACGGGCACGCCAAGCACCGGGACGACAGTCTTCGCCGAGACCATCCCCGGCAGATGTGCCGCACCACCGGCCGCGGCGATGATCACTTCGATCCCGCGGCCCTCCGCGGTCGACGCGTACTCGAACATCCAGTCGGGCGTGCGATGCGCCGAGACGATCATCGCTTCGTACGGGACGCCGAGCTCGTCCAAGACATCGATCGCCGGCTGCAGGTGCGTCAGATCGGAACTGCTTCCCATGATGACGCCGACCACCGGCTTGGCCGATCGTTGGTTCGCGGCGGGCGTCGCGGAGCGTCGTGGCAATGGAGAGGAGAGAAAGAGAAGTGTCGCGCGAGGAATATATCTTGGCCGCGAACCGCTACGGCGATCGTGTTAACGTCTTGTCGACCACGACGGCGCCGCCCTTCATCACCCAGCGTACCTTGTCGGTGACGACGGTGATGTCGGCCAGCGGATCGCCTTCAACCGCGGCGATGTCGGCGAAGTAGCCGGGCGCAATGCGACCGAGCTTCTTCTCCTGGCCGAGAATCGCCGCGCCGTTCACGGTCGCCGTGGCGAGCGCCTGCGCCGGCGTCATCCCCGCCTGCACGTACCAGCGCAGCTCGCGGGTGTTCTGGCCGAACATGTGAAAGACCGCGTCCGACCCCATACCGAGCTTCACGCCGGCGCGAATCGCGCGACGTGCCGTTTCGAGATTCAGGACGCGAAAGGAATCGAGTGCCGCGACTTGCTGTGGCGTGTAGCGGAAATCCTTCGCGTAGTCGGAGTAGTAGCGATTGTGGTCGACGGTGGGGACGTAGAAGATTCCTTTCACTTTCATCTCGGCGAGCGTGGCGTCGTCGAGATCGATCGAGTGCTCCAGGGACGTAGTGCCAGCGGCGACGGCGTCGCGTCCGCCGACAGGACCGTATGAGTGAACGGCGATTCGTTTGCCGAGCTTCTTCGCCGCGTCGACCGCGGCTTTCATCTCGGCGGCGTTGAAGGTCTCGTTGCCGGTGACATCGGCTCCGCTTCCAGTCGAGCCGTACATCTTGATGTAGTCGGCGCCGGCGTCCACCTGCTGTTTTACCGCTTCCGGTATTTGAGAAATGTCATAGATACGGCCGCGCTGGGTGCGCGTCGTGTCGGTGTTGGGGCGATACGGAGGACGGGCGCGCTGGAGACCGAAACCGGCGACGAACATGCGCGGACCGCTCCATCCCGCCTTGTTGATCGAGTCGCGCAGAGCGATGTCCGTGTAGTTCGATGCGCCGAGGTCGCGAACTGTCGTTACCCCTGTCTCCAGCGTTCGCATCGCGTTCCAACGGGCGAGCGATACGGTCTGCTCCGGCGGGCGCGCCGGCTGCCGCCACGGATCGGTGCCGGACGTCGAGTCCCAGTAGTACGTCATGTGGGTGTGGACGTCGATCATTCCGGGAATCGCCGTGTAGCGCGACAGGTCGACGACCTGCGCGCCTTGCGGAATCGGATCGCGCGGGCCGGCGACGCGAAGAATCGTATCGCCGGACACGATTACGACGCCGCGTTGAGTGACCGTGCCTGATCCGTCGACGACGGCGCCGAAGCGCAGGGCTTTGAGTTGGGCGCCGAGATCCGCGGTCCCCAGAAACAGGGCGGCGGCCGACGCGAGCACCACTCGTGTTCGCATGGCCGCAAAGATGGTGAACGAATGGCGACTCGGCTATTGGGTCGCCGGATCAGTCGAGCGTGACGCTCCCGATGAGCGAGCTCCACGGATGCCACTTCGGGCCCGCGGCGTACGAGCGCGTGTCATTGTGCGCGACGAACGCGGCGGAAAACGCGCGGTAGCGAAGCTCGACGCCGGCCCGTCCGCTGCCGACCAACGCTTCATGACCGACGCGCGGACTCGCATGGAAGGTGTTTCCGTCGAGGAAGGCGTCGCGGGCGATCGCGCGGCCCGACGCACCAGTCGTGATACAGAAGGCGAGACCTTTCGTCGAAGGGAGCCAGGGAGCGGTGAGGTGCCATCCGATGCGCAGGTCGAATCCGCCCTCCGCCCGTGTGACGATGTTTCCGAGCGACGCTGACGCGTACGGTGTGAGATCGGCGCCGTCGCCGAGCGACGCGCGCCGTCGCGCTTCGTACGACACAATTGCTCCGGGCTCGAAGCCAATCTGCTGACTCCAGTCGGTCGGACGGTTGAAGGCAGGTGCGGCGCGGTGCGCGAGCTGTTGCGTGAATCGTCCGAGCGATGGCGGACCCGTGACGCCGAGTGTGAGAGCGAGCTCGTCGAAGGTCGATGGCGAGAGGACGCGAGCCGCCTGGGTGAGATACAACCAACCGGCGTTCGGTCGGGCGCCCGGCGCCGCGCGCGGATCATCGGGTGACACGGACGGCGTGTAGATGTCCTGACCCAGCTCCCAGCGACTGTTCGCGCACCGGCCAACTGTCCCGCCACAAGGCGCGTATCCTCGCAGCACCGGACGCGCCCAGCGGGGCGCACCGCCTCCCTCGTACGTCAGGTGCACACCGCTCGTGTATTCCTCATCCGGCCGATTCCACGGCAGCATCCAAAAGTCGAATGCGTCGTTATCGGCGCGAACTGTGAACGTCCGAGCACCTTGTGCAAAGGCCGCCCCGAGCGGGACGGCCACCAAGCACGCGAGGAAAACGCCGAGCAGCCGAGCAGCCGAGCTGTCGAGCAGCCGAGCGATCACTGGTACTGGATGTACAGTGGCCGCGGCAGCAGTCGAAGAACTTCGTGCGGCGTGAGAAGGGCGTCGCCTTTCTTGACGTCGTTGTGGAAGAAAATCTTGAAACCCGTGTACTGCACCGGCTCCGTGACCTCGTAGTCGCGATACGAATCGAACTTGAGCCAGGGCGGACCCCAGCCGTCCATGTCCATGACCACTTGCACCTGCGGCGTCGGCTTAATCGACGGGGCGCCGAGAACCATCTTCTTCGTGAAGCGGTGGACGATCAGCACCTTCGGCGGAAGCTTCTTGTCTTTGACGAGTTGCGTCAGGGTGCGAATCGCGTAGTTCACGTCGTCGCCGCTCATCTCGCCGATCTTCTTGCCCGGCGGCATCCCTTCGCGCTCGTAGTGCATCGAGAATTCGGGATCGACGGCGAGATGCACGTTCGGCCGCGCGAGGAAAGGCAGCAGTCGCGGAATCTCCGCCTGCAGATTGCTCTTGCCGACCTGGATGTCGAGGAAGAGCAGCGCGTTCTTCTGCTGAGCCCAGCCGTAGACCTTCTCGATCAGCGCCGTGTCCATGCGCAGCCGGTACATCCCGTCGCGCCCTGGCGCGCCCTGCGCGACGACGGCGATGAGATGCAGCGCCGGCTGCACCGGTGTCGATGGATCGGCCTTCTTCCACTCGGCGACGGTCTGGTCGAGCTTCGACAACATCTGGTCGACGGGATATTCGCCGAGCACGCCCATCTTTTTCGAGAGGGGATTGCCGTAGAAGGCGACGATGCGCTTGCCAGGGAGAACGGCACCGGGGAGCGGGTTCTTTTCGACCGGCCAGGTGTCGAGCGCCTTCTGGCCGCGCCGAATGGCGGACAGGAAAGAGACGCTATCGTGCGCGTTGCGGCCCGCGATGAGCCTGGGCCGCGCGGTGTCGCCAGCCAGGAACATCGCCGGCTTTCCGACCGTGGTCGCTGAGGTCGTCGGGGTTTGCCGCGAGACCTCGCCGGAGTCGTCCTTCGTGCGCGGCGTGGCCGCGCCGGCGTCGGACTTTTGACTGCACGCCCCGAGCGCTACAGCGCCGGCGGCGATTGCTGAAAGAATGCGCGTTTGTCTTGGAATGCTGAACTTCATGGTCGAGGCTGCGATGACTGAAACGAGTCGGGCATAATTTGGTATACCGCACGGACTGTGCGAAAAAACCGTGCGCAACATGGGACCGACCTTGGTACGACGGGAAAAGAAAGAGGCCGCCAGCGAGGCGGCCTCTTTCGTCAGGCTCCCGGGGAGGGATTTGAACCCCCGACCTAGTGATTAACAGTCACCCGCTCTGACCAACTGAGCTACCCGGGAATTGTCCAGCAACGAACACCGAAAGCTAGCGCCACGGGGCGTGAAGTCAACGGTGAGTTGGGCGCGCAAAACTCAAGTGGGGCAGTGACTTAAACCGCTTGCGAGACGCGAGCCGGCTTGGCGACCCGCGGGCGCCGAGCGTCGAATTCGTTGAAGCCGGGCAGGACGGTTCTGAGCCACTGACCGGTATACGAGTTGGGCACGCGCGCGACGTCCTCCGGACGTCCCGCGGCGATGACTTCGCCACCGCGATCGCCCGCCTCGGGACCAAGATCGATCACCCAATCGGCGAGCTTGATGACTTCCATGTTGTGCTCGATGATCACGAGGGTGTGCCCGGCGTCGACGAGCCGATCGAATACCTGGGCGAGTTTGCGGATGTCGTCGAGGTGTAAGCCAGTCGTGGGCTCGTCCATGATGTACAGCTTCTTTCCAGATTTCTTATTGGTGAGCGCGAGCTCGCGCGCCACCTTGAGCCGCTGGGCTTCGCCGCCGGAGAGCGTCGTTGCCGGTTGGCCGAGACGCAGGTAACCCAGCCCGACCTGCTGCAGCTGCCAGAGTGCCTGGCCGAGCTTTTCCTCGCGCGGGAAGAAGCGAATCGCCTCGTCGACCGTGAGGTCGAGCACCTCGAAAATATTCTTGCCGTTCACGCGCACGTCGAGCACGGCGGGCTTGAAGCGCTTCCCGCCACAGTCGTCGCAGGGAACGAACACGTCGGCCATGAATACCATCTCGACCTCGAGATAGCCCGCGCCCTCGCACGTCTCGCAGCGACCACCGGCGACGTTGAAGCTGAAGGTCGCCGGCGTGTACCGTCGTTCGCGCGACAGCGGCGCGTCGGCGAAAATGCGGCGGATCTCGTCGAACGCCTTCACGTAAGTCACAGGATTCGATCGCGGCGACTTTCCGATCGGGCTCTGATCGATTCCGACGACGTCGTCGAGCGCTTCGACGCCGGTGATCGTCTCGAACGCGCCGACAGTCTCTCCCAGATGCTGCTTCGCGCCATGTTCGCCGTGAAGGCGTGTCTCGAGCGCGCGAAACAAGACATCGTGAATCAGCGTGCTCTTACCCGAGCCGGAGACGCCGGTCACCACCGTCACCGCGCCGAGCGGGATCTTGATGTCCACGCCCTTGAGATTGTGCGCGCGGGCGCCGGTGAGGGTGATCCAGCGCGGACCGAGCCGACGACGCGACTCCGGCACCGGGATCTCGCGCGCCCCGGTGAGATATGCGCCGGTGAGCGGGCTCTCGCCGATTCGCGAGATCGGCCCGGCGAACACGAGCTGCCCGCCGCGATCGCCGCTCGCCGGCCCGAGCTCCACCATGTAATCCGCGGCGCGGATCGCGTCCGGATCGTGCTCGACGACGAGCACCGTGTTGCCCGTGTCGCGCAGACGATGGAGCAGGCGGAGCAAGCGATCCATGTCGCGCGAGTGAAGGCCGATCGACGGCTCGTCGAGCACGTACAGCGTGTCGACGAGCTGTGAGCCGAGCGAGTTGGCGAGTCCGATTCGCTGCGCTTCGCCTCCCGAGAGCGTGCGTGTCGCGCGATTCATCGTCAGATAGTTCAGTCCGACGTCGCACAAGAACTGGACGCGGTCGCGCGCCTCCTTGAGGATGTGCGACGCGATCTGCGTCTCGAACTGGCCGAGCCGAAGACCATCGAGCCAGGCGAGCAGCGCGTCGACGGGAAGCTCGCTCACGTCGGCGATGCTGCGCTCGGCGATGCGCACCCGAAGCGCTTCCGGCTGGAGCTTGGCGCCATGGCAGTCAGGGCACTCCTGCGCCGTCTGATACTGCCGAAGAAAAACGCGGATGTACTGTTTGTACTTCTTTTCCTCGAGATCCTCGAGGAAGGGAAAGATTCCCTTGTAGCCTCGACCGCGCGCCTTCAGAAGTTTGGTCTTCGCCGCGACAGGAAGTTTTTCCCACGGGGTGTCCATGGAAATGCCTTCGCGCTTCGCGAACTCGGCGAGGGCGCGTCGCTTGTTGTCGTAGCGCGGCTTGGTCCACGGATCGATCGCGCCTTCGCGCAACGTGCGCGTCGGGTAGGGGACGATCAGCGTTTCGTCGTACTCGAGGGTAGCCCCGAAGCCGTTGCAGCGCTTGCAGGCACCGCGCGGGCTGTTGAAGGAAAAGAGCTGAGGCGTCGGAGTAGGCGCGCGCGTTCCATCGTTCGGACATTCGAAGCGCTCCGTAAATCGGAGCGGCCGTTGTCCTTCGCCCGCTTGGCTGAGGAGGATGACAACACAGTCACCATCGCCCTCGCGAAAAGCGGTGCCGACAGCGTCGGCGAGACGACCGCGGGCGTCGTCACCGACGGCAAGTCGGTCGACGACGACGAGCAGCTCTTTCGCGAAGGTGACGTCGATCGCTTCCGTCATCAGCTCGTCGAGATGCCTGATGATGCCGTCGACGGCGACGCGCACGAAGCCCTGCGCGCGAAGATTTTCGATCACCACTTCGTGCGTCACTTCCGGCGAGAGGACGAGCGGGAAAGTCACGTAGAAGCGCGTGCCGGCGGGCAATGCGAGCACCGTATCGGTGACCGATTGCACTGTGTCGGGCTTCATCTCGCGTCCGCACAACGGACAAAAGGTGTGCCCGATGCGGGCCCAAAGCAGGCGGAGATAGTCGTAGATCTCCGTCGCCGTACCCACGGTGGAGCGCGAGGTCTTCGTTGGATTCTTCTGCTCGATCGCTACTGCCGGGGACAGGCCGTCGATTGAGTCGACGTCCGGCTTCTCCATGCGTTCGAGGAACTGGCGGGCGTACGCCGAGAGCGACTCTACGTAGCGGCGCTGCCCCTCGGCGTAAATCGTGTCGAACGCCAGCGATGACTTTCCCGAACCCGAAGGGCCCGTGACGACGGTGAAGGCGCGTCGCGGGATCTCGAGGTCGAACCCTTTCAGATTGTGCTGTCGGGCGCCGCGGACGACGATGCGATCCTTCATGGCGCCAAATCTAGCCGTTTGGCATCACCGAAGAAACGGCGAAGCAATGATGCCGAGGCGTATCAAAACCCCGCTCCGAACGTGGAAATGGACCGACGCGCGCGAAAATGCGGCTAGCGGCGTGGGCGTCGAACCAGGCGGCCGAGCAGCAGGAGGAGGAGGGCGCCGAAGGTCGCGATCGCGATCGAACGGAGGTCGAGGTCACCGGCGGTCACTCGGCCCCACCCGAGTCGGGTGCCGATCAAGCCGCCGATCATCGACCCGATGATGCCGAGGAAGATCGTGAAAATACAGCCGGCTGGGTCGCGGCCGGGCATGAGGAACTTCGCGAGCGAGCCCGCGATCAGTCCGAGGAGGATCCAGAACAACCAGAGGGGCATGCGAGAAAAGCCTGGGGCGTTTGGTCCGGTCCGAGGACGATGCCACACCACTCATCCTTGGACACCGGAACTTACGTCCCAGGCTCCCCCGCGGCGGCCGACATCAGCCGCCAGTGGTCCGCCAGGCGCGCCGACGCTAGAGCGTCGTGCCGCGCGACCTGGTTGTCGCCCGATAGATCCAGAGCAGAATGAGCGACCCAACGATGGCGAGCAGAACGCTCCAAAGCGAGAACCCGTTGAGGCCGCTGCCCGTCAAAAGATTCCCCAAGAACCCGCCGAGGAACGCCCCAACGATACCAATCAGGATCGTGACAATGAATCCACCCGGGTCGTTGCCCGGCATGATCGCTTTGGCGATCGCGCCCGCGATCAAGCCAAGAACGATCCACGCGACTATGCCCATATCGATCGCCTCCGAAAAAGGGGGTGTACCGTCACGCCGCGATATCGCAACGGATGTACCAGACGAGACTGACGACCACGGCTGTCGGGGGCGCGGGGGGCGAGCCGGTACCGGATGAGGCGGCGCCGCCCGCCCGCCGCCCGCCGTCCGCCGCGCAGCGAGCCTAATTTTCGTCGATGCAAGAAGAGGATGTCGTCGGGAAAGTCTACGACGCGCGAATCGTGCGCCGGCTCATGGCCTATGTCAGGCCTGAAATGAGCCTCGTCGCCGCCGCGCTCGTG
>Ga0157372_10003932_pt1 | contig 15953 bp, 16 predicted proteins | sample C55metaG_FD_115307 | JGI IMG/M metagenome (GOLD analysis project Ga0157372, IMG submission 115307) | Corn rhizosphere microbial communities from Kellogg Biological Station, Michigan, USA - C5-5 metaG | ecosystem: Host-associated > Plants > Roots > Rhizosphere > Soil | place: USA: Michigan... | reverse complement strand
CGGCGCCACGGTCGACCGCGAGGTCGATCTGTCGATCATGCCCATCTATGTCCGCGCCGGCGCGATCATCCCCTTCGACCCGGTCCGCCAGTATACCGAGCAGCCCGTGACCGGGCCGACCACCCTCCGCGTCTATCCCGGCGCCAACGGCGACTTCACCCTGTACAACGACGATGGGATCAGCCAGGACTATCTGAAATGCAAGGCGAGCTGGATCCGCATGACCTGGGACGACGCTCGCCACACGCTCACCCTCCGGCCGGGCGCACCCGCGGGAATGACCAGCCAGCCTGTCCATCGCGCCTTCGCGATAAAGCTGATGAGCGACGCCGGCAAGGCGGTCAAGAATATTGTTTACGATGGGAAGCCGATAGAGGTGAAGCTCTAGACATAATTACCGATCGGCAGACAATGTACCCCTTCGACTTTTTTATAAGAGTCCGTGGTATAAATTTCGTCGATAGAGTCGATGGTCGTTCCGCGGCTGAAGATTCCGTGGCTGACAATGAGATTGACCTTCCCGGCCCCTTTCTCCCGCAGCATTTTTGCCGTTCCTGCAAAGGTTCCACCGCCATCGCAGATGTCGTCTACGATAAAACAGGTCTGTCCGTCCAGATCATTGGTCATGGCCTTGAAATGGGTCAGTGCCCCGGTCCTTACATCCCGCTCCTTCATGCATTCGACAACGTTGTCGATCGCCAGATGTTGGGCCAGCTTATGGATCTTCTTTAAGGCTCCCGCGTCGGGCGATACCAGCACCGGCGCCTCACCAGGGTACAGGCGGGCATAGTCGGCCAGGGCATCAGCGACAAACGCATGATTGGGGACCGCATACGATCGGTCGATCAACGCAGTCGAGACCTCGGAATGAGGGTCAAAAATGCGAACCTTTCTAAAGCCCGCCTGGTTGATCATGGCCGCTATCACCTTCAGCGAGAAAGGCTCGCCATCGAGCATGACCCGGTCCATTCGCGCAGCCAGCAGATAAGAAACATGCAATTCGATGGTGGAGAATTCCAGATAGTCCAGCGCGTTTTTGACGAGCAGGGCCAACAGAACATCGTTGGCATTATTCATCCGGGTCAGGATACGCAGCGGCTGACTGCGATCGATGTTTCCGGCGCGTTGCAGGTCCAGTTTGACATGCGGTTGTCCGTCGGGAAAGATCATGGACTGGTAGGCGATATCGGACTGTTCGGGGTAAATGAGGTTGAAGGTTTTCATTGATAAAAAATTTATTTGTTGCGTCCGGCTTCCCCAGGGTATAGCTTCTGGACGATGTCACTCTGGACGAGCCTTTTTGAATCGATCTCCAGCATCGATATCTTTCCGTTGAACGCAGCTCCGGTGTCGATATTCCAGACATTGCAGGCCTGCATGGGCGTATCCCGATCGTAATTGGTGGTCGGAGTATGGCCGATATAGATCTCCCGGTACAGCTGCAGCCGCTTGGGATAGAAAAAGCTCTCTTTCGGGATCCGGTGATCGACGGCCAACGCCATTTCCCAAAGTGTCCGGTCCCAGAAATAGTTGCTCTCATAATGTTCCATTCCCGGTCCGTGCATGGACGAGAACCCGGCGTGAATAAAAAGCCGGCCGTCCTCCTCAAAATAAGGCCGCATCCTGCCAAAGAAGGCAAGGTGACGGATCCGGTCCGCCGGTTTGATCCCGTTATAGCTCTCCACCGTCGCCCTGCCCCCATGAAAAAGCCAATTTGGATCGGGTCCAAGCCCCGCCAGCCATTCCTCGCACCAGGCATCATGATTGCCCCGGATAAAAAGGCAGTTAAACATAGCATCCAGTTCCATCAAATACTCCATCACCTGCCGCGACTGCGACCATCCGTCTACATAGTCGCCCAAAAAAATGAGCCGGTCACCCGGGTCCGGGGCCGCCCGCCGGATCACCTGTTCCAAAGCTCGGAACGCGCCGTGAATATCGCCGATCACATAAGTTTTAGCCATTCGTTCGTAATTTATTATTAAGCCGCTGGCAAAGTTGCTCGATATCCTCCAGCCGCGCCAACACCTTCAGCCAGTCATCCGGAATAGACTCCCAGCCATAGCACAAAGCGGCAAGCCCGCCCGTAACGGCGGCTGTGGTATCCGTATCCTCCCCCAGGTTGGAGGCCTCTAACACCGCATCCCGATAATTGTCCTTCGTCAGAAAACACCATAGCGCCGCCTCTAAAGTGTGAATAACATAACCACTCGACCAAATCTGCTTCTCGGACAATGTAAAGATTGTCCCCGACAGCGCTCTTTCAAAATATTTTCGTTCGCTCGCTGGACACACTGCCGTTTCGTCAAGAAAGGCTTTGCTGTTTATGCAGGCCCGCCGATAGGCGTCAACCTTGTCATTTCCCGCCATCACCTGCGCCGCTATTTCCAGGTAAATAAAGCAAGCCACGACGGAGCGAATATGCCGGTGCGTTAGCGAAGACACGTCTCTTATCATCTGAAATCGACTGTGTATGTCTTTCTCCCTAACCAAAAACAAAAGGGGTAATATTCTCATCAATGAACCATTTCCGTTGCTGTCTTCGTGGACCCCACCTGCAAGTTCAGGAGTAACGCCATTGGAGAGCTGAGCAATAGCAGCTGACGTAGCGATGCCTATGTCAAACAGTTTGCCGTGAGGGGTCCAATAAGCCTCATAATTCCATCTGACAAACCGCCTCGCAAGATCGACAAGATCATATTTTTCCGCCAGCATTTCAGCCAAACAAAACGTCAGCGAACTGTCATCCGACCATGTACCTTCCGGTTGAAAATGAGTACCATACCCTTGCATACCGATTACAGGGCGCTCTTTCAAATATCCTCGGGATTTGAACTCCACTGGAACACCAATAGCATCTCCGACTGCAACTCCCAATAATGCGTCTTTTACAAAATCTCTTTTCATCCTTTCAGTTTTCCCGTACCTCCTTCAAAAAAGGGATGACCGCCGCATCGAGGTACTTCTGCATCAGCCATTGTTTGCTAAAAGTCATATGTAAGGTTGCACCCATTTTCAGTGCAAATTCGGCCACCATCTCCAAACCTTCGGCCACTGCATCGTAACGGATCGGTGGATTTCCCTGCTCGTCCCGGTTGAGCCTATGTTGACCTACCAAATTGGCAACCCAGATATCATCGCCTTTGATGTAGTTGATCGCGGTATTCATAATTGCAGGTCTATTCAAATTGTATATATCCAACCGGCACGGCATCAGTCAACCATACCCCATTATCCGAGACAAAGAATGTCAACCCATCCCGGCTCATTTCGCCGCTGCGAACGGTTAGGATCACGGCCTCTCCTCTCCTGCTCCCTACTTTCTCGGCTGTCTCCCGATCCGCGCTGAGATGGACATGATTACGGCTCATTTTCCGCAGCCCCTCCGCTTGAATGCCGGTCAAAAACCTTTCCACCGTTCCATGATACAGCAGCTCGGGCGGCTGGCGAACCTCCAGTTGCAGTTCCACCTCGATAGAATGTCCCTGGTTAGCCCTGATCCGTGCCCGGGAATCGTCAAAGGCAAATCGCTGCTTATCGTTCAGCGCAACCACTTCCTCCAATTCCTCGCGGGAGAAAGCCTGCCCGCCTGCAGCCGACTTTGCCATCAACTCCAGCACATCCACCCATCCGTTCTCGTCCAGTTGCAACCCAATGGTCTCGGGCTTGTGCCGAAGCACCAGGCTCAGGAATTTACTGATCTTGTTTCTGTCTTTCTCTTTCATTTCATCTAAATTTTGACAACAAGTCGGACAATTCCGGGTCGCCCGGCATTGCAAAACTTTCTCCAAAGAAAGCCGCGACGACGCGTATCGGCCCGACGATGTTTTGGTTAAATACCACCAGTTCCTCTGCCGGAACCGACAGCTCGTCATGGATGGCCGAGCCCACGTTCTGCACTGCATATTTGGAAAAATGCGATTTCAACAGGTCGAATTCGGTCGTCACCCCGCAAAAACCGGAAAAAGCATCTTTCGTATTCCACTCCGACGCGATCTGATCGGCATAGGGTTGATTTAGCACCGGGTAAAAGATAGGCTGCCACTCGAGTCGTGGCGGAAAAGCCGTCCATCCCGAGCCGGCAATCAACGCCAGCTCTTTCAATCCAACAGGTCGATATAATTGTACCGTTTTCATTTATGATTCATTCAAATTCTTCCTAACCCTCTCCCTGATCTCCGCCAGCGTCCAATCCACCAGCAGCTTCCCATCCCTGAACACCGGCTTCAACTCACCCCGCCGCTCCTCATCCCATGTACACTGGTCTTTCGCCATCAGTTTCCCGGTCCTCGCGTCACGAACCACCTGCATCAGGCCCTTGGCCGATCTCTTGGTCCCGTCATCGGTCTTGGGATCTTTGAAGATATCGCGGCCAACGCCATTCACCTCACCATAAGTAGCCTTCATGGCAAAACCGAACGTATCCCGTGTCACATACTCATAGGTGTAGGAGCCGATCCCCAGGACCACATTGTAACTGGCGAACCCCTTTTGTTTTAGTCCTTCGAGGATCGCCAGCTGACGTTCCATCGTGATGCTGTCCCCATAGATGAGACCGATATGCGAATCCAACAGCTTATAGCCTTTGGGCGTGATCGTCCCACCGAAGGTCTCCCACATGCATTCGATCGCGCCCTTGTACTCCGGGCTGCCCACCGGAGCACTGGCATCGCCAACGATGATCTTCACAGGGTCGCCGCTATCGGGGCGGATCACCACCTTTCCGTTACGGACCAGGATGCGATCCTTCAGCCGGGGCAGGAATTCGGTGATCACCTGCCAGAAATCCCAGGTGTCGCTGACGATGGACACGATACCGCCGGGGTACACTTCGGTGATCAGCCGCTCAAAGGTTTTCATCTCATCACCCTGTGTACCCATACACATGACACTATGCTCCGTCGCCGGCACCGAACCACCGATCAGCTCTTTTTCGCAGTCGGCATGATAATATTGCTCGAGAAAGTCGATGGCCGGGATGGTATCCGTTCCCGAGAACGACAGTAGATGCCCCGCGCCGCTCATGACGGCATCCTCGATGCCGCTCATGCCGCGGAAAGAGAAGTCATGTCCCTGCCAGGGAATAAAGCTCGTATCCTCGCCGACCGTTTCTCTTGCATACCGGGTAAAATTCCGGAGGTATTCAAAGGCGGTGGTCGCCGACGTGGAAGGTTTCCACAGCACTGCGCTGAGTACGGTTTCCAACATATTGGTCAGCCAGAAAAAGGCAGGCAGCGTGTTCTTTATGGTAAAGACCGGGACCCGCATCGGAACCAGGCTACCTTCCGGGATCGCTTTGATCTCGAGCGGCAGATAGCCCAGATCGTGCAACTCTGCGATGTGATGATAGGTAATGCTGTCCTTGCCCAGGTAATTGTCCATCCGGCGCGCATAGGTCCTCAACACTTCCTCTTTCGGCCGCTGGAAAAACTCCTCATTGAACTGACGGATCAGGTACTCGCTGATAAAATATTGCAATCCGAAAAATACGATCTCATCCATCTCCGCACTCCGGGATTTACGCGGGGTAAGGTTGGAATAAACAAGAGTAGTGCCGGGGGGATACTGGAATTTATGGCCCACTTTATAGCCATCTTTTAATAAGATCGGTGAAGTTGTCATGTTAAGGGGATATTAAGTTGGAAATCGTTTCTTTTTATTTTTTTATTGAAGACATACAGTTCCGGTGCCCTGTTCTGCAGCCCTTCCCTTTTTGTTCCCGTAGGCAGGATGTACTCCGACGCCAGGATCTTGCGCCGGAAGTTCCGCCGGTCCAATGGGATGTCCAAAATGCACTCGTATAATTCGTGCAGCTCCGTCATCGTAAACTGCTCGTCCAGCAATTCAAAACCCACCGGGAAATACAATATCTTACCTTGCAGCCGCTGCAAGGCGGCCTTAAAGATCTGGCGGTGATCAAAGCCCAGCACCGGAAGTTTCCGGCAGTTGATCCATTGAACGTCATTGGCCATAGTGCCGGCGGTGATCTTCAATTTCGACGGGTTGACCAGCGCATAATAGGCAACGGAGATGGCCCTGCCACGGGGGTCCCGGCCGGGATCGTCAAAGGAATATAGCTGCTCCAGGTACAGCTTGTCCATCCCTAATTTGGTGCGAAGGATACGGGAACAGGTGTCCGAAAACCGCTCATCCACCCGCAGAAAAGCACCCGGAAGAGTCCAGCCCCCCTCGAAAGGCTCCTCTTTCCGGTTAAGCAACAAAACCGATAGCTCCCGCGCCTTATACCCAAATACTACAAGATCGACGGCAAGAGCCGGATTTGGATAGCTATGGAAGGGTTTCAAGTTAGTTTGCGTTAACATGACGCAAACTAACGACAAAAAATTCACATTTGCAAGCCGCCGCTCAAAATCGATCCTGCGACGATATTTCGATTAAATTTTGCGAAAAAGCGATATTTCGTAAACCAGCCATTACTCGGAGGATACAACGATTTGCGAATCATCGGGTTACATGTTGGCATGTTATTAGAAAAGCTATATCCGACGCTTAATTCCCGATCATATGCCTATTACACCAACTGCTTCCGAAGCAGGCACAATCGAAAAAGAACTCGCACTGGAGATCCAACCTCTTCAATGGCTCCGCGAGAACAAGAGTGAAGAGCATCTGATGCCTCACCGGCACGAACATATCGAGATCCTCTGGATCAGGAATGGAAATGGATGCCTGGACATCGATCTGAAAAAATACCGGATGGGCGAAAATATGCTGTATTGTATCGTCCCCGGACAGCTGCACCAGCTCGAGCTGGACGAGACCGTCGACGGCTTCCTGATCTCCTTTCCCGAGCAACTCATGAACGGTGGGAACGACGACTTCGATCTGCTCTACCGGTCCGGCCTCTTCCATCTCCTCATGCGCAGCCCCGGGATGCGCATGGAATCCGACGCAGCCCAGGAGGTCGACGAGATCATCAAACGCCTGCACAAAGAGCTGTGCAGCGGCTATCTCCTCCGCAAGGAAATTATCAGAAGGTACACCAGCATCTTCCTCATCTACCTGGCCCGCCAGTTCGACGGCGCCCTGCAAGTCTCCGTCCAGACAAAGAATGTCCGGCTGGTAAAGAATTTCATCTCGCTGGTGGAAAAGAAGTTCATCACCTACAAGCTGGTAAAGCAGTATGCCAGTGAACTGGCGGTAACGCCCAATTATCTCAACGAGATCGTCAAACGCATCTCCGGCTACTCCGCGGGGTATCATATCCGGCAGCGGGTGGTGCTGGAAGCCCGGCGCAAGGCCGCCTATTCCGACGTGAGTATGAAAGAGATCGCCTATCATCTGGGTTTCGACGACATCGCACATTTCAGCAAATTCTTCAAGACCGTATACGGAAAGAATTTCACCGACTTCAAAAAAGAGAGCATTTCCCATTACAGTTAATCTAAACCGATAACAAATGATCTACAAAAAAGACGTTCCCATCGTCCTGCCCAGGGATGTATTCATCGGGCACCCCAAGGCGCCCGTCACGCTGACGGAATATGGCGACTACGAATGCGAGACCGCATTGCACAACGATCTCATCGTCCGGGAAGTATTGCAGCGATTCCCGGGCATGGTCAACTTCAATTACCGCCACTTCCCCCAACTACGCATCCACCAGCGGGCGCACAAAGCCGCCGAAGCCGCGATCGCCGCGGCGCAGGTCGGGATGTTTCCCCAAATGCACGACATCATTTTACGCAATCGCCGGAACCTCGGTACGGCAAGCCTGGCCTTCTATGCCCACGAACTGGGAATCGGGGGCATCAACTTCCTCGACAGCCTCGTGACCGGCAAGTTCGGGCAATATGTGCAGGACGATCTCTCGGCAGGCATTAAGCTTGGCGTTAAGGAAGCACCAACCTTCTTCATCAACGGTGTAAAATTGGAAGGCCGTATATCGGTGAAGAACCTTTGCGATTATGTGGAAGCAGCTTGCCGTTCGACGCGTTCGATCGCCAGGTCGAGAGCGACAAAGAATCGCGCTTGATTTGTACACAAGATGCTATGATTGGTACATTGACTTGGGTGGTTATCGGTTGTAAATTTGTTCTATCAATAAACGCTGACAAAGCAAAAACGACTTACACTTCCGGCAGGCACTCGGAAACAAAAATCGGCAGGCGATTACAACAGGCAGGGGTTTTTTAACAGAGGCCGTCTACAATCGATAGACGGCCTCTTTCTTTTGCAGGGTCAAAGAAAAAAGGGCTATTTTGCAGCATGTCGCACTCCTCCTATTTTGACCGCGATCTCAGTTGGCTGACCTTCAATTACCGTGTGCTGGAAGAAGCCGCAAGGGAAGAGACCCCGCTGCTGGAGAGAGTATTCTTCCTCTCCGTCTACTGTTCCAATCTGGATGAGTTCTACCGGGTCCGCATCCCTGCCGTGGCGGCCCTGCAAAAGATAAAGGCCACGCGGGAAGACTATATTTCCGCGGCCGGCGTGCAACTCTTAACAAAAATTTCATCCAGGATCAATTTGCAGCTGGAGAATTTTGGTCGCCTGCTGACCGGCCAGATCCTACCGGCCTTACAGCAGAAAGGCATCCAGTTCAACTATCGTCAGCCGATCCCCGCGGCGGCGAAGGCGGCGGCCACCGGCTATTTCCTTACACAGATACTCGCCTTCCTGCAACCCGTTTATCTGTCGGCTGCCGCCGCCGATTTCCTTCCCGCGAACGACCATCTTTATTTTCTTATCATCCTCGACCAGGACAGTCCTGGCGAAGAACTGGTCATTCTCAACATTCCATCGGACAGCCTGCCCCGCTTTTTCTCCACGTCCGAAGGGGCCACGCAGCATATCCTGTTCCTCGACGATATCATCCGGGAGAATCTCACCTATGTTTTTCCGGGGTCGGTCATCAGCGGCGTCTTCAGCTTCAAGATCTCCCGCGATGCCGAACTCGACCTCGAGGACGAATACCAGGGCGATATCGCCGAAAAGATCGAGAAGCGGCTGGCCAAACGCGATGCCGGCCTCGCGACGCGGCTGCTGTACGAGCCGGGCGTCCCGCTTCGCATTCTCGAATCGCTTATAAAACAACTCAACCTCGAAAGCGCCACGACCATGGAAGGCGGCCGGTATCACAACCTGCGCGACCTGGCCAGCTTTCCCGTAAAAGACCCCACCCTTTCCTATCGGCCCTGGCCGGCAAAGGGGAGGAACTTCGACCACCGGCCCAGTCTGCTCCAGGCGATCATGGAGAAGGATATCCTGCTGCATGTCCCATACGAAGGATATGACCCCGTCCTGCGCTTCTTCAACGAGGCCGCCATCCATCCGCAGGTAGAAGAACTCTTCGTCACCCTGTACCGGGTGGCAAAGGATTCCCGTATCGTACACGCTCTTATCAGCGCGAGCCGCAACGGCAAGAAAGTGACCGTTTTTGTGGAGTTGAAAGCCCGCTTCGACGAGGCGAACAACCTCCGATGGGCAAAGAAGATGAAGGAGGCCGGGGTAAAGATCATCTACAGCATCCCCGGTCTGAAGGTCCACGCCAAGATCGGGCTGGCAAAAAAAAGAGTCGACGGCCGGGTCCACTATTGCGGACTGCTGGCCACCGGGAATCTGAATGAGAATACGGCCCGCTTCTATACCGATCATATCCTGCTCACCGGCAACCACGAACTGATGCGGGAGCTCGAGCTGCTGTTCATTTTCCTGAGCAAACGCAAAGACCCGCGAAAGGCCGAAAACATCGCCTTCCAATACCTGTTGGTCGCCCAGTTCAATCTGCAGGAGCGGTTCCTGGGCCTGATCCATCGGGAAATAACCCATGCCCGGGAAGGCCGGCCGGCCTCCATGATCATCAAGATGAACAATCTTGAAGAGCGGGTCCTCATCGACAAGCTTTATGAAGCTTCCCAGGCCGGCGTTCGCATCCAGCTGCTCATCCGGGGCATCTGCTGCTGCGTGCCCGGCGTCAGCGGGCAAAGCGAGAACATCACCATCCACCGGATCATCGACCGCTACCTCGAACATGGCCGGGTCTATATTTTCAACAACGATGGCCAGGAAGAGATCTTCCTCGGTTCTTCGGATTGGATGAATCGCAATATCTATCGCCGGATCGAGGTCTGCTTTCCCCTCTACGAACCAAGGCTGAAAGCGGAGATACGCGAATTGCTCCGCCTGCAATTGGCCGATACCGTAGCCGCCACGCCCATCACCGCGGAAGAGGAGAACACGATAGCCGACCCCGCTCCGGCCGCCAGATCCATCGGCAACGACGCGATTCGCAGCCAGCAGGCTATCTATGACTATGTGACCGGCCTCCGAAACGATCCCCCTACCGGGAATTGATCCGATGTTGTATATTGTAGCGCATGAAAATTCCCTTCTACCGGTGGCTGCCGCTTATCCTCCTGCTCAACATCCTTTGCGGATGCGGTAATTCGCTGAACCATTGCTGGTTTTATTCCTATGCCAGCGGCTCCGGCGCCGATACGACGGGCGGCCTGACGCCCGCGAGCTTTATCGAGCTGCGCCCCGATGGCAGCTATACGCTCGATTTTGGAAAATATGAATATGGCGCCTGGACACGGAAAGCCGGCCGGCTTTACCTTACCGACCAGCAGCATAAGACTTATGTCTATGCGATGTCCCTGGCCACTCCCAAAGAAATGCAGCTTACCGTCGCCAAAGACCGGATCGGCCACTTCGAAAGCCGGCCACTGCCCTCGGACAGGCTGGCGGAAGACCCCTTCTCCGCGGAAAACAACCGCTGGCGCATTCCCGCGGCCCATAAAGAGACAGACGCGGAAATAAAGCAAAGACTCTACAACCATTGCCGGTTCTGGGAATTCTATTTCGCCTGGGCGCTGAATAAAAAAATAGACTACCTCGACGTCCGAAGCACGCCAACCGCCATCAAGATCTATGGTAATGGCTTCGGCCTGAAACCCTTCGACGAATTGCCAGCGCGTTGGCGATCCCTGTTCTTTGATGAGGACGACTGCCGCAAGGCCAGCGGGATGATCCAGGATATCTTCCGCAACAAGACCATCGCCTGGGCCAACACCGACAGTAAGTATAAGATGTTCATCGGGGCCTTTCAGCAATTGGAACAATATTGTAAGCCATGAGAATATCCCTTGTCATTGCCCTCCTCCTGATCCTCGGTTTCTTGGCCTGCGCTCCGCACAAACCCGGTTCAGGTATTTATTTCTATACTTCTTTTCTCGAGGGAGACCCAAACACCGATACCGCGCTGAATTTCGTCAGCTTCCTGCAATTGCGCCCGGACGGATCTTACGCGCAGGACTTCGGTCATTACGACTATGGCAGCTGGTCGCTGAAAGAAGACCGGCTCTATTTGACCAACCAACGGCGGCGAACCTATGTCTACCGGGTAATTTCGCTGACCAATACAAAACTGGTCCTTCGGTTGGATAGCGGCACAACCGGCAGCTTCCGCGTCCATCACCTTCCTTCCACCAAACCGGAGGAAGATCCCTTTTCTCTCTATAACAATCACTGGCGGATCCCGGCGACACACAAGGAAAGCGATGCAGAGATCCGTAACAGGCTGTACAATCATTGTCAATTTTGGGAGGCCTTCTACAAATGGGTGGATGATAAGAATGAAGGATTGACGGATATCAGCGAATTCCCATCCCCGCTAAAGATCTATGGAAATGGCTTCGGCCTCCGGCATTACGACAAGCTTTCCGCGGCATGGAAGGCCTGCTTCTTCGATGAGGATGACTGCCGAAAGGCCGACACCCTCATCAAGCACACTTTTCGCCGGAATACCATCAAATGGCCCGAAACGAAAAGCGATTACGAAAAAATGATCGGGGGATTCCAGCAGCTGCAGCAATTCCTACGGTAGGAACAGGGCGTCGGTAACTTCTTTGTGGTAGATGTTGTTCTCCAACCGGATGCTGCGAAGCAATCCCTGCAGCGCCTTTTCGGCTTCCTCCCGGTCCGGCCGTGGTCCCTTCCCGGTGAGATAGTCTACTACCCGTTGATATTCGGGTGTCATCGGGACCTCCAGCGGGTTGTTGGCGCCGAGTTTCTTCAAAGGCCACCACGACCAGCCGATGTCATGGCTCTCCACCAGGTGGATGCATTCCCGGTACCAGGTGTTGTTGTTCTCTCCCGACTCGCCAAGCCATAGCGGGATATTATATTTCTCACGCAGGCCGAGCGGGCCCTTTATCGCTTCTTCGGTGTTCGGATTCCAGTATTTGTGGAAGCTCAGGACCATATTGTTGTCCCAGGGAGGCAGCACCCCGTTGTAATTGTTGCCCCATCCGTTCCCTTCGATGATAATGATATGTCTCTTGTCCACCGAGCGAATGGCCGCCGTGATATCCATCATCAGCTTGCGAAGCGGGGCGTTGTGCTTTTCCTTTAGTCCGTTCCGGTCCTTCGGGTCGTCAAATCCCCAGTTCGGCTCGTTGATGATGTCGTAGCCGCCGATATTGGGTTCGTTGGCATAGCGTTCGGCAAGTCGCCGCCAGAGCGCGATCATCTTCTGTTTGTTGGCCTCGCTGTCCCAAAGGGATGGCTTGGTCGAATCGCGGTCCGAGATATTGTAGTCGTGACCCTGGCCGCCGGGGGCGGCATGAAGATCGAGGATGAGGTACATTTTATTGGCCTTGCACCAGGTAAGAAGGCTGTCGGTGAGCGCAAAACCCTTTTCGATCCAGGTATTCTTCCCCTTCACCGGCTCTTCTTCCACTGAGAGGGTGTACAGGCGATAGTGCATCGGCAGCCGTACGGAGTTGAAACCCCAGGACGCCATCGAATCGATATCGATCTTCCGGGTGTGATTGGCGAGCCAGCCCTCATAAAAGCCTGCCGTCTTTTCCCTGCCGATCAGGTCTTCGATTGCCTTCTTAATGCGGTATTGCGGTCCCACCGGTCCCAGCCGGAGCATATAACTTTCCTGCAGCATCCACCCGCCAAGCCCCATGCCTCGGAGGATCACCTTCTCGCCTCTTTCGTTGACGATCAGCCGGCCATTTGACCGTAAAAAACCCTGCGCCTTACCGTCCGTCACAAAAAGCAGGAGCAGTAAACCAAAAGCAAGCCGTTTGATCCGATTCATGCCGAAAAATAAGCCATTTTTTTTACTGGACCATGTGCGCCATCTGTTGCACACCACTTCGATGACCCAGAGCCCCACAGACTGACCACGACCGGGCTGATCGTCGCACCATACCCTGTATGCCGTTGGTTTGGACGCTATAAGTCACAACACTAAGCGCCCAGGAGTTAGCCAACCGGTTATTGAAAAATTGGAAGAAGGTTGGTACATCTGCCCCGAAAATACTAACAGGACCGACCTACGAAGAAGCAGTAAAAGGTAAAACTGACATAATCTTCTTTCAGGACTATTGGCATAGAGATTCAGATGCAAAAGACGTAAGAACCGGTGATCATATCGACTTATGGAATACAAATACTTTGGGAAGTATGACAGGATTCGGAGGTAGAACGTTTCGAACCTGGTTTGGACGAAACTTTCCGACATTTACCGAACGCGCTCTGAGCGCGTCAGATTTGACAAAATCAAAAGTTGTTATATTTTGGGAAATCAAATAGCCTTGCTATGCCAAAGAAAGTCCTAACCATAATTGCCTACAGTATTGTCTTTGCGACTATTATTGTGGTGCTATTATTCATATCCAAAACATTTTTTTTGGATCGTCTTGTACACGCAATAATAAAAATCAGAGGGACGGCCGAATATGAAGGGGAGGAAAAAGGCCGTGAAGTGTGGAATATCGTTCTCGGAATGATTGTGCCAGCAATATTTTTGCTGACTTTTGTAACAGTTGCATTTTTAAATCGAAAGAAGATCAAAGGCAATAGACAATAAATGTCACCGAGATTAAAAGTAAAACTATTGAAAAATCGACAAAGGTAGTATAGGAAAAACTAACACTGGTGTACAAGAATCGTACACTGATTTAACTGGCTGGGGCCAGTGAACATCATATGCCTTCGGGCGCGAATCGAACATTTGGAATGAGCGACGATTGCAATTCCAACCGGATGAGATTGCTGATACCTGGTTGAACGCCTTGCCGAAGAAGTACGAATTTACAGTGCAGCGAGCGCTAAAAGAGACAATGAACAAGGTAAGGCCGCCTACTTCGCCAAATGCTTATCAAACCCCCACTCCACCAGTCGCTCATACGCCGCCCAAACCTCATCGGGAATATCCTGCGGTATCTGAAACCCCTTCGCCGGATAAACGCGTATCCGCTGCAGATCGCCCACCATCAAATTGATCACCTGCTCCAGCGGAACCTCATCATTCGCATACTCGTCAAAAGAAAGTTGCGGCGAAGTCACCAGCAGATCCTTCTCCGGCCAGTGCTTCTTGAAGGTCGCATAGCTACGCCGCTCCATATACGGCTTCTGCACCAATAAGAACGATTGTGGATGAAGGCCCTTATCGGCGAGGAGCCGCTGGGTGAATAGAATATTCTCCCCGGTATTCGTCGATTGGTTTTCGATGAAGATGGCCTCCGAAGGAACACCGCGGTCGAGTGCAATACGGGCCATCAATTCAGCTTCAGGTTCGCTAAACATCTTACGGGTAATACCGCCCAGCCCGCCGGAGAAGATGATGAACGGCGCCAGCCCCTGCTGGTACAGCTCCGCGCCGCGGTCGGCAACCCGGAGATCGACGCTGCCCAGCACCAAGATGCAGTCACTGACCGCCGGAGTATGATGCATGTGATGATAGTCCCACAGTTTCCTGGCTTCTACAAGTACTTTTTCGGTTATCATAGTTATGTCGGCGCCTTCCCTTTGGGCGAGCGGGGCGAAGATATCAAATTTGTCTAGAAACAAAAAGGCCGGCAAAAAGCCGGCCTTTATCAATAATATCGTCGAACAGAAATTTACATCACCTCCTGCTCCTTCAACCCCTCGGGGGTCGCTACCAGCAGCGTACCCTGCGTATACTTCTCGTCGTGCTGGCTGGCATCCAATCCCTCTTCCTCTTCTTCCTCGCTGACCCGCAGGGGAACGATGAAGTTGACGAGCTTGAAGATACCAAAGGAAACCGCAAAGCTATAGCCGACCGCGATCAGCATAGCCTTCAACTGGGTAAAGAAGAAACCCGGGTTCCCGTTGAGCAGACCATCCGCACCGGCGGCATTCACGAGCTTGGTCGCAAACACACCCGTCAGCAACATCCCGACCATCCCGCCGAGACCATGACAGGGGAACACATCCAGCGTATCGTCCAGCACGGTCTTGGTCGCCTTGAAGTGAACGGCCATATTGGATACCACGGCGGCAAATACGCCGATAAAGATACTTTGAGGAACAGCCACATAACCCGCGGCAGGCGTTATCGCTACCAGCCCTACGACAGCCCCCACGCAGAAGCCGACAACAGAAGGTTTCTTACCGCGCATGACGTCGAAGAACATCCAGGACAACCCCGCGGCCGCTGCAGCGGTATTCGTCGTGGAGAAAGCAGATACCGCGAGGGAATTGGCGGCAAGGGCGGAGCCGGCGTTAAAGCCAAACCAGCCGAACCACAACAGGCCCGTACCGATCAGGACATAGGGAATGTTGGCGGGATGAGTGCCCACGCCATTGATATGCACCTTCCGGCGTTTCAATACCAGGGCGCCGGCAAGCGCCGCACAGCCCGCGGAGATATGAACCACCGTTCCACCCGCAAAGTCCAGGGCGCCCATCTTGGCGAGGAAGCCATCCGGGTGCCAGCTCCAGTGAGCCAGCGGAGCGTACACCAGCAGGCTGAACAGAACGGTAAAAAGAACGTAAGCCGAGAAACGCATCCGCTCGGCAATGGCGCCTACCACCAAACCGGGGGTGATGATGGCGAACATGAGCTGGAACATCGAGAACAGCGATTTAGGGATCGTCGGTGCAGGGCCCCAGACCGGTCCCGAAACAACGCCCTTATAGAACAGGTGCGTCAAAGGATTACCGATGATGCCATG
>Ga0157372_10003930_pt1 | contig 15959 bp, 10 predicted proteins | sample C55metaG_FD_115307 | JGI IMG/M metagenome (GOLD analysis project Ga0157372, IMG submission 115307) | Corn rhizosphere microbial communities from Kellogg Biological Station, Michigan, USA - C5-5 metaG | ecosystem: Host-associated > Plants > Roots > Rhizosphere > Soil | place: USA: Michigan... | reverse complement strand
TACGTTGTTTTTCCAGTAAAGCTGTGTGATATTTACTGCCTTCAGTATCACGCCACTGCTGTTAGTTAACTGAATATTATAGTTTGCTGAAGCGTTGGTTTGCCCTATGGTTAGGTTTAATGTTTCCGTTACAGGGTTTGGATATATCGTAAGCAGGCTATTGCTTATGTTATTTTTTGTATTGGCATACATTAATGGCAGTTCTTTTGACAGGCTGATATCATTGTTTAAATCAGTTAACTGAACACGGTAATTATTTAAGCCTTTTGCCGGGTTAGGGTCGGTATAAGAGTAAGTTCCCAAACCGTTCGATTTTATCACATCCAGGTTTTCCCAGGTTTTGCCGTTATCGGTGCTTCTCTGCAGTGTAAATGTGGTGTAGTTGGCCTCATTTTCAACAATCCAGGTTGTTTTAGCGCCGCCGGCTGCTTTTACTGCATTAAAATCAAGCAGCCGCAGGCCCAATACAGGTGATTGGCGCAATATCAGCTGAAAACGTTTTTTACCAAAAGTAGCCGGGGTACTTTTATCAATATTGTAGCTGTAAATGTTGTTGTGTTTAAGATCCAGCGAATCTTTAGTAAAGTTATCCTTAAGCCATATTTCATAAATGGCAGGAACATTGCTAAGCGCTCTTAGTTTTAATTGATATGGCCCGGATGAGGTAGCGTCAGACGTTAGAGGGATGATCTCCTGCTGTTTTTTAGGGAAAGGCCGGTGATGGATAACGGTTTTAACGCTATCGCTTGACAGGGCCGACAAGGCTATCTGTGCACCATTGGTTCCGAGGTCTTCCGCGTCCTTACTATTTTCAAACGCTGTACTGGCGTCGTTGTTAAACGCAAGCACAATATCATCGGTATTAATGGAATCCTTTATCATTTGTAGCCTCAATATCGGTTCGGCCGATGATGATGAAGTTTGTTGTGATGCTGCTGATTGTGCTGTAGCTGCTTTCAATATGCCCATGTTGGCAGCGGTGGCAGCCAGTTTTTGCAGCCCTTTATCAGCAGGGGCACTTAATAAGGCTATCAAATTTGAAGCTGTTGGTTGCGTTGTTGATTTCGCCGATTCCCTGAAGGTTAATGACTGCGAAGCCGAGGTAGCCTGTATAAAAAACGCCTGTCCGCTGGCTATCATATTGCTTGCATAGCCATCGCTTGAAATGCCGGGGTTGATATTGGTAGTCGTATCTGCCGTTGATATAGCAGTCGCTTTTTGCATATAGCTGGCATACTGCTTTGTTTTTGGATTGTAAACCCATATTTTGCCCGGAGCCGATAGGGTTGCAGCCGAAGATACCTCAGAAGGGAAACCTGCTCCGTAAATTGAGGATGTGGCGGAAACTGTTGTTGTTGTGCCCCTGCGGTTAAATTTTTCCCAATTGATGGTGGCCGCGTAAGGATTTCCAATTAGGTTATATCCCTTTACCTGGCTGCCTGTTGTATTGCTGAACAAGAGGCTGGTTGTGCCGCTGTACCAGTTGTTTACTGTAATGTTACCTGTATTTAATGTACCTGTTGTTGTTAAAGTGGTGTTGGTAGGCACATAGCTTGCGGTTGTTGAAGTTGCAAGGTCGGCGGCTGTCCTGTCTCCCCTGAAAAAGAAAAGGAAGCCGTTGCCGGCAGGGATAGTATGTGAGCCGTCGGTATCAAAAACATAAGTTGGCGAGGAGTTAATGTTGTTGATCCCCCTGAAATTGCCGGCTGTAAATGATGCCTGCGACGAGGCTATGTTTTCCCTGAAGCAGTAAATTGTGGGATTGCCGGATTTATCAAAGCCGCCTGTAGTGCCTGTAGTACCGGTTATCCATGATGAGTTTTTAAGGTAATTTACACTGATTACCTTGGCTGCTGAACCGGTATTAACAGGTGATGAAAGTAACCTGTACCCCCTGTTATATGAATTGCCGCCGCTTATAAAACGCTGTACATTTACATTGCCTGTAATTGCTGTTCCCGAAGGAATAGCATCTACGGTGGCCGAACCAGTGGCATCGGAGTTTAATGTTAAAACGCCGCCGGCGGCAAGGGTAGCTGTACCACCCATAGTAAGGATACCCGATGATGATACCGCGAATTTACCGGTGCCCGACATGGTTTTGGTGCCGCTGCCATTTACAGTAACATTATTAAATTTTGTGCCGTTGGTACTGTTATCTGTGAGGGCTTGAGCACCTGCTTTACTAAAAAATACTGTTCCGGTACCTGCTGTAAATGTACCTGTATTGGTGTAATCTCCATTAAAAGTAAATGTGCCCGAGCCGCCTGTAATAACGGCGCTGTTAGTAGTGTTGCCCGTAATACTGATATTGCCCGAGCCCTGGGTTACGTTTGCTGAATTGGTCCAGGTTCCTGCAACAGTTATAATAGGGTTATTGGTATTAAGATTTACCGCCCCGCCGCTTGTGATCCAGTTTCCGCTTACGGTTAGCGCGCCTCCGTCAACAGTTTTGGCTGCCGCCCCTGATAAGGTAAGATTATCATAGTTGGAGGGGTTTGTACCTATAAAGCTGTCATTAGTAGCGTATACCGTTTGCGTGCCCGAAGTTGCCGCATAATTTACAAGTCCTGTACCGCTTCCGCCGGTTGTAAAATCAATAGTACCACCGGTAGCGGCACTTATTGGGGTATTGCCTGTTAAAGTTAATGTGGAGGCACCGGTACCGGTATCCATATCAATTAATGCAGCATTGGTTACAGTTACTATACCATCATTCCTGTTTACATAGTTTAAATTGGTAGTGGCTATGTTGCTTGCAGTTAATGATCCGGAATTTAGATGAAATGCCGCGTTATTTACCGAATAGTTTTGCAGGAACCCTAAGGCGTAGTAGCCAATTGCCGAAGACGTGGTATTTAATGATAACGAATTGGTGATACTAAATACGGGGACTGTTGTATTGATAGTGGTTGTATTTGATGTTGGCGAGGTAAATATGTTTGGTGCCGGTGGCGTTGTATTATCGCCCACTATAAATGAGTTGCAGCTTAATGTTGCATTCCCTGTACCTGTAATAGTTGTTGTTACATCGCCGCTGCTGCTGTTGTGATTTTGTGTGATGGCGCCGTTTACCGTAAGTGAATAGGTGTTATTGATGGTTAAGGTAATTGACGGAGACCCGAATAGTGTACTGGTTAAAGGGCCAAATACCATGGATGCTATACTGGGTACACTACTTTGAACAATAGGTTGGTTTTTAAATGAAACAACACCTATGCGTGCCACATTGGTAGAAGTTGGCACCGTTGCGGAGCTCCAGTTACCGGTATTGTTCCAGTTATTGTCCGACGCGCCTGTCCAGTCAATTGCATTTGCAAAAGTTATGATATTACCATTTGACGAGGGGCCGGTGTAAGTAATAGCAGAGCTGTTTCCATTCCCTGTAAGGGTGTTAATACTGGTGACGGTAATGGTACCTGTAGGGCTGCTGCCATAGTTTAGCTGGCTTTTTACTGTACCTGTATAAAAATAATAGCCGGGGACAGAGTAGGATCCATCTGTATTGCCCGAGCTTGAGATAAGGTCGCCTACACTATAATCTTGTATAGCGTTACCAGTGTAAGTTACTGAACTTATCAGCGCGTCTGTCGATGTAGAATAATACGAATCATCTGATCGGTACAAACTCCCCGAACTATTGAAGTAGCCCTCGAAGCCTGCCCCGGAGGTATTCATTACCAGTTGATTAATGATAAAGTTGCCCCTTGATATTATTTTTAATCCGTAAAGGGTTACGCTTTCATTTTCATAATAAGCAGGTTGTGTTACATTATTAGCTGCATCGTTTGCCCCGGTGGTGGTAAATTGAAGCACACGGGTATACATATCAAAATTATCCCATTGAAAGCGGCCGGCAGTAGTACACGTTGATTCGAGATAGGAATAATAGTAAGTGCTGTAGCTGCCGCCCGTTGTGCTTGTACTTGAAGCAACAAGGGTTTTGGCTGTGGTCATGCCTGCTACAAAAACATCTTTAAAAATTGCCCAGCGGCCGTTTTTTAAACGTTGTACCTTGATCATATATGTTTGCTGATCATTGGCCATTGTAGCGTTAAGAAGCTCATTATAATGGCCCGAGTTCGTGCCATTGTCATACCTGTACCGCAAGCTGAGTGTCGTGCCCGTATGGGTTATATAAATACCCTGCATGTTATTGGTAGTATAATCGTTTGCGATAAGCCAATAACGCCAGGTATTGTTACCAACAGCCATCACGTCAGGATCAGAGGGGCCTGTACTACTGTTGTTTTTATAAATGAAGTTCCACTCAAAATCATTAGCGGTAAGATCTACGCTCCCTGATGTGCCGCTTCCGACAAAATCCCACCTGATGGCGCTTATCGCGTTGGTGGCCGGTACTGCGGATCGCAGGCTTACTGAGCCGTTTAAAGGACTTGTAGTTGATGCATCTATGGTAACCGAGGAACTTGTGCGGGTGGCATTACCAACCCCGGTTGCTCCTAATGATGTTATAGTACCGGCAGAGGAAGTTTCAAAGTTATTGTAATAGTAGGTAAGGTTATCGCTGGTTTCCTGGGCCGCAGCTGCACTGATCAGGCATAGCAGATATCCGGTAAATAAAACGCAGCGTAATTGTGTTTTCAAATTAATAGGGTTTCGGGCGAATAATGTCAATAATAATGCTGGTTCAATAAAAACCGGATTAAAGTACAAATTTCAACTCAGATGTGGGTTTGTGCTGCCAATTGCATCAGTTGCGATGTCTTTTATTGAAAAAATGGAAAATTGAGAGAAGTTAATTATTGATTATTGTTTACACGTTTTGGGGAATATTTTCCACTATGCTTTTAATCAATAAGCAGGTTGTTAACTTACAGTAAGGGCTGATTAATCACCGGTCAACGATAAATATTTAAAAAATATTCCTGTTAGGAGTGAGGATTTTTGTTGCTGATAAAAAACTGTTCAGATTTGATTGGGGATTATGTGTCCTGTAACAATCATCATCATTGACTTTAGTCAACCGAATGCCGGTTAATGTGACGATGACTACATGCTGCAGGGGTATTTCAGAGCGGCTTGGGATAAGTGTTCAATTTTTAAAAAAACGGGTGTTCAACTTTTTGTAGTGTATAATTGTAATGTCCTGATTGTCAATGTATATGTGTTCAGTTTGTATTTTATTGAGAATGCAAGTAGCTGATAATCAGTGTTTGTTTATTTAAAAAAATACGCCAGGTGTTCCACATTAAAAAATTGAACACCTGGCGTTATATGCTTTATTTAATCTTTTGTACGTTATTGCCGCGGTTAAGATCAGGCAAGGCGTTGTCGGGATCAATGGTCACCGATTCGGCTTCCCGTGTGGTGGGCAGTGTATAAGTGATTTGCCCGGCCTGCAGCCAGGTTTCAACCGGCAGGTAAAAGCGTTTCTTATTGCCGTCTTTAAATTTTACCTCAACAGTAAACGGCATGGGTAACTGCTCTTTGTTTACCGCTTTGATGGTGATCCCTTTGGATGCATCTTTACCTGCATATTTCGCGTCGATAAGCGCTATATCAACCAGCCAGTTATTGTAAAACCAGCCCTTCCAAAACCAGGAAAGGTCTTCGCCCGCCCCATTCTCCATCGAACGGAAAAAATCATCAGGCTGCGGGTGCTTAAAGGCCCACTGGTTAATGTAATTTTTAAAGGCGTAGTCAAATCTGTCTTTTCCTATTATTTGCTCGCGCAGCAACACCAGGCCAAAGGCTGGCTTATAGTACGTGAGAGGGTGACGGTATTTTTCGGGGATGGCATCAGGGGCCGTCATAATGCTTGGCGATTGCGGATCAAGCAGCGAGGGGATGATCTCATCGGCAGGGTTACCGCCACCGGGTGCATACTCGCTATCACGCTTGGGTGTATATTCACCTTTATTGAAAGCGTCTGACGCGTATATGTCAATAAAAGTATTCAGGCCTTCATCCATCCAGGCATAGCGGCGCTCGTTTGATCCTACAATCATCGGGAACCAGTTATGGCCTATCTCGTGCGCTGTTACCCAGTAAAGTACGCTGCCTTTATCGGTAATGCCATCAAACACAATACCCGGATACTCCATGCCGCCGGCAATACCGGCCTCGTTAATGGCTACCGGGTAAGGGTATACAAACCATTTTTCAGAAAAGTATTCAATTGATTTTTTGAGATACTCGGTGGCCCGGCCCCAGGCATCGTTGCCATAGCTTTCGGCCGGGTAAACGCTCATCGCTAACGATTTTTTACCGCCGGGCAGGTTAACCCTCGCTGCATCCCATATGTAAGCTTTTGATGCGCCGAAGGCAACATCGCGGGTATTGAGCATTTTGAAATGCCAGGTGAGGGTACCCTTGTTAACCGGGCGACTTGCTGGGTCATTAACTTCGGCCAAATCGCGGATCATGATGGTTTTATCACTGCTGCGGGCTTGGTCTAAGCGGGCTATTTGTTTAGCAGTCAGTACCTCCTTTGGGTTAAGTAATTCGCCCGATCCTGCTACGATCATATCCCATGGTACGGTTACCGAATAATCTATATCTCCATAATCTAAATAAAACTCGCCGCTGCCCAAAAATGGCAGGGTGTCCCAGCCGTGGCTATCGTCATAAACACACATCCGCGGAAACCATTGCGCAATTTCGTAGATCTTACCATTTTTAGTATCGCAATAGTCGGTACGGCCACCAAAAGCACCCGGAATGGTATAATGATAATTGACGCGCAGCTTTATTGCACCTTTTTGCAGCGGATGTGCAAGGCGCACCTGCATGCGGGCGTCAGTAATTACATAAGGTACGGGTTTAACCACATCACCATTATCAACCGAAACGGATTCTATCTGGTAACCGCTGGTATGCTGGTCGGCGCCGGGGGTATGGTCTGTGAAGAAGTTAGAGCGGGCATCCTGTTTATAAGTATTTTGATCAAGCTGCAGCCAAAGATACGGAAGGGCATCGGGGCTGTTGTTGGTATAGTTGATCACCACAGTGCCGCTGATTGTTTTCTTTACGGTATCCAGGGTAACTTTCAGGTTATAGTCCGCCCTGTTTTGCCAGTACTTTGGTCCGGGTGCGCCATTAGCCGAATGAAAGTCGTTACTTTTTTCGGTATAAAACCTAGGCGAAAAAGCTGCCGCCGGATTGTAGTTTGATGACGTATCGCTTGGATTGAGTTTCCTTTTTTGCGCGAATGCGCCGAGTGCTAAAACCGACAGTAAACCAATGCCGATAAATTTTAATTTCATGGTGTGCAATTAAGCACCCAATATACAAAGGATGGGACTAAAATTTGATTTTATAGATATTTACTTATCGGCGTAATAAAAAAACTATTTTAGTGCCTATAAAAACTAAACTTGCACTTTCCCGTAAATATACCTTTAGGTCCGTCATCCATTCCGGTGCACTTTATTTGCGAAACGCTGTCGTACTTTTTAGGTTACAGGTATTATGCCTGGTTGCGGAAACATACTGCTGATAAGATCAGTACTGAACACAGGCTCATCATCTTTATCGGCGCCGCGGCAGGCGCGTTTATCGGCTCGCACCTGGTAGGGATCTTTGAAAATCCGCCTTTGCTGTTTTCGCATTTCAATATCATCTATATTATGGGCAATAAAACCATAGTAGGTGGGATGCTTGGTGGATTGATAGGTGTCGAGCTTACCAAAAAACAGTTGGGGGTAACCGCGTCGTCCGGTGATCTGATGGTTTACCCGCTCATCCTGGCTATGGTTATTGGTCGTACAGGGTGCTTTTTGGCCGGACTGGAAGATGGTACTTACGGTATAGCCTCCAACCTGCCCTGGGCTGTCGATTTTGGCGATGGTATCCGCAGGCATCCTACCAATTTATATGAAATTGTGTTTTGGGTAATGCTTTGGGGTATACTCAAACTCATAGAACAAAACCACCGTTTTGCAGATGGTGCAAGGTTTAAAGTATTCATGGCAAGCTACCTCGTTTTCAGGCTACTGGTTGAATTTATCAAACCCGATTACTTTTTCGGTTTTGGCTTATCGGTAATTCAGTTAGTTTCTCTCGCCGGTATTTTGTATTATTATAAAGTATTTTTATATCCTAAAAAGCTGTTTGTAAACCATGCCTGAACGCCCGTATATATACTATGATTTTACGTTAAGCATTTGCTCCACCTGTTTACGACGGGTTGATGCCAAGATTGTTTTTGAGGATAATAAGGTTTACATGCTTAAAAACTGCCGCCTGCATGGTTTTGAAAAGGTGTTGATTGCCACAGATGTGGAATATTATAAAAACTGCCGCAACTATGCCAAGCGAAGTGAAATGCCGCTTAAATTCAACGCCAAAACACATTATGGCTGCCCGTATGATTGCGGCCTGTGCCAAGACCATGAGCAGCACTCATGCCTTACTGTTGTGGAGGTTACAGATAGGTGTAATTTAAGTTGCCCTACCTGCTATGCCATGTCGTCGCCTACCTATGGCAGGCACCGCACTTTGACCGAAATAGAACAGATGCTGGACGTAGTAGTAGCAAATGAAGGCCAACCGGATGTGGTACAGATCAGCGGGGGAGAGCCAACGGTGCACCCGCAGTTCTTCGAGATCCTGGATATTGCCAAAACAAAGCCCATTAAACATTTAATGGTGAATACTAATGGTATCCGCATAGCTAAGGACGAAAATTTTGTAAAGCGGCTGGCCACATACATGCCCGATTTTGAGATTTACCTGCAATTTGATTCTTTCAAAAAAGAGGCACTTGAGCAGTTGCGCGGTGAGGATTTGCGCGAAGTAAGGCAGAAGGCTATTGAAAATCTCAATAAGTACAATCTGTCCACAACGTTGGTAGTCACTTTGCAAAAAGGTTTAAATACCGATGAGTTAGGTGCAATTATTGAATACGCGTTGCAGCAACCCTGTGTTCGCGGCGTAACTTTTCAGCCTACGCAACAGGCCGGCAGGTTAGAGAATTTTAATGAACAAACCGACCGTTACACCCTAACCGAAGTACGTAACGCGATACTTGAACAAACCAGTGTATTCAATAAAAACGACCTGATCCCGGTACCTTGTAACCCGGATGCCCTGGTGATGGGTTATGCCCTTAAGCTTGGAGGCGAAGTGATTCCGCTGACCCGGATGATAAACCCGGATGACCTGTTGGATAACTCAAAAAATACCATTGTTTATGAAAACGATGAACGCCTGAAGGGCCATCTGCTTAATATGTTCAGCACAGGTAATTCGGTTGATAAAGCTAAAGAACACCTGCACTCGTTGTTATGCTGCCTGCCTGAAATTGACGCGCCAAGTTTAAGCTATGATAACCTGTTCAGGGTGATCATTATGCAATTTATAGATGCGCAGAATTTTGATGTTCGGGCTATCAAAAAATCATGTGTGCACATCGTAAATAAAGACATGCAGATCATCCCTTTTGAAACCATGAACATTTTTTACAGGGACAATAAGCGGGAATATCTTGAACAATTAAGAGGAGAAATTTTGGTATGATCGAAGGCGAAAACAATAATATACAATCTCAAGCGAATAGTAAGGTTCCCGGTAATAATGAGGGAAAGAAGCCATCTGCAATGAAAATAGTTGGGTATAACCTGCTGGTATTCGCTGCTTACACCGTTATTTGTGCAGTTACGAGTAAAGATGGCGGGTTTGTTTTTGATATGTTTTTTATAGGTATACAGTTTTTTACTTGTATCATATTTGCCATCATCAATAGAAGTTGGGTGTGGATATTAAGCGCACTAATGGTTTTAATCATCGGGTTTTCGACCTGTGTAGGCATGTTGAGCATCAGCGGAATTTAACCGCGCTCCAACATCCCCGCCAAAACCCCTTCTTTTAACGAATTGGTACACATGCTTACTTTATGGATATCCAGCGCGTGCATAATAAAGCGTGTAACCAAAGAGGCAGCTACGATCATATCAACCCGAACCGGAATAATGCCCGGATTACCCACCCGTTCTTTATGGCTTGAGAGGATGAGCTTATTGGTGATGGTTAACAATTCTTCTTCATCAAAATCATAGTGTTGGATACTCTTGAGATCAAATGATTTTGCTTTTCCGGTTTCTATGAGCCCTGCGAAAGTTTCAAATGAGCCGGATGAGCCAACAAGGGTATCAATTTCAATACCAGCAGTGGCAATGAACAGATCATTAAGGGTATCCTCCAGATACAAATTCATAGCCTCGATAGATGCGGGCGGAATAGGGTCCGTGTGGTGAAACTGGTCCATAAGGCGTGCGGCGCCAACTTCAAAGCTCTGTTTCCACAGGATTTTATCGGTGTTGCCCAAAATAAACTCCACACTGCCGCCTCCAATATCCATGATGAGCGAATTTTTAGCCGATAGGCATCCACTTAACTTTACGCCATTATAAATAAAAACGGCTTCCTGTTCTCCGTCGATAATTTCGATAGCGATGCCTGTTTGTGTTTTAACCTCTTTAATAAAATCTTTACCATTGGAAGCATTTCGCAGGGCCGACGTTGCTATCGCCCTAACGCCGGTAACATTGTTGGCGTGGATAAGCTCATTAAAGCGTTGCATAGTATTTACTCCACGTTGAAAGGCTTCGGGTAAAATATATCCTTTATTAATGCCACCCTCACCAAGTTTAACTGCTTCAGTTATATGCACAATTTCCTGGTAGCTGTGGACCTCGCCTTCGGCAATCAATAAATGGAAGGTGTTTGTACCCAGGTCCATTACTGCAACGCGTTTACTCATACGGCTAAAATAGTTTTTTTGAGCCTAAAGCTCAAGGCCAAAGCTTAAGTTAGGTGTAATGCCGAAATCCGATACGCTTAAGTAGCTTTAAGCCTTCAGCCTTGGGCTTTAAGCTTGAAAACTATTCTTTATAAAAAAACCACTTAGCCAGCTCTTTATAGCTTGCTTTTTTGCCGTACATCAATACGCCAACACGATAAATCCGCGCGGCAACATACGTGGTAAATAAAAAGCCAATTACCATTAAACTCATCGATAAAGCAATCTGCCAGCCCGGCGGATCAAACGGGATCCGTACCATCATGGCAACGGGGGCTGTAAAGGGTATCATGGAAAGCCATACTGCCAAGGGGCTGTCCGGCGCACGGAATAATACCGATACCGACAAAATATAAGTGAATAGTAAGGGCATGGTAATAGGAAACATAAACTGCTGTGTTTCTGTTTCACTGTCAACTGCCGAGCCTACGGCAGCAAACAGGGCAGCGTATAAAAGATATCCGCTTAAAAAGTAAAATATAAAGCAGCCCATAATATATCCGAACGGGATGGTTTGTAACACCGCAAGCGCGTTTATCACAGGACTGGTTGGAGAGTTAAGCGCGTGGCCTGCTATTTTGGTAGATATTACGGATAAAATTATCCAGGCACCAAATTGGGTTAAGCCAACTAAACCCACACCAACGATCTTGCCCAACATCAACTGAAAAGGCTTTACTGATGATATGACCACCTCGATAATACGATTGGTTTTTTCCTCAATTACGCCGCGCATTACCTGTCCGCCGTATATGAACAGGGATATATAAATAAGGATGGCGCAGGCAATACCAATTAAAATATTGGGGCCAATATTGGCGTTCTTATCGCCCTTATCAGAAATTTCAATGGCGTTTAATGATATGTTAGTTCTTTTAATACTGCGTAACAGGGCTGTGTCAATATGGTGTCGGATGAGGTTATTTGAAAAAGCAATATCACTCATCTGCTTTTCAATTTCCTCGGAGAGGGGAATAGAGGCTTTCTTTTTTGAGAATATCTGCACCGAATCCTTTTGCGTATAGTTTGCAGGGATATATAAAATAGAGATGCCTTCGCTGTCCTTTAATAATTGCTTTGACGATTTAAGATCAGTGAGGGCATAGGTAAACTTAACGTTAGTAACATCATGGAATTTATTGGCGAAATCGCCGCTTTTATCAATAACGTTAACCGTTTGCAAAGAAGATAATTTATCGCTGTCTTTAGCTACCATGGTAACAACGAATCCCATGGCCAGGATCAGCAGCGGCACCACGAATATCATGATGATAAATGATTTTTTTCGTACACGGGTAAGGTACTCGCGTTGTATGATGAGTAATACTTTATTCATGGCCGGTGGAATTTAGGTTTACTTTTTCAATAAAAATTTCGTGCATGCTCGGGATAAGTTCCTGCAGCATATTTACCCGCGTTTTAGGAATTAAGTATTGCAATACATCATTGGAATTATGCCCTTCCTTTAGTTTTATCTTGATATTGTGATTGTCATCATCGGCAATAACCTCGCTCATTATTTCAAAAGGCTGGCTGCCATCAAATGCAATACGTTCGCCGGCATATTCAATAAGGTAGGTTTCGTTACGATATGAGTTGCGGATATGTTTAACCTTGCCATCCAGTATCTTGTGCGATTTATGGATAAGGGCGATGGCATCACAAAGCTCCTCAACTGATTCCATGCGGTGGGTAGAAAACAAAATAGTAGCGCCTTTTTTATTTAATTCCAATATTTCGTCTTTAATCTGTTCGGCGTTTACTGGGTCGAAGCCGCTAAAAGGCTCGTCTAATATGATCAAATCGGGCTCATGGAGTACGGTTGCCACAAACTGCGCTTTTTGCTGCATGCCTTTTGAAAGCTCTTCTATCTTCTTTTTCCACCAGGTTTCCATCCCCAGCTTCTCAAACCAAAATTTGAGGCGTTTTTGAGCTTCAGCACGGTTTAAGCCTTTTAACCGGGCCAGATAGATCATTTGTTCACCAATCTCCATCTTTTTGTACAGGCCACGTTCTTCGGGCAGGTAACCGATACGTTCGATATGCGATTGATTAAGTTTTTCGCCGTTAAAATATATCTCGCCCGAATCGGGAGCTGTAATTTGGTTAACTATACGGATAAGGGATGTTTTACCGGCGCCGTTAGGGCCAAGCAAGCCGAAAATCTGCCCGCTTTCAACTTCCAAACTTACATCACTGAGTGCACGGTGACCGGCGTATTGTTTAACAATATTGCGGATGCTTAGCATTTATTAAGGTTTATGTATCTGTTTTGCTTGTTAGATGGATTTAACCAATAAAAGTTACAGCTCCGGTTTATCATATGGCTGGTTGGGGTTATCCATTTCATAGAACGGCTTTTGCCATTGCCTGCTATTGATAACATTTAAGGCTGTTACTGCTATGTAAATTCCAATAGCAGGAATTATCAGATACACAAGTCCGAGATAACGGATGTAAAAAATATAACTGGAATTTCCGATGAGTGTAAATACTAACGGTACAATTGTGTAAAATATCGGGATAAATAGCTCGCCCAGGGCAAAAAGCCGCAATGGCAGCCTGAATTCTGTTGGGCGTAGCAAAAAAGTCATGATCACGATGCATATTATTATCAGGAAATTGATAGCACCGCTAACCTGGTAAAAGATGATTAATGATTGTACATTGATTTGGAAAATGCCGATAGCCGCACTAACTAAGCCCCATATCACGCTATAGATCGCGTAAATGATAAATGCATTCACTATAAAAGGTTTTTCATTGGTATACTTAAAAATACTTATCACAAATATCATCAGCCACGCAAAACAGATGACCGGAATAAATGAGAATAAATGCCTGACACTTTCCGGAACTGTAAATGAAATGGTTTGCATGGCATGCATTAGCAATAATACCAAAGCACTTATTACTGATGTGGCAATGGTAAGGTAGGCAGTATCTCGAGTTGGTTTCATGAGCAGGGTAGGTTTATATTTAAAGTGAACGGCATAACAATTTAGCCTAACCGGTAATAAGGTATGGCCGTTTATTGAAATTAAAAACGGTGTAATTGTTTTGGTACAAAATACGTTGTTTGTTTAATTATATAGCCTGCGGATTTATTTCAGTTGCTTTAAGCTAAACCTCAGCGTTTCAATAGCCTCCTTTTGCCTCGAAATGATTACATACATATAGCCATTGTAAATGATGGTATGTGGGTAACCATATTGCCCGCCTTTCCACAAACCTTCTTTTTTTAGATGGTACAACTCATTAGCTATGATATAGTTTTTCTCGAATGATTTGCCATCGGCAGAAAGGGATAACACCAGCGGGTTACGGTCATAATGATGAAGTATATCAGGAATACCAACATAATAAAATCGCTTATCCGGTAACCGACCGAAATGAAATTTACTGTCATTGTCCGAAAAGGGGGCCTCAACCGGCCGCGACCAGCTTTTGCCGTTGTCTTTGCTTTCTGTAAGCCATAAATGGCCTTTCCAGCCTTTGCCGGTTACCCTGAGCAACATATGCAGTATATTGTCGTTTGTTTGGAAAAACGAACCTTCGCAAAGCGGCGGTAAACCTGATTTTGCGGCAGGCGCATAAAACATAGCAGGGTTATCCTGTTTATAAAGTGAATCGGGATAAAAGCTGCTCAGCTTCCAGCCCGAAAGTCCGCGGGGATCATCTGTGTAAGGGAAAGTGAAATTACCGCTGATGATCAGCTTTCCGCTATTGGTAACCTCCGGGCCGTGGTTTGGTACAACTGGCAAATGCATATCAAGCGGTTCGCTCCAATGCTCGCCGTCGGTGCTGGTTTTGGCCCACAAGTGGGTGTTATTGCGATGTTTGTCGTAATCGCCGTAATAGGCTACCAAAGTTCCTTTATATTGATAAAGCCCGGCGGCGGTGAGAACCGTGAGCGTATCGTTGACTTTGCCTGGAGTGACTAAGGTTTTTAATGCCGACCAGTGTTTAAAATCTTTAGAAGTGGCATAAACCACCCTTTGCCCCGGCGAATCCTCATCAATCATTCCGTTGCTCCATATTGCCACAAAGCGGTCTTTAAAATGAATGATAGAAGCATGATGGTTGTAAAGCCACTCTTTATCCGGCGAATAGATCATTGATCGTTCGATGGTTAACTTTGGCACTCCGGCTTCGGTTTGGTAATTGTTGCGAATAGCCGGGATTTGAGCATGGGTATTAAGAATGGATAAAAAAAAGCAGATAACAAAGAGTAGCTTGAATTTTGCAGACATGATCCTAATTAACGCAAATTATCCGGTAAGTGAAAGTGGAGTTGAGGTGCCCGCGTTTGTTTGTCCAGAAAAATCATCGTTATTAATATGCGAAAATTTTATAACAAAATCGTGGCAATCCTTTTATCCCATAAATCAAGGTTCTTTTACTAAATTACGTGCTCTATCAACATACATCATTTATGAAGCGAGCCTTATTCCTTATACTTACGCTTTCTGCCGCCGTTAATGTATCTGCCCAACAGAAAAAAGCTTTAAAACCTGCTGATGTTTACCGGATCCCAACGGTAAGCGACCCGCAATTATCGCCCGATGGCAAGTGGGTGGCTTATAGTGTTTCTGAAGTTGATACTGCAAAAGACCGTCGTGTATCACACCTGTGGATGCAGAGTTTTGATGGCAAAGAGTCTATCGAACTGACCCATGGTGAGGAGGCTGCCTCATCGCCGCGCTGGAGCCCGGATGGTAAGTATTTATCATTCCTGTCTTCGCGCGATTCAAAAACAGGCTCACAGGTTTGGCTCATCGACCGCCGGGGTGGCGAAGGGGTAAAACTGACCAATATTAAAGGCGATTTGAGCGATTACGCCTGGAGCCCTGATGGCAAGCGTTTGGTAATGGTGATAGGCGACCCGGAAAATAAAGACAAGGAAGAACCCAAAACCCCCAAACCCATTGTTATTGACCGCTATCATTTTAAACAGGATATAATAGGATATCTTCAGCACCTGCATAACCACCTGTATTTAATTGATGTAACCACAAAAAAGCTGGATACATTAACCAGGGGCGATAAAGATGAAAGTTCGCCGGTATGGTCGCCGGACAGTAAGACTATTGCATTTGTGAGTAACCGCAGTGCCGATCCCGATAAAAATCAAAATACCGATATTTTTACCATTGATGCCCGGCCAGGCGCCAGCATGTTGCAGCTAACCACC
>Ga0157372_10003929_pt1 | contig 15962 bp, 11 predicted proteins | sample C55metaG_FD_115307 | JGI IMG/M metagenome (GOLD analysis project Ga0157372, IMG submission 115307) | Corn rhizosphere microbial communities from Kellogg Biological Station, Michigan, USA - C5-5 metaG | ecosystem: Host-associated > Plants > Roots > Rhizosphere > Soil | place: USA: Michigan... | reverse complement strand
TGGGTTGGTATGAGAAATAGAATAGTAAGGATTAAAGAAAAAATATGAGAAAATACAAAAACTGGTGGAGCGGGATAGGATGAGGCAGTAGTGTGAAAGGAGTTGTGGGGGGGGGGGGGGGGGGGGGGGGGGGGGGGGGGGGGGGCAACTTCACCTTCCTCGTGCCCTCACCCCCGCCCCTCTCCCGCACGGGAGGGGGGAGCATCCGAACGGGAGAGGGGGGCGATTGCACGGGGAGGGGAGCGGTTCGGAGCCATTGCGGCTTGATCGGGTGAATCAATGATTTAGGGATGGCGGCGCAACGAACATTGGGGAGTTCGCCATGAAATATCTGATTCTGGGTGCGGTTGTTCTCGGCCTCGGCGCGGGCGCGGCGGTCGCGTCGCCGGGCGGCGTCAGCTTTCCGCAGCCCGACGGGGGCGCCTACACCTATCTGGGCAACGGCGATGTGTCGGTGGTCTATGACGGCGTCACCTTCTCGCAGAGCGCGGCTTATGGCGACACCAACCTCTTCCTGATCGGCAGCCAGTTCACCGGGGGCTTCCCGCCGGTCCTGTCATCACAGGTAGGCGCGCAAGGGACGGCGAACATCCTGGTGAGCCTGCCGTCGGTGGTGCAGAGCCTGACGATCTGGTTCGGGACGTTCGACCGTTCGCCCGTCACCTTCACGCTGTCGAACGGGCATAGCAGCACGCTGACCGCGACGGGATCGGGCTATATCACGTTCGACACCTTCACCAGCAACGAGTGGTTCAACTCGGTGCTGCTGACCACCACGGACAATGGGCTCAACATCGGATCGATCAGCTACGAGACGGCCGCGGTGCCGGAGCCGGCGAGCTGGATGCTGATGATCGGCGGCTTCGGCGCGATCGGCGCGGCGATGCGTCGGCGGCGGGTGGCCGTCCGCTTCGGCTGAGCCGGACGAGGCCGAAAGGGCGCACCAAAGCGGCGCTTGCGGGCCCGCGCGGGCGGGCTCATGCGGGCGGGATGAAGACCAAGCCGCTTCTCGCCCTCGCCCTCATCGCCGCCGCGCCCGCGCCAGGCCACGATCCCGCGCCCGACCCGGCGCAGCTGCGGCAGACGGTGGCGGCCTTGGTCGGCTTCGGCACGCGCCATACGCTTTCGACCACCACCGAACCCAGGCGCGGGATCGGCGCGGCGCGGCGATGGGTGGCGGATCGGTTCGGGGAGATGGGGCGCGGCTGCGGCGGCTGCCTGGCGGTCGAGACGATCGGCGACAGCTTCACCGGCCCGCGCGCGCCCGATGGGGTGCGGGTGGAGGATGTGATCGCGGTGCAGCGCGGCACGACCGATTCCGATCGGGTGGTGATCGTGCAGGGGCATATCGACAGCCGCGTCAACGACGTGATGGACGCGACCAGCGACGCACCCGGAGCCAATGACGACGCATCGGGCGTGGCGCTGGTGATGGAGGCGGCGCGGCTGCTTTCGCGCGAGAAATTCCCCGCAACGATCGTCTATGCCGCGCTGTCAGGCGAGGAGCAGGGGCTGTGGGGCGGCGAACTGCTCGCGCGGACGGCCAAGGCGCGCGGGTGGAAGGTCGCGGCGGTGCTCAACAACGATATCGTCGGCAACACGCACGGCATCGGCGGCGAGCATGTGACGAACCGGGTGCGCGTGTTCAGTGAAGGGATCGAGGCGGCGGCCGACCGCGCGGGCGACCTGAGGCAGCGTTCGCTGGGCGGCGAGGATGACAGCCCGTCGCGCGCGCTCGCCAAGGCGGTGGCGCGCGTCGCGGCGGGGCACAGGGGCATCGGGCTGGAGGTGTGGGCGATCCGCCGCCCCGACCGCTTCCAGCGCGGCGGCGACCATATCCCCTTTCTGGAGGCGGGCTTTCCGGCGGTGCGCTTCACCGAGGCGACCGAGAACTACGACCGCCAGCACCAGACCATTCGGGTGGAAGGCGGGCGCCGCTATGGCGACGTGATCGACTTTGTCGACTTTCCCTACCTGGCGCGCGTAACCGCATTGAACGTGGCGGTGCTGCGCGAGCTGGCGAGCGCGCCGGCCGCGCCGGCGAGCGCCGCGATCTCAGGGGCGCTGAGCGACGACACGCATGTGAGCTGGGCGCCGGTGCCGGGCGCTTACGGGTACAGGGTGCGGTGGCGGCGGGGGGACGAATTCGTGTGGACGTTCGCGAGGGACGTGCCGGGCAATGCGACGGCGACCGACCTGCGCCACGTGAATATCGACGACCATTTCTTTGGCGTCTCGGCGCTGAGCGCGAGCGGGGCGGAGAGCCTAGTTACGTTCGCCGGGGTGCCGCCGCGGCCGGCGCCCGGGGCGGTGCGCTGAATTAAGTATAGTGTCCTCGAATTTCCTGCCGGGGCGTCACCCGTTCGGAACAGCCGCTTAAGAACCAATTGCGAACATGGGGCGGATGCGCCTAGTGTGGGTAGTGCATCATCGAATGAGCCTTGTTGCTCGGTACGCCTGCTTGATTGTTCTCACATCGCTGGGCGGGTGCCACTGGCCGACTTACAATCCGGCAAAGCTGGAAGCCATCAAAGTTGAAGCCAAGGCTTTGATGCGAGAGTATCCACTAACGCGGCCCAGCGCTTCGGCAAATGTGCCGAGGTCGCAGTGGCCACCCACTATCAGCAGTCTCCAGCCCGAGTTTGTCACCGTCCACACTTGGGGTGTTGACATCCTTACCACGCCATATTTCGATGGCGGTTGGGGCTATCAGGTATCTGAGAAGAAAAGCGATCTGCCGATGCCCGACGCGTGCTATCGAGAAGTACATCAAGGCGTTTTCTGGCACGGACCCTGTTAGTTCAGAAGGTCGCCAATCACCAGGAGTGACCGCTATCCAACGAGTCGCAGCCATAGGGATGGCTGGCATCGCTGATTGGACCGGAATGTCAGCTGTGGGGTGGTTTGCTGACCGGCAGCTTTGGTCGAGGGAACGGTGGAAAGTGGACGGTGAGCATCGTAAACTGGCACGATGAGGGACGATCCGTTTCTGCCCCGCATGTTACGCGCCAATAGTGGCCTACGCGCGGGAGGCTCATCACCGCACTACGATGTGCTTGCCACTTATTGGACGCGAAGTGAGAACGCGTTGTTCGCGTTTTGCCGTGACGGGTTGCTCCTCGATCCCGAAGGCTCGCAGCGCTTTATTCCGTTCGTAGAGATTGCAGACGCAGGCTATTACAATCGAGAGATGGTGGAGCGGGCCAAGCGGATGAAGCGTGGCAGCACCCCTGAACCGTTGTCGATTACTCTGTCCAGCGGCGAGCTTATCGATCTGCCCTTGAACGTCCGTGATGATGGGATGCCCGACCTGCTGACCATTGCACGGCTGATTGAGCAGCGAGTTCGTATTTTCCGGGCCGAGCAACGACGAGAAGGTGCCACAAAAGAAGCCTGACTGGCGTCTGTTAGCGGGATCGGCACCCAACGTTATTTATGTCCATCTTTGGGTCGAAAGCCGCCATTGCGGCCATTGCGCATTGCGGCCACGACGGCCGGGGTGGGGTGGTGAGAGGACGTTCCGGTGGCCTGCCCTAACAGGCGCAACAGTGGCGGCTGCGCTGCAGTCGAAGCCTCGGCAATCTGACACAGCTTCCCGTTGTTCCGGGTCCTTGCCGCCTCAAAGATCGATGTTGATCCTGATGCGATCGAGCATCGACCGGATGAAGCCGCCAAAGCCCGGGCCCGCATCGGGATCGACCGTGCGGGGCACGCGGACGCCGGCGGGGCGGGCGCCGATCGCATCGGCGGTGAAGCGGCGCCAGATGCTCGCGGGCAGCCCGCCACCCGCCACGCCGGGCAAAGGCTGATTGTCGTCGCGGCCGACCCACACCGCGGTCACCAGCCCGCCTGCGAAACCCACGAACAGCGCGTCGCGATTGTCCTGCGAGGTGCCGGTCTTGCCGTAGGTATGGACGTTGAGCGCGGCGCCGCGCCCGGTGCCGCTGTTCACCACGGTCGACAGCAGATCGAGCAGCATCGCGCGTTCGCGTTCGTCCAGGCGGTGCGGCGCATCCGCTAGCGCCCGCTGGCCCGCTCGATCGGGCAGGCCGTAGGGCCGCACCGGATATTGGCCGCCCGCGACGGCGGCATAGGCGCTGGCGAGCTCGAGCAGGCTGGTGCCCGATGTGCCGAGCGCGATGGAGGGTTCGGCGGGCAGTGGGCTCTGGATGCCCAGATCCTGTGCGGCGCGCACCACGGCCGCGGGCCCAACCTTCTGCGTCAGCCGCACCGCGGCGACGTTGCTTGACCGGGCGAAGGCCTCACGCAGCGTGATCGTGCCGCGATAGCGCCCGTCGGCGTTACGCGGCGACCAGGTGCCGATCGTGATCGGCCGATCCTCGACCATGTCGTCGGGCGTTAGCCCCGAGCGCAGCGCCGCCAGGTAGACGAACAATTTGAAGGTCGATCCGGGCTGCCGCCGCGCCTGCACCGCACGGTTGAAGCTGCTCTTCGCATAATCGCGCCCGCCGACCATCGCCACCACGCGCCCGTCGGGCCGCATCGCCACCAGAGCGACCTGCGCGCCGGCGGGGCGGACCTGCGCGACCGCATGTTCCGCCAGCCGCTGCAGCCGCGCGTCGAGCGTGGTGCGGACGGTCGTCGCGGCGAAGGCATCGTCGGCATTGCCCCGCACCGCGGGCATCACCCAATCGCTGAACCAGGCCCCCCGCGTCGGTTCGGGCGTGGGCCTGAGCCGCAGGCTGGCGGGCGATGCGCGCGCCGCCTCGGCCGCAGTGAGGAAGCCCGCCTCCTTCATCGCCGCCACGACCAGAGCCGCGCGCTGCTGCGCGCCCGCCAGATTGGCGCTGGGCGCGAGGCGGGAGGGCGCCTTCATCAGGCCGGCGAGCAAGGCCGCCTCGCTGACCGTCAGCGCCTCGGGCCGCTTGCTGAAATAATGGCGCGCGGCGGCGCGCAGGCCGTAGACATTGTCGCCGAAATAGACGTCGGACAGATAGCGCGAGAGAATTTCGTCCTTGGTCAGCCAGGCCTCCAGCCACATCGCGATCAGCGCCTCGCGCAGTTTGCGCGCGGCGGTGCGATCGGAGCTGAGATAGACCAGCTTGGCGAGCTGCTGGGTGATGGTGCTGCCGCCCTCCTGCATGTGGCCGGCGCGCGCATCATGCCAGGCCGCGCGCGCGATGCCGCGCGGATCGACCCCGATATGATGATAGAAGCGCCGGTCCTCGATCGCGAGGAAGGACTCGCTCACATGCGCGGGCAGTTGGCGGACGTCGACCGCGCTGTCGGTGACGGCACCGCGCCGCGAGATCAGGCGTCCGTTCGACGCCAACAAGGTGACGCTGGGCGGCGCGATCGGCCGCAACGTGCGGGAGGGCGGCGCGACGATGGCGAGCCATGCGAGGGTGATGAGGAAGAGGAGGAGCAGGGCGGAGAGGATCCAGCGCGCGATGCGCCAGCGGGTGAGGCGGGGCTTGGCGGGTGGCGGCGGTAGGGGACGTTGCGGCGTCTCGAAGGACGAGCCCTGCGGGGGGACGCCACTAGCGGCGACCTCATGCGCGTCATCGAAGGGGGCCTGGAACATCGAACTGTATTATAGGAGCAAAACACGTCGGGAGGAAGGGACTCTCTGGTGGAGACATTGGAGGGATGCCGGCTGATCGATGTACACCGCAGCAGTGGTCGGCCCCAGCTTCACGCGTGCGAGGTGGTGAACGGGCTCGACTAGGTCAGTCATGCGGCGCGCAGGGGCGCGGTAGCGGCGACCACGATGAAGCCGCATGGGCGGAAACGCGGCCGCGGCCGCGGTGAAGCGTGGGAGCCTTAGCACGACACTGGGCAGCGACTAATGAGGGGGCAAGGCGCAGCCGGTTCCGCTTTCGGCAAGCCGATCCGTTGTAGTCACCGCTGGTCGTGATCGCGAAGCAAACCTGGCAGCGTGAACTATGCCAAAGAACGCTCGCGAATTCACAGTGTTTCCTCGAATATCATCAACTACCCGATATACCGAAGAGCTGTTATGTGGGCGGCTTCGTCTCCGCCTTGATGGAATCGCGGAGCAGAAATCACAAATGACTGCAAACTTCCAGTACGACGAAGCTGATCAATATCAATCTTACCTTTAACATCTAGGGTCAGTTGTTTGAGTTTGGGGAGGGCAAAGAGGGAATCCAGATTTTCCAGGCTAGCAGCGCCCCGTATGTAAACCGACTCCAAGTCAATCATGTTTTCCAAAACAGAAATATCCCTTAGATCGCGGGCATTTGAAAGGCGAATAGACTTCAGATTCCTGAAAGACGACAGGGATTCAAGGGTCTCTAACCCATCGTTATTTAAAAAGTAAAGAGAATGAACTGCCTCCGGGAACCTGATGTGTTGCGCAACGCTGTCTAGCCGAACCGTGCCGAAAGTGATGTCACGCAATCGGGGCATGCGCCGTACCCAGTGAACGTCACACTCAGCTGCGAGGCCTCTCAGATGCAAATTGACTATTTTAGACTCATGCCCCAACGGTAAATCAACCTTTAGCTTATCCCCCGTCAGGTAAAGGTTCTCAATTTTCTCTGGCAAGGCGCTCAAATCAATCTCAAGAGATTGATGGGATATTAGATTTAAATGGGTCAATTCTGAAAATACGGGAAGGGAGCCAATGGCGCCTATAGATTTTGCGTCGATCACCAACGTCCTAAGCCCCTGTAGGGAGTGAACGGCATCAATATTAACAACGCCAGGAGAGCGAATATCGAGCAAACTTAACTGACATAAACCAGAAAGTACGGAGAAGACCGCAGGATCGATATTTTTTTCCCGCAAAAATATTCTAAGCCGAAGCACTTTCTTTAGATATTGTGCCGCCATTAACGCATCTAAACTTTCAACGGCCGCAATGCCCCTAATACCAGGGCTATCAGCTAATACCCTCTTCGCGAAATCGCTTCGGTCGAAGAACGGCCATGCCGCCCACACCTCGCGCGCCACCGTCGTTCTGGTGTCGGGGCCATAGCCCTCAAGTGCCTCCAGTGCGGTTTCCGATCCAATCAGTCTCAGCGCTCGCACACACGCAGCATCGGTACGCGCAGGCTTTGAGTATTGCCTCGTTAGAAGAGGAATGGCCAAATCACCTGCCGCGCTAAGGGCGCGCGCCTCGGTTATGGAAGATGGCGGGCGAAGGTGCTGTATCCGATCCTTGATAAGTGCCTGAACATCGGGATCTAGGTTTGTGCAGGTCTCTAAGCAGCGTACAGCTAAAAGATGGTACATCGCTCTTTTCGATGGCGACGCATCTCCTCGAGCTATCACCTCCTGTAGGAATTGATTGCGACGCCGATCATCGGTGCTCGCCGCTGCCAAAACGGCAACCTCCCGCCATGCTTCGTTTGAGATATTGGAAAGAAGAAAATCCAATCTGTCACCGGAGGCAACCGCCCTACTGCAGAGATATTCTTTGAAGGCGTTATGAATAAAATCAAACTTCCCCTCAATTGGGGAGCGGAGAAGGCCGCTTCTCAGAATGAGAAGATCCACAATGGAGGTAGGAGTGGCGTTTGGGGGCAACTTTGTGAAAGACGGTAAACGTCCCTCAATAAACTCAGCTAGGCGCCAAGTGTCGGTCATGGACCAGCCGTTTTGCATCATCCAAAAGGCAATTTCTTGCATAAGGGCAAGTACAACCTCGTACGTGAGCTTAGGCAGATCTGTCCGTATTTTTCGCTGGTCGTCTCGATTATGAAGAACCGTCTGCACAACGGCTTCGTACAGAGCTAGTCTGCTCGACGGTAGCGCTTGGCGACGGTCCCTGTTCATTGCGCAAAGCATGGCACAAAGAAGAGGGGTTGCGGCAAGTTCTCGTAACGATCTGTCACCGCGAATTCGTTCCCTAAGCGCAGGTGCCAACTCTAAAAGTTCATGCTGCTTAATTTGGTTAAGCTCCTCCTGCGCGACGGCTTCGTGCCAATGATCTATAAACAGCCCAACGTCGTCCGGACTCATCGGCAACATTTCGAACTCGGAGAACGCCTGCGCGCCAAGCCAGCCATCTGGAACGGCAGGCGGGCGTGACGTTATGATCACCCGACAATGAGGGTATTCCGCCAAAATTTCAGCGATCCAATTGCGGGTTTTTTCACGGCGTTCCGATGAAATTTCATCCAAGCCGTCGACCAGCAGGAGGCCGCGGCCCTTTGCAAGCTGATCGTGAACCCAACCCGTTGGCATCGTCCCGGCGATCGCAGGGGCTATCAAGTTTGGAAGCTGTTCCGGAGATGGGGGATCTTCAGAGCTAAGGGCCCGGAGGCGGACAAAGAATGGTATCAAATCGTTCCAATCTGCCAACTCTTCTCCAAAACGGGCGCTTGCCGCTCGAACGGCGAGCGATTGCAAAAGAGTGGTTTTCCCCGAACCGGCCTCACCTTTGATAAAAATTCTCGGCGACTGGTTAATAATCTGCTCGATTTGCGCGGTGAGCAGAGTGGAATCGGCTGAAGCTTCTTGAGTGGACGGGGCGTCAGGATGCTCAGCTGCCGACGCAGGGTCGGGCCCGCTAACACTTAGGCTGATGTAGGCTGTTGATAGGTTGTGCTGCTTGCTCGACGGCTTAATACCAGCGTCGAGACCGAAAAGCTCGATCTTGTCGAGGTTTCGCGCTGCGCTGCGGCGATATGCTTCCTCAAAACGCTTGCCTGCTTGTTCTGAGTTTGTTGCAACCGCATATTCCCGGATAACCTCGATAGCCTCAAAAACTTTGTCAACTCGTTCAATTATGCGGGCTTCCCTCAACAATATCTCTGCATAATTTTCACGATGAAATCCTGGCAGCGCTGCCGCAGTCTCTATGACGAGATCGCATGATTCGCCAGCGACGCGTTGAGCAAGTGTGGCCGCAGCCTGCGAGAGTCCAATAGTCGACAGCTTTGCGACGACGAGCTCTGACAGAGCATCCACATCGTAGTCTAGTTCAGCCAGCAGTCGTGCCGTAATGTGTGTCTGCTCTATGGCGTCACGCGCAGAAATTAAGGCTGCTTGGCGCTCGTGGCTCGGCAGCGATGGCCACTCCGTGTCGATGAGGGATTCAAGCGAGTCGCTTACTCGTTCCGCTATACGGGAGAGCTGCCGCTCAGCTGCAGCTTTAACTCGTCGGTCCGAAATGGCAGTCCCAATAAGGTCGGCGAGGCTCTCTGACAAACTAGAGAGGAATTCGTGATCCTTGAACCACGCCTTGAAGATCGCCTTGCTGACGGCAATTCCGATCCCACTAAGAGCGTCCATAGCCTCCCCCGATCTATCCGAAGATCAGAATAAGAGCTGTGTCGAAAAAGTCAGCCCGCTCAATAATAACAGACGTGAGACTTCCGCTTTTCCCGTCCACAGGGTGATGAGAGACCGGACCAACGGCATAGGTCGGTCGGGAATCCTCGTGCGTCTATCCCAAAGCGCAACGTGGCCCGGAGGATCGCTCCGCCAGACGACCTTCCTTGGCAGATTGAACGGGCCTGCGAGCCAATCTCGCCACCTACCCCGGCGACCCGCAGGGTGCGACCGGTTCCTGACTATTCGGATGTGTGAATCGGCCCCCGATGCCGGCCGCGTCCCAGAGCGCATGCGCATGATCTCTGTCAGTCATTACCGGCTGCGGTCGGCAGCGCCGCCCTACGCCTCCAACCTTATCCCCGCAAACGTCTTCGCGACATGATCGATGAACGCCCGCACGGCCGGGGGCAACCCGCGGCGGGTGGTGAAGACGAGGTGGGCGATGCCCATCTGGCCGCCCCAGCCGGGAAAGACGCGGACGAGACGACCCGCGCGCAGATCGTTACCGCAGACATGATCGGGTAGAAGCGCCACGCCGAGGCCGCCCGCGGCGGCGTCGCGCAGGGCGTCGAAGTCACCACAGGTCATGCGCGGCTGGTGGCGGATAGTGTGGCGCGTGCCGTTGGGGCCGACGAGCTGCCATTCGATCTCGCCCAGTTCGTCGGTCGAGCTGAGGGTCGGCAGGGTGGCGAGATCGGCGATGGCGGCGCTGCCGATGGTGGTCGCGAGCGCTGGCGCGGCGACGAGGATGCGGCGCGACTGGCCGAGCGTGCGCATGGTGAGCGAGGCGTCGGTGGTAAGCTCGGTGCGGACGCGGAGCGCGACGTCGATCCGCTCCGCGATCAGATCGACCGCGCGGTCGATCGCGATCAGCTGCAGCTGGATCCTGGGATAGCGCAGCAGGAAAGCGGGCAGGCCGGGCGAGAGCACGCCGACCAGGCCGGTCGGGCAGCTGAAGCGCACGCGCCCCTGCGGCTCGCTCTGTGCCTCGGCGACGAGCGCGTCGGCCTGCTCCAGCTCGTCGAGCATGGCGCGGCAGCGGGCGTAGAAGGCCTCGCCCACCTCGGTCACGCGGAAGCGGCGCGAGGAGCGCTCGATCAGGCGCAGGCCGAGCCGCGCCTCCAGGCCCGCGACGCGGCGGCTGAGCTTCGACTTGGGCAGATGGAGGGCGCGGCCGGCAGGGGCGAAGCCGCCATGGCGCACCACCTCCGCAAAGTAAGCATAATCGTTGAGGTCGGGCTGGCTCATCGTTCTACAGATAGAACGGTACGTGCCGATTTCGCCGGCTACAAGCCAGATCGTTCCACTTCTACCTCAGTTTGCGACAGGCGGCATCGGGCCGCCCGGCACATTCGGAGACTGACAATGGCACGGTATGACAATAAGGTGGTGGTGGTGACCGGCGGCACGAGCGGGATCGGGCTCGCCACCGCCAAGGCATTCGCGGCCGAGGGGGCCGCGGTGTTCGTCACCGGCCGCCGCCAGGAGGCGCTGGACGCGGCGGTGAAGGCGATCGGCGGCAAGGTGACGGGCGTGCGCGGCGACATGTCGAAGCTGGCGGACATCGACCGGCTGTACGATGCCGTCCAGCAGCAGCATGGCCAGATCGACGTGGTGTTCGCCAATGCCGGCGGCGGCAGCTTCGCCCCGCTGGGCGCGATCGACGAGGCGCATTTCGACGAGACGTTCGACACCAATGTGAAGGGCGTGCTGTTCACGGTGCAGAAGGCGCTGCCGCTCCTGCGCGACGGCGGAGCGGTGGTGCTGACCGGATCGACCGCGGGGGCGACGGGCACGCCGGCGTTCAGCGTCTATGGCGCGAGCAAGGCGGCGATCCGCAGCTTCGCGCGCAACTGGATCCTGGACCTGAAGGACCGGCATATCCGCGTGAACGTGGTGAGCCCGGGGCCGATCGATACTGCGGGGCTGAACGAATTGTTCGGCGGGGGCGAGCAATCCGAGGCGGTGAAGGCGAGCCTGCTGGCGCAGATCCCGTTGGGCCGGGTGGGCGACGGCGCGGACGTGGCGGAGGCGGTGCTGTTCCTGGCATCCGACGCAGCGCGCTTCATCAACGGGGCGGAATTGTTCGTGGACGGGGGGATGGCGCAGATCTGAGCCTGCGCTTTTCCCGAGACGGCGATGTCCCCTCCCCGGCTTTGCCCGGGGGCGGGCATTGGCGCTGGGTTCAGCCGGTGCCGCCCTCCGCCTGCTGATCGCCCTTCGCCATCTCTTCCATCTCTTCGGGGGTGAGGCCGGCGGGGACGGAGCCGGTGAGCGTGCCGTCGCCGACCGCCTGGTGCGCCGCGTTGGTGGGCGCGCCGCCCTTGGTGTGGAGCGGATCGTCGGGGGCGGCCTTGGGATCGGGGATCGTATCGGGGGCGGAGGGGTCTTCGGGCATGGCCGGGGTCCTGCAGGCGTGGGGTCGGATCAACGCATGGCGGGGGCGGGTGTGCCGGTGTCGGGCGGGCATGACTGCGCGCCGGACATGTCCATCGCGCCGAACGGAGCGTAAGGCGGGGCGTGGGCGTTGCGTGGCGCAGCGCCATCGACCGAAAGTTCAGGATGATCGACTGCCTTATCGTGGGCGGCGGCCCGGCCGGGCTGACCGCCGCCATCTACCTCGCGCGGTTCCACCTGGAGGTGGTGGTGGTGGACGGCGGCAACAGCCGCGCCGCCCTGATCCCCAAGACGCGCAACCATGCGGGCTTTCCGGAGGGGATCACCGGGCCCAATCTGCTGCGGCGGATGAGCCAGCAGGCGCGCATCTATGGCGCGCGGATCGTGGAGGGGACGGTCGAGGGGATCATCCCGGAAGGGGACGGGGGCTTCCTGGCGACGGGGGACTTCGGCGAGATACGGGCGCGCGCGGTGCTGCTCGCGACGGGGGTGATCAACAACCGGCCCGACATGCCCCACGATTTGCATGACGCGGCGCTGGCGCGGGGGCTGCTGCGCTATTGCCCGATCTGCGACGGCTATGAGGTGACGGATATGCCGGTGGGCGTGATCGGCACCGGGGAACGGGGGATGCGCGAGGCCTTGTTCCTGCGCGGCTATACCGCCGACCTGACGCTGATCGCGCCGGGGGCGGGGCACGAACTCGATGCCGAGGCACGCGCGCAACTGCAGGAGGCGGGGGTGCGGCTGGTCGACGGGCCGACGGGCGATTTCGAGCTGGGCGAGGACCGGATCCGGATGGACAGCGCGGCGGGCGTGCTGAGCTTCGCCAGCCTCTATCCCGCGCTGGGATCGGCGATCCGATCCGAACTGGCGGTGGCGCTGGGGGCGGAGACGTCGCCCGACGGCTGCCTGCTGGTGGATGCGCACCAGCGCACGAGCGTGCGCGGCCTCTATGCCGCGGGCGACGTGGTGAAAGGGCTCGACCAGATCAGCCACGCGATGGGCGAGGGCGGGGTCGCGGCGACGACGATGCGGAATGACCTGGCGGAGCGGCGGCGGTTGTGGCGGTGAGGTCCGGGCGGGGCTGAGGGCCTGGTCCCTGGGGCGTTCTTCGGGATGACGGAGGGGGGTGTCGCCCCTCCCCCGACCCCTTCCGCAGGCGGGAGGGGAGATAAGGGCCGGGGATTGCTCTTCCGGCCCTTCTTCCTGGCGGGCGAAGGGGAGGTGGCCGCCTATGCCTGTGACGCAGCGCCTCAGGCGAAGCGGGCGGCGGTCCGGCGGCGGCGCATTGCCGCGCCGATCACGCCGAAGCCGCCGATCATCAGCGCCCAGCTGGCGGGCTCGGGAACCGCGCCCGCGCCTGCCTGCGGATCGCCGGCGGGGAGCGTATCGCCGGGGAGCGTCACCGGCGGCAGGGTGAGCGGATCGCCAGGCAAGGTCCCGGGCGGCGGGGTTGCAGGCAGGCCATTGTCACCCGGCGGCGTCACCGGCGGCACGGGGTTGGACGGCGGCGTGGGATTGGCCGGGGGCGGGGTGACGGGCGTCACGGCGTGGGTCGAATAGATGACCACGCCCGAGCTGCCGGGATAGTTCAGGCCGAGCGCCGCGAGCGCGCTGCCCGCGTCGAAGAGGTAGAAGGCGGTGCCGTTGCCGACGCCGTTCGCGCCGCCCCCGCCGAAATGGATGCCGAGCACGGTGAGGCCCGCCAGCGGCTGCGAGAAGTTGAGCGTGGTGGCTCCGTTCGCGTCGAACTTCCACCCGCCTGCGTCGAGCGCGGTGAAATCGCCGTTCCAGTCGAAGCCGATCGCCTTGAGGCCGGTGACCTGCGCCGCCACGCTGGCGTTGCTCAGCAGGTTGCCGCTGTAGAAGCCGCTGCAGGCGAGCGCGGCGACCGAAATGTCGTGGACGCCGCATGCAACCGGCGCGGTCGCGATCGAGCCGTTGCCGGCCCCCGCCGACCCGTTACCGCTGTTGCCGGGCTGGCTGGAACCGGTGGAGCCCGAACCGCCATTGCCTTGGCCATTGCTGTTGCCGTTGCCCTGGCCGTTGGAGTTGCCATTGGCATTTCCGTTGCCGTTGCCGTTCGCATTGCCCTTGCCCTGGCTCGCGCTGGGCGAGGCGGACTTGCCGCCGGCCAGCGCCGGCGAGGAAAGGCAGACCGCAGCGGTCGCCGCGAGCCAGATCAACTTACGCATGTAATCAACTCCCACCCGCCGACAAATCCTGCCGGCCCCGAGGGCGCGTTAGATGCGGCGCGCGGCGCTGTGCTAGTAAATAGGTAGTTAACGGAGTGATTCGACCGAATATCTTCGGTCTGCTGGCCAAATTTCCGTAAAAGAACCGGCCGATCGATCAGGCATGTCCTGACCGTTCGATAGTATTGGCCGCCAGCCTTTACCATGATCGGCGCGCAGACCGGGCGCGGCGGCGAATCGAAACCAGCCACGCAATGGGCGAGGTCGCCGCGAGGACGCGCAACGACCTCGCCCGGATATGCCCGCCTAGCGTGCGCTCGCCAGCAGCGGCGCCATCCGCTTGGCGGCGAGCGGCGGCAAGGTGACGGCGGCGGCCGCGGCGGCGTTGGGCGCGGCGCCCTTCCCCGCCTTGACCAATGCGACCATGCCCATCGTGTAATGCGGCATGCACTTGATGCCGTAGAGGCCGGGCTTCGCGACCGTCAGCACATATTCCTTGCTCATCGCGCCGGGGGTCATGTCCGTGCCGGCGGGCACCATGCCGGCGATCGGCATCGCATTGTGGCCGGGATCGGTCGGCACGAAATGAACCTTGTCGCCCACCGCGGCGCTGACGACGGCGGGTTCGAACACCATCATGCCCCCGGCGCCCTGCGTCTTCATCTGGACGACGATGTCCTTCGCGGCGGCGGGTGCGGCGACCAGCGCACCACCAGCCACCAGCAGCGCGACCATCTCTACAGCGCGAACCTTCATGCCTGTTTTCCCTGTTACAGACTCCGCCGGGAACAACCGGGGAGCGGAACGCCCAAAGCGGCGCGGGATGGCCTGTGGCGGAATGTGGCTGAACGCGGCGTGGCGGGGGGCGTCAGCTTTGGTTCAAGCTGAGGGGTTGGTGAAGTCGGGCGATTACAGCGAGTTGCGGGGTGAGGTTTGCCTTTAGCGGGCGCGGGGATTGCGATTGTGGACCGTGCCTGGGCTTGGGTGGATGCCGGCCTTCGCCGACGGAGGGGGGGCTGCCCCTCCCCCGACCCCTCCCGCAAGCGGGAGGGGGGAATGGAAAAAGGGCCGGAGGATTGCTCCCCCGGCCCTTCTTGTTGGTTCGGTGTTCTGGACTTCGGACGGCCCAGGCAAAGCCCGCGCTCGTCGGACGGGATCGCCGGGTGAACCGGCGACCCGCCGGCCGTCCTGGGGCGAGTCCGCTCCCAGCTCGCGCTGGATCGCGGCCGCCCTGGCGGATTAGAAGTCCATCCCGCCCATGCCGCCCATGCCGCCGCCGGGCATGCCGGCAGGGGCCTTGTCGTCGGCCGGAAGCTCGCTCACCGCCGCTTCGGTGGTGATGAGCAGGCCGGCGACCGAGGCGGCGTCCTGGAGCGCGGTGCGGACGACCTTGGTCGGGTCGATCACGCCGGCGGTGACCAGGTTCTCGTAGGTGTCGGTCTGGGCATTGAAGCCCACATCGGCATCCTTGCCGTCGAGCAGCTTGCCCGAGATCACCGCGCCGTCGTGGCCGGCATTGGCCGCGATCTGGCGAACCGGAGCGTAGAGCGCCTTGCGGACGATATCGACGCCACGGGTCTGGTCGTCGTTGGCGCCCTTGAGGCCCTCGATCGCCTTGGTGGCGTAGAGGAGAGCGGTACCGCCGCCGGGGACGATGCCTTCCTCAACCGCGGCGCGGGTCGCGTGCAGCGCGTCGTCGACGCGATCCTTTCGCTCCTTCACCTCGACCTCGGTCGAACCGCCGACCTTGATCACGGCCACGCCGCCGGCGAGCTTGGCGAGACGCTCCTGGAGCTTCTCGCGGTCGTAATCGCTGGTGGTGTTCTCGATCTGCTTGCGGATCGCCTCGGTGCGGCCCTTGATCGCGTCGGATTCACCCGCACCGTCGACGATGGTGGTGTTGTCCTTGTCGATCGAAACGCGCTTGGCGGTGCCGAGCATGTTGAGCGTGACGCTCTCGAGCTTGATGCCGAGATCTTCCGAGATGACTTCGCCCTTGGTCAGGATCGCGATGTCTTCCAGCATCGCCTTGCGGCGATCGCCGAAGCCCGGCGCCTTGACGGCCGCGACCTTGAGGCCGCCGCGCAGCTTGTTGACGAC
>Ga0157372_10003927_pt1 | contig 15969 bp, 14 predicted proteins | sample C55metaG_FD_115307 | JGI IMG/M metagenome (GOLD analysis project Ga0157372, IMG submission 115307) | Corn rhizosphere microbial communities from Kellogg Biological Station, Michigan, USA - C5-5 metaG | ecosystem: Host-associated > Plants > Roots > Rhizosphere > Soil | place: USA: Michigan... | reverse complement strand
ACTCGTATTTCTGGGGATACTATGGAAAAACCTTCTCAGAACTGGAAGACAAATCAAAAACAGAACAACTCCGACACAAATCAGAAAACCCCTATTCGGTACTCCTTGCCTGTTTTCAAAACTCCGGTACTCAGCATACGATATCGCTCGTACAGGTAAGATGGTACAATAATGGTGGACTACAAAAAGTCTTTATTATTTCTCCTTATCAACTCAATATCAATGATCATTTTGGAAAAGACCATTTCGATTTGAAGGGGGATTGGAAAAAGAAACTCAAAAACCAATTTAATAAAACAGAATTATACAACAGTTTTAAAGAGTATGCGGCCCGGTTCAGTGACTTGTTTGGTTTAAAGGATAAAGCACTTTCATTATTTAGCCAGACTGTTGGTATTAAAGTATTGGGAGATCTGACAAATTTCATAAGGCAGGAAATGTTGGAAGAATCGGATGCTGAAGAGCAATTCAAGAACCTCTATGATCATTATAGCGACCTTTTAGTAAGCCACAAGGCAATCCAGAAAGACGAGAAACAATTGGAATTACTCACACCTATTATTAAGAATAGAGAAACACTATACGTCGAACAAGTAAAAAAAGAAAATCTTGACTTTATTGATGAGCAGATGCAATTCTATTTGAACAAGGTAGAAGGTAATTTGCTATCTGAAGATATCGAACGAATAGAACATGAAACTGGCATTTTTAACGAGGATGAAAGACTCACATTTGAAAAAATAAAGAGCCTGGAAAGGGACAAAGAACAGCTCATTGCACAACGAGCTGCACTAAATATTGACAGCCAGATTTTACTATTAAACCAAAAACTAATATCAGAAACCGAAAAAAGGAATACGAAATCGACACAAAGCAAGAGATACAATGACCTTTGTAAAGACATTGAGATAGACATACCAAATGACAACGAAAGTTTTAGTGACAACAGTAGAAAGGCTGAAGTATTAAGAGCGTCCCTTTCAATAGAAAGGGATACGCTTACGGAGCAAAAAACACGCCTAAAAATTGAACAGGAAAGTGCTGCATCGAGAGCTACAGGATATCAGAAGCAGATTACATCATTACTTGAACGAAAAAATAGAATTCCCGATGATCTCATATATGCCAGAAAACGTCTGACAGATATACTTGAAATTAGCGAGGAGCAGCTTCCGTTTGTTGGCGAACTGATTAAAGTCTCTCCAACAGAACAAAAGTGGGAAGATGCTATCGAGCGCCTCTTGCATAATTTCTCTTTACAGTTACTAGTTCCCGAGAAACACATTAAGGCAGCGAATCATTTTATCTACAATAATGATATGCAGACCAAATTGGTGTACCAGAAAGTGGATGGAAGATCAAGACAGGCTCTCCGTTGGTCAACGAGCGATGATGATCTTGTGAATAAACTTGAATTAAAGGAAACTGTTTATCAGGATTGGGTGGAGGCTACATTGATTGAACGATTCAACTATTATTGTACAGACGACCTTGATGTTTTCTATGGCTGTCAAAAGGCAATTACATCCAACGGTCTAATCCGAAATGTCAATCGCCATGAAAAGGATGATCGTCCTGGGAAATGGCATAAAGGGAAATATTGCCTCGGATGGGATAATAGGGAAACAATAAAGTATTTGCAGCAGGAAAAAAATAAAGAAGAGGCAAAATATGAAAGTATTAGTCGAAAAATCAAGGAGGTAGTTCCTCGTATAGACGCCATTGACAAGACAATAAATATCGTTGGTGATATTCTAAGATATCACGCTTTTGACGACCTTGACTGGCAGACTCATGCAGAAAAAATAGTTGTCTTAAACAAACAAATAGCAGAATTAAGCAAATCATCAGATGCATATGAAGCAATAGTGAGGCAAATTGCGGAATTAGACAATTTACTTAAAGACGAAAACCAGAAAAGAGATTCATTGCTCAAAAAATTAAGTAATCTCGAACGTGAATACAATGAAAAGAATGCGAAGGTTCAAAAGCTCAGATTTGAAGAGCTGACAGACCTAGGTGAGAGATCAATTCAGGTATTTTTGGAAGAAGAAGAAATAAAGATAGAAAGCGACCAGGAACTCTCGCAATTTGAAAGCGTTGTAAAAAAGATTGGTATTAGATTAAAGTCTAAACAGAAAGCAGCTACGGAAGCAGTCAACCAATTAGAGAAAAACATTATTAAGGATATTGCTGCGTTTACCAACCCCGAGGAAAAAATAATCAGGGAATTTCCAAATTGGAGCGGTGATGTAATGAATATAAGTGCTGATTTAAGGAGCCTCGATGATATTGAGGAACTTTATAAAACAATCCAAACACAGCGTCTTGTCGAACATAAAAGAAGGTTCAGGGATTACATGGACAAGAGCATGTTAGATGCGCTAACAAGTTACCGTGCCTGGCTTGAGAACGAGTTGGATAAGATCAAGGATATGATCGACGAACTCAATGTACCACTAAGGAAAATCACATTTAATCGTAACCCTGACACCTATTTACAATTGGAATATCGCGCAGTGCGTGGTGAAAATGAAATTAATATTTTCAGAGGTCAATTGAATGCAGCTATACCGAGTACGCTTGACTTTGCGATACAACAAGACGACAATTACAGAGAACAAGTATTTCAGAAGATAAAAGATCTAATTACGGAGTTACAAAAAGAAGAAGCGTGGCGCCGAAAAGTTAGTGATGTAAGGAATTGGATAACTTTTGGCGCGAGAGAATATTCTATGGCTGAAAATAAAGCGGAACAGTACCATGATAATACTGCAAGCTATTCTGGTGGTCAAAAGGCGCAATTCACTTACGCTATACTAGGAGCCGCTATAGCCCATCAGTTTGGAATTTTTCAGCAAGGCAGACAACATAAAAGTCTTCGCTTTATTACTGTAGATGAGGCATTCAGTAAACTAGACCCTGAGAAAAGCCGCTTTTTAATGGAATTTTGCGAACAACTGAACCTTCAGATACTAGTAGTAACTCCATTAGATAAAATAAATATTGCGGAGCCCTATATTCACGCCGTGCATTTTGTTGAGATAAAAAATAAAAAGAACTCGGTTCTTTACAACCTGACAATGGAGCAGTATTACGAGAAAAAAGAGAGCTTTAAACAATTGGCTGAAGATATAGAATGATTACGCCTAAAGAACTTCTAGACAAATCCGACAAATTGTTCTTCAAAATTGTGACAGCTGTTTTGAAAGGAGAAAATTTATTTCCTTTGGTAATACCATCTAATAAAAAGATTGCAAATTCTGGGTTTAGCGAGCTAAGGGATGCTATTGTTCCCCTCTACACTAGCTCCAAAGATGTAAAAGGCCAGGGGTATTCAGTAGAATGGAAGGTTAAAAGTATAGATGGTACGAAGCAGAAAATCCCAAACAAGATCTTTTATGAAACTTTCGAGGACTTTTTGTTTTTTACAAAGCGGGGCAAGGATTATCTAAAAATAAAACAAGCTTATCAACACATTGTAGATTCCTTTCCTAATTCAGGATGGGCGATGGACCAACCAGCCTTCCTGTTAGAAAATGCTGACGTAATGCCAGATTTAGTGAAAGTCGTCCGTTATTTCTTTGACCATGCTCCTCCACACAATCTTTATTTACGTGAATTGCCTATACAAGTTCACTCTAAGTTTATAGAAGACAATATCAAACCACTAAAGAAAATGCTGGACATTGTCTTGCCAGTTGACAAGATAATTTTTGAGGAAAATGACTTTTCGGCGCGTTACAAAGTAAAACGCCCCAACGTATATGCGCAAATCCGGGTATTAGATGACATTTTAATGGCCACCTCAAAATTTAACGAATTAGCACTTACAATTGATGATGCCGCAGTACTGGACTGGCAGCCTGACAGAGTTTTTATAATTGAGAATAAAGCTTGTTTCCTTTCGTTTCCAAAAGTAAAGAACAGTGTTGCAATATTCGGCGAAGGGTTTAAAAGCAGGGTAAGTAAGTATATTCCATGGCTATCGCAAGTTGAATTGTATTGCTGGTTTGATTTGGACGCAGCAGGGTTTGAAATGCTGAATATAATACGCCAATACTATCCCCATGCATCATCATTCTTAATGGATAACAATACCTATGAGCGATATGAACAATTTGCAGTCACTAACAGCAGCAGAAGAAAAGAATTGTCTTATTTAAATGAGTCCGAACAAAAAATATATCACCGATTGCTGCAGGCCGAGAAAAGATTAGAGCAGGAAAGGGTGGAACAAAATTATGTGGTGCAATCGGTTTCCAGACTTTAGTATGTTCCGTTAGACATTCCGAATACAATTTGAATTTAGTGTCTCACACGGCTCAAAAGTCAGGTTAACACCTAAACGCTCCGGCCATTAATATTTGTTCGCTCCTGGAGATCCCTATTTCCTGAGCTATTTTCTTCCATGCTGTAACTGACGACCTTACTTCATCGATAATCGCTTTCATTTCTTTTTCGGATAGACGAAAGTAAATACCCACACTTTGGGCTAGTTCCAGGTTTAATATATTATTATCTATATCAATATTTAAGGCTAACCGGTCCTTGTCAATAGATGGATTAATGTCAAATGCCGGTGATAATCGCCAGCCTTGCGGGGTTAATATGAAGCCGTGATTCCTCAGATGATCGTCTGTATTGGAAATAAGTATATTGAATACAATCCTGCGCCACAATTGGTGCATATCTTCTGTAACAGCACCACCTGAAAACTGAACAAATTCCACAATGTCTAAGTATGAGGGTAACTCGTCCCTTATTAACTCTTCGCTTTTCCCGGTCATAGTCATCGCAGAAGCAAAATGGATACGCTCAAACCTATTCCTGTCAAATCGTTTGGTAAAAAAGGTGTGATGTTTCCCTGCCACTTTTTCAAGACGGCAGTCTGCCATTTCAATTCCCGCATTAATTGCCAACCGATATGCGAGATATTCCCATGCACCCTTATCAATAGTATCGCTGGCTGTAGGGAATTTTGCGATCCACGGATGCCCTTCATCATCAAGAATGTTAGCCTTTGGTCTTGCCCCCCCTAAAGAGGAACCGGGAGCCATCAACACAGCTAACCATTGATTTACTTCATCTGTATCTTCATTAGATTCTATCAATGAGGCGCCATATTGCAGTTCTCGTATGCTCGCCCAGGGAGGAGTGGGTGAAATAGGGTCATTAGCCAGAAAATCCCCTTCAGAATCTCTTTTGAAACGTAAGGCGCCCATCCTGCTCAGGTCGTGAACACCTAATAAAAAATCAATATCATACAGAGTTGGCGTTGCCTTTCCGGCATGTCTGGCGTCGATAGCTGCACGACGTTTCATAAGTGTTCGTCCCCAGGTATCCGGCATTGAGTCAAGAAACGCGCCGAAATTTTCCTTACCGTTTGGATATTGTTGGCCGCCGTACCATGCGATGTCCGGGTCAAGCAATATTTGTTGCTGTGATGCAATCCAGTCCGCATCGTAAGAAAAGCTGAAAGCCTTTCTCCCTTTAGCTTGCTGCGCAGATAAAACACCTATACACTTAGGCTCATCCATGCCCATCCAGTCTGCATATACCCATATATCTGTTTTGTCTGCCATTAGCTCTTTTTACCAATCAATTTTAAATCCTGGAGTTTCCTTCCAAATTCATCATCGGCTGCAAGTTTTAAGACATCATCCTGTAATCCTAATACGCGCAACACGTTAAAGTAAGCGCCGAAAGAAACGCTGGGATTTCCTTTTTCTATATGGTATAAGGTAGTACGATCAATACCTGCCCGTTCCGAGACCTGCATAGTGGTGAGGTTCCGGCGTTTACGGGCCAGCTTGATGTTTTCACCCATAGTTCCCAATATCTTCTGAAACTTCGGAAGCAATGTTTGCTTTTTCGACTGCATCCTAAACGATGTTTAATATCTACAAATATAGAAGTTTTGTTGAAAATAAACAACATTTTTGAGCTATGTTAAGGACTAAATAGTTGAATCAAGTGTATCTTAGACTATGGATCTCTATAGTCAAAGGAAACAAGATTTCTTAGCTATGACTTTTATATCAGCACATTAGATCCATTCGGCATAAGGAAATGTAATATATCTTAGCCAACACCTGAACATCCATAAGGTATATAAGTAGCAGACGAAAAATCTAATATTTACAGCTACATAGTTTGGCGTTCTGCCTGGTTAGTTTTGTTCAAAAGTACCTTATGACAGCTACCGATATGTTACAACTGTTTCCAACGCCAACAACTAATCCAGAACTAAAAGCCGAGAAGACGGTTCTGTCGACAGTATTCGCACAACGAGATGGTTGTTATATCAATGAGCTAATGCTCTTTGTTGTTCATTTTAATACCATTCCTAATTTCATTAACGAAATAGACATTAATTGTACAAAAGCCTGTGAATGGTTTGCCGACAACTACAAAAACGATATAAAAACCCTGTATTACGACAAAATTTACTATCGGCAGAGAAAAAAGGCGCAATATGATGATGTCTTCTTCTTTATATATGAGGACCTTATTGTTGACTTCGATGCAAATCAATCTATAGTGCGGTTCCTGTTTCGTCAGACACCTCGCGAGAAAGTGGACGAGGTAATAAAACAGATACTGAAGTTCAAACACAAAAAATCAAGCCGCAGTCCGGAAGTATCATTGCTTGTTAACTCAGTCAGGGGGATCGATACTAAATCACTGAAGATCGGGCGCACAAAGCTAAGCATCGAAGATAACTACAACGATGACTTCCCGGAAATACATCGCCTGATACTAAAGCGCCTATCCAAGCCTAACGATAAGGGTTTAGTATTGCTACATGGAAAACCAGGTACAGGCAAGACCTCGTATATACGATACCTCATATCAAGAGTGCGAAAGAATGTAATATTTCTTCCGCCAAGCATGGCAGGCGCAATTACCAATCCTGAATTAATATCTATACTGATAGATAATCCAAACTCAATCTTTGTAATAGAGGATGCTGAGAATATTGTAGTAGACCGCGAACAAGACGGGCACTCACCTGTATCTGCGCTGCTTAATATTTCGGACGGTCTATTGTCAGATTGCCTCAATATCCAGTTGATCTGTTCGTTTAATACTGACCTTTCGAAAGTTGATAAGGCGTTGATGCGTAAAGGCAGAATGATTGCTAAATATGAGTTTCGGGAGTTAGATACAGATAAGGCACAAAAACTATCCGATAAATTAGGCTACAATGCGCGTCTTACTACGCCAATGACGCTATCAGCTATATATAATCAAGGTGAAGCCAACTTTGAACAACCTCAGAAGATGCGAACCATAGGCTTTAACAGTATCATTAAAACGGCGTAATAAGTCACAAACAAAATCCAATATGGTTCAGGCTTTCACTGCTATCGATTTTGAAACTGCACAAGGTAAGCGCTGGAGTATCTGCCAGGTCGGTCTTGTGCGTGTTGAACATGGTGTTATTAAGAACCGATTATCAATGCTGGTTCGGCCACCGGACAATTACTATTGGGACAGATTTACTGATATACACGGTATATGTGCTCAAAACACGGCCAAATCGCCCAGCTTCAAGGCAATATGGAAACAAATAATGCCTTATATTAAGGGCCAGAATGTGGTTGCTCATAACGGTTTCTCTTTTGACTTTCATTGTCTGAGGCAGACATTGGAATACTATAAGATTGCCGTACCTGAATTTACAGGCCATTGCACCTATCAAATTTATCGCGAGGGTTTAGCATCATTATGCCAACGTCATAATATACAGCTAGACCATCATAATGCGTTAAGTGATGCAGAGGCTTGTGCTGAACTATTTAAACTACACTTAACGAGTAAATCGTAATTAATGAATAGAACTGGGAATACCGCTCAACTAAAAACAATAGAGAAAATTCTAAATGCTAATTTCTTTATACCCGCATACCAAAGAGGTTACAGGTGGGACCCACAGCAGGTTGAAGATTTACTAAATGATATCTTTGAATTCACGCCAAAGGAGATCAAAGATTCTGAGGAGATGACCTGGTACAGCTTACAACCTCTAGTTGTGAAGGAATGTGATACCCTCACATTGTCAAAACATAATTTAGACACAACAAAAAAATGGTATGAAGTTATCGATGGGCAACAGAGGCTAACCACCGTCTACCTGGTGGTTCACTATATTAATGAAATGCTTAAGGGAAGAGAGAAAATTCCCGAGCCTACCATAAAATACCAAACCAGACCGAAGAGCGAAGACTTTCTTAAAAATTTATGTGTTAGCGGCGATAATGACGAGGTGCTTGTGAATGAAGAAAACATCGACTTCTTCCATATGTCACGAGCATACAAAAGGATTCGTGATTGGTTTAAAGATAAAGGGAACTTCGACACGGGCAGATTTGAGTCAAAACTCATTTTTTCCACACGAGTTATATGGTACGAGACTACAGACCCTGACTCTATTGAAATCTTCACCCGAATCAATATTGGAAAAATTCCACTAACCGATGCAGAACTTATTAAAGCGCTGTTTCTGAATAGTTCAAACTTTAAGTCAGCAGATGCTGAAAAAGTCAGACTTAAGCAGCTAGAGATTGCATCTGAGTGGGATAGAATAGAATACTCACTACACGATAAAGCTTTTTGGTACTTCTTGAGCAATAACCAAAATCCGCCGCCCGCCAGAATAAATTTTATTATGGACCTCATGGCCCGAAAACCCAAAGAAAGCGACGATCATTGGACATTTAGATTTTTCAACCAAAAGTTCAAAAAAGGGACTGAAAAGGAAATCGCCGACAATTGGCAGGAAATAAAAAAGTATTTCCTAACTCTTGAAGAATGGTTTACCGATCGAGTACTGTACCATAAAACAGGTTATTTATTGGCAACTGGGGAGGAAATAAGCCAGCTAATTACACTCAAAAGTGGTATAACAAAAGAACTTTTTACAAAAGAGTTAAATACTCTAATTGCGCAACGGATCGAAGAACCGGAAAACCTCACATATAAAGATAAAAGAGTACGAAATGTCTTACTGCTTCATAACATACAGACCATGCTGGACAATGAGGATGTAACGTATCGATTCCCTTTTGATAGATATAAAGTAGAAAACTGGGACGTAGAACACGTTACAGCTATTGCGGAAGGAAAGCCGACAAGTGAGGAACATCAAAAAGAATGGCTGTCTGAAGCATCAAAGTATATCGATAGCAAAGAGTTACGACAAAAAGTTGAAAACTATTCTAATGAATCTTTTGATCAGGTATATGACGAAATATTAAATTACTTCAGTGAAGAAAATAAACATGAAGATATTAACGATGTCTCAAACCTAGTTTTATTAAGCGCAAGTATTAATCGAAGTTATAAGAATGCTGTTTTTCCGGTAAAAAGAAACACAATTATAGAAAACGAAGTAGAAGGCACTTTTGTTCCTATTTGTACAAAAAATGTCTTTATGAAGTTCTACAGCAAGAATGTTCATCAAATGACATTTTGGGGAAAGGATGATAGAGACGCATACGTCAAGGACCTGAAAGCTACATTAAAGACATACATGAACGAATAACAATAAACTCATGAATCATATTGACAATAAATTTGAAAAATTAAGTTTTTGGCAACTAATACAGAGAGAAAGAATAGAAATACCTATTATTCAACGTGACTACGCACAAGGAAGGAAGGATAAAATTGAGATTCGCAATAACTTCTTGGGTAAATTAGCTAAAGCCATCAAAAACGATCAGATACTAGAATTAGACTTCATCTATGGAAGCAAAAAAAGCGATACGACCCATCCACTGGATGGGCAACAAAGGCTAACAACCCTTTTTCTATTGCATTGGTATTATGCATGCAAAGAAGGCCACTTAAAAGAAAGTGCTGAAATACTAAGTAGATTCACTTACCAAACTAGAACTAGTTCGCGGGAGTTCTGCGAGGAACTTGTCAAACACGGTGTGGATTTCGACGCACTTTTAACTGTTGATCTACATCAACAATTATCCAAAACAATCGTTAATACACATTGGTTTTTCCTCTCGTGGAAAAAAGACCCTACAATCAGTGCTATGCTGATAATGTTGGATTCAATTCATAGCCATAATATTTTATCTACTCAACATGATGCATGGAATAAACTAACAAAAGGCAATCGGATCACCTTTCTTTATATCGACTTGGAAGGATTCGGACTTTCTGATGACTTATATATTAAAATGAATGCCCGAGGAAAGGAATTAACTGAATTTGAAAATTTCAAAGCAAAATTTGAACAACACGTCGAAGCCTCCGATTGTGACCAAGAAATAAAAAGGACTTTTTTACAAAAAATTGATGGGGAATGGACAGATTTTTTCTGGTCTTACAAGAGTCAAATGAATCAATTTTTCGATGAGAAATATTATAACTTTTTTCGGATAATGGCCACAAACCACTACGCAAGAAAGTTCGATGGGCAAGTTGATTTTGAAGATGAAATCAGGAAATTAAGAAGCCGTGATAAAAATAATAGGCTCGAAAAGGATATTAAAGTCACCTTTTCTGAATACTTGGGCCTATCATGTTTCGATAAAGAGTATATCAGTAGTGTTTATAGAGCTTTGGAAAAACTCAGGGATAACAAGAACGCTAATGAAACAGCAAAATTCTTTTCACACACCAACTATATAGATGAAGCTGAAATACTTGATGATGCCTTAAAGCTATCCCTAGAATATGCCGATTTAGTACTGTTCTATGGCTATCTACAATTCTTGATTCATTCTGATAGTTTAGAAAAAGACAACGGTCAATTTGCAGATTGGATGCGCATTATAAGAAACCTTGTTGAAGGGAGTAGACTTTGGTATTACAACAATGCTCGCGAGTACGCAAACTCAATAAAGTCAATAGCTGAATTAGTTCCCAATAGGAACCACATTTTGCAGCACTTGGCAGCTGCTGAATCAAAGTCAATATCGGGTTTCAGGGAACGGCAGGTAGAAGAAGAGATAATAAAGGCTAAGTTGATCATGAAAAGTAATACATGGCGAGTATTAATCATTGATGCTGAAAATCACCTCTACTTTAATGGCCAAATTGAGTTCTTATTGAACTTCTCAGGTATTGTTGAATATTATAAACGTAATAGTAATTTAAACTGGACGGAAACAGAAGATGAAATGTATCGAAGAGCCTTCAATATTTATACCAATAAAGCGAAAGCTGTTTTCGATGATGATGGTCTTTTCGATTTTGGTGACTTCGCTTTTGAGCGAGCTTTATTAGCCAATGGTGACTACTTATTAACTAAAGGTAGAAATCATAGCTTTTTAATAAACTCTGAACGCGACATTAGCTGGAAACGGTTACTTAGAGATAATACTGAAAAAAGACAGTTAGTAAAAAAAATGTTTGACTCATTTGAATCTACGAACAGGTCTGATATTAAAGCCAAACTTGAAGAACTTATTGCTACTTTTTCTGACAAGGAAGATTGGCGCTACAATTTTATTAAGATTCCTGAAACTATTGGCGCCTGTGAAAGCAATAAGCTGGTTCGATGGACAGACAATGATGATATCTTATTGTTACAGTCATCGACAACAAGCGGATACCACTGTGAATACTTTAGTTATGCACTTTACTTAACGATAAGAGGTTACTTTGTCAACATCGAATACAAGTCTCAAAGATCTCGAGACGAGGAGAAATATATTTCAGTAAATGATGATGACTTGAAGATTTCATTTGTAAATACAAGCGAAGGAAGAAAGTTCAAAGTATTCGATACAAAACTTAATGAGCCTAACTTTTTTACACACGCCGATGATGTCGAGCAATATCTTAGAAGACTGCCTGTAAACTAAATGTCTAAAAGAGGTTATATATCACGCTATCTGCTTATCCTAAAAAGGCTAAAGGCAAAGCCGTATAGCTCTTATGAGGAAGTATGTCAGTATATTGAAACCAAAGTTGACAATATCCAGCTACGCGATGATACATTAGAAATTGGATTCTCTAAACGAACATTTCAGCGCGACATTAAGGAGATTAGTAACATTTTTGGAATAGACATTGAGTATTCGAAGTCTGTAGGCGGGTATTTTATTAACCAGGGTGAACTCGAGAACTTGAATTTTCAAAGGATGATGGAGACGTTCGATGTTTTTAACTCCTTGCGCCTTGCTCAAAATTTGTCTCCGTATATTCTCTTAGAGAAACGCCGGCCACAGGGAACGGAGAATTTATATGGTCTGCTTCATGCCATCAAAAACCGATTCAAAATCAAATTTTCTTATCAAAAATTTTGGGAAGACGAAATTGGGGAAAGGAATACGGAGCCCTATGCGCTAAAGGAGTTCAAAAATCGCTGGTACATTTTAGCAAAGGAGAGCGGCGACAGCAAGGTCAAAACATTTGCGCTGGATCGGATGTCAGACCTGGAAATCACCAGTGATAAATTTGCATTGCCACCTGCTTACAATGTGGAAGATATTTACCGTCATTGTTTTGGCATTATTAGCCCTAATAATAAAGACCCGCAAGACATAGTGCTATCGTTCGACCCTATCCAGGGCAAGTATATCAAAACATTACCCTTACATGAAACCCAACAAATTCTTATAGATAATGAAGATGAACTGCAAATAAAATTGCATTTGCATGCAACACACGATCTCATTATGGAGTTGTTGTCTTTCGGGGCCAATATGAAAGTTTTAAAACCTAAATCTTTAGCTAACGAGATAAAAGCAGCTCATAAAAGAGCATTTGAGCAATATTAGCAAATGAAAATAATTAAGCACAAATTCCGCGACCATCCAATAGATGCCAATACTGAAATTTTAATCATTGGAACATTTAATCCCGACGCGGAAAACAACCCGGCTGATTTTTTTTACGGACGAAATCGAAACTTTCTATGGCGATTACTTGCAACGGCTTTTAACGTTGATGATTTGAAAGGCAAGTCCAAAGCTGAAAAAACCCAGTTTATCGCTACAGCCAAAATTGATTTTATCGACCTTATCCAAGAGGTAAGTGTTGAGGAAGGCCATGAGACAAATTATGATGATGCTTATTTGGATAATAAAGTATTACGTTGGCGAGATATAATTTCAGAGTTGCAAAAACTGGAAAAGATAAAAAAGGTTTGTTTTACCCGTAAAAGCTTTTCTGATATTCCTGAAATGAGAAATAAAATTGAGCAGATCAAAACTTATTGTGATAGCAATCAAATTAAATTTCAATATCTAACAACTCCGGCAAGATTCTATCGCAAAGATAAGCAGGATGAGTGGACAACTTTTTTCACTTTATGATTACTGACGCTCAGACAAATAAACTGTATCTAGCCGACACTTTACCGGCAAAATATCCGACATTCTATGCAGCATTCGAAAATGTCTTAAATCGCTGTAATATTCCGATTGAGCTACTGCCATACACTAAAGATGTGTGGGCTGTTGATTACATGCCAATCCAAATTGACCTCAAACACTTTGTCCGTTTCACCTACAATCCACAATACCTTCAAAGTGCTAAGTATCGGAAGACCATTTCCAATGTAGACTTAATATGTGATGCCATTGGCATAGACACAACAAAATCGTCGATAATACTTGACGGAGGAAATGTTACACGTGCGAGTGATAGAGTCATAATGACCGATAGAATTTTCAGTGACAATTCAACATATCAGCCTAAACAACTAATCAAAGAGCTGGAGGAATTATTCCAAATAAGCAAACTATACCTAGTTCCTGAGCAACCCAACGACTTCACGGGCCATTCCGACGGGATGATCCGTTTCATTAATTCAGATACTATTTTAATCAATGACTACTCAAAAGAAAAGAAAGAATTCCAACGAGCTTTTCAGATTGCCATTCATAACATGGGATTGAACTATGTTGAACTTCCATATAATCCATATCAAAATTTGAATTATAATCAGGCAAATGGCGACTATATCAATTACCTCCAAATGGAGCAAGCTATAATTGTTCCCATTTTCGGCATTAAAGAAGACGAACAAGCCGTACGAATATTTGAACAAGTATTTGCTGGGCAAACGATTGCCACCGTTGAAAGCAATGAAATTGCTAACGATGGCGGAATCCTGAATTGTGTAACCTGGAACATTCAAGCGTAATCCACATATTGCTTGCATTTGGCTTGCATGATAATTCATGCAGGCTTAGGGAAAGGACTTAATGAGATTTTATAAAAATAGTAGTTCCCACGTATGGGTTATAAGAGGGGAAGTAATCTATGTAACCAAACTCTATCAATTGCCTAATGCATTTATGGTACGTCACTATACTAGCAATATGAGCAAAGCTCATTAATTTGTTTCTCGAAATGTAAATAGGCATCTGATAACCGTTTTCACACCAGTAATGCAAGATTGCAGCGAATAGACAGATATTCCATGGGGTTACTCTAGTGTCGCCCATTATTTTCGCTAATGCAGAAACTATTCTTCTCTCCGATGACATTATTCACCCTCTTTAAGTAAATTATCTATTTCGGTGCTTTTGTAAAAGAATATCCCACCTATTTTAACCGGCTTAAGCTTACCTGTAATTCGCAGATTTTGTAGAGTGCCTGCTGATATTTTAAGCAACTTTTTCACTTCGCTACTGCGCAGCCATTCTTTACGAGGATTCTCTTTATAAGATAACATCGCTTTCAAATCGCTCAGCAACTGTTGGCGAAAAGCTTGCAGATCCTCTTTAGTAACAATCTCTATACCCATAACACACTATTTATATAACGCACTAGATTATAATAAAAATTCTGCTCCCCTTGTTTTTGTTGAACGACGGCTCATAACGTACATATCCATACTCATTTAGTGCCTTTATACTCTTATGATAAGTTGTTGCAGCAGAAATCCCAGCAACTCGCATGATCTCATGACTGAAAACTTGTATTGGACTTACAAAATTATTTTTACTCCAGCAATATAATATCGCAGCATATACTCCGATATGCGTGATGCTAATGCGGGGATCGCCCGCAATAGCATCGAAGAAATCTGATAAAGGCTTTATCGATTCCATCATTAAGGCATGCCGTAGGTAACAAGATCGTAAGCATAAGAACTGCAATCAGCGGCATAACCTGCACTCCCACTTACAATAGCACCGCCAATATCACTCGTTACAGCGGCAATCCACTTAACAATATTCTTGAACTTGAAAGAGGCTCCTGAAACAGGAGGCTGACTAATCCCAATCCAGTAATAAATCGAGTAACGTGCTACAGCCGTCGTTTTAAGGACTATCGCACGACCTTCTTTCGTCAACCTGTCGCTTTGCAGAATATTTTGCTCGAAGTCGACAATAGCCGTCTTGATCTCAGGGTAACTGCTGTCGTCATCTGATAATCTTTTCAAAAGTTGAACCAACAAGTTCAGGGCTTCCTTCACAGAATCTTCATAGGGACAAGCTTCGATAAGCCCCTCAATATTGCTGTTACTCATGTCTACGGTCTGGCTTACTGTTTCAAAATAGGACGCCGGAAGTTCTACTCCCAGCCGTTCCTTGTAAAACTGCATTACACATTGACTTGACATAACAACATCTGGCACTTCGGTTTCTGGCCTGCAGCCTTGTATATAGGCTACTATTTCATTATGCCAATAACCTATGCTGTCATATGGGTTTAGCTGGTTATCTGGCTCGGTGACAACTATCGCCGATCTGGCTGCTATCGCATGACTTGGCTGTCCATCGGTTGAATTACCAAACTTGTTATTTTCCTTTTTACATGCCATGAAGGTGACGATTAACACTACCAGCATGAACAATTGTCTTTTCATATTCGACTTGTTTTATTGTTTTATAAATAGTTTTTCATTCTCACTGTTCAACCTCACGACTACAAACTTTCAAGTCGCTATTTACATTTAGCTAATACGCTGATTCTTCCGTCTTTTTTGTTTTGCCTGGGGTATCTCAGGGCCATCATCGTCGCCTGCATTCTGCTTTTCTT